>Ga0131853_10012123_pt1 | contig 15784 bp, 6 predicted proteins | sample TergutLab28metaG_FD_92764 | JGI IMG/M metagenome (GOLD analysis project Ga0131853, IMG submission 92764) | Labiotermes labralis P1 segment gut microbial communities from Petit-Saut dam, French Guiana - Lab288 P1 (version 2) (version 2) | ecosystem: Host-associated > Arthropoda: Insects >...
GCCTATGTGGTAACCAACGCTATCGTCGTGAGCTCCTGATGATGGGCATAATGGTGCCCGAAACATGTTGAGCCTAACATAAGCATAATAAAGTAATAAGTGGCATCTAGTTGGATTTTATTCATTTTATGTTTTATTTCACTGGGACAGTGGCATAGCTACTTGTGTTGGTGCCCGCGGCGAGTATTGATAAGGACTGGCCCTAACATAAATTAGGTACTTACATACAATCACATACATCGAATTTCCGTTTATTATTTTCAATACTATAACTTTTTATCGCGTAAAATTAAGTTTTTTTCCATCTAGAATATTAATTTTGCCCCCCTCTTTTCGCCGCCCCTTTGACTCTGCCGCCCAAAGCTGCTGCACCAGTCTCCCTTCATCTGCGCCCCTGATGGCAGACATGTTCCTTTTTCCGATATTTGAGGTTCTTGTGTCGATGTGTATGAAGATTCCTGTCTTCGAGCATGTGGCGCAGGGCCGTATGTTTTCAGAGGTATGTCCGATGTTTCAGATGGACCTGCTGCTTCTATCAGAAAGGCAAATGGATGCTTGTCTCATATGTGCGGATGATGAAGTCACTAGATTCATCCAAAACGTCGGTACACACCCACCGGTTTACACGCTGTCGCATTCCAAGAGAATGGTCTTCGTTTTTTACGTTGTTCATTTTATTTTGCCTTCAAACATCTTGTTGAGATCTGAAGTTTCCACACTGCGACCTTGTCAGTTATGTCGCCATGCAGCAGACGAATTTTCCTCCTCCATCTTCGTCAAAGAAATGTCTTAGATCCCACCGAATTACAAAGTGTCATGACCGTAAATGCTTCAATCTGAGGTACCTCGTTTTCAACAACTTCAACGTTTCGTCGATTAAGATACGGGCTGACGAACCAAGTTAGCAGGCGCAAGATATTTTTTTCTCTCCTCCAAAGCGTCGAGACCAGGTGTGGGCCCAGCTAGCTTCCCATTCAATGGGTACTGGATGGTTCGTCTCCAGGAGCAAAGATGTCGGGTTGTGTAGGTGACCACTCATCTCTTTCCAGTGCTGAGGTTTCCGGTCTAGTGCAGCTTTATATTCACGACCACATATGGCTTCATGACGGTCATAGGGAAATGTTCGCCGAGAGATAAAACTCTGTTTCCTCGAGTTCCTCCCTTCATGGTCACCTATATCTGCTCCAACTCCACACAGCACAGCCCTTGTTGAGAAGCTTGTAGTTCGACACATAGTCAAGGAATTTCCTGAGTTTTATAGAACCCGGAGGTTCATTACCGCATTTACAAGTGACAGCCACCTGTCCATATCCTAAGCCAGATCAATCCAGTCCGCGCCTCCGCATCCCACTTATTGTGCATTCAGTACGCCCTTAACTGCATAGAGGATTCTCTGATGTACTAAAAATCCTGTCGCCAATTGATGATTTTCATTCCTGTACCTGCTCTCCCGATTTCAATATCGAGATTAGGCACAGATGTAACCTAAACTACCCGAGGGTTAGTAACCTTCGTTACTTTCGAGTTATAAGATATTTTTCTTTATTAGACATAATAATTCCCGCCATTTAGAGGAAAAAAACCGGGTATCAGTTGCAACTCGTCACTGCGAACTAAAGAAGTGAGTGGCAAGAGGTAGAACCGATATTAGAGAAAAATAAAGAATGAGAAAACACGAGAGAAAGAAAAAAAGGAAACGAGGAAGGACAGAGATAATTAGAAATAGAAGAACAAGTCTTGAACTCGTTTCTCGCCCACTGAAACCCACCAACTATGACTTACGTACACACATGCAGCCTAAAATAAAAAAAAGGAATAATCTAAAACCCGCGGAGAAGGAAAAATAAACAAATAAATGTAACAATAATCTTGTTCTGTGGGGAATACAACTTCGCCAACTGGACGTCAGTTACGGGTCACCTCTTGCAGTGACCCTGTAGGTTGTGGGCACAGCAGCAAGGCAGCAAACGTTTCATGCATATTCCGGTTCTGACAATAACACTTTAGTAAAACACACACACACACACAGAGGAATTAAAATGATCAACAGCTGACACTTTTAAAATCTGTGGTCTACAATTATTAATTTTATGCTTTGGATTTAATCACAACCATCCAATGCTTTCGCATCGTTTCGTGAAGCAAGAATGCGTTCGTGATTAAAACACTAATTAACTACAGTCGAATTTGGTTATGACGTCAACGAAGAGGCCGAATAAACTGTGTCGTTATAAACGAGTGTCTTTCTAAGCGAGGTATATGGTAGAAGTGAAGGCAAAATGTTTTAAGACATAGAGACGACTGTAGTGATGTTACTTACATGTTTGCGCTAAATTTATATTAGAGTCAAAATTTAAATTACAGTCAAAATTTATATTACAGTCAAAATTTAAATTACAGTCAAAATTTATATTAGAGTCAAAATTTATATTAAAGTCAAAATTTAAATTACAGTCAAAATGTAAATTACAATCAAAATTTATATTACAGTCAAAATTTATATTACAGTCAAAATTCATATTACAGTCAAAATTTATATTTCAGTCAAAATTTAAATTAGAGTCAAAATTTATATTACAGTCAAAATTTATATTTCAGTCAAAATTTAAATTACAGTAAAAATTTATATTACAGTCAAAATTTATATTACAGTCAACATTTATATTTCAGTCAAAATTTATATTACAGTCAAAATTTATATTACAGTCAAAATTTGTATTGCAGTCAAAATTCAATTTACAGTCAAAATTTATATTACAGTCAAACTTTAAACTACAGTCAAAATTTATATTACAGTCAAAATTTAAATTATAGTCAAAATTTATATTACAGTCAAAATTTAGAAGTAATAAAATAACTCTTACGTAACTGTCAATTTCCACACAGGCTTGCGCTAAAAAATGCATTGGGTTACATTTCATATTTGGAAAGAACAAATTTATCATGAGGATAGAACCGCCAATTGATAGGCTGTCACTTCGCTGTTGCTTAAACCACTTAAGAAGTGCCTCATCCAAGTCACTTCTTTCAGACTTTGGAAATCGCTTTATTCTCGATCCGTTCATTTCAAAAGCACTAATAATTTTGACAGATTTTAAAAATCCTTTGGATCGTAGAATATACGGGACCACATTCCCAACACACGTTAGCTTTCTTTTTCTTTCATTTTATATTTCTCTAATCGCTTCAACTTTTTCATCGATCCTCACAATTTTTGTTGGTGACTGTAGAAATATTATCACTCTACCAGTCTCCTGTCTCCTGTTAACTGCAGGAGTAGTAAGTAGAGGGCACCTTTAGCACAAAGTGAATAACCGTTACTATTTTCATTCTCCAAGCCTGAGGTTTATATAGCTACCTGAAACAGGTAAAAGGCTTGTCTGCTCAAGGACATGTAGATGGCTGGATACTCGGAATAGCCTATTTCTTGGAAAATTATATCCAAACCGATGACTGGTAATGTCGTTATATCCGAAGTACATGCTGTTACACGTATGTATGTCGTACTAAACAAACCTGAGGAACTGGTGCCTTATGGGGAATTGGTTGGTACAACAGAATGTATAACGTTATAAACGAGGTGTCTCACTAACACGGGTCATTTCCGAGTTCAACAGCATTCATTTTAAGTAAAAAGTAAAATGTTCCCGTTACAGGCCCGGTGTGGCCCAGAGGGTGGGTACAGGTATAGCTCTACTCTTCTATGATTGCGGCACTAGAAGGGGGTGAGTGGTCAGCAGCACGCCCCGGCCGCATTTTACCCCTGCGAAAGAATCGGTACCTATTTTACAAGAGGCTGAGTGGGCCCCAGGGCCGATCTGGAGAGGCGGAAAATCTCGTTCCCACCGGGATTCGATCCCGGACCGTCCAGCTCGTAGCTCAGTCGCTATACCGACTGAGCTACCCGGCCAACTTTAATTTTAAGTATGTATAGAAAAATACCACAATGTGTACCATAAAAGGCCTGATAATTTTGATTCACTAGGGTTTTCAACATAAACTGGGAAAATTATAATCGGCTACAAACTTTAAGAAGGGGTTTCGATTCTCCTCACTAGCACGCGTGTTTCTCTTCTGCAAGGCGTTCTTTTCGATGCTAGGACTTACCCCTACTTACTAGCCAACGGATACAAGGTGCCAGAATATGAAGGTGAACAGTTTACCTCCACTTAGTTAATAGGTTAAGAATGCGTGCAACTTTACCTCCACTTTTCCATACGTCTTCGCAACATCTTGCCTAAGTAGGGAAAGGCTTCATATTGACCTTTAATATTGAATTAGTACTGAAATCTATCAGTTTTCGGTAAGGATACTTCATTTAAAGGGTGTACGGAAGTTCTTTATCAGCAAGACTTTTTAAAATAAAAGTCTTATATAAAAGCTAATCGTTCTCTGATTTTGTTTGCAGCTGGCGTTTTTAAATGTGTTTTGCTGTTTTTGACAGGCACGTCTTTTCTTGCGTTTAGTGCTTTTTTTAACACTGTATCACTTTCCGCCCTTCAGTATCTTTATTTTCGGCGGTGTTCGTTAAAATTTTCTACTTTCTCTGTTTCTTCTTTTCTGACGTCATTTACTTCATAACGGAAGTTTTTTTTTAAAGGGTGTAAAGAAAGCTTCCACTTTGAATCTGCTTCATCCAGACTGCAGATTAAGTGCAGCTGAACTGAGCATTGTGGTTAATCCTGTCACTATTAGAGTAATTCATAAATCCTGCGTTTGGATTTTTTACTTGAGACGGAAAACTGCTGCTCCTGCGAAGTCCGCTTGACTTCCTGTACGCCATGTAGGACGGGTTTACAAGTGACAGTGAGCTGTCGCGAGTACTCTCGAGGATATACAGCAATGATATTTAGACGCAAGAGCTACTCCTGGCGAGCTGGCTCGCAGCGAGTGCTATGAGAACAGCTGACCGAGAGAACTTTCGAAATTACTGCGAGTAAACTTCTGCTATTTGGGTTGAGAGCAACTTAATTGGAGCAAACAACGGGATGGCCGAGTCAGACACTTGTGAACACGTGCCAGTGAATTCAAGCGAGATTGCAGTACTGTGAAGTCATCGATCAGATACTGCTTGCCTTCACATGGCAAAATTCGCGATTTCCTTCTACGTGGCTTAGTTAGTAATACGAGAAATAGGATTGCAAATAGTATACGCCATGATCCAGTCTATATATTAAAGCGTTCTTTACTTTCATAATGTCATATGATTTCATGGTAGCTGCACGAACTGAGGGCCGTAAGAATTTAATGTGTTTTACTAAATAATTTTTATTTTAATATCTCACAACCTTCAACAGCATTAAGTGCAGATCTGACACATAAAACTTCTTGAGGCTTTACGACACTTTCGTATTGTTACGACTTTCTGTGCATGGGAAGAGGGTATCAAATTGCAGAACCAACATACTACCTCCATTTCAGGGTAGAAGTTGTGTAATGTTTCTCTACAATATCCAAATTCACGTACCAGTCTACAGGGCGTCATATAACATGTAGGTTGCCATTTGTTTTGTATGGATCTGCAAGTGTTATGTTCCTTTGAAGGAAAAACATAAACTGCAGTTTTCAAACAGTAATGTCTGCAGGACGAAACTCGGCGTATGAACACTGAAATTAACACTTCAGGACAATAAGCGATGCGGTGTTTCATTATTTACACAGGACACACATTGTTTTGGAACAGTGAAAACTTGAAGCTACGAAGAAAAAGATGGGGAAACAAGAAATACATGTGATGTTGTGGAAGGGAAACGTGCTCGAAATCTTCTTCCTGGGGGAACGTAGAGGTGAGAACGACACTGCTAACATTTATCATAAAGAAAGCAGTTAACAAAACACAGAATGTGGTTGGAACTAGCTCAGGGCATCCTTCGAAGGAGATTTATGGCATTAGCGGCGTCAAACCTTCAGTTTTTACAGACCTATAAAATTCTTCCTATTCACGCCGTGTAGGCGTATGGGAGATTAAAGGTATAGTTTCGCTCATCTTTAACCTCGGCCCTAGATTGAGATGTTACTCACCTGTACGGACAACAACGCAACGCAGCCGACATAACTTATATGTAGTGTGTTAAATATTGTTTACTGAATTGGAACAAAGAAGCACGAATCAGGAAAATAAGACTCACTTTATTTATGAAGATTGAAATGAGTATTAATTTTGCGATCTTCTGCGCTATGGGAAATGTGTTCTTCTGGGTTATTACGCGGCGAGTAGTGGTAATTCCTTACCGATGTTTCGGGACAACCTATCATTCCTATCTTCAAAAGCCCCCTGAAGATGGGAACGATAGATTGTTCCGAAACGCCGGTAAGGAATTAGACTCCAGTTGAAATGTGTTGGCACACGGTGACGCACGGGAGGGGAAGTGAAGGGGAAACTGGCGGATGGAGTGGGTAGCCAGTACCCTTCACAGTACCTCGGAACATGGTGTATACAGCATTACTACCGCTGATGCGCACACCTCGGCTGCCAGTAGTCGACTGAACTGACGCCCCCGCCGATTTAAATGGACTCGTCCTTTTCGCCGAAAAACGAAACCTGGTTTCTGCGCGTGTGCCGCCATCACATTTCAACTGGCCTCTACTATTACTCGCTGCGTAATAACCCAGAAGAGCGCAGCTGTCGTCTACTTCGCGGCGGCAGCCTGAAGTCATGCATTATGGACTAAGTTCGTCAGCCTGATAGTAAGCCCAAACATTTCCAAGAAACGTTTTGTCTTTAATTTCAAGACGTAAAAGTCATTACATTCTAGAGGACACAACAGGTCTACACTTGTATTAGAGTTCGCTCACATGAAGGAAGGTCTCATTGCATTGCTTGTTCTTTTTACTCCGATTGTAGTTCATTTGATGACTGTGTCAAAACTTATGGCTAATGGTCTTGGTAAATGACCAACTTTATGCACAATTACGTTACGTTTATTACTATAATCCTCTACACGTTTCGAGCAACTCTGTGCTCACATCATCAGGAGGTCAAATTGTATTAATACAGCTTCAGTTATAGTATTCTCTGTTAGTGACTGTCCGGTGTGCAGGTTGAAAAGTAACGAAGTTCTTTCTCATTTTACCCAGAATTGTACCAGGGTGTATGGTCAGCAAAACATAAAATTATGGTTAATGTTTACAGTGACTGTACGGCCGTGAGTCACAAATTGGGAGGGACGTGGAAGGAAGCAGTCGAAGCCTAAATCAAGGTAATATTCGACATTTCAATTGAGGAGCAGAAGAAAACAACGAAAATCTTTCGTTAAGATGGCAGTGTCCCAGGCAATGTTCGATTCAGGGACATCCCATATACATCACAGAAGCTCTGTCTCTTGAGTTAACCTGCTCCGTCCCTGACTTACTGAAATATAATTTCGGATTCATAACGCTCTTCTCTGCCGCTTTCCTTCTTTCCTCCTGATACTATTCCATTGCCCTTCGTTTGCAGACTATAGCCTTAGAGCTACTACAGAATTTTATCATGAAAAACATATGTGGAAAAATAGGACTCAAGGGACATAAATCCTTACGTAAATTTCTGTTATCCCCCCTCCTAAATTCTTTCTGAAATTGTTATGTAAACCTGAATAAGGACGACTGATAAACTCCAAAATAAATGTGAACGTGTTTCTGATAAAAATTACACACAGAGAAAAAAAGGGCTTGAAATTTTTTAATTTACGATAAGTGATAAAGGAAATAATTCTACTCCCTTAACATTAAATTGCACTGAAAGATAAATTTACTCTAGAGATTGGATGGTAGGTTGTAACGTTGTCTCCATTTGTCGCTGTAAAAAGTGGGGACTTTTAATTTACACTGAGCGGTTGCGTTATCGCTCCTGCTGCGGGTGACCACACACGTACGATGCTAGAACACAGAACAGAGACACTTATCACAGCTGGATGTATGCATTCACAAGTATCACGCACACTGTGAAAATGCCCTATAATGGCGATCATGCTCTGAGATTATTAGGCGAATTCTAATGTGCGTCATCCCCGTTGTGTTTTGTACAATAGTAGGATTTAGGTATGTTAACACTTACAGTCGAACACAACTATATTAGTTTTTTAAGTATACAGGATTTTACAACAACGACATGTTTCGGCTCTATATGTGGGCCATCATCAGGTTGTGGGTTGGACTTTCAGCTTAGGCTATACTAGCTTGCGTAATGGGGCGGGTTCGAAATCTCATTGTCACGGGGTACCATGGTCCCGGGTGTATCTAGCTGGATATCGTTTTTTCTCCCATAGGGATTATTTCTTATGCTAGTGGGTATATTATAATATATAAGTATAATTACTTAGGCTACAATAAGTACAATCAGTGAGAATAATATAGGTTACGCCTTGTGTTGAGGAGCTAAATAGCTGAGAAAAGGTCCAGCCGAGTTACTGTTCCTTATCACTTTCTAACCTGTTTAATTATATGTTGACCAGGGAGTTGTTTTCGACTGTAAGTGTTAACATACCTAACTGTAAGTGTTAACATACCTAACTCCTACTATTATTAGGCGAGCTCGCGCAGCCAATAGAGACTACTGGCTTCTTCATATCAGACCGCTCGTCCTTCCGTCTGTCGGCATAGAACACTGTGACTCTCGTTTCTCTTGTTATTCTTTTGATTCTGATATAAACCCTGAATCTAGATTTTTGACACGTTTTCTTTCCACGTGTCTTCAGCGTCCACTCGAACCGAATTCAATCACATTTACTCCGGAGGCAGGAAGACCCCCCCGAAACGCCCGAACTTATCCTTAACTGTGTAAGAACTCAGAAGACCGACGCTGAGCAACATGTACTGTGCAAGCCTGAAAAATGACATTCATTGGACAAACCCGCTCCAAACTTTAGTCAAATCAGAACGGGTGACCTAGTGAAGCATTTGAAATTATTGACAAACAGAAAATGGGGACATAGAGGGTTCTCGTGGGTGGATATTCCAACACATGATTCCCTTTATTCAGAACGTTTGGTTTGTTTAAAAATTGTGAAGCACTTGAAATACGACAAGCTACACAACTCGTGGCCCAGAACTTCATGCTCGCGTGACAAGTGTTCAAAAGAGTAACAAGTGGATGGCAGAGGCCCTTCATTATGTTTCTAAAGCTTGTTACTCGGTTTCATAAAATACTGCAAAGAATTTCGGGGGCACGCGGTGGCGCAGTTAGCTGAGGTACTGCGCTACTAGCCACAAGGTCGCGGCTTCGATCTCTGACAGATTCATTGGGATTTTTCATTGACCTAATCCTTCCGGCCGCATCATGGCCCTGTGGTCGATTCAGCCTCTAACAGAAATGAATACCTGGTGTCTCTCCTTGGGGCTGACAACCTTTAACATCTTAACTGGCCGTCTGTCTAGAAATTCTGGGAGCCTCAACCTCTTGGAAACCGGAGAAGGCCTGTTCAGGCCCGTACAGGGATTTCTTCACCTTTACATTTTACTGCACAAAATTTTATACATACACACATACATACATGTATATCCATACGTACATACAAACATACGCACATAAAGGTAAAGTTCACCCTACAATAGGTCACGAAGGCCAAGAATGGAGAGTAGATGTATAGCTCTACATTTTCTTTAACCTTGGCGCTAGGTGGGGTGGGTTGTCAACGCCACGCTCCGGCCCCTTTACCTCCGAGTAAGACCGGGTACCGATTGTATAGGAGGCTGGGTGGGCCCCAGGGCCGGTCTGGACGGGTGCGGAATATCTCGCTCCCACCGGGATTCAATCCCCGGACCGTCAGGCCCGTAGCGAGTAGCTATACCGACTCAGCTACATGCATAATACATACATACATACATACGTACGTACATACATACAGACATATATACACATACATACATACATACATACCTATCATACATACAGACACTCACACACACTCTGTCGTTCTCTTACTCTTTCTAAATGAAAATTCAGGGTTTCTGATAATTTTTGGAGTTGTTGTCTTTGTTTGTTTGTGTAACGATTTGAGATTTCGCAAGAAACTCCCTTCGTGATGCTCATATGTACATATTTTTATGCACTGTATATACATGCACAAAAACACAAACCACAAATTAATTCGCCAAGTTGTACTCGGTACACACAAAATGCTTCGGAGCAGAGACAGAAACTTCCTTCTTCCTTTTTCTAACTGCGTATCATTTTTCATACCTTGTATAAGATACACAGCGAGGCAAACGAAACACAACAATTAATTAGCTTTAACTTGATTCCCAGTATGTACATGGTCTGTTACGGGATGAGGGGTGCTCCGCTCTGATAGCGACGTGGGTGCTCTGACAAATTACAACCTCTGCCCGTAGATAAATCCCTTGGCCAACCGCGCTGTAAAAGGCAGTTCACCGTCACCTGGCAGTGCAGCTCAGTGGCCTATCGTACCCATGTAGGTGAAGTCTGAAATCAGTCTGATATAACGGTACAATTCCACAGTGTGGTTTGAGGCTATTGTGGCGTTTTGTGCGGGCTCTCTCAATCAGACTGGAATGTACAGAAAATTCTCGTGGCTGACTCTGTTAACTCTTTGTATTTACATCATTCAGTCACATTCGAAAATGATGATCTCGTCAAGGGTTCTAGTGTCATCAAATGACTGAAGAACTTAACCAGTCTATCAACAGATTGACTGTTTATTCTTGGAAACAGTAACATTTTATAGGCAGCCGTGAAAAGCAACCAATAATAAATAAGGAACCACTTCCGCTCGCATACCGTAGCACTCGACTGGGAGAGTTCCTGTACACCGGAAGAAAATCTCACATCTCAGCCGACTTATAAACACGTCTGACTGAGTTGTTGCGGATCACATTTTTGGCTGCTTATCTAACTACACCGAAAAAAAACTCCCAAAGTACGTCATTTCAGCTCCTTCCCGGAAAATTATAAAATGAACAGAGCCAAGTATCGCAAACGGTTAGGTGGCTAGCACTTTAATCGAAAGGATATGGGTTCGAATCGCTGCCGGAATAGTGGATATACTGACTTAGGTCTTCATTAGTTTTCCTTAATTTCCACAGGAAAATATTACGGAAATAAGCAATGCTGCTGATAACATGCCACACGTAGCAGTTTCAAGCTGGAAATACTAATTCAAATCCTTAATCATTAGAATGCCCTGGATAGGCTTCACTAAGCTGGTGCAGAATATGATAAAGTAGCAGGCTATTTTGCACATGGCAACGTAGGCTAGAATTTTTTTTTAACAAGTTGAGTGGTTATCAGCTTTTAATGAAAGAATCTGCTCTATGGATTTTAAAGTTAAGAGTTCTAAAACCTAAAACAACACACGTGTTTTTGTGTTCTGTGTTTATATAGATGTGAAACTTGCTTTCTGACCTTCAGGGAAGAATGTAGACTGAGAGGGTGTGTGAGGACAGGGATGTAAAATGGAGGGATAGGCACTCCAGTTATTGTAATTTTTACACGTGCGGTCCCGAACGTGCCCATAATAACGGTTATGGCCATTTGCCCCCCCCCCCCAGGAAACGTTTGGCACCCCTGGGTTGGGAATTTAACACATATAACAGAAGACAGACGGGCGTATAAAGATTTGATACGAAAGCCTAAAGGAATAGAGACTACTTGGGAGCCCTTGGCTCAGACGAGGCGACAATATTAAAAATGATATAAAAACAAGGTGCGGGATTTTGAACTGGATTTATCTGGCTCACGATAGAAACCAGTAGTGGCATCTTCTAAACAATGACCCTTCAGTTTCCATAAATTATGGGAAATTCCTTGACTAACAAAGTAAAACAAGCATCTGAAGGGGCACTCTGCTGCATGGATTTTCCATTTCATAGCTGCTTTGTATATAGGCTTAGTTCAGTCAAAAAGTCTGAGGAGTAAGTATTAGGCATTCCACTGAACACAGCCATTAAAAACGAGAAGAGCCGCTAGCGATACGTTTGATGTTGAATACATAGTACGATCCCCGCATAGTAAATAAAGCAAAACGCCCGACATGAAGAAACTATAAAAAAAAACTGGTTTAGGAATATAAACATGGACATGACGCTGATTATCGCATATACACAGGAACAATCAACCGCACTGCCTCCAAAAGATGAAGTCTCGGATGTCACAGGAACTATTACAAAAAAAAAAAACGGAGACCCTTCATTACTGACACTTCAATTGGTTGACAATGTAAGGACATTCTAGGGCGCCTTATGTTTCAGAAGTTAAGAGAATTGTAAAGGTAATTACCCTTTTCAAAACCGTACACAGAAAAATTCCGACACGTTCCAAGACAAAGAGAAACTACTTGTTCTTCGCCCATCAGCTTCCACTGTTTGCAAAAACAAAAGCAAATCGTAAAACCAACACCTTTAGCCACAAGAATGAGAGGGCAGTATCCAGACTGCAGACACGTTAATAAAGAACAAAGTAGGCGAAGTGCTATAGGCTTACTGAGATGTGGAACGCTCATGGGCTTCTTAAAAATAAGTGATACGTGAAATTAAGAAAAAAAATGCTTTCGCAATTGTAAGATTTTTGCAAATTGTACCAAGCGTTTTAGTTCAACAAGAAAGAACGCAACTGTTATTCGGCAGTAACGTACATATTTTAGGCCTAACCTGCACCACTGTACCATCTAGTGGGATACTCTTCATAATATTTACTATCTTAGCTTGAGATATATCTGGAATATCGATGTTGAATATAGGCGTTGCTTTCCGCTATTCAGTTAATACAATTACGCAAATATATCATACCCCTTCACATAATGTTCACAAACCGGAAGATTATCCCAACTAAAAATGCGAAAGATGCGCATGCGTAAGATTTCGTGGCGAATGACGAGTTGTTACTACCCATCATGCAACATTCACACAAAGCACTCGCTCAGTGTACGCCACTCGAAAAACTGCAAGCATTTGGTCTTTGTATAACAGTAGAGCAGTATGTCACACCTATCAAGAGCAGTGCAGGAGTCCTCCTTACAGCCAGCAGTCCCCCCGCACAGCGCCAGACACGCACATCCTCCACGCGGATCATCTCTTAGTCTGTGGTCTGTAAGCTGTACGGTTTACTGCCTTCAGAAAAGGACACGTAAGTTCTTACAGAGCTACATGTCATGAAGCGTGTATATTTTGTAAAAAGAGAGAAGCGCGAAAAGAGATGGAGACAGCCCATTATGTGACTACATGCAGGTTCTAGAAGCGAGAGCTGTATCTTGGCATGGACAAGAATTCCTTTGAAGACGATTGCCTTCTGGATTGTGACTCCGTGTGACTTTGTACAAAGTTATACAGCTTCGTAGTTTGATGACACTAAGAAATTTTCACAGCCACGACCGCAAAAATTTAAAAATTTAAAAGGATTTATTTCTTTCAAAGGGCGTCCAAACGAGCTCTAGATTTCATGTTCACTATTCTTTGCGGATAAAGTGGTCGGAGCATTGAACTTACCAATTTAAATGCCAGTGTTTAGAATGCATGGAGCTTTACCTCCAATCCTTCATAAGTTTCATGCCTTGGTGCTGGAGTAAAAGAACAGCTTTTATTTTAACGTGTGTTTAAAAAGTAAGTATGCGCTTTAACCCCTTAAAGACGGAAAAAAATCTGTTTTTTTCCCCAAAATATGGTACTTTGAATTTTCTCAGGCTTCGCCCTCTTGTCCTTCTGATAACACTAGTATTAATATTAAGATTGTATAGAGCACTGGTGTAACGACAATGACAGGTTAAGCTTGAAATATTCATGTACATTTAATTAAGAATTCATTTCTTACTTCACAGAGAACAGAATGAACCTCCATTACAAATAACTCACAGTTAAAGCTGTTTAGGGAAATAATCGGTACTTATTGCAAGAATAATACGAAACAAATAAATGCATTATGTGATAAAATACACAGATTTGTCGTATTAGAGTAGGTGGCATACTGGCCTTAAATTATAAAAAAGTTAGTGACTGGCCAGGTTAATTCAGACCATATTATCAAGTTCGTAGTTAACTGGAATACTCGTATACTACGGGTCCCAGTCTGCAGTAGAACCTCTTCATTTCTTAATCGCAATATCATCCTGCCTGAAAAATCAAGTCTTGTGTGATGTTTGGCTGTGTCGCCTGCAAATGAAGGCGACACGCTTCTCCAAAACGTCCGTGTGTATTGAATCGTTGATAAAGTGCAACACCTCCACATGTTCGAATGTTCCACACTCAGAAAATTAAATCTCTCATTTTCTAAGATAAAAACCAGTTTACAATCCGTCAGACACAACATGCATTCCTTATAGGTTCAAACAGCTACATGTTTCGGCTAATCAAATAGCCACCATCGGGCTGTACAACTAAGAAGATAAAAAGTAAAATTACAGCTGCAATGTTATATAAGAAAACATATTCAAATTGCAAAATATTATTATGTATAGTTTACAATTGAGATATTACAACCCCAAAATATTTTGGCCCTCTTCGGGTCATCTTCAAGGAGCGCAAAAAATAATACGTATAAAACAGAGACTGTTTAAATAAACTAGGCCAAAATTAGGTTTCGATGCTGTTACATGTTTTCAAGCAATCTAAGAACATTTAACTGTAAATTATATATAATAACATTGCGCATTTTGTTGGTGTTTTCTTATATAATTATCAACTAATGCAAGGACATAAATGTCATAAAAGCTACAATGTTTTTAGGTTAAGATCTCAGTCTTTACAATATTTTAGTTCTACGGGAAAATATTAGAATATATAAAAATTCACAGCTACAAACATGCACGTGTGTATATATATATATATATATAAATAATAGCATTTGGGGTGTAGCTGTACACATTATTAGTCGAAATCATATCAGTCGAAAGAAGTAAGCCTGCAGATAACATAAGTAGTTGACTGTATATTGTATATGTGTGTATTTAGAGTCCTAATTGTCACATAATTAGAGATATATAAATTGTTCAGGCTACGTTGAATGTTAAGAGTCACACTGATTAATATTTGTTAGTGAAGTGAACTCTGAGATGTGAATATTCCAAGATGTGTTGACATAAATTTGCTGACAAAAGAGTAGCACTTGTAGTTTTTAAATTAATAAACTAATTGCAACTATAATTGTCTTTTACGATTCTAGTTCCGAGGCGCCTCTTACGCTTCAGGGCTAGATGTTTGCCTTCGTGTTCTGCAACCAATAACACTCATACATTCGATGAAGACTCTATCTTAGCAGTTGCCAAGCGCAGGCAACATGAGACATATATAGACTTTCAGCAATAGATATGAAACATTGAACTCACAGACCAGTACATTTCACCTCAACAGTGCGAATAAGGCGTACTGAACATCTGCATCTGAAATTACAGCAAATAATTTCTTAATACTTATCAACCTGATATTTTCTTAATCCAAACTGAAGAAGGCTCAAGAAGCATGAGGGCAATTTGCAATATACTGGTGCGGTTATACCTGAAATAAATTTCACACCTGCGCCTCGACGCGTCAGAACATTCTGCTTAGATTAACACCTGCTATCATAAAAAGCAGTATTCAGTTTAAGTTAGAAGGTGAAAGATAAAATTGGAATATTAATCATAACCCGCCTAATTCAAAATGTCTGTGGATTATAACACATTTTGTTTCATGATAATGCTTATTACCTCCATTTGAAACTAAGTTATAAGGGCTCTGAGCATTAAATACGAGGTTCAGAGAGGAATGACGATTTAAAAAAACTCGTTGTTAAAAATATTCTCAATGCAAAAAGAGTGTTACATCTTCTGAAAGGTGAATGTCAGTCAGCATGTAAGTTTGCATGGTGCACAATTTA
>Ga0131853_10012124_pt1 | contig 15784 bp, 7 predicted proteins | sample TergutLab28metaG_FD_92764 | JGI IMG/M metagenome (GOLD analysis project Ga0131853, IMG submission 92764) | Labiotermes labralis P1 segment gut microbial communities from Petit-Saut dam, French Guiana - Lab288 P1 (version 2) (version 2) | ecosystem: Host-associated > Arthropoda: Insects >...
CTCCGTAACCATTGAACTTTGGATATAGGTGTTTTGGGTTATATCGGTATAGTTTGACCTAAGGAACACTCTCCCGAAGTTAGGTCCTTTCCTCCTGGGACACCCTGTATATATATATATAGGTTGAAGAAATCCAACGAGATGCAACAGCATGCAGATATTTACTTACTGCTAAATTACTCTACATGTTCCGGGCATCCATCGCGCCCATCATCAGGAGTACATAAAACTGTAGTTGCAGTCTTTGGTGCAGTTCATACTGGCTAATAGCTGGCTCCCCAGAGAGTATGATCTGTACCAGAGGCTGCAACTACAGTTTTATGTACTCCTAATGATAGGCGCAATGGACGCCCGAAACATGTAGAGTAATTTCGCAGTAAGTAAATATCTGCATGCTGTTGCATCTCGTTGGATTTCTTCAACCTGGAATTATGAATAAAAAATTTAAAAAATGTTTATTTGTCTTCATATAACGTAACCGTTTTTCTTGTATTTTTAACGAAACTATTCTCGACTGGTTTTCAAAAAATACGCAAACATCAAATTTCACGTAAATCCGTCCAGTGGAATCCCACTTGTTCTATGCGAACGAACGAAGAGACGGAGGGACTGACAGACAGACATGACGAAACTAACAGTCGCGTTTCACAATTTTGTGAACGCGCCTAAAATATATACAGATATCAAAGGGCTGATGTACCGTTCCATGCTTCCTTTCATCTACACGTGCATTTTTGCCAGTGGTTCCCACGTAGTGTTCCACGGACTACTGAAGGCATTGAGTGTCATTGGAAGCTCTGTGTTACGGCTGTAAGTACAAAGGTCTTCACACAGAAAACTATATATATATATATATATATATATATATATACAAACTGTCGACAAAGTACGAACTGAATAGTTTAATGACTTGTTCTTCTGGAAATTTGAAAGAAAAATACTAAAGTGAACTGGAAGTTGCACGACTCAGTAACAGTTTTGATTTATCCAACTTGTGATTCCTGATCATCATCAGTATAGGGCTTGCAGGGTTTTAGGCATCGTGACTTGTTCATCTCTCATCAACAGTCTAGAAGTTTTAGCGCTGGTCCTTGGATACTTTCCCACATGGTTGATATGTCACAATTAAGTGTGGCAGTCTGTCTGTCTCTGTCCATTCGCCGAACATATTGTATCTATTTATTTCACATTCGTACCGTGCATCTTGTCATGAACACCGCTTCATTTATCCACCAGCTGATGCACCAGTGAGTTGTCTTAAAACAGTATTAAAATTTACATTAAACAGTTCCGACATGTTTCGGTGTTACAGTTACACCATCATCAGGGAGCACATTAATTCGTGCTGACTAAATTTACAGTTAACTCTAACTTTAGTCAGCACGAATTAATGCGCTCCCTGATGATGGTGTAACTGTAACACCGAAACATGTAGGAGCTGTTTTAATGTAAATTTTAATATAAATTTTAATACCGATTTTAAGACAACTCACTAGTGCATCAGTTGGTGAATAAATAAAACTTTCATGTTATTGTATCTATTTATTTCTGTAGTTTTGAACTTTCTTTACAACTGGGTTAATTTTGAGTTCCGACAAAACACCTTCATTGGTTTTGTAGTCCTGCCATGTGCACTGTGCAGTTCTCCTCACAAATTTCATTTCCGCAGACATTATCCTTGATTTATCCTGTTCTCTAATTGCCCAAGTTTCACATCCGTATTGTACAGTAGGTAATATCAAAGCGTTATATATTTTCATTCTGGTGTGTTTTTGAACTTTAGAGAATTTTAAAGTTCTGCTAATAACCCCCGTTATGAGGAGAAATGTTGACTATTTAACAGTAATATCTCTGTCATTCTGGTATGAAATGCTCTTATGATTAGAATCATAAATATGCATTTCAATCTTATGTTTATTGGACCGTGCATCATTGTAATAGTTGAAGAATAAAAGACCAACTTGATGTCACTTGTTATTTTATTTCACTTCTTATATGTTCAACATGTTTCGGGCATTAATATATCCATCATCAGGAGCTTGCGACTGTGCTGTTGAATTACCACATCGGTCGTGTGTTCTTGGTTCGATGTGTGTTGGAGATTTGGTGTGGGTGGGTTTGAGTGGTGTCCGTGTTTGTGCTTCAGCCTGCAACACGGACACCACTCAAACCCAACCACACCAAATCTCCAACACACAACGAACCGAGAACAAAACGACCGATGTGGCAATTCAACAGCACAGTCGGAAGCTCCTGATGATGGATATATTAATGTCCGAAACATGTTGAGCACATAAGAAGTGAAATAAAATAACAAGTGACATCAAGTTGATCTTTTATTCTTCAACGCATTTCAATATTTGACATTCAGAGGACCGTGCATCGTGACATGTTCTTATAATAAAAGCCAACAAGATGCACCATTTCTCATCTTTATTCTGGTAAAGAACTCGACATATTTCGGACAGACTTACTCTCCATCATCAGCAGTCTTATTACTGTATTCACAGCAATAGGCATTTGTCATACTAGTTATGTTGACTGCTAGCGAGTTCCATCCCGACCTCGCTAGCAGACAGTCAACATAACCAGTATGACAAATAACAATTGCTGTGAATACAGTATTAAGACTCCTGATGATGGACAGTAAGTCTGTCCGAAACATGTAGAGTTCTTTATCAAAATTAAGTTGAGAAATGCTGCATCTTGTTGGCTTTTATTATAAGAACAATTCAATATCTTTAGCAGCATTAACTGCCTGCTGTGAACGACAGCCTGTCTGAAAAACGAAGCTATTCGTATTATTTTTAGCATTCCGTTAGACCCCCTTGGGCAGTACTAACATTCTATTTTCGTTTGTGTCCCAGTTTTTCTCTTCCTTTAAAACTTGAGCGCAAGATTCTGCGTACACTTCTGATTTCCTTCTTCAGAACCGTTTTATGACGTGGCATCAATTTTCGGTTAAGAGCTATATATCTGAGCAGGATTAGTAAACTAGCTCATGCATTTTTTTAAGAAAAACCTTTTTAAAAAACACGCATTGAGTTCCTGTAAGTGGCAGAGTATATTAGACTGATAGGAATCAAAAATGGATTTCCCTGGTAACTTTCCTTGTAACCGAGCAATATCACATTCAGGAGAGTAGTTGCGGAAATTAAACATGCAGACAGACAGACAGACAGACACGACTTCGAGCGTAAGCATCCACTACGTGCAAAGAGCGGGGACAGTTGCATGATACGCCAGCTCGTTCATGTCTCTTGCAGTCACCAGACTGTAACAGACTTTGCGTCTTCTGTTTCGTTATTCTGCTATAGCTGAACGGTGTTAAAGCCGTCATAAATCATTTTCCACTGCACTAAACAGTCTGCTTTCAGAAACATCTGATGGAAACATTAAAAGACGCTTAGTTCCTAGCAAGAACATCTGTACTTCAGGGTTCGGTGCTGCGTTCGAGTGGATAAACGCTATGTAATCGGAGAACAATTTATTTGCTTTATTAGAACTCTTTGTTCCACAATTCCATTTAGTACCCTTGAAACAGACTGAAATTACTAGGGAAGGCACTGCTTTTGTTTTAATGGCATAATGTCAGGTTTATTAAGCAAGTATGCAATTGGTTGCAATTATTCCTAGAAACATTTGGCATTAGTAGAGAGTACGAACAAGATTGCATGCCTTGTCGCTATTTTTACCGCTTTCGAATTTGTTTCATTTTATGCGTCGTGATAATAAATTTATAAACTTCTGAATTAAAAGTCTTTTATTAATACGTACTTAGGAAAGAAATTTTGGTCCGAAATGATAGTATCTTATTCTTCACATTTCAAAATCCCTTTTTCCTTTTTGATTATATGTGATTCTGTTTTTGACACTCCACACTACACATCCTCCATAAACCTTCCACATAGTTCTGTCTATAATTGAATAATTTTTGTTAAAACTGTGTTCTTCTTTACACTGGTGAATGGACAATTTAGTTTTGCCTGTCGCAGTTAAATCGTAGGTACGTAGCACAACTCTCTCACAGCAGATGGAAAATCTAATCCGTGAGCTAGTTCCTCCACTTCTCCCTGTCCATCACGGCTGACCACCAGTGTCTGGTCCCATAGATCTTGTGTCCCTAGTCATCTTTTCTAGATATTTCGTTCTTGGTCTTCCAGGTTCCCTTTCGCTTTCTACCTAGGCCCTGAATAGCCACCTTGAAATTTACATTCCGTCCAGTCATTGGGAATAGCCCGACCGACTCTAGTCCCGCATAGCTGCGTTCCGTCCAGGAGCTCCTGCAGCGATTTACCGTACCTACTTCTGCACTGGCCCTCATTTTCATTTACTAGACATAGTAGCCTCCTCGTGTTCTTATCAAATACATCCAATCTTAGTTCGTCTGCGAGTTTGCGAGCAAACTGTCAGCAAACCTGTATGACATATCATTGCTGTGTGTACAGTGAAAAACTCCTGATGGTGGACGGAGGAACTGTCCGAAACATGTAGAGTTTTATTCCAAAAATAAATTTGAGAAATTAGTGCATCTAGTTGGTTTTATTATAAGAATTTATGACGATGCACTGCCACCTGAACGTCAAACTGTGAGGCACTAAGTTGAATTTAAAAGATTAGACAGAGGAACTGAAGTACAGCGGAACATTAAGGTTAGTAATACAGTTTAATTATAGGTTTGCCGTCAGAGATGGGTAGGATATGAAGTGGAAGAAGGGTGTCTTAAAATAACTTCAAATAATAGTAATCAGCGGGCAGGTTGACCCGGAGCCGTAAGTGTGTTTCTGGTATAAATTGTAGTACGCGATGACCCCGCCCTGTGCTGCTGCTGCTGGAGGTTGCTACATCAGAAAGTCAGGAAGACTGTTGGAAATCAGAAGGTGAGCAGTCCGTCAGCATGTACCAATATGCAGTTCTGATGAAGTGCCATCATATTTTACCTGCCCAGTCGTCTGTTAACTCAAAGTCTTCTCCTTTTTCAAGGGATAACACGGATATAAACGGTAGCTGAGCTTCCGCTTAGCACAAAACAGGCGATGTAACTTGCATGGTTACAGGTGGGTTATCAAAGTTTGTGGCTCAATGTACTGTGTTAAATGCTTATGATTCGCTAAAATTTACTGAACTGTGCATTTCGATAACGGAATATCGTTCTTCGTGTAATTTCGTTAGCTCATAGGGGACGAAAGGCAATTCCGGCCGATGCATCAGCAGATTCTTTGCACATAAATCATATTGGATTTAGAAGCTTGAATTCATTTAAACTACCCGAAAACAGTGTACTTTTTGTCAGTTATTATGTTCTACTGAGTTACATAATGCTGTATTCGTTAATCATCATAATCGTCATCATCATCATCCGTCACCAGTTGACTGTTTCGGCCTCGTCTAATAGTCTCTTCAAAGGTCTTCCAAGTCGTCTTCATCCCTTTGGTCTATAATTTAGCATTATAATTGGCATCCTGTTGTTGTTCATTCTCGTTTCATGTCGTAGCCAATTTGATTTGTATTTTCTTAGTTCCTCGTCAACTGGTTCTACTGTCCAGAGGCCAAAAGGTGGCAACCCCACCACTGGACCAACTAGAGGTAGGCTAGTAACCCGCTCTAAGGAATAAGGATTTATTAAATTTAACATTCATAGATCCGTGCATCGCTAATATATTTGCAGAGTACAACCAACAAGATACAACGTTTCACAATTTATTTATTTCTTTAAGACGCTCTGCATGTTTCAGACGGGTTTTCCGTCCATCATGAGGAGCTCAAAACTGCATATATAGCGTCAAGTATTGGTCTGAGCTAGTAGCAGGTAGCAGTATTAGTCTGACAAATGCCTGACGCTATATGTGCAGTTTTGAGCTCCTCATGATGGACGGAAAACCCGTCTGAAACATGTAGAGAGTCTTACAGATATAAATTGTGAAACGTTGTATCTTGTTGGTTACACTCTGCGAATATAAGTATTTATTACTTTCAAACCTCAATGTCAAGACAACAGGACGGCCAACTTGACGAAGTGTATTTGTTAATTTTGCACTAAATGAAACAAAATCAACAATAAGAGTATTTAAAGGTCATGAATTGTGTAGTAAGACAGGAGTGCAAATGTTGCGGATGCCTGATCGCCGGGGAAACTGAATTTTGTAAAATGGCGCCTTATGTTTGCAACGGTATTATTGCACGTTTCTCCCCCCTCCCCTTTCGTACAAATTGCATATCAATTCATATGCACTGAGCAGAATTTTCAAGATAACAGTAAGGTTCAGAGGCTACTGCAGAATTGTGGGTCTTAGGAGTTTGCTTTATCTCATGCTACTGACACCTAGAATGTGGCGTGGCTGCTAGATTTTTTGATACACTGTAGTAAAATATAGAAGTCCGGTAATATACGTCCCGCTAGTAGGTTACATATTTACGAGGTATGAAATCTCCGATAGGAACGTACATTGCTCATCACTTCTTAATCAGCAAGCCATGTAGATCAGTGGGTTAAGGACCAGTTTCGCCACCCGGTGGACTCTGGAGACGGTCTGAATGCGTCGACGAAGCAAATAATCTCTGTCCATACCGGAAATGGAACAACGGTTTCCCTGTCGTCCAACCCACAGCGTAGTTATTTCCTGATTTAGGATAATTAACATAATAATGATAAAATTTCATGGCCTGTTAAAGAGCTTCGTCTTTTCTGTTTGTCACTTAATATTGACTGAGTGATAAAATCAAATAGGTTGTGGTGTGTGAGACGTGTCAAATGTACAGCGTCAAGAAAGACATAGTGTAGACTCTAGCCGAAAAACCTCTAGCGAGGAGACTTTGAAGACACATGCGTAGATGGGAGGTTAATATTGAGGTGAAGGTTTTAGAGGGTTGAAGTCTGGGGGGCTAGATTCGAATGGCTAAGGAAAGGGAAAAATTCACGGGCTTTGTGAACACGGACTTGAACGTTTTCGTTTTGTGAAAAAAATGGAACTAACTAGCAGAGCAAATATAGCTGTTTGACAATGACCGCGAACCATGGCGACATTGTATAATATTAAAGGGAAATTTTTTCTTGGTGTGAGTCAGGGACTCACAAATCCCGTTCGCCAGGTCGCCGCGGCGAATAAATTTTTTTTACGATGGCACCCAACACTTTTGTACGGTTACTATGGAATTTTCTGCATATCACACTTCGGCGCCTGTAATTTTGAGGCGTCTCTTAGGATTTTGGAAAAATTGTACACCCCCGTTGTAGGTAATTACTATGTTTTGAATTATCCATTTGAGCGGCATTTCAGTGTTTCGTCGCCGAATCGGAACAACTGTTCGAACACGAACTACATCGAAACAACCCATCAGTCACAACCAAATTCCCACTGTTTTCAGAATCTAGTACACATTACACGCTCCGCCCGATCTGGCCATATTCAGATAACACAATATATATATATATATATATATATATATATACACAAAATACTCGGGAAGATATTAGCAATGGAAAGTTCTATAAAAAGAAATTAGATCTCATTTCTTCACAAAAAAGCGCACGGATACAAAAATGTGTCTGCCGAACTCTTTAATGAAGTGTTCTAGACATGCGATAACTCTGAAATGCCCGCTTCGATACGTGCATGAAAAGTGTATTAAAAAAACGAAAGCTGTACCATATACCCCGAGGAATTGTGTTAATGTTAATTCAGACTTGTCTATATATATATATATATAGCACATTTTGATATCCAGCATCTCGTTCCAGTGTGCCATTTTCTAAAAAAGAAGTCCGTAATTTTAAAGCTGTAGTTCATGTAAATGGAATTTGTATTATATGGGCTTTCAGTATCCCCAAGAATGAATGTAAAAAAAAACTTATACCAAAGAAAGAAATCCGTGTGAGATGCATGCAATTTATGCGTAGGAATAGGGTTCGCTTCAACCCTAATGCTGCAATATTCCGTAGAATAAATGACCACCCAGCACTCCATTGTGATAGAAATCTAAGCTGATATTAAATTAAACATCTCCCAACATACACTTGCTTATATACTCGTAGCAGATTAAAGCACTGTTCCCATTTCCCCACACGTTTAAAGGATCTTCATACATTATTCATGTACCAATGATGTTGCCATCTACGCTGCATACTGAACACCCTGTGTGATAGGAGAATTCTCCTTTCATTCTCCTTTGTTTTGTTTTCTAGAATTCCTCTTCCTCTATAAAACAATATCTCTATCAGTTCTCTTTTCCTGCGGTGCTAGAAGGCAAAGATATTGTCCCAACCCCCTTACTGGGGTGAGCCCATGCGGAAAATGAAGTCTTCTATTAGCATACATAGACTTGCACTGCATCACAGTAATCTAAGAACTTGGAAAATATGATACTACCTTTCTTCGTGTTCCTCAGTGGCTTGTTGTAAAATAAAATGAATAGGGTACATTAATTGTAGCAACAAATTCAACAGACTAGCTGAAGCTCAAATATGCTTACTATCTGACATTCTGAGGACCGTGCATCGTGATATATTCTTATAATGAAGCCAACTTGGAGCACTGATTTCTCAGATTTATTTTTGGAATAGGACTCTACATGTTTCGGACAGTATCTTTTTCCATCATCAGGAGTCCAGCACTGTACACACAGCAATAGGTATATACGTCATAGAGATTATGCTGACTGCTTGCTAGCGGGATCCTGAACCCGCCATCAAAAATTAAATCGAGAAATTAGTGCTTCTCGTTTGTTTCATTATAAGAAAAATGCTTACTATTTTTAGTGCCCGTCAGACAAACGATGAGCTTTAGTTGTTTTATTATACAGTCCGGAAATCTACATGATCAGTTTAGTCGCGTAGGTTTCACATTCGCAGTAGCCACTTAATGTGCTTAACATTACCACGCATTTACTAAACTTGGAGGCTCAGATTCGATTCTAGGGCTGTCTATGAGGGATTTGTGGGGGACAAAGTGACACTGGCATAGGTTTTTCTCCCATTTCTTCAGTCTTTCCCTACTGGCTATCATTCCTCCAATGCCATATACCCGTATTCATTCATTATAGACACTACACGGTCTGTATCAAGGTTGGCGAGCCACTGGCACCGGTGAGTATAGCTTTTGTTAGGTCAAAATCTGAAGGAACTTAATAATTCGATAATTCACAAATACTTTTTTTTTTGCAAGGTACGTTTTCGCTGTTACTTGACAGCAATTTATTCATTCATTCTTTCCGTTTTCATTCATTTATTTATTCATTAAATAGTCTGTATTGTGACACGTTCGTACCTTTTTCAAAGTGAGTTCCCTATAGAATTCAAACTAGTGCCCCCTCTAACAAATTCCAGCATTCTCTCTTTTCCTGATGCCATCCGTAGCTGCTTATGTCTTCGTCCACTTCTTCCCATCCCTTACATTTTCCTTCTGTCTCTCCTGCAGTAGCGTGTTTTAGAAGGCAGTTCCTACGCAAGATGTGACCAATCAACTTCGCCTTTCTTCGTTTTATAGGATGTAGGATGTTCCATTTCTTCTTTCTCCAAGTAATGCGTGCTCAGTTTTCACACAATCGGTCATACTGATTTCTCTGACCTTCTCTAGCACCACGCTTCAAAATTAAAAGGTGTTTCTGATCATTTTCCGAAGTGTCCAATTTTCGGCACCTTACAAAGCTGTGCTCCAAATGTAGCATTTCACTGCTGTGTATGTCTATCACAGATACAAGGAGGTATACTTAACAGTGAGGGTCAGCTACAAGGAGTACAACGCTGTATTATCGTATCACATTTATTTCGAACTGTGAAATAGATTCAGTTTATTTAATAAGGCGCCTGTCAATGTATGTTGCTCTGTAAAGCGCTGACAAGCTATGAACTGAAGACCTCTCTAATAAAGTGCATTTGCAACCGGCCTGTATCTCACTGGAACCAAATAGGGTAAATTTCCTGGACCTCTGGTCTACAGTCTGACAGCATCTCTAGGTAAATTATAGAAGAAAGTTTTCTTTTTACCATGGCGCAACAGCCCCTAGTGGGCCAGGGCCCCCTCATTATCGAGGATCTCGGTAGGACTCCTCTGGACGAGTGTTCAGCCCGACATAGAGACCTCTGCCTGACAACACACAACACTCACAACAGACAGACACTCATGCCCGCGGTGTGGTTCGAAACCACAATCCCATCAAGCGAACGGCCGCAGATCCACGTCTAGGACCGCGCGGCCGCTGGGATCGGCATAAAAGAAAGGTTACCGGCACAAAATCGAAGGTATTTCCAGCCAATGAGCTCTCAGTTGTAACACTACAATTGCTGTTCTCAAACGGCAAATTTCTTTTTCAGAAATTCGTTTTAAGAGCAACAACAGTGTCTAATTCTCTTGACAGCAGAAGAGGACACTTTGGGACCTCTAATGAATAACCCTAATTTTACTAGCTTATTTATTCGGTCATCTGTTTTTACCAGAGTTACGATCAGCATTCTGTATTTAATATTTACAGAAGATTAATCAAGCTTGCCGAGACTGGTGAGACATTTAACACACATGAAAAAGCAATAAATACAAAGCAAATTGCCATTGTAGAGCCTCGTGGAAAACTGTTATAGGGACTTGCACGCCCGAATTATGTCTGGCAATAAACATTATTTGTTTAGTTATTTGTCATGATTCTGTCATTACTCTATACCCACTACTGTTAGGGGGAAATTATGTACCTCAAAATACTGTCTTTCAAAAACGGTCATTGACGCATGAAATCGCAAAACTGAAAATACATATATGAAAGTACAATTAGGTGTGTTGTGTGGGTATGTAAATAATTGTGCTGTGTCTGCAGGATGATCACAGTAAGCTGTATTTGCTATTTCAAACGTAGTGCTCTGGAGAAATGTAGAATTTAATGGAGAATAATTAAACATGTAAAAAGACCCCCTCTCTCCTTTTCCATCTCTCTCTCCCTCTCTCTCTCCCTCTCTCTCTCTCTCTCTCTATATATATATATATATAACTTTATTATTGGCATACGTTACTTGACTGTATTCGACAGATGAAATACGCATGCGTTAGGTGGAACATTTAGAACGCGTAGAGGAAATTAGAAATGCACTTTTCAGAATTACCGACTCTTAAACGTCGAGAGAGACGCAGTTTGGAAGGGTTCTTCAGTTTAAAGGTAACATTTCGAGATTTCTTGGAGGTATGGGATCAGAAGATACGGAATGGATTCAGCTAGCTCAGCGAAAATATGACACCTGCTCGTTAAACAGTCATAAAACTTTGGATCACATAAATTTAAACACCCTCTTCACCACATGGTTAATTTCCGACCGCTCAAAAGGATTCTTCAGAATAGGGCCGGCCAAAATGCTGTCCACTGTCACCAGAACAGTTTCAGTAATACAAATAAATAAACATAATATACAAGTCTACAAAACACAATGTGACAACTTTATTAACGCAGGAAATGAGTGATTTCAGACTTCCGCCGCGACGTAGATGAGAACTGCGCTCTTCTGGGTTATTACGCAGTCAGTAGTGGTAATTTCGCACGGACGTTTCGGAACAACCTGTCGGTTCCATCCTCATTGTTCAAGAAGCCAATCTTTTGGATTCTTGAACCGCAGTTCTCAGTACAGGAAATGTTTACAAATTGCAACTCATTCTCTTTAGAACAGCACACAGTAAACAAATATTTCTTTGTGTTTTGTTCAGTTCACCAGTCCTGCGCTCTTGTCATTCAACCGTACTTTTAGCGTAAATTATTCTTTTGTAAATAAAGGAGTTCTAGTGAATTCAACCCACCTCCCTTTCGATGTACGTATACACAAGTGCGGCCCTCAGACGAGTCCGTAACGAATTATGTGGTCTTCCTGTGAGTTGAAGTTGGCCAGCCCTGCTGTTCAGCCAAATAGCTACTCCGTTATTCTGTTGGTTGGTCATTTAGTTGACGAGTTAAAAGACCGTAAAGGAACGTTCATTACAAACTGTGTCGAATGTGTCTCTTAATTGTACCAGTTTCGAGGTCCGGCACCGGCCTCTTTGAGGTCTTCAATCTTCTAGGATGCGGCACCACATTACTGGGTAATTGGTGCCCGACTGGAGAGAGCCTAGTGGCTTCGAAACGCGAGAACCAAATCTCCGGTGACGCGGTACCACATCCCTGAAAACCTGAGACTATAACTTTAATTACCTGTAGGAAATTTGCACATCAAATCAGATAGCTTTTGATTTACGTAGTAGTTCTCTTACTGAACCGTCGCTCGGCCTCGTTACAGATAACAATAACGCTTGACATTGCAACTAACCACAGAACCCGTCATTCTGCTACATAGACTTTCATGAATCACCTTTTGTGCCCCTGTAGGCTGACATCGAACCTCTACGGCACAAAGCTATATATCGATCTGCAGAAGGAGTGAAGTATCAAGTCCTTCATTCATATGAATATAAAACGGCTTAATGGATTACCCTCAGTTGTCATCTGCTCGGCCCTTTTTCATTCCCTGTACCTAGTCTCACTCCAAGGCCTCCGTTCTTTAATAAAGTTCATTTATATGCAATCCAGGCTACAGTTGTGCACTTTGTAGCGACTGTACCCCAGTAAGACACAAGTTCTCTTTTTGCAGAAACATGCACAGGCACATTTCAAGCTGTAAGAAAAGCTCTGAATGAATATTGTAGAATCTTTTAGAAGCTGTATAGAAATGACAAGTTTCAATGCAATGAATGAATACTTTCTATACATACTTTCTTTGAGTCTATACTCGTCTGTCATCTCCATGCTCATTAACCACAAATGCACATTAATTTTTTTGAAGTAAATGTCGGTGTGTGTATTGCCTTACGTGTTTTTTCTTAGAAACTAATGATTCTTATAAACTGCCCTATAATAATAGAGTTAAAATAAACCCTTCGCTTTTCTATGGATCTCTCTTTTAGTGCTGTTTGTCGCTATCAAACATATTCTTCCAACTGTAATTCTGAGTTTACATGCAGGGCCCTACATACACCATATAATGTTAGGGAAGGCAGCAGTTGGATGTTAGGTTATGGACATTATGGACATGCTTTGCTCTGTCTCTCCGTTTATTCATACATGTATATGTTACTTACATGTGCATCTATATACGCAAACGGTTGTGAGTCAAAACAGAGAATAAGATAAAGAAATGTGATAAAAGGAAAGAGAAGCAAAAAAACGATAAGAAGATGAAAAGGACCGAAAAAATTGACAAGAAGAATGGGGAAGATAAGAAGGAAGATAAGTGGAAGTACAATGATAAGACGATTAAGAAAAGAGGGCGGAAGAGAAAGATAATAAGAAGAAGTGGAAAATTAAGGAGAAGGTGAGAAGAAAAAGGATGATATAATGCAAGAATCTATTTACGAGACTAATGGCTATGAGTAAAAGGAAATGGAAAAAAAGAAGAGAGTGCGTCTTCTTTCTGGTATTGTTCGACAAGTAATCATGTCATACATATTATTGATTTCAAACTTTCGCCGTGTTCTGAATATTGTATGCTTTTTTGGGGGTAATTCCCCGGCGTCTGAATTTTATGCCGACGTTTCGGAACACTCTGTTCCATCTTCATAGGCAGATACCTACCTGCCTATGAAGATGGAACATTACAGGGAATTACCCAGAAAAAAAGCATACAACAGGCCATACATAATCTGCTGCTTCCAAGAAAGGAGTTAACATAGCAAACTATAATTACGTCACAGAACGGTTATTCAGTTTGTTATTTTTATTAACCGAAATGCGCCGATATTTAAGAGCAGTTCGTACGAGAATAACTTTATGTGCACCAACTAGCCCACGGCTTGTTGTTGTAGCGACATAAGTTTCAGAATCTGGTTCACACTGTTTCAGATATCGTCCTACAAAATTGCATGCCGACACGCTATTAACTCACCAAAACAACTTTAAACCTAAATCCTAATTCAAAACCTCTTAACTGACCCAAAATTCAAGAACTTTCCCTGCAACTTCTGTAATTGAGGTCAGCAACCGAATGTACACAGAACCAGCTAGAAACAACATGGAAAATACAACACAAGGGACGGAGAGACGCTGGCAGATTAATGCTGTAAGTTTCAGCTGTGCTTAATACTATGCTAATTATTGAAGTGAACATGGTTGCGGAAGTTCGCTTGCGATTTTGGAAAATGTCAGGGAATATAGTGCAAAGTTGCTTATATCGACTAATGGTTTGGTAAGTGCTGTAAGTGCTAAAATGACTGAAGAGTAGGTTCGTGGACGTTGCTTTTTTCGACACAATTAATGCAAGTGATAACACTAGTGTATTCATTCAACACTGACGCTTTACTGCCACAGGTTTCAGCTAAATATTCTGATACATAAATATACAATGATGAGCCAGTCGAACACAAAAAAACTTTATTATGTTTATTATTGTACTAGGGTAACATGTTTCGATTCTTATAGAATCATCTTCAGGCCCTTCTAAGAAAATAGATCCTTATTTAACAATGTTTAAAAATGCGCTGTTGGACAGACCCCACAGCGTATTTTTAAACATTGTTAAGTAAGGATCTATTTTCTTAGAAGGGCCTGAAGATGATTCTATAAGAATCGAAACATGTTGCTCTAGTACAATAATAAACATAATAAAGTTATTTGACGTTTTGCTGACCGTGCATCGCAGTATATTTATCTCAGTATTTAACCAACTTGATGCACAAAACTTATTATGAAAAAAATTTGGTGCATCAAGTTGGTTAAATACTGAGATAAATAATAAAGTTGGTTGTGTTTGCCTGACTCATCATTTTATATTTATATATGTGTTAAACACTTCGGGATGGCAAACATTAAACAAATATTCTGATCCATCATCTGACCCAGTTCGTTTGTCAGTAGCAAATATAACACAGAGCGCGCAATGTGAAATATTTTGTTACGCAAATTTTGGGATTCCACATTTTTTACATAAAATTGTAACAAGTTTAGACGGGTTAGGGTTTAAAATTAGTTATATTAGTTTATTATTTATTGTGTATTGTCTGCAACTTTTTTCTAGCTCAAGGGGGATGTGCCAATTAAGGATTGTCGCTTTGATGCTTGTATAGCTAATTTATATTTTAATTAAAAGGTTTTAAAGGCATTACGAATATCAAGGAGATCATACAGCGACCAGCATAATGGGAAAGGATAGTGAATTATGAGTTGATAAGGAGAATGCAGTTGTGGCATTTGTGTGCGGAGAGCAACCTGCTTAGTAAGAAAATTTCCGTGCGCATTTTGCGCACAGGGTTAGAATATTCGTGTCCAAGTCAAGTGATTCGGTATTCAGATACGTGTATGGGGTATAAAAAGAACAGAGAAACACGTGGGCATTCAAGGGCCACATAGCTTGCAGCAGTGGAAATATATGACACAAATACGTGATTTAGCGAAAAGGCAAATAGCATTTTTTTAATGCGAGGAATGCTGGGAACACTCCACTCAGCATCGATCAAAACTGCAGCTTCACCGCCATTCTAACAGTGTCTTGGACACGCACTTTGTCTACAGCGAAATGGAATGAAGAAACACAAACGTCGAGGTAGGAGCCTTTCAGAGCGGAGATCCACTGATGGTATTTCAGTTTCCCTACCTTATCTTAAAAAAATAATGAGAGATTAAAATGTAGAAAACAACGCTTTTGCCTACTGTTTTATTTAGGTATGAAAGTTTCAAAATAATTACCAACACGATGACACTTATGGACTATCCTTTATTTCAGGGGTAGTCGTCATTCACTCTACATGTTTCGAGCTTTCAGGAAGCTCATCATCAGGAGTTCATTTTTCCC
>Ga0131853_10012125_pt1 | contig 15784 bp, 7 predicted proteins | sample TergutLab28metaG_FD_92764 | JGI IMG/M metagenome (GOLD analysis project Ga0131853, IMG submission 92764) | Labiotermes labralis P1 segment gut microbial communities from Petit-Saut dam, French Guiana - Lab288 P1 (version 2) (version 2) | ecosystem: Host-associated > Arthropoda: Insects >...
ATCCCCGATTTCCTCCCCTCCCCCCCTTCAACTTTCCCCCCCTGGACCCGTTTATCGCCGCCAAACACCTTGTCGGGATTACCATAAATTAAAACCCCCCCCCCCCCCCCCCCCCCCGTCCACCCCGCGCTTTTTGATCCATTTTGGTGAAATTTTAAATGCACGATTTTGACTTGAAGCTGCTGGATGGACACTTGTGGGTTAAATGTAAACCAGTACACCGAGCGCTGTACTTCACTTCAGGGAGGAAATGAACGTTTGCCCTTATTTGGCACACGTTTCGTCCCATTGTGGATAAAATTCGGTGCAGCTGATGCCCACAAAAATCTATTGAGTAATTGTGAGTGTCGTGCAACTTGGCGTAGCGAAATCCCCAGTGTGCTTGATGGCATAAATTTATTATTATTATTATTATTAGTCATATTGAACTATATGCCAGTAATTTTTCTTAACACAGCAAATGGGTGAGGACATGTAGCACGTATGAAGGAAAGGAGGTTTTGGCGGGGAAACCTGTGGGAAAGAGACCTTTTTTTGGGACCCAGGAGTAGGTGGGAGGATTATATTAAGATGGACCTTGAGTAAGTGGGGTCGGGGGGCATGGACTGGATTGATCTGGCTCAGGATAGTGACAGGTGGTGGGTTCTTGTAAATGCGTTAATGAACCTTCGGGTTCCACAAAATGCGGGGAATTTCTTGACTGGCTTATAACCGGTTACCTTTTCAAATAGGACTCTGCTCCACGGAATATGGCATGGAGTATATTTTGGACCTAGTTGTTAAGCTACCAAAACATGTAATTTTGGAAGTTACGGACGTTTATCTAGCAGTATTTACGTACGTTCTAAGCTGTTAGAGACAAGACTTATTCACGTGTTATTCTTTGCACGTGTCCTCCCACCTATAGTCGAGCGGAACATGGCGTTATCAGAGTACAAGCAGTGAGGGGTTTACACATTGTTTGGTATTGATTACGCTTTTATTCTTTTGCATTTTAAAATCTTTATACGTCAACAATCATAATAATCTGGGAAGGAGGAAAAGAAGGGAGGGCCAGTGACGTCCCTACATTCTATTGAACTGTAGAGCGCCCAGAATTATAAACGAACCCTTTGTCACATCTCTATTGTCCGATCTTCGCCCCAAGCTGCTTGTAATATTGCAGAAAACACACACACATACACCGAGGTACGACAGCAGAGGCTGGTTTGATGGATGGAAGTGTTTGGCACAATTATCACCTTATAGATACCGAAAACAATTTGGGAATTTGATGTAAATAGAAGTTACTTGTTTAAAATATATAAAGGATAGTGTGCCTTGTACTTAAGGGGATGATATTTGAAGTAAAGTTGATTAATCCTTCGTTTATGTAACGGCGCTGTGTAGACTATTTGATGTAAAGTTGATTAATTTTTTGTTCCTATAATGACGCCTTATTGGTAGGCAGATTGTGTGGCGTCGAATGGTGCGTTTTGAAGGATGAATTCTAAAGGACATGAAAGAAAGTGTTCAGGGCCCGTTTTAGGGTAGCTTGATTGGGTGAACTGCGTAAAACCACGAAGACTGGTCATTGATCTGAAGTCGAGATTTCTATTCCTAACGCGCAGAATCCGAAACAAGAATGCCAATATCTCGACAGCGATGTTTGTTCTTCATTACAGGGTATGGTCCTGAGGTGATAGGTTGTATGATGTTTGTATATGTTTAGTCTTGAATGCAATATGGTTTGGCATTTCATCAAGTGTTTTGTAGCGCTGGCAGACCTAAAAAGTTCCGTTTTTTGACTCGAATGCCTTCTTCAAGATTTCGAGAACGGTGTTTTTATGTGTGGGGTCTGTTTTTCCATTTAAACAGAGTTTTTAGCCATTGTGCGAGCCTGAATTCTTCTTGTACCTGTCGTACAGTAATAATTCCTTGAAAGTAATCGATTATGCGTGTACCGGGATGCTGATAATTCCTTAGCTCGACCAGGAAGGAAACAAGCTCGGAAGCGTGTCAGGGAAGCGCGCTATTTCAACAAAATCGAGACGCGAGCTGTCAAGTTTCTTTTCCTGCAAGGCAAGGCGCCGAAGGAAATTCAAGCAATTTTGACAGAAACATTAGCTTGTTTCCTTCATGGTCGGGCTAAGGACATATCAGCACCTCTGTAGAACAAAGTGATCTTAATTCAAGAAAATGTCACTGCGTAGGAGAGTAACCACAAACCACGGTACGCCTGTCACTGCATCTGTGTACACAGTTCTGTCTGTAGTGTTCGCTACAGTAACACTGGTGGTTAGACCATTTCTTCAAGGAAGTAACCAGCCTAACAATGTCACAGAATATTCTTAACAACAACAAAAAAAAACCACTTTTCTCCCTTGTGAACCCTCACTGTGTTCCAACACCCTCTTTCCCAGAAGAGAGAGACACGGACTAATGTGGCAAAATGGATCTCGCTACTTCTTTGTCATACAATTCTTTGTATAGCATAATACATCTCACATATATACCTGAGCATTATCCCCCTGAAGGAACCCGTGGAACTGCAGCATCACGATCATGGCACTGCCCATTGTCAACGTTCATTACCGATGTATTCAACTCTAAGCGTGCTGAAGTACTCTGGCTTGCTTTTGTTCGCATGTGGAGGGAGGAAGAAGATTGTCTGAATGAGAGTGGTTGAACGAAGTGGTTCGACGTTGCCTATGGCTGTTGAGGCTGCGATTCCGCCATGGCCACCAAGGCAGTTGGGATTAGCAAACTGAAGACTTAACTCCATGGAGTTCCAGGCCTTCTTCAGAACATAATACTTCCCCACTATTTAAGACATTCCCCATATTGTATAAACCTGAATGTGCATTGCCGTGCTCACAAAACCCCGCTACTTGTTTCTGTCCTGAACCAAATGAATTCAATCCACGCCCATCGTACTTATCTAAGGCCCATTTTAATATTATCTTCCATGTTTGCATGGTCATTCAAGTAGTCTTCTTCGTTCAGGTTTCCTCACCAAAACCCTCTTTGTATTCTCCTCTGTACGAGCTGTATGTCCAACCCATCTTATCCTCCATGATTTGATAACCCAAGTAAAATCTGTTGACGCGTACAAATCACGAAGCTCTTCACTGTGCAATTTTTGCAGCCTGTTTTCTTTATTGGCTGTGACTGAACATTTCCTCAGCCTTAACAAAACACAAAGAAAAACTGTACTTTCGTATAGTTTAATTTTACATGATTATGTACCGGGAAAACAAAAGTTTCAGGACCGTTTAGTAACAGATATTTCCCGAATTTGATTGCTACATATCGACCAGATGATTGATCGTTGTGCTATATTACCATTTTATGTGTTAGACTTGTTTGCGTTTTTAGAGAAATGTTATTCATAGGCTTTTATTTAGTGCAGATACTTTGATAGGGAGAGGCGGTGGCGCAGTTGGTTGAAGCACTGGGCTAAAAGCCGGATTGTGGTTTGTTCGATTACCGATCTGGTCACGGGAGTTTTTCATTGACGTAACTTTTCTGGCCGCTATGACCTTGGTGTCGCCTCATTCGCTAACGGAAATGAGCATCACGATTATTTCCTGGGGGGTAAAGGCGGCCGGTATCTAAGGCTGACATCCTTACCAGCTTCCTGTCACGATTTTCTCGAAATCTGGGAACCTCAACGTCCTGGAACCCTCTGGGCCTCTCCTTGCCTATACAGGGATTTATTATCTTTTACTGGTTTTATGTTTGGATTCAGAGTCAGTACAGAGATTTCCAAAATGGGGGGGGGGGGGTTGATCTTGTCCGCGGTTTACAGACCGACTGTGGGTTTCCTAGCGCCACTGTCCAGTGTTTCTTTCCACTGAGGTTAAGCTGGCCACTGTATATGTGCGTAGCATTAGCGTGATTAAGCAACACAACGAACGGTTCTACCACTCACTATTACTTGTTTTGAGTCAGGTTAAATTAAATCTTCCTTGCACAATGTTCTTATATGCAGTCACAATTAGCTACTTGGTAAGAATGTTGGTAGACTCAACTAATATTCACCTTCCTAATGTGAGTCTTCCCCGTTATGTTTACAACGAACTAAAAATGCAGTTTTTTTGGTCAGCACACAACTTTACTACTTAACATATGAGCTACATGTTTCAGCTACTGTTAGTAGCCATCATCAGACCGATCCCAAGAATGCAGAAAGAAAGAGACAATACAGCTCCAAATTTGGCGGATATCATAATTTGAAAAGTCCGAGTTCTGGACCCAATATGGCAGCTTCTTTTTATATTCTTGCGATCGCCCTAGTGAGGGCCACTAAGAGTAGTCGAAATATGCAGCTGATATGTTAAGTAGTAGAGTTGCGTTTTGACTGGAAAAAAGCCCTGCCTTTTAATGGTGACCTTCGATGATACAAAAATATGTAGTTATCTTGATTCAACCCTTATTCTGCTAATGTGGAGAATATGGTGTGCTCCTAATAGTACTAGCAAATGGCAGACGGGATTTAACTTGGCGTTTAAAAGGCTAAGGAGCCTAAACAGCACAATTCTACTCAGTAGGTGTATTTATCTGAATCTCACGATTCTCCAGATGTTTATTCTTAACTCGAGCATTATATTAAGTAAATCACCGTATCTTATATAATTTAAGCTTACATTCCACGGTCATGTACGGTATGTACGTAAAGGTAAAATTCTCCCCGTGAAGTCCATAAATATGTGTATTGTAGAGGAAGACACCCCGGTACGCAGGGTGAACCCCAGAGTCGATCTGGACTCTTGTCCATCGCAAGAATCAAACCCCAAACTCTCAGTTTTCCAGGCCGTAGCCTAGTCACTACACTGACTGAGCTACTCCTGTGCTGTTGATGTTGGAAGTAATCCGCCTAGCAATAAATTTATACTGACTAGGGTGCCGATACTAATGTCTGTACCGCTCTGTTATAAACAGTATGCTGTTAAACCCGAATATAAGGCGAGTGTTTTCTTCTGAAGTAGCCGCGCAGAAGAGTAGGAGTCGCTTAATAGGTGCGGTCTTACTACAGTTACCAGTAACACGTTAAGGACAAGTCATTTCCTAGTTCATAGTAACAGGTTTAGCGTTACTGTTCTTTCTCAATTCGCGGAAGCCTTAGTATTACTTGCAGTGTAAGATTTGTTCATGTTTTTTATTGCTTTTTCAAAATTTTCTTAGTTTTTTTTTTTTTTGGTAAGTGCCCCAGTTGGAAGGGGTTTGTTGCGGAATATTTGGAGCCGCCCTATATTCGGGCTTATGCGGTATTTCCATATAGTTGTAGAGACTCAGCATTAATGGGTTCTGGGATTGACAGATGAACAATTCCCAAGACGTTTGGAATTCTCGGTAACCTCCCTTTAGCCCTTATTATCTCACCCTTTAGTTAAACATCGGTGTCGGACAAGAGCTTTCAGAGAGTGACGCTATGGTTATAGGTGTGGGACTGTAAAATCTTTTAAGCCCTAGAGGGTGACGTCTGAACAAGACGCCTAAGACGCTGTTCGCTGGAGGAATTAGGTTTTTGGGGACGGCGACAGCGACCAACCTCATTTCCTGCTCAACGCCTCTCTTTTGTACAATGCAATCTTGCCACCCCATACCGTCTTGGAGGGAGGTTTGCCTTATCTTGTCTAAGAACAATTCCTTCTTGACGCTGGAAATTAGAGGTGTCCTGCAAGAAACCGCGACGTCTTCCTTAATTAAAGTTCTCAGCTCTTCCCTTCCCCACGTTCCCTTGGTCCCACAGGCCCTCTATTGTGGATGTATTGTTCTGGCAAAACATAAGAAAGTAGCCCGGCAGCTGTCATGTCATGGTCCCTTGGTCCCGGTTTTATTTTTCCTCACTTTCTGCACTTTAAAAATATTTGTCAAGTTAGAGTCAGACCAGTGAAATTACGTATATCGTATTTTACCATTTAAGATTAGCGTGTGTGGATAATGTAAGCAGGTGACGAACTGCAGACAAGTAGAAATTACCTAGTTTTGCATCTGTAATCTGGATTTCGGACCTGATGGCAAATTGTTTTGTCAAAGTGTTATTCTTATTAGGATTTATGTCTGTCATTCCAGCGCTTCTGCTTGTGAATGGCGTCGATTTCTGACAGAATGAGGTCAGGCACACGGCGAGGCGAGCTGTCGTTTAAAAATCACAGGAATAGTTTCGGGTAACTTTTTTTTTTAAAAGTAACCCGTTTGTCTACAGTTTTGACGAAGAATCTTATGTCGTTTGATATACTTTCATATTAATATGTTCCATCTTTGACGTTCAGGTGACCGTGCATCGTGATAAATTCTTATAATAGAACCAACTAGATGCACTAATTTCTCAAATTTATTTTTGGAATGAAACTCTACATGTTTCGGACAGTTCATCTGACCATCATCAGGAGTTTTTCACTGTACACACCACAATGGTATATGTCATACAGGTTTGCTGACAGCTTGCGAGCAGGACCAAGACGGAACGTCCTGATTCTGCTCGCAAGCTGTCAGCAAACCTGTATGACATTTACCATTGCTGTGTGTACAGTAAAAAAACTCCTGATGATGGACAGAGGAACTGTCCGAAACGTGTGGAGTTTTATTCCAAAAATAAATTAGAGAAATTAGAGCATCTACTTTGTTTTATTATAAGAATGTTCTATCTTTCTTGCATTGATCAGGTCCATAATACATGAATAACCAACAAAATGTACTTCAATGCATTATGATATATTTTAATCACACTTTTCTCACCAACATGTTTCGGCCGCTATTGCGTCCATCTTCAGGGTGAAATTATTACAGACACTAAGGTAGAGTGTGGTTGTGTCGTCACCCCATAACAATTACAAAATTATTATAATTTCAGTTAAAATTATACAAATTATATCAATATGGGTTAAAAATGTGTAACGCTTAAAGTCGGCCGCTTGATACAGCGATGTGGTGAGTTGTTACTGCAGCGTGTAGGTGATGTGTAGACGATGTGGTATACTGGTTGAATCTGAACTTTGTGAAGAAAGAATTAGCCGTTTTAAAAATTTCATTTCGTAATGTGAAGTTAAAAAGACAGATGTTAAGTCGGCTTTTTGTAGCTGTAATTGAATTTCACTTCGCTTAATTTGCGTATGTGTGCGTGCGTGCGCCCGCGCGTGTGGGCCCGCACTCACATCATATACGTATATACTGCGCCTGGGGCACGGCAGCTAATGTGCACTTTTAGCGGATAAGAGATAATTGCCCCTGTTTAAAGCAACTTAAAGGTCACTGGTGTGTTTGTTAATGAGAGTTATTTTTTCAACCCGATGGTCTTCCGACGTGGTTTGTAGATAGATGTGTGATCACGTGAGGGTGTCGTCATTTACGTCATTTTTAAGCTGTTTGTAATCCCAGGGACTAAATTTCATAACGAATTACATTCGGAGTGCAGCTGAGGAAGTTAGTTACACCACGCCGCACCAAACTCTTAATCAAGTGACTTGGCCTAATTTCTCACATACTGTACGCAGCCAACCGAAACAAAGGCCTGCTATTGTGTTCGTATATGGAATGGAGTCGCAACAGTATTGACTTTCAACTTGTATCGGCTTGTTTTGTTGCTTTCCTCGCCGTCTTATCGTTCATTAGATTGCTTTATCTTTTCTGTTGGTCGTCTGTCTTTATTCTTATATCCTTCACAGTATACGCGCCTTCTGCTCCCTAGGGCTAGCGAGGAGCAGGAAAGGGACGCGTTGATAAAAACAAATGACGAGGGACGTCCCGACGGGAGTGAAGGCACGACGCAAGGTCAGAAATTGCGTCTCACTGTTCTCATTATTTTTCTTTCGCCAAAACCTTTTGTTTATTCATTCCACGAGACGATTTTCTTAAATAGTTAATTTGCGGAGGTGACATGAGTTCCCTGCCAGCATATCTTTCCTTGGTTCACCCTCCTCTTAGTAATTTAAAAAGAGAACGAAAGTAAATTGGCAAGTTTAATTAAGATGTTATAATGGGATAAGGTGTTCTTTTGTTTCATTTTTCCAACCCGGTGATTCATCACTAAAGGGGCCGAGGGGACATTCAAGACTTCTTACAGTAAGAAGTAAAAAGTGTACAATTCGTTCTGTGAAAAAGAATAGGGCGTCACTTGTTTTATGTACAGTGCGTCAAAATTAGATACAGTATTTATTGTAAGAATATTTAGAAGAATATATGGTCCTAAATATTATACCTCTGGTTTCCTTTGGTCCAGAATTCCGTCCCTACATCCGACCCAAAACAAATGCGGTGACACAAGGTTTTGAAATACTGCGATGGTCCTAAATATGAAAACGGAGAATGGAAAAGTCGGACGAATCGAGAACTAGAAGAGATGAGCAAAGGAGAAAATATAGTAAAATGGATAAAAGGGCAAAGGATACGCTGGTTAGGTCACCTAGAGAGAATGGAGGAGGATAGGATGCCCAAAAAATATTAACTCAAGAACTGGAAGGGACGAGAAGATGGGTAAGACCCAGAAAAAAGATGGAAAGAGGAAGTAGAAAGAGATCTTCAAGTGCTGGGAGTGAGAAGATGGAGAGAGTTGGTGGCAGATAGGTAAAAATGGAAGAATGTTGTTCGACAGGCCAAAGCCCACAGTGGGCTGTAGTGCCAACGGAAGAAGAAGAAGAAGAAGAAGAAGAAGAAGAAGAAGAAGAAGAAGACTTATTGTGAGATACGGTATGTTGTATTATTGCCTTGCATATAGCTTATGTATTGATTGTTTAACCAATACAGCACACTACATGAGGTAACAAATGTCTAGGGACTTGTTACCTGACGTATATTATGTTGGTTGTATAATAAAGGTTACATCATGTTCTTCACTTAAACACTTATTGAGAAGTGCAGCTATATTCGTAAGTTTGATTTTGGCCCTCATTGTAATTATAAAGTTTGGCCAGTTCTGTAGTCTGGATTCGTTTTGCTGCTGAAATTTGGTCAATGACTCAGGACTGCTACCTAGTCCTGGAGACGGAACGTTGCGTTTGTTTGGTGGCTGAGTGGCAACAAGGTCACTTACTGAAAATGATGTGCAGGAAGGAGAGTGAGTAATCAGCACGGAAAAAAGAACTGTTGTTCAGGACGAAGATTTCCCAATTTGTGGCCCGCGACGCAGATATTATACTTTGTTAAATTCTTTATTGCTTGGGGATGTGGACTATATGGAGGGAATATGGTGTATGTTTCTGCGTGCATAGTTGTATGAGCGTAGAGAAGAAAACCAACTAGATGCTACTGAGTGCTTTTATTGCACTTATAATCTGCTCAACATGTTTCGGGCACTTATATGCCCATCATCAGGAGCTCGGGACTATACTTGTGTTATTGCCACATATGGTGTGTAATGCCTTGGTTGCTGGTGGTCGGCTGTTAGGAGCAGAGCAGCAGGTTATGCGTCTGGTGTGAGGGAAATTGTGCGACTCGAGTCGCATAATTTCCCTCATTACGGGCGCATAGCCTGCTGCTCTGCTCCTAACAGCCGACCACCAGCAACCAAGGCATTACACACCATATGTGGCAATAACACAAGTATAGTCTCGAGCTCCTGATGATGGGCATATAAGTACCCGAAACATGTTGAGCAGATTATAAGTGCAATGAAGCTTTCAATAGCATCTAGTTGGTGTTCGTCTCTACGCTTATATGGAGAGAAATTTGGTTGTGGTTGTTTCAAAAGTATAGTGGAGTCTCGCAGTTCGTGAACATCGATGCTATGGATTTTAGCCTTTCGTGATCACCCATTTTAATAACATTATTTACATTCGTGGATAACTCTGACGATTCGAGATTGGACCACATGGAATGGCGTTTCTGCTTCCTAACACTGTTATTGCGCGGATCATTGTCAGAAGTTGGGTACTTTCGTACTGTACGGAATGAGACCCGCATATAACATTTTATGTATTTTATGCTTTCAAGAAAGGGCTAGTAACCGATTAAAATAATACTTTTTGAGGGTATTTTACATTTTTGTTACTGGTCTTCCATAATTTCATGGCAACAGTTAATTTACGTTAAAAATTGATCTCGATATTGTGAATCCAATGTTTGTCACGGCTTTATCAGTCCCTGGTAATCACGAACATCGATACTTTGTTGGGTCAGACAAAAAAAAAGAATTAAATAACAGACAGCAATAAATTTGTCACAGCATCGATTGCAATAGCACCTAACAAACTTACCACGTAATTATAAGGTGCAAACTGCCAGCCGGGAGACTGGCTTTGCTGAACTGTCGGTCTGTCTTTGGGTAGATTTCCACTGGACATTATTTGTTCAGAATACAGTTTTCTTGGGATAGTGCCCTGTTCTAGGTCATAAAGCAAGTCTCTCCCCCCTCCACCGAGCTTTAGTAATTCGAAAATATAGTTTTTCTTGTTTTTTTAAAGAACTCTTTTCTTGTCGAATGGTACAAAAAGAAATACAATAATATGTTAATAGAACACAATAGGAACTCTGAGAGAGCAGCCAATGGCCTATGCCTAACATAGATATAAATTTGTGTATGTGTAGTTACGTTGATGGGGTTTGTACTTCTTCGGATGTTTGAATGTTACATTAACAGCCAGAACCCTGCTGTAGTGAATATGACTGTCTTTTATTGCCAAGAGTAGGGAAGGAACTTTTACGTCACGCGTATAGTTTTACATGGATCCCTTATGCAGTACGTCCACACGTACTAAAAAAAAACCCGTAATGATTATCCCAGACACAAGCATACTGATGTCCCGGCAGGCTAGGTGTATGGTTACACGCAAATGATGTCCTGGGGGTACGCGATGACGCTCAGTCTTTTGTTGCGGTAACACTGAGTACTGTAATTAGCTACCACGCGACATACCAAATGATGGGGTTGGAACGGAATTAGTATTAGGGTATAGGGATGTTTTTCTCTTGTATGACCACTGAGGATGAGAGAAAACATGCACTAGGTAACCTGTAGGCCTTCTTCTTGTATTACTGAAAGGTACTTGATCGATGTCATCAATACTAAATTGAATGACGTGCTGAGAGTGCCCTCTGGAGACAGTTTACTCAAACACTGTAACCAACAGCAGTACCTGTCTTTATGCCACGTAAGCAAGTGAAATACAAGGATAATTTACTTTTCTGACTTGGGCCATTAGCATTATAATTACTCTTAATTACTGCACTCTTATCTCGCGTTGGAGACACTCATGTGGCAGAATGGAATGCTGGAGTGGGTAGCACTGCTTTATTCTGGACATCCCGGGTTTAAATCTTGGTTCGGATACCAGATATCTTGATAGGTTTTTTGTGATATTACTCAGTCCCTCACATACACGCTGGGGTATACAGGCGTCCCAGTGATTTGTATCCAAAAAGAAAAATTTATATCTCTTTATCTGTTACGTATGCACAAGTACAATTTCATTCATTACACAGATGAATTCGAGAAGTTTTTTTATTGCCCACCTTAATAGATTTCAATTTGGACACTCCTGATGACAAGAGAAATGACCCGACCATATTCGACCCCCGTACACGTGTTTTGAAACATAAGTGTATTGTAGGTTTTCGAGGCACAGGGTTACTTAGGCGCGCTTTCAACTGTTGAAGGTTATTGGTTTTGACCTGGTAGATGAGGTGAGGTATCACAAATATCACACAATACCTGGCGGACTGGCGGATGCATCGGCAGAGGAGCGCCAAGCCCCTGGCCTCCTAGGTCACTTGACTTAACCCCACTGGATTTTTTCCTGTAGGGTTACGTGAAGCGAATAACCTCGTCCAGTTGTGCTCCCGGGGTATCGAAGTTTAATGATTGTTGTTTGGAGTACTGTATGAAGTTAATTAAGCAGTGTTCTCACTCTCTCACTTAAAAAAGTGAACATAACGGTTCTGATGTACAGCCGTGTTGTAAATTTACATTTAGAGAGTAAAAGTGCTTTGAAGACTGACGGGTTTCTGCAGCCGGAGCACATGTTACAGGCTTCATTAAATTCATTGGCTGTTTTGTAGGGCATATCAAGATACTTCTATTTAGCCTTCCTGTAATAGGTGCAAGCGGGATAAGACAGACAGCAATGTGTAACTTTGATTGTAAATATTTAGCAGTCCGTCACCATAGACACACTAGTCGGTTGAGTTGTAAGGCTAGTGGTATGCATTCGTCACGTACGCAATTCGAATCCCGGAGAGGACCTGCCTGGTCTTTTCTGGCATTTTTCTGAGCACCTATAAGTAAGTATCGGTTTGACACTTGTTGTATATGTCTCCGTTATAAAAAACAGTCCGTTAATGCTGTTTAGCGAAGTAATTGCTGCCTGATGGAGACCTTAACAAGACAGGCAATGTAGGTATAACGTAATACTGAGGAGCGTTCGTCTGAATATTGTTGCAATGGAAAAGCAGTTAGTGTTAAATATAATGAGTGGGTATCTGTTTCCTTTCCTTAGTTACCCGACATGCAAATCGCATCTTTTCTGCGTCGTATTATATTGTCATTGATGGCCTGTCTGGCTGTACCACGTCTCTCCGCATTACGCCATAAACGGCAGGATTTTCGGAAAACTCGTATTGATCTTCAAATATGTGTTTTTATATTCTCGGCCAATTTGTTCTGAAACGTTTCTCATTCTGAAAATAATTCAGGGAAATATTGTGATAAATATACCCAAGTCTTCACGTAAAGTACCGTTTAGTCTTGTAAGATTTTAATGAAGTGAATTTTCTCGACAGATTCTCGAAAAAAATCCTCACCTACGAATTTTCATTAAAAATCCGTAGGAGCTGAGTTATTCCGTGCGGACCGACATGACGAAGCTAACAGTCGCTCTTCACAATTTTGTTAATTCTCCTAAGAATCACACAAACTGTGTGGGCGGTATGTGGAGATTTGTAATCTTACACCTGGTGGTACATAATGTAACCAGTAGGCCTCGGAGGGTTAACCTGCTTTATTTTTCTTTGGTTGAAGTAGGTTCTTAGTTAATTGGAACCGGCATTTTGCTCATTAGATTAGTAACAGAAAGTGTCTTTTAATGTGCAACTAATTCTCCTTCTCTGATGAAACAGGTTTGTCATGCTTCCTATACACACTCGGCGTGTTGGTTTGACAGATACCGTCGTGGCCAATAATACGAGACTGTTATATGCCTGTCGATAAGTTAAATTACATCTAAAACATGTAAAGATGAAAGGACGACCATTTCTGTGTCCTTGCTGTTCGTAATGTAGTTTCGAATCTTACCTATATTACTACTATTAGTACTACATTGTATGTAGACACACAGTACTACATTGTATGTAGACACACAGTACTACAAACTAACCACAAAGTATTTCTTATACCAGAAATGCGCACAGGCTTTTTATAAATGATACTACATCGAATAGTTGAATAAAGAGACACCAACTTGATGTCACTTGCTTTATTACTTCCTTATTTACTGCTCCACATGTTTCGGATGTTAATACATCCAACTTCAGGAGCTTGCGACTTATTTGATGCGTTATTACATGGGTTGTAGTGTTGTGTAAAGATAGAGGTTGATGCATTAGCGTAGTTATTTAGTGGCGAGTGTTTAGTCGTGATGTGCGTGGTTTTTTTTAGAAAGCGTGTTTCTGTAAATGTTGGCTGGTGCGGTGTCTTATGGTTATTGAGGATGGATGTGTTAACATCCGAAACATGTTGAGCATTAAATAATGAAATAATAATGCAAGTGACATCAAGTTGGTCTCTCTTTATTCAACTATCAAGATGATGCACGATCCAATAAACATAAGAATGCATCGAATATTTTGTGAATTGAGTATTCATTTTACCGCGTTTCTCGTAAGACTTTTCTTTGTTGTGCATGCCTAGACCCCTGACCTCTCATATCCAACAAATTTCCCATATCCCTTCATGACCCCCTTTACGCTATCTGCCGTTCTCTGAATAGTTATTTTTAAAATATTTCCAATTTTATGCAATTAAAGCTTGAAATGGCAACCGGACAACAGCAAATGGGATTTGTTGGAGACTGATTTGTGTCCTGACTTGTGTCGGAAATAAAAGGTAGCTTCTATTTGTCGGTCTCTCTTTGTGTCACTTCGATAGATATTACATGAAATTACTTAAGGTCGTTAGTTACAAGAGACGTTGTTCTGTGGCTGGTCGCTGCAGTTTGTGATGTCAGTAGCCTTCATGCAGGCTTCACTATAACAATAGGCACTTTTCGTGTGCTTATCATCACTTGGAACTGGTATAAAGCATTGTGCTATCGTGTACGTTGAAACGCATGGAATGTTTGTGACGGCGGAAAACTTAGTTTTTTTGTAACGATACAAACTGATAGCAGGCTGGCTCTTGATGGTACTGGTCTCACCGGATTTGTTGTATCGCCTTATATAGCCAGTCATTCACTCATTACGTAGTCTGTCTTACGACAGGTCGAAATAAGGGTTTCCCACTCATTGCGATCTAGTGATTCCCCTTTCAAGTCCCAATATCCTCTCTTTTCCTTTAGGTCACCCAATAGCCGGTTACGTCTTCTACCTTGCCTTCCCTTCCCTTCCCTTCTATTTTTCCGTCAATAATGTGTTTCAGAAGGAAGTTCCTCTAATCCAGTTAGCTATCATTTTATTTTATTCAGGATGTTCCTTTGCCCCTTGCAACCGTGCAGTTCTTCATTTTTGTAGTTTTTAAGTTATTAATTGCTCTATAAATAGTTTTTACGCCAACTTACAGAATTCTGATCTGTGCAGATGGATTTACCTCAGGTTTTAGAGACCTGACGCATGAATTTCTGGATTCTTCAAATTCGGATGAATGAGTCCATTTCCCCAAGCGATTTCCTTCCAAACGGTGTAATTATGACGTCACCAATATATATATATATATTTATTTATTTATTTATATTTATAGCCTTGCACCTGTTTCAAAGTTTATAGGATTATAATCGATAAAGTTTACAGCGAACAGCGTACAAGCCTATCAGACAACCAATCGGAGAATTATTGCAGGAGTAATTCCACAAAGTCTGCAGCTTCAGACGCAGGTGACGTCAGCAGCGTTGGCTGATGTCACAATTTTGTATAGTGCGCGAAATCATGCGCGCGTAGATCAGCGTGTGTCTGCTGTCAGAGCAGTGGAGGTGCCAGTATTCGTCTGCTTACATAGCAGCTGCAATCATGTGACTGAGCTAACAGGTCCGTTAGGTTTGCGACACTCGCGCTGAAGGTCGTCATGACAAGTGATGGGGACTTTGTTGATGTAATCCCGCTGTACATATTAAGTAGCAAGCAGTAATGTAACGGACGAGGAACGTCTGAGGTTGCCGGACCCCACAACCAACTTGCAGTAAGTTCTGTAAGTCTACCGAGCCGCAAGCGTGTGTGAACTCTATCCGTGCTCATTGAGCGCCATCCACTGTAACCTCCGGCAGTCGCACGAATGTAATTTTAAACCCTGTGTACTATAATTATTTCTTCCTTTATTCAGTTACTATGTCATTTTTAAATTAAAAAACGCCGCTTGGATAGTGTAAGTGAAGAGTAGGCTTCTGTCTCCGCGGGTCTGAAACGACAAATGCATATTATAACCATCTCACCCTTGAAGTAGGAAGGAAGTCATTCTTTTGAAAACTCTTTTGTACATTTGCAGGTGAACAAATTTATATGAACAGACATCCGTGAGGTGATATCCTTGTCCACTCTTTTGAATCCATTGCTATCCACACCATACAGTGGGGGGGGGGGGACAAACAACCCAAAATTTAACATTTTTTACGTATCAAACAAAAATAGTAAAATACATCCCACCGTTTCTGCCTCCCCTTTTTCC
>Ga0131853_10012127_pt1 | contig 15782 bp, 6 predicted proteins | sample TergutLab28metaG_FD_92764 | JGI IMG/M metagenome (GOLD analysis project Ga0131853, IMG submission 92764) | Labiotermes labralis P1 segment gut microbial communities from Petit-Saut dam, French Guiana - Lab288 P1 (version 2) (version 2) | ecosystem: Host-associated > Arthropoda: Insects >...
ACAGACAGACAGACAGACAGACAACGTATCGCAGGAAACCGACGCACGGCTCGGCGCCCTAATTTAATCACGATCTTTCAAGTCCAGATGTTGCCCCAAGGAACTGAAAATTCGAGATGAATGTTGGTGACGCCATGACGCTTCTGCAAGCTCCCTTTCCAAGTTCCAAGGATTGTGTATTTACGCAAACTGTGACCAGGACTAACGCACTTGTTTACTGTTTTGTTATACTGCATTGAAGTCACTGTCATTAGCCAGCCAGACTATACCAGCAACGAGTGATACGGTTATTATTTAATATCCATTTGATAAGCAGGTAACACAAAGCGGAAATTGTAAATTCGAAGTACTATCAGTGAATTTTCCTTGAAAGCCTGAAGATGAACACAGCAAGACTCATTTCAATTTGTTTATTTAGAAACATTCCTTTCTTAAACGCACTAAAATACTGTGATAAACGGAGATAGACCGTCAGTAACATTTATAGCTACTTGAAAAAGTTAGTAACCAAATTGCGTGTTACGTGTTTCGGGTTTAAAAGCCACCACCAGGTGTCAATTTATAAAAATATGCACGAGAAGAATAAAGTTCCAGTTTGATAGATGCAAGTAATTGAGATCGCAGTTGCGCAATGCATTATTCTTCTTCTCTGCAGTCGAAAGAGTTAATACAACACTTAATGTTATCAAAAATTCAGTTAAAATATATAAATATGTGTGAGAGATACAGTACTTCTCTAAAAGTCTATTTTTACATACTTAGAAAAGTATTACAACCATACCTTTAAAAATAAACTTTAACACCTTCTACATTGTACAATTGAGTTAGCAATTTTATCTTACAGCTTGTTACTGTTAAGCATTTTTTTTATATACAGAGTGGGCCAAAAGTAGTTATACGGTATATAGTTAAGTACTCTATACCTACTGTATACCTACGTTTGGCCCACCCTGTTTATATATATATCATTTATATAAAGAAGTGCTTGATTGTGGCTTTTACAGTCTGAAACATGGAGCAAGCAGCCTGGCAATATACGTTGTCAAATAACTATAGTAGTTATCAACACTCTCTCTCTCTCTTCTTTGTTTGACTGACTGACTCTCATATTTGGTTACTCTTTCGAGAATTGAAACCGGGATGTCTCCATTGCACAATGGACGTCGTGCTGCATCTTTTGTAATATATTTAAATATGACTGGTTAAGAGAAACAACTTCAACTTCGCCTAATACCTCACAAATGTGTTGCCCTTTGTAGCGGTGTTGGTATACAGAGACATGAAACGGTTGAAAGAGGGCCTTGAAGAAAGAACAGTGCTACATAATTTAAATTATATCAAATTTATACCATTGCCGTTACTACAGTTGTAATATCATAAATGTCAAAAGAAAGCATACTGTAATTACGTCAGTAGCACGGAAACGCGAATCGCCTTGCGATAAACCAATAATACTGTGACATTGGGCTTGCCGTAACAATGTCTTGCTTTATTGTGCTGTCAGCTAAAGAACACATCGTGGTATTGCAGGCTGTATAAATATTAAATCAATAATTTATTCCGAGATTTCAGGGCGTCACTGCTGTCTCTGCGAAGATCACTGCGTTGTGGGATGTGATGCCATGTACTTTGGTGGAAACGTGCTGACGCGTAAGAGGAACCTGCCACCTCCGTGATCAGGGTAGACGATGGAGTGATCCTGATAATGGAGGTAGTATGTTCCCTTGACACTTCGACAGGGTTCCAGTAAATTACACGCGTCGTATCCCAGAAGACATCAATATTTATGAGTTTGTTATACACTGAAAGGCTGTGGTCTAATAAGCTTATTACATCGCATATGCTTCACGAATTATCTCATGTAATTCATTTTACTCAAGTGCGATATGTTTAGTAACATCGTAAGATATACGCCGAGTTCTTAGCACCTTGCTCAACCGCAAGCTTGAGAACTACTCTTCGTCGGCCGTCCGCGACAGCTTATTCAATATATTCGCAGGTGCCTTCAGTACCAGGAAGCCGTTCCTCCATCTTCGACCTGAGGATGCGTCACGCTTCAGTATCAGGGGAGAGGAGGAGACTACATAGCGTGTAGCTTTATGATCTGTGCTCATCACCAAATATTATTTGGGTAATAAAATTAAGAAGAATTAGATGGGCGAGACATAACGCATGTATGGGAGACAGGAGAGGAGCATACAGGGTATTGGTAGGTAGGCGTGAGGGAAAGAGCCCTAGGAGTATCTGGGAAGATAATACTCTATTTAACCTTTTGGCGCCGGATCATTTTTTTTTTAAATTTTAGCACACACTGTATATAAAATGTGAATAATACAGAAACCAAATACGTTAGAATTATGAAACAAACTGCATTTCGAAGAAAAAAAACGGAGAGTATACACCATGTTTAAAATATTCTGTACCTATATTTGTAGAATAAATATATAAAATACAACTTTGGAGGTTAGCGGTGCGGTACGTCAACTATAATTGACGTTAGGCGTCTAAAGGTTAATCTTCAAGAAGTGAAATAGAAAGGCATGGGCTAGATTGATGTGGCTCAGGATAGGGACAGGGGGCAAGACTGTCTCAATGCGGTAGTGAACCTTCGAACTCCATAAAATGCGGAGAATTTCTTGACTAGCTAAGGACCTGTTAGCTGCTCAGGAAGGAATCTGCTCAATCCAGTGAGTCTAGTTAGTTAAATCCTTTTATTAACTAACAATTAAATAACTTTATCATAACAAATCTGTGTGAAAAAAACGAATTCCGTTAATGTGTGTTATGTTCATCCTTAACTTAAACATCCCGACAATATTAGCATAATTTTCAAAATCACGAAGTCCTTCAATGTGTAACATCCTTTCAACCAATTTGTTATTTCACTTCTCTTGCCTTCCAGTTTCTTCTTCTTCTGTGGCACAACTGCCCAACTCGGCCCTAAGCTGCCTTATTGTTCAGGTTTCTAATTGACACAAGCAAACAAACATAGGTTACACCTGGTAAGATTACTCTGAAAGGGCGATCAGCTGTCTTCCAGTAAGCTATCCAAAAATATAAAGATTCAAATACACAGAAACATATTTTTCCTTGTTTTTTTTATATCGATGTGAAACTTGATCTCTCACATTGAAGGAGAAACATAGGTGAGGGTATTTGAGAATAGAATGCTGTAGAAGATAATTGGACCTAAGATGGGGGAGGTATCAGGGTACTAAAGGAGGTTCCGTAATGAGGGGCTACATGACATTGTACTTCTCACCAAATATTTTTCAGTGATCAAATCAAGAAGAATGAGAGGGGCGGGGCACGTGGCACGTACTTGAGACAGGAGAGGCAACTACAGAGTGTTGGAGGTGGGAGCGGGTAACCTGAGGGTACGAGACCAATTGGAGGGCATACGCACAAATGGGGCTAATATTGAAATGGATTTTCAAAAACAAATTAATAGACGTATATTGCTTGATCTGGTTTAGGTTAGTGATGAAAGGTGGGCAGTTGAGAAAACAAAAATGGACCCTGGGATTCCATAAAGTGAGAGGAACTTTTTGTCTAGCTGAGGGAAAATTAGCTTTTGAAAAGGACTCTGTTGCGTGCAGTTCTTTTGTTCGTCTCTCCTTAGTCTTAATGACAGCCGGCATAGTGCTTACGGTACAGGATGTGTATTGAGGATGCATAGTGTGATTATCGGACGGGGTAAAAGATGGTTCTTTTCTCCAAAGGATTCCATTCCCAAATTATTCGATGGGTCTGTCTCAAAGTTATCATTTCACCTACAGCCAAGGCACAACATCGACCTGCTTACTGAACGTTTTCCTAATTCTTACAAAATGAATTTCAAAATGCACTGCTAAAATTTATATATTTGCTCATATTGTGAGACAAGCAAATTGGGTTGTTATGGGAACACAACATAATGAAATTGCCAGAGCTCCAGGTAAAACATTCTTATGCCTTCCATAAACAAACAAATGTTCAGAGTCATGCTTATTAACCTCTTAGACTAAACATATTCCACTATGTTTTACGGCGAGAAGTAACAATGGGACAACGCTTACTGCGATAGCTAACAATGGGACAACGCGTACTGCGATAGCTAACAATGGGACAACGCGTACTGCGATAGCTAACAATGGGACAACGCGTACTTTGATAGCTAACAATGGGACAACGCGTACTGCGATAGCTAACAATGGGACAACGCGTACTGCGATAGCCAACAATGGGACAACGCGTACTGCGATAGCTAACAATGGGACAACGCTTACTGCGATAGCTAACAATGGGACAACGCGTACTGCGATAGCTAACAATGGGACAACGCGTACCGCGATAGCTAACAATGGGACAACGCGTACTGCGATAGCTAACAATGGGACAACGCGTACTGCGATAGCTAAAAATGGGACAACGCGTACTGCGATAGCTAACAATGGGACAACGCGTACTGCGATAGCTAACACTGGGACAACGCGTACTGCGATAGCTAACAATGGGACAACGCGTACTGCGATAGCTAACACGATGGTAAGACTCATAAGTTTTTAAAAAGCTACAACATACAGATGAAGTTATAGAACCAATATGATAATGCTCCCATTATCGTCATAATCATCAAACCCATCACAATCAAGTTTTCAGTCACGTATAATATTTCGCCGGCAAGTTTCATAGGGATTCCTACCGTTTTTAAAACCAAATTCGAAATTCAAAAAACAAGTTTTTGTTAATGGCAAGGATGTTCAGGGATTCCTTTGTTTATGGGCTGTTATTTCTTACTTTATTATTAACCTTTTGACGCCTAATGTCAACTATAGTGATCGTACCGCACCGCTAACCTCTAAATTTGCATTTTATATATTTATTCAACAAATATAGGTACTGAATATTTTAAAAATGTTATGTACTCTCCGTTTTTTTCTCTTCAAAATGCAGTTTGTTTCATAATTCTAACATATTTGGGTCCTGGATTATTCACATTTTATATACAGGGTGTGCTAATATTAAAAAAATAATTCCGGCGCCAAAAGTTTAAGAGAAGGTAAGCCTTTTGTTAGTCTTATCATTTGTGAATGTTACTGTCAACCAACGTTGCAGACAAAGACCGAAATTGTTTGGTGCGTTTGTAACCAAAACACTTCATTCCAGTTCACTGTATTTCTTACAAGCCTACAGTTGATACGAAAAAGTCTGCTTACTGACCCGTAGTCGGGGACATGGCATTCTGATAAACTTTTTCTTTATCTGCTGAAATTCCATAAACTATGGAAACCTTGTCAATTTTCCGTGCCTAGCGACTTGTTTATAACTTTCTGCACACAAACAAAGTAAGAGAAATGTTAATACTAAATAAAAAGCAACTTCACAATTCTCTGATGGCTTCTGGGTACACGGCTAGCCCCCGTTTCGGAATCACGTTCGCCCAAACCAGACTGTACACTTAGATTTTCTGAAACCTAATCTCATTCGGTTCAGGTGCTCGTGCAGCAAGCACATATCGATTAATTAAACAAAATTCCATTCATCGCAAACACAAGCACTGCTTACCATTTTGTTACAGAAATCTGGATGGAAAAAAAAAACCTGCTAAATTACAGAACTGATATTTCAAAGACACAATCAAAAAAGTTATTTTTTTGTTCGAAGGTGTCCAAATCAGAGGTCAACTACTTAAGCCTTAACCGTATGCGCTCGCTGTCACACGGATTCGTAGCGGTTCAAACGTGGTTTATAAATTACATCTTTTCTGGAAAGGGAAAATATTATTTAAACTTCTGCTGAATTGAATACACAAGTCTCTGATCAAATAAGTCAAGTGTGCGAACGTGTGTCTGTATGTAGCAAGTGTGGCGCATACAAAAACCCGCAAACTCTGCCCTTAGCTCTTTCTTCGTATGGACAATGTAAAACCTGCAGGCCTGCCGTAGGGTTGATTCGAGTCGCTGCTTTCGACTGTACAGAATAATACAAACGTTGATATTAGGAGCGAGACTTTAACAGCAAAGTGATGGAGATGCACGAACTACAACCCTTCCAAGCAACCCCTGGTGAGCTGGGGTATAAACAACACACAGAAGTACAAATACCGTGTAGTCACTCAGACATGAATTCCAACCCCTAAAATTCCCTACCCACCGAAACTTACAGCAGCATCTAATTTTCATTTTCGAAACCACGTCCCTCAAGAGTTTCTCTGTACGTACAGACTAACAAAGTAGTCTGTGTATACTCTGTGATTTTCAACCAGACAGGAGTACAATTATATATTAAGGACGAAGAACTGCGTCCCGAAGAACTAAATGAAAGTAACAAAGAAAATATTCGCCATGTGCTCTGTTGCAATATATTCAAATTCAGCCCAATAAGTTTGCCAAACTCTAAAATAATACAGCTTAACTGAACATGCGTAGGAGTTAGGAGAGAGAAAACATAAACCTTTTAGAAGTGGAAGATATGCCAATATAACGTAAGAGAAACAGACCGGAATATTTGGTAGGTAAAGTTATGTGCATTAGAATCTGACCACTAGACCACAGAGGCGGTCGTAGTATGAACTAAATGTCCTAATACATTTGATTTCGTTTTTGGTCCACGGTGGAAAACAGGAATCAGAAATTAAGGTTACAATTTTATGTACTCTGTATTTTATGACATGCATTATACTTTATATAAGTTCCATATTTTGGGGGAAAACTTGAAACCTGTTCTAATTATCAGTTTATGTGATAAAGCGGTAGGCCTGGCTGTGAAGACAACATTAATGCCAAATGTTTGGCTTTTCACATTTAAAAATATTGCAATAAATACGCGTCAGGAATATTAACAACACATATTTCATAATAAAATAATTTACGTGCCTCAATTTCTAGGATGTCGATTATAGTGAGAAAGAAAATTATTGGTAGATAAAAATTATTTGTTATTTTCAGGTCAAGAAATCCTAGTACAAGGAAAGTAAATTCACATATTTTACGATTTATGGGTAAATTATCGATATTATATTGTTACGCATTTTTGTTATTTGATACCTAGGATCGGAGTGGGTCAGGTAAAGTTTCTTAATGTGTCATCGCAGGCACGCGTGCCTCAGGTTGTTCGTCGCAGGTAAATGAAATAATTTATTTATATTTTACATTATAACTAATAATTCACATTTATAAAAATCCACGAATAATTAGTTGCTATTTTATAAATAGAACACTTGAAGTTGAATTTAACTGACTCCGTTAATTAAGGGGGTCACAATTTTGTTAACACTGAAGGGATTGTTTGTTCTTGGTGCAACAGCCCCCAGTGGGCAAGGGTCTCCCCATTTGCGAGTTTTCTAGATCACACACAACGACGCACCACAGTCGATAGGACTCCTCTGGACGAGTGATCAGCTCGTCCAGAGACTTCTACCTGACAATATACAACACTCACAACAGATAAATATCCATGTCCCCAGTGAGATTCGAACCCACAATCTCAGCAGGCGAGCGGCAGCAGACCTACGCCTTAGACCGCGCGGCAACTGGGACCGGCATTGCTGAAGGGATTAAATTCTTAAATGTACAGGAAATAGGGCTTTAAATATATGATTTCAACGTGGCAGAAAATAATACAATTTAATTCATCATTTTGTAATCAATGAATTTAACGCAGCACTTATTCTTGCAAGTGTTCAGTTATAATACAGTGTTAAAACCTCACGTGACATAGTGTTATCTAAACGACCTTATGTCATCGTATATTTTACTGGAAAACTGAAGAATGTGAAAGGCAAGGGAGTCCTGGATATATTTCCAGGAAACTGTACATGAGTTCCGTTCGATACATAAGCCAGATTGGACAGTGGAAGTTATGAACAAGCTAGGTCGATAAGACCGTGTTGTGGGTTTGAGGGAAAGCAACCCGTACTATGAGAGGCTTCCTGCATCGGCCCAGCCTATATAAACATTTATTTGCCTAGCGTGCCTAATCATCTGTGACCGTAAATAATGGCTAAATATATTCAACACTAAATTGTTATAACTTCTCAAGTTTCCTTATCATAAAGGACGCACAAAACGACAAATTCCACACAGTCCTTAATGAAGAGCAGCTCAGCTTGTCAGGTCCAGAAAGCCCGTCATCCAATGTAGAACTCCAACTTCACTACCATCTATATCCAAGGATAAACTGGAACAATAATTATTGGAATTGTAATAACTTTTATGCTAAGTGCAACATTTTCAGCTGACGTGTGCGGCATCTCTCCGGGCTTCATTGTTTAGTTAATTTTGTGTTAATACTTGTATTGTCAAGAATACTACATTTTGAAACCAAACTGCCTTATGTCGACAAACACATGACTTGCTGACTGACATAATCAGTCGAATAACCTTTAGGAATCCTGTATTCTGGAGAAGCATATTCAGGTCAACCCTTAATAAAAGACCCCATAATATGTCGTGTTATTTAATAGGGATTTATGAATTTCTTTCGGTCAACCAGAATTTCTCCAGCACAAAATAAAATCTGTTAGAGTGACGTTTTTTCCTTATAGCTCTCCTTTGTTTGTTTTTCGTTTTCTAACTATATTCATTACTAGCCAAGTAGACTTAAATAATAATATTATCTGTGTGTTTGTATTACATAAATTCAAGGTTAGCAGCAGGGAGCTACAAATTCTGATGCCGTGTGTATGGTGGATAAGTACTGACATCTCGGAATAACCTGTTTCCTCTATTTTCAAGGTAGAAGGCCAAACTATACGGTGTCACACCCCAAGGAAAACAGTCTGAGTCACAGCTATATAGGATAATCAATTCTTACAAATCGATTGTAGGTTTACAATTTGGACACAAAAAATGGAATTACATTTATGTAATTCATTTCTGTTCTGTTGCTCCTGACTGATGTCTCCTTCCACCTGTTGTCGATGGGAAATATTCATAACGTCTCATTTTGTTTGCACATCTCACCATTCCCATTCTTTTAACGGATTTGAAAGTATTTTCAAACAACTCAAAATCCGTTTCGAGATTTGAAGTTCTCACAGCGTTTTTGAAGATGCACTTCTTGTGGGATATGAAACCAACTTCGTTGGTAAGAGTTACCAAAGTTTTGGAGAAGCTTTGTGCCTATATATATATATATATATATATATATATAGGCACAAAGCTCCTGAAGATGGAGGCAGCGAACTCCTACCTAACGTGGGTAAATCTTTCACACTCAACAAGCCGTAATATCCCAGAAGACTTGAATTCAATTATGAATCCATTATCTCTTTAAAGTAATTCTTAATATTTCCATACAAGGAATGTTTTCTACAGCTGCGAAAGTGCAGTAGCAAATTAAAACAGAAAAAAACACTTAAACGCTTACAAGCCGCATGAAATAATACTGCGGATACTTCGACAACAGTTCTCCAATCCAAAAGTGGTATTTTTAACTTTTTCCGATTAAAAGGATTTAAAGTTAAGTTTTCTCTGTGCACGCTATGAAGGCGTGTGAGATAATAACCTACATCCCTTTATGTCTAGATTCGGCAGTAAGTAGGGTAGGTAGTCAGCTTCACCCCAGTGAAAAAAACTCCTGGTACCCTTTGAAGTGGACGCCCGATGTATCCCAGAGCCGATCTAGATATTTATGAGAAGAAATAAACCTTTCCCTTTGCTCCCGAAGTAAGACAAAAACGATTTCTAATGAAGTAATTTAGCCAGATAAAATCCAGTGTAATGAGTTTCATGTGAAAATGCTGGTCCTATTCTTAAATTATACAGACACACATGTTTGTTTGGTTGTTTAATATTGCAGTATCAATTACAGAAGTTGCGGAAGTGTTAAGAGATGTTTACAGTCTTATTCCTACCGACGTTTGAGATAAATCTGAACTGTGAAAAGGTGATCGCACTCGATTCCCCTGAAATGTTCAAAACCATGCATAAAACTGACCATAGTAAAAGGTAACATGACAATCTGCATGCGGGGCCATAATCTGCGGAGTGAACAGCTAACATTACCTTTTAGAAATATGGCTTCTGAACACAGAATTATTCTGGATGTATGAAAGAGGAGAATTCCAACATCCTTGCCAGAATCTAATATTGGATATATAGTCCGTAACCAGTCATATTTTATTTTGCGCAGGTAACGATTAGGCAGTCTTGTAAGACGCCACCTTCCCTACCTTCGGTCAGTGAATGGGGTGGCTAACGGAGCGGCCGACATGCGGAAATAGAATGTCATTGCTCCACCACACAACATAAATCAACACTGAAGTAATATCCTCTGTAGCGTGCACACATACTTCATAATTGCGCACTGCTTTCGACTTTAAACTAGAAGATTCTATAATAGATAATCTGCAAACTGAAAGTGTCTGACATAACATTCTGATATACAGTTATCAAGAATGGTTACCTATCATCCCTGGTGGACCTAAACCCCATCGGTGTATTTACATGGCGCGACATCAATTGTGTCTTCACCTTAACGTGTAATAACCATTACGAAATTGTGAACAGAATCGAAGTTTACCTTTTTTCATGCAGAATATTAATATCGTCATCTCACCAGATGTGCCTTCTCTTTACTCCAGGTCTCCATGTTTGTAACAAAGTATTTTGCTTCAGATTTCCCGAATTAAAACTTTGTATTTATTTCTTATTTCTCCCATAACACCTGCACTTATTTTATTCCTTCATGTGACCACGGTAATAACAGAAGTTATATAAAAATCATGAACCTCCTCATTACGTAATTTTCTTCTGCCTACTGTTACTTCTTCTCTCTGAGATCCAAATATTCCCCTCAGGACTCTAATTGTTCATCTCTTAGGGCGAAGAACCAAGTTTAACACACATTCCACAAAACAGTTTAAGATACAGTCTGTATATTTCATAATTTATGTTTTCAAAGTACTTATGAATTCCGTATATGAGCACGGTGCTTCGAAATTATGAACCCATGTTGCATGTAAACCAGTTCCACAGACAGTTGTGCTTTACACCGATCCTGCAGTACAGAATAATAGACGTCTACTACGCGAGACATCAGCGAAGAAAAGTAATGAGATATAAAATCATGGAAATATTTGAAATTTAATATTTTAATTTCAGAAGATTAGTCAAGAATTTTTAATCAAAATTAGATATCATTGTTAGAAATTAATATAAAAATTCCAGCTGTATTCTAGGACTTTTATTTTACCAAAGAGCTTAATATCACTTACACGTGCTTTCATATTCCGAAAAGCACTGCCAACGCACGTTTTTCTTGTCTCTTCAGCAATGCCAAATGTAATTAAATGCTACATAAAGCTAAAACAGAAAGATTCCTCTTTTCCCCCACACTACATTGCAATCTCTTTTTAATTGCAGCCTTTAACGAACAAAAAGTGCTGTTTGTATAAAGGACATGAGGACTGAAATAACAGCCCCGACCCACTGTGCATTTTTTAAGAGAGCTAAATCCGTCATTCTTTTACGTTAAAATGCCTAATTGATAATTTTCTCCTGAACAGGACGTTAGGGAAAAAAGCAAGCCAATAGATCGCGTTACAGTTGAAGTCACATTATAGCCTGCCCATCACAACTGATATGTGCATTTAACGTTTTTGTTAAACAAGTAAAGTGGGATAACAGCTTTATTGCAATTGCAGGAAATCTGTCCCCGTGTTTAACGAAATGTCTTCGAATGACATCAGCGAGGACTAGATTGCCGTGAATGGCCAACTTTATACCAGGTCCATTTATGCCCCTTCCGCTTTCCGCTCAGGAAAGGGCCCCCAGTAGGTTGATCAGGAGGTCGGAAGTGTCCCGCAGTCGGTCTAGATGATCCGGAGATAAGGAAAACTCTCCTTTTTTTTCTCTTCATTTTTTTGCGTGAACAAGAGATAATTCTTCACTGTAGGTGTCAACCGTGTTTTGGTACTGCAGTATCTAAACGTTCACGTTGTCTTATGGATGTAGCGAGGTGTCACATTTCTTACACACGTTACTGTCTTGATTAATGATATTCTTGGAATGTCTGTCGACAATGGCATATGAATTAGTAAGGTCAGAAGCATGACGGAGGCGAGACAGGGAACAGGATGGCCCTCATATGTTGAGCACACATCAGGATGTTGCTTTTTTTTTATACCATCTGTAACAAAGCAGTAGCAGAACAGAAGCAAACCTATCAGTTTACACACAACACAAACACGGGGGCAGAACTGACTTAAAACTTGACAGAAATGTCAGACATTTTCGTACTTAGCGTCGTCACTATGAGAAGCCACCCTACAAACACACCCTCTCTGCTAAAACATTTTGGGGATGATGTGTCACGGGTGGTGGCATTCACCACTACCAACACCGCCACCATAAAAGAAATATTTCCCTTGTCACTTTTTTATTTCTTCAGGTCATCACTTCCGCCACAGAGAGGTCATGTATTACTCTAGACAGCATCCGAATATTTACATAACACAGGGTTGTTCAGAAGTCATGTTACGACTGAGAATAAAGTTAGGAGAATTATTAGACCCTTCGGAGATTTTCAATAAATTCAGACATAAAACTACTGCTACTAGACGTCACACGGTACTTGTACTTTATAATCTCCTGTCAATATAATCAATATACTGCCAGTGCAAAATTCCAAGACAGAAGATACAATAACACCACACTCCTTAAATTCTTAATGTTTTTAGCGAAAACAGTTATTCAAACAATAAACGAGTTTTGATATGTCCTTTTGTAGCCAGTATGTATAAACGTGTCACTTCTGCATGAAGACTTTTTAAGGAGATAGATCAGAAGATGAATGGCATCAGTCAGCTACAGAAATTTTAATGGTGTGAAGCTTGTAAAAATCTCGTGTAACGATATCTGCACTGGTGGAATTTACGCAAAAAGCTAATTATTTTTATTATAATCCTTACTAATCTTATCATAGGACAGAGCATTTGAGAGTAACATCATTATAAAACGGACAATTTATACTGCAGTTAATTAAACACTAGCCATTAAGACGCTAGAGTGCAGAAATATAGCTCTTCGAGTTCTTAAACTCGACAATATAGAGGGATGATATATTTCACACTCAGTCCGACTAATCCCTGGGGCAAAATACCAGATACATATCAGACAGGAGGCTGAATGGGCCCCAGAGTCCATCAGGAAGCTGTGCGAGAAAATAAAATCTCTACCGCTACCGGAAATCGACCTCTTATTTTTTTGCAGGAAAAATTTCTGAAATATAATTTGTTATACTTTGATTGAAGAACAAGTGCGTGTAGTTCAGTTAGGTATGTAAGCAAGTACGTAAGTATGTAAGCATGTATCTACGAATGCATGCCTTAGGTATCTGTTTAACAGGGGAAGTTAACTGAGACCCACTCTGGCTATAATTCGAAATGTACCAGCTTCGAATCTCGGCTGGATCACATCATGGCTCTAGGTTTTCGCCGTTGCGTCATCCACTGCAGACGAATAAGATCACACCTTAACAAATACGGATATCAGAATCACCTCCTTTATATAATAAAAGAATGTAACACTTCAATGCACGTCTTCGATGCAACTGAAATTGTAGACTGCAGCTAAGTCTATATGGGAGCTATCTAAAATAAACTACACTTATTTTGTAGAATACAACACAGGTTTATTAAAATAGGGTTGCAATTTTATATGTATTTTACATACCAAATTCAAAAATATTGACAGAACACACAACGTGCGCATTTTGTTATTTTGTTATTAATTATGTTGCAGAAACTATATCTTGGCCCACAATTTCCAAACATAAATTCAAAAAAGGAAAATTAAAAAGATACCATACCGCGCCGAGTAGTTTTAGATACACAAAACATGGAAGAATTAAACTAAAAACTCTCACTATAACAGACGAGCCTAAAGTTAGTAATAATACTTATATATATTTTAAAGAATTATTTAGGTTTTACACCTTATATTCTTTATGTTTATATTTTCTGTATTTTTGCAGTACAAGAAAACAATGACAGTCAAAAGCGGCCCTCTAGATTTTACCTTGTCATATCTTCCGTTACAAGATTTTTGTACTGACGTGCCTGACGATGACCAGAGACTCGGCCGAAACATGCAGCATGCACGTAAATGCGCAACTCGATTGTAAATAAACGTGTATCGTGTTCGACGGAATAAGTATAGTTTATTTGCAGCTACATGTTTCGGCTACACCGAAGTAACCATCATGTCCTTGCCGAAACATGTAGCTGCAATCTATAACTGCCATCACATTAAAGTTGTGCACTGGCGGATTATATTCTTTTTATTACGTGTTTCAGAAGCACAACGGGGATGACACACTTTAAAACAATCTTCTTTCCATTCTTCCATTCATTCTGTCCCCCTCTTCACATCCGGCGAAAAAGAAGCAAAACACCGGCGATAAATAACATATGAGAGGGAAGCATGTAGATCAGTTTCTGTTTCTCTGATGAGTCGAGACGTTTCGGATGGCGCTGTATACTCGCAGTTCCCCGCAGAGCTGACACGATGCACTCTGTCGCGACGCGGCATCGGCGAGGGGTTGTCGCTCGGCAGGAGTCAAATGGATACCTTCTTTAAACGCTTGGGTTTCCGGTCTTATTTTAATTATATCAACATTATTGCTCGGCATTAATTTGACACGAAAACATAACATGCTGTCTGCTGGTTACCTTACATGTCTGTTTCTCGAACGTCAATGTCTAAGAACAAAAATCAAAAACGGATTTGTATGGCACATTTATTTTCCTTACACAACACTAATTTATAAGAATTTGACATTTGTGAGAAGAGTACAGTGGTAAACTACAACAACTGTAGTACTCACCAAATATTATTAGGACAATGAAATTAGGAATGTGCCTTAACGGGAGCCTGTAGCGTGTAGGGGAAAGAACAGTAATACATACAAAATTTTGATCGATAAACCTGAACGAAAAGAACGACTTCGAAAAAATCTCGTGAGAGTGATGTACAAAACCCACTGTTAGAGTAATGTCAGCTGGTGTAGGATACAAGCCCGTGGCACGCTCCCGTGAACTGACATAATCTTTCCGGCTCCATTATGGCCCCGGAGTCCACTCTGCCTCTAACAGAAATGAGTACCAGGAATATTTCCTGGGTGGGGGGGACAAAGGCGGTCGGTGCGTACGGCTGACAACCTTACCACCTTCATGTACCGACTGTCTTGAAATATGGGAGCCTGAACCTCCTGGAACCCTCAGGGCTTGTCCAGGCCTGTAATGGGATTGATGTAGCTTTATTTACGCTATTGTGAACATGGCAATAAAAGCTTATGTTCCGTAAACGTGGTAAACTTTTGACTAGCTATGGGAAAATTCTGACCCCAAAATTAGAATTATGCTTCGTATTTTGAAAGTATATACGCTATTTGCTTAGATACGTTTTTACGAGTTATAGGTCTGCAGAACACTGAGCTTCGGCAGTGCATGTGAATTAATTCTTTCTTTTCTTAAAATATGTGTATTAATGTAGTCATTGGTAATACTCGAATAACAGTTAATTTTTTTGCTATAATCTGAAGTAAGTATCACTTGAAATATAATGGATTCAGCATTTTATTTCCAGACAGAAATTTTTCCAAGTTGGACAAAATTTCAGAGAATATATGCAAAAATTAATTTACGCCATTAAGTAAAGTATAGGCATTAGCAGTATTTGATAGGAAAATACTGCGGAAAATATATGGACCAGTGAAAGAAAACGAATTATGGAGAATTCGACGAAACGATGAATTAGAAGCTATAATTAAGGGGGAGAACATTGTTAGGTTCATTA
>Ga0131853_10012128_pt1 | contig 15782 bp, 6 predicted proteins | sample TergutLab28metaG_FD_92764 | JGI IMG/M metagenome (GOLD analysis project Ga0131853, IMG submission 92764) | Labiotermes labralis P1 segment gut microbial communities from Petit-Saut dam, French Guiana - Lab288 P1 (version 2) (version 2) | ecosystem: Host-associated > Arthropoda: Insects >...
TAATAAGTTTATGACTCTCCAAGTAAATTGTTCTACCCCCTGCTTTAATCAGTTCTGCTGGTATTTGGTCAATACCTGGCGATTTGTGACTTTTTAGCTTGTCGATAGCCAGCTCAACCTCAGGGGCACTTGGCTCAGGTACTAGTGGTTCTGCTGTGTGTATTTCTGCCTGCCCAACATCATTAACCCCATGCACGTTGAATAGCTGGGAGAAATAGTTCCTCCACCTAGCCACAATACCCTGGGAGTCTGCAACCAAGTCGCCTTCCTCATCCTTTACTATATTACATCTAGGCTGGTACCACTTCTTAAAGTCACTGATGCCCCTATACAAGTCCCTAATGTTTTCTATCTTATTGTTAGTTTCAAGTTCCTCAATTTTAGCTCTCAGATATGCCTTCTTTTTGTTCCTGAAATGTCTGCTAACTTCACGCCTTACTTTGTTCAGGTTATCTACACTGCTTTGGCTTGGATCATGTATCCACTGAATTTTAGCCCGCTTCCTTTGATCCAAAAAACCTAAACATTCTTCATCAAACCAGGGTTTATTCTGCTTAAATTAATCCAAACACGGACTCTCTTTCGCTGAGGTTTGGATATTCTCTTTAATGTTTTCCCAACTCCTATTTACGTCCTCCTTATCATCTGAGTTCTCCAAAGCTGCAAACCTGTTTGTAATCTCAATCTGATACTGTTTCCTAACCTCCAGCTCATTTAGCTTCCTCAGGTTAAATCTTTGCCTATCAAACCTCTGTGCGACCTGTTTACCCACTGCTAATCTTTCCCTAACCTTTGCAGTCACCAGATTGTGATCTGTATCACAATCAGCTCCCCTAAAACTTCGCACATCCAGTACACTTGAATGCCATCTCTTATCTATCAGTACGTGGTCAATCTGGTTGTGAATCTTACCTTCAGGGGAGGTCCAGGTGTATTTATGAATGTTCTGTTGAGGGAACATCGTGCTCTTAACAACCAGATTTTTTGATGTGGCGAAGTTAACTATTCTAACTCCATTATCATTGCTATCCTGATGGAGACTCTCCTGTCCAATTGTTGGCTTGAAAATATTATCTCTCCCCACTTTTGCATTAAAGTCTCCTAGTAATATTTTCGTATGATATTTCAGGAAGTGATCGAACACCTGCTCTAATTCCTCATAAAAACTATCTTTTGTCTCATCACTTTTTTCCTCACTTGGTGCATTTACAACAGTGATATTACGCCAGCGACCTTTCAGCACTATATATGACAACCTATCACTAACAAACTCTACTCTCTTCTCTGCTGACACTATTCTACGGTGTACAATAAAACCTGTTCCCAATTGATGATTTTAATTTCCTTTCCTGTAGAAAAATTCATAATCCCCTGCTCTTAGTGTGCCCCCATTGTCCCACCTGACCTCCTGCACACCCACTACATCTAATTTGTATCTCGCTTATTCCCTCGTTGCAGCCTTCAGGGTCCCTGCACTCATAACATTCCAAGTACCTATTTTCATCTCTGTTTGTATGCTGCGTGATGCTTCCCCTAAACACACGCCCCCAGAGATCCGAGTGGGGGAGTAGTTCACCTCCGGATTGTTTTGTCTCCAGAAGAATCATCCCACATGTGAGTGTTTCTTAATATGAATGTTGTACAGGGAGGGTTGTTAGCACCTCGCCCAACCCCCAAGCTGGAGGACCACCCCTTGTTGGCTGTCCGCGACTGCTTATTCAATTTATTCGCAGCTACTGTCCTTATCAGAGGCCATTCCTTTATCTGCAACCTGAGGACGTGCCATGCCATGGTGACAGGGACCCACTACATGCCATGAATGTTACACATGAGATCTTATTGTACATCAAGATGGAGTTATTGTAAGATGTAATATGCTTTAAAAATGGGGTTTGTAGGTTTTATAAAATCTGTAATTAAAACTTCAAAAATGTTAAGTATTACTATAAAATGATGGTAATATTCTGTATTGCTGAGCTACATGTCACTTCCAACAATATGACAGTATTTCATAGAGAGTTTGTAGGTATATTCATTATTGAACTGCATGTATACCTCCTTATTTATAGCTGGACTAATCAGTTCAAGATTTCCAGCCATATGGAGTAATTCTGTGTTCTTTCTCTACTAACCTCGAGATGATTAATGAAATTACTTGCTCTAACCACAGATGATCACATAGTCTTGTATAAAGTATAATTAATATCTCTGTTAACTCACAATTTCAGTCAGCAGGCAACAATTATGCAAAAAAGAAATTATACTGCAACTAATTTGTTTGAACTCTCTTCACATTTTATACATAAATGCTGCCTTGCCACAGAAGAATGTTTCTGTGTTCATGGCCTTCCTTAGAAATATAGTTTGGCTAAAGAGATTATAATGACAGATAAGTCATCGTGTAGATTCTCACTTTTTGTAAATGTTGCCGTAAATCATTTTACAAGATCAGACAGAATTTATCAGTTTGTGTGTGTGTGTGTGTGTACTCCTGCCTTAGTTGTCATGCAATCATATTGTATTTTCATCTGTGCCCTGTCTGGCTGCTCCATATTTTTCCACATAAAGTACATGATTTTTGGGTTGGGGGGGGGGATTTAAATAATGTGCGTGTTGATTTTTTCTACAACTTTTGTCTGAAATATTTCTCATTCTATGAAAAATTCAGCAAGATATCAAATTTATGTAGGTCTTCATGTAAAGTACCTGTTATTTGTGTCAGATTTTAATGAAATTTGAATTTTATTGACAGATTTTTTTTAAAATACTCAAATGTAAAATTTAATGAAAATTCATCCAGTTTGAGTGTAGTTCTATGCAGACAGACTGATGGATGGACATGATGAAGGTAATAGCAGCTTTCTGCAATTTTGCAAATGCACCTAAAAATAAACAAACAGTATCTGAACATTTTTTCAAGAAAGTGATCAGTACTTAGGAATTTTGGCACATTTTTGCATCATGTGATGGGTTTGTGTCCTGTAAGTGTTTAATTACAATGTACAGCTGTAATTGTCCTATATTTGCAGTGCTGCAATGCCAATCATAAAAATTCCTGTACAAATATCTGCATGCTAATTAATATACTGCATGGCTGAAGATTCACTCAATGCCTTGTGATGTAAATCTGTATATACATGCTGTGACTCCTGGTACTCTTTGAGAAACTTGAAGGTGTGTGGCATACTGTCAGTACCTGTGTATTGACACTGTGTGCAATGGCACACTATGAGTGCATGGCAAGTACATACACACCTACATGGTAGGTTACAGAGGAGTACGGTGACTTCACAGCCACCTCCTACGCTCAGTAATGTTGTAGTCCCTTCCTATCTCAGTGCACTGTTGATCTCGCACCTCCTCATTTCTCTGAACGTATTTGCAGCCCTCTAGTTTCTTATATGTCATTTTTTGTATATTCACTTATGAAGTCTAATAGAGGATTTGTTCACAGTTTTATATATATTTTCTGATGCAGGTCACTGCTGACATATTCTGCTACAATATTTCATGACATTTTGCTCTACCTGTGTAGCGTATAACCATCAGTAGTTGAAGAGTGAATATTGAAGGTTTCCTAGATCATTTTTTTTCAGTCCAGTCACTGGTTTAAAATTGATAAATGTAGCTTATTTGCAATTCAGATATTATGCATACTCGTAGATTATTGTACAATCCATGGTGCAGCCACAAGTTGTATAGGGCTGATAATCAACAGTATATTTCTTGGTAAGGTGTTTTGTGTTACCTGATGACATAGGATGGTCGAATGAACATCTAGTGCCTTGCATGAGACCTTGGTCTACTTGTATATGACATTAGTGTTGTTATAAACCACACTTTTGAGGAACGAGACAATAATATGCAGGGAAGTGTGCTTTATTAGTGTGGTCATACTTACTGTGGTCTTTGCGTCTGATCAGGGAGCAGCATGTTAATGTATCTCATGCATAATACAATAGTTCTATTGTCTTCAGAATAGTCAGGTTTCAGATCTTTGTGGCTAGTATACTGTGCCATGACTGAACATCCTGGTATTAGTTACAGAACATACTCTTCACTGCAAAATTTATTGTGATGTTCCCCAATATCTGTATGTTAATGATGTGTATGAGCGTAGCACAAAACTGCTGGAATAGACAGAATGAATGGGTTTGACATCCTTAATTGAACATTCAGGATGTACTGTACAGTTACTCCACATGTATGCTGTATGAAACTTGCAATGCATTTGTATGGCATTTAAGATAAATGTCCTGTATAATATGGTTCCATCAAAGCCTTGTGACTGTGTGTATGGCATAATTGAGACCTGGTAATGATTCTAATTAGTGGATAGATATTTACCTATGGAAATACCTCAGTATTTTATAAAGAACTGATCATTGTGTGTTGTGACTTGTATTTGTATTGTAAATGTGTTTATGTTTACATACTAAACATATGGCATGTTGTGTAGTTTATATGACTTGCAGAGAATATTATTTATAAAGCAACAATTAGATATTAGCTCAGAAAACAAAAGTCAAATAGAATAATCTGCTGATTTAAAGAAATATAATTTGATTTTGAACCTCTGAATTTAAGAGTCATGGTGCCTTGCATTTTAATACCTTCCAAAATATATTTTATTTACATGCCATTATAACTATTTCTCTTTCTACTCCTTTACCTTGATATAAGTTTTCCTGTAACAGATTTAATGGGACAAATGACATGTTACCAGTTTTTTTATAATTACTGGTTTAATTGCTTCATTTGGCTTGGCTATTACTTGGTGTTTATCAGAACTGACTGCACTGGCTTATTTTGGAATCACAGTATTTTTTAAATATTTTGTTGTACTCCCAGTGACTGAACCACATAATTAACACTTTCATTGTAGAATTTCTTCAAAATACTCTTGTTAAAATCTGGACACTTACTTTCAGGATGTGGTCCAAAGCCCTACCCATTTGATGCATGTAGGTTTTATTTATATTTGATACACATAGCTACTCCATTAAAGGCCTGGACAGGCCCTCAGGGTGTCAGCAGTTTGAGGCTTCCAGAATTTCCAGACATTCGGCACATGAAGGTGGTAAGGTTGTCAGCTGTATGCACCGGCCACTTTATGATCCAGGAACTACCCCTGGTAGTTTTTTCTGTTAGAGGCAGAGTTGACCCCAGGGCCATAGTGAGGCCAGAAGAATTAAGTCAATGAAAAATCCCAATAATCCCATCGGGAATCGATCCCTTGAACTTCTGGCTTGTAGCACAGTGTGTCAGACAACTGCACCACTGCATTATAATACACATGATGCTAGCTGTATGCTGCACAGAATGATACATGAACTACTAAGTCATTGCCCTTGAAATGGTTACTGGTGGTACTGAAACTGTCATTGCTATGCTGCTTGTTTACTATCTTCACCTGCATTCTTACAGGCAGTTATTGTGGATGTTATTTTTGACAAAACTGTAAGACAGGGTACATATCTTTATAAGGTAGTTATCTAATTCATGGTACTGTTGGCATGGCAAAGTGCATTCCACATGTATAGTGAGTGTTGTGACTTACCTTTATATTTCTGTGTCAGGGGAATTTTCAGGAAAGATTCTTCACACCTACTACACATTTTGTAATGTTTTCATTTTCTACTATCTTGGCCAAATGAGGAATTTCTCTTACAGTCCACACTGAAGTATTATCCATCCATATACAGGTATTTTGTGACTAGGCTTCCCACAATTTTCACGAAACACAACTTCCTGTGTCTGCTTATGGTTCACAGAACTGTGAAATTTTTATTTGTTTTGTAAGCCTTCAGAAGCAGTTGCTGACCTTATACAATGAGGGGTTATACAATATTAATGTGCATAATAAACTCTTTTATAACGTAACTTACAATTTTGTCATATTGTGTTGAAAGGCCTCTTCTGGAAAGTGAAAGCCCCCTACTGCATGAGTATTGTGACATAAAGACACTGAATTGATTGTACGAAGTTACGTATTGACACAGTGATTTTTAGACCTAGCTGAATGTAATATACTGTCATAAGTAATTGAAGAACTTTTTGCTAAAGCACTTGACAAAATACATATGAACTACAGTTTAAGCATAGAATGCGTAGCATAATCTTAGTTGTGAAATTCAGTGCATCAATTAACTGAGCGAAAAATCCACAACAGATATTGTCAGTCTGTTTTGAGACATTTTTGTTAGCTTCAAGAACTGACAACAACACAAAATACTTCAGAAGCGCTGGTGATATGGCCCACATTTGAATTGGGTACTTCACAGATAGAAATTACATGCATCAGAACGGATGTATCCTGCTGAATGCACTTATGTCTATTGTGTACTCATATAAGGACTGCTTCTAGAGTCCACTTTGGCTCAATAAAATTAATTACACAGCATTTTGTCAACATCAGAATGGATGTATTGGAAATATAGTCACTAGTAACAACGTGTATTATAATGTGTTAAGCATACATGTGTCATATTTTCAGGGTAGCCAGAATACTGGCCACACAACAAATAATTTTGATATTCATCACTTCCTCCACTTGGGTCCTAAGACTATCTCATAATAAACTGGACTTGGCTTCTTCCACATACCCTTCAGTTCCTACCATTTACAATTCTCATGTCAGGTTTTACTTAATGTTACATAGTGTAACCTGTGGATTTGACTAAGCACATGTGAATGAATGGCCTCATGAGTCAAAGCACGTTTCTTAGCCATTGACACAGTATATTAGATGCCACATGGAATAACCTGCCATTGTGATGATAAACAAATTGAAGAGTGGAAAAGGATCACTTATCAAGCGGCTATTGATACGTGAAGATAGATGACATCATAGGAGACTGTGTGTGCCAGACAACAGGGAACATCAATACTGAAATAGTTGTACACTTGATGTAATGTGGGAGGTCCAATAATAATGAAATGATATGGGCCTGGGTATTGAGACACTTCCTGTTGCCATACGACAGAAATAATTATAGTTACCAAGTATTGTCCTTCAATTATTGCACAAATCCCACTGCTTTTTTAGCACAGACTTTCTAAATAAATGAAAATGGTTTATTTTGTATTTACTGTCAAGTCATATTCACTGCTAAATATAAAAATCAGAGCTGGCTTTATGGACAAGCAAACTGGGTAGTGAATTAGGGTGCTGAGCTGATGAGGGTTCTTAATGAAATATTATTTATACTGTATTACTTTCTAGAAGTGAAGTAATATCTGAATACTGCAATGTTGTGCTTGTGCATTTTTTAAAAAAATTATGGTCTGCTTTGCTGTTTATTTTCTTACTATTTGACAGTTATGTGTTCAGTTCCATCTGTGCTTTCATGCAGTTGGATGTATGAGTTTACACAGTTAAAGTATTGTTCTTGACTGTATGGTAGTAAACCGTAATTGGTAAGAGGCTTCTGGGCATTTTTTGCAGTGACACATACACTTGCTTTATTAAGTCCTTGAGTGGCATATACAGTGCCAGATTTGAAATCTAAAATTCTGTGCCACTTGTTTTCTTGCTAATTTGAATAATTTGATGCCTACATGCATTTTGGAAAAGTTTCTCATCCTGTCAGAAATACACTGATTATACAATTGCATAATATATATAATGAAATACTTGTGGAACTAGAACAAGAGCCTTGTCCTCACTCCTCTGTTATGGTGAATTACTTATGTTTCATGTTTTGTTCGTTTTATCTTGATGGCAGAATGTGTTGGAGCATTAGGTTTCCACTTGCTTGCAGCTGTCTTGTGTCCTCAAGAGTGCTGTTGCATTATAGTTAGTGCCTCATGGCTGAGCATCCAGGTGATGCCAGCACTACGTCGGTCACCTTGGTTCCATATGCCTTGCCTTCCGTCCTGTTTACTGGTGCTCAAACTTCACTTACAAATATAAATATCGTACATATGTACATTAATTAATATCATATGAGTTTTTTCCTAGGTATAAACTGGATCTTTACACACCAAAGATTAGAATACATAACCTACATACTCATGTGCATGCTTCATATTTACAGAGATGATGTAAAATTTCTCAAAAATAGTTTGGCAAAACATGTAACATGAAGGCTTGTAACTCTTTGACAGTCCAGATCATCATATTAAAATACCATAACCAGAATTCCTTGATCACCCATGTAAAATTCCTTACTGCATGACTTGAAAATTAGATCACAAATCTGGCTGATAGATCAGAGCAAAAGCTGTGATCACTCACAGAACCAGTAAAAGTAGTAATGTTATCAATAATGGTGACTAACAAGGATGACAGTGATAATGTTAATAGTAATAATAATAACAATGACAAGGACAATACCACCAATAATATGATAGCCAGGGTATCTTAGTATATTGACTTAACTATGAGCTGAACAATCTGAGGTTCAAATTCCAGTGGGGGCAAGACATTTATCTCTTCTCCAAAATGTCCAAACCAGCTCCATACCCACCCAGCCTTCTATTGAGTGAGTAACAGGATCTTTCCTGGGGCAAAACAGTCAGGGCGTGAGGCTGACAACACAACTCCATCTATTGCCAAGTTTAAGAATGAGTGGAGCAATACTGCCACTTCCCCAATATGTCTTCATGATGTTTATAGGGACAACTTTGCCTTTTTACAGTGATAGAGGTAAAAGTATAGTTCACCTTAGAACAGGCCCAGAGGGGATGAGAGGTATAGCTGTTCTCTCTCCTTAACCTCTGCCCTAGATGGAGTGGGTGGTTAATGCCACGACCCCGTTGCTTTACCCCCAGGAAAGAGACCCGGTACCCATTGTGTAGGAGGCTGGGTTGGTCCCAGGGCTGGTCTGAATGGGTGTGTAAAGTTTATAGTGATAGTACTGATGGTGATCATGAAAATAATAATTTATTTTTATATTAATAGTAGAAACAGGGGTAAGAAATATTATAAATTTCTTCAATATACTTCTGAAATCTGGGAAACCCTTCTGTCTTGTAAGGAGTTACTGCTCACTGTTTTTACACTGCTGGTATAATGTTAAAGCTGTTAACTCCTTAACTCCTTTTTGGGCAGCATAGTTACTGAGGCACCAGCCATGGTGACTGATTTTAGGGTCACAAGATGCAACGGTACAATTTAGTTCTACTTCACTGTTCTTGACACCACCTTAAAGCTTCCTGCCTGTAATGAATGGACTGCATGGAGTTCACCACAGTCCACCTGAAAGGAGCAAGGGAACTGTATATTAGTAAGGAACAGTTCAAGGTGAAACTCCCTCGCTGTTTTTCATAAAATGCTGAAATTAGTAGTTAGACATCTTTAACATTTAGTCTCTGATACCTTCTCCTTATGAAATCAGCTCAAATACCACTCCCCCTCTCCTAACTTCTCCCACCCAACCTCCATTCCCTTGAACGTTTCTGGCCCATGTCATTTTGATTCGCTTCATGCTTCCCTGGTTTCTTGTATGATGCATTCTGAAAACATGCACCCACAATATGATTCTTTGTTTCATATCCTGGGGCAAGATAGTTCAATCCTTTTGTGTTTCTGCAGACTGAGTTAAGAATTTAGAAATATGTGAGTGATAAAATGAGGCATGTATTCAAACATCCAACCTCATTATATAATATGTCTGATAATTATGTTACATAATTATCAGACGTAATTTTCATAATATTTATTATATTATTTTCCAACATGTGGCAATATTTTCAGAGTTATGTTGTCTCTGAACAAAAAACTAATGTACAGCCTTTGAACTGAATACATATTACAAAAGATGAAAATATTTTATGCCACATTAATTTTTTATCAAAGTAACAAGGCATTTAAAAGGCGGATATAAATTATCTTCTTATGTAACCTTACTGAAAATATATCACTGATTCTTATATTGTTTAATGATGCTGTGGACCTTTTAATGATGAATGGTGAATCATGATGGATTGGAAAGGAGCAGTAAAGAAATATTTCAAATTGTCTTATCACCTTACTTCAGGACTGCAAAAGTTGTTATGAATCTCAGGATGGTACTTTTTTGTGATGACCAGGATTTTAGTGCCTGAGTTAGATATTTAACTTCAGAAGAAATATGCTTACTAGAACCTTCTCAGGTAGTGTTGAATTAATTTATATTAAGATATAATGAAATACTCATACTTTCATTCATTGGCACATTCAGTGTATGAAGTGAGACAATGATGAGTTACACAGAAAAATGCAGAAACATTATCACTGAATTTTATGTCTATGTACACCATTGAACGCTGATTAAACTGGCCAAGTATAAAGTCAAGCAGTGACCTCTTGTGAGCACAGTAATAAACTACCAGGTCTCAAAAAATCAGGGGATTAATTGAATAGCTGAATAACTAGAAACTACTGTTAAATTTCCATGCAGGACTACATTCAGTCAAGTATGTAAATACAGGAACCAAGGCTACACAATGGGAGTACAGCACAACGTTACGAGCAGCGGTGTGGGGCCGCGCGTTTTCCTGCAGGAGAACGACGCCTTTGGTGAGCATCCCGCGCCATTTTATTTTTGGATCAACCTCCGAAGGTTATTCAGCGTTTCACAATTGTGGTCCCTGGTACCACGAATTCTGTCAACAAAATTCCTTTACGGTCCCACAATACGTACCTTACAGCTGACGGGAGCGGCGATGATAGTGTCCATGTTTCATCAGTAATTACTCCTACACTACGCAGCGAAAATGTTTGAGGGTACGCGTACAGCAAGAACAAAAGTTACTTGTTACTACTGAGCGTGCACTTTGACGCTATGAAAACGCGTTTATTTTTACCAACCAATCGGAGGTTGATTTTGGAATGACCCTCGTACACTCCACCCTAATTTAGGCAGGTGCATTTAAAAAAAATTACAAAAGTTTGTTGGTTGTTTAAAGTGACACTGGGGATCTGTAAAATGTTCTGTAAAACGTTCAGATATGAAATATGAGAGTTACTTTGAAATTATTGGTACTAGATGGATCTGCATTTTTAAGGTGGTCAAATAATGCTGATAATGAGTTAATAAGATGTTTGTGGCTTCAGGTACAATTATTGTTGTTCATTTTTCTCAAGTTTTGAGTTGTTGTATATTCTTTCTTTATTGCAAAATGCCCTATGCTTTTTCTGCACATGTATTTTTAAGTCAAACAAAAACCTTGAAGGTAGAGAAATAACTAAGACACACTGTGTATCCTACCAGAAGGTCATATTCTTGCAGCTTTAATTTAAGTTTACATTTGGTTCTTCAATCTGACATTTGCTACATTTCCAGGTTTTGACTGAAATTACTAGAAAGCAAGAAGCAAATCGTGCCAAATTCTCAAATTTTTGTTTTATTGGGTTAAAAAAAAGAAGTAACTGCAAGGGACTTGGATTTTGAAATGAAGTGTAAGAGATGAGTTCATGAAATTGAAACCAGTGAACAGACCAGTCATTTGCTTCAATTTTTTTGACAATGACAGTAGAGCCAGTAAGTTGTGTCACCTGGAAGCACAAGCTTATTGCTTCATAGTTGTCCTGAGTACCTATCATCAGTTGACAAGAGGTGACAGTGAAGAGAGGAGCAACAGCTGTGCTAGAGTTGAGTGCAGTAGCCAATCACAGTTGAGGTGCTCTAGTGTGAAGATGAGGAGTGTAGTGTGTATGACAATAGTAGCAGCATTTCTGCAGCATGGAATCGGCTATACACAAGAGAGGAGATATGTGGAGGTGAGTTCGTACAAAGTATTCAATATAATTTACATAATAAGAAAATTAAGTAATAACACTCATGCACAAATTATATTTTCTAGAACAGTGGTAATATGGAATACAATTTTAAGAAACAATACAGTGCACGTAAAGGTAAAGTTCTTCCTGTACATGCATTGAAGGCATAGGAGAATTAGAGGTATAGCTCCACTCATTTTAACCTTGGCATTAGATGGAGTGAGTGGTTAACTTCACACCCCAGCCACTTTACCCCCAGGAAAGAACACTGGTACCCATTGAATAGGAGGCTGAGTGGAACCCAAAGCTGGTCTGGATGTTGTGGATAAGAAAAAAATCTCTTGCCTTAATAGGACTTGAACCTTGGATCATATCATATAAAAATGTATACATTTGAACTCTTCCACGTTATTCTGCAATTTGAATGTAATTTAGTAGGGTGGTATATGCATGTTGCCACAACATACACATAATGCTGATGATATTATCATGATGATGATGATGTTTTTGTTGTTGTTTTCATACCTATTTTGTCGCGATTTTAATGTAAAATTTTTATTTCTATTGCAATTTTAACCAAGTGCCACTACATAAACACAATTTTTCTCATTAGTAACAGATTTCGTAAAGCTAAAAATTTCATGTTTTTGTGTGAAATGAGAGAATAACCTGTCCGAAACAAGTGACTTTTATTGGTTCAAAATTTATGCCATTTAACTTTGTAATTGTGACATTTGCTGCTGTGAGCTTTGCAAGTAAGAGCACTGGCTAACAGCAAAGTAACACACTTTTGGTGTGTTGAGGGTTTACGTTTGATGAGAAAGGTGTGACATAATTCATTCCTGGAATCACAACTGTGCCAGAGAGCATAATGCATAATTTTGGAACTTGAAATAATCATTACATTTCTTATAGTACTGTATACTGTACATTTTTAATACAGTAAAGTCAATTTCTATGATGATGTCTGCATATAATGCCATTCATAAAATGATTATAATATCAATATCATTAACAATGTGCCTAATTATGTAACAAGTACATAAAATAATCCCTTTCTTAAACCAATCAATACTTATTTTGTAATGCATGTATACTCTAAAAGAAGCTGTCCCTATAATCTCTTTAACCTGCCATTGATGCTATCAATCTGAGAAGACAGTAATATCACGATAAAACATACTTCCTGTAGCTACAATACAACAATAGGCAGAATTTTTACACATGAATATAATAGCACATTTAATTACCTACAGAACAAAGTTGACTTTTTGTGATACTGTGCATTTTCCATGAGTCCAGGAAGTCCCGTTTTTTGTACATCCAATGTCACAAATATTTCCTTATTTTTCTAGTTGGTTTAATGAGTTACATATTGAGAATTTCCTGTGTAGTTAATCCAGGCATCAGTAACTTAATGCACATCAGCACAGGTGCATACATGTACAGTATTTTTCACTGGGGTTGGGAGAGGGAACCTGACTCTGAGGATATATATTATTTATTTTTATTTAAAAAGTGTGTATAAAAACCATGTTGTAAATATCTGCAACATAACACTGTTTGTAACTGCGTTTATATACATACAAATATAACTACGTGTACCTAATTTAAATCGAAATGGATGATCTTCCTGTTTTTTTTTAATTCAGCTAAGACATTGTAAGTTTAATACTTTATTTTTTACAACACCAGTATAGCCTACTAGACATCAACTGATGTCAGTGGCTGATCTTGGCTGAAGGGCAAATCAAGTAAAACATTTCATATCAGTGAGTCTAAAAAAAATTGTGTTTTTTAAATTTAGAATGATTGGGATGGCTGCAAACTGGCAGCCCTCCCTCCACCTTGGGTGTGCCCCTGGTTCAACATGCAATTACTTAAAGCTTGCAATACTCACTTTAATTTTACAATTAATCTTGTAACAATAATTTATCGATTACTGGATTACTGAATAATTATTTCATTGTTTCAACAAATCTTATAAATTACTAGGTTTCACTTTTATGTCCTTCACCTGTAGACAGAGCTGTCAAGAAAGAGTAACTGACCTTTCATGTTACAAATGTCTAAGCATTTCTGCAAGTAGCCAAATAAAATTAAGTGGAATTATTGTACATTGAAGAGAACATAAGTACAATATTTTCCTAAATAATATTTTGTTAATGTTCTGACTAAACTACAAGTGGAAATGTCAATGCAACAATAAAAAAGAAGACACATCACATTTTAAGTCATATGTTCCCTATCCAATTCTACTGTTGAATACAATGAGAAACATCATGTTGTGTCATTTATTCAAACCAAGTTAATGATTTTGGAAACAAGTAATGAAGAGATGTGTAAACAAAAATAAAGCCACAGGAAATAAGAAAACCCTGAAAAAATGTACTCATGGTAACTCTGCTTGCTACATATTCCACTGGCAGTAGTAATATGGTGAGGTCTGAATTTCGTATGGCAGTGAATATGAACAGTTTGATCTTCTGGGATGTGATACTATGTAGTTTAGAGGAGCACTCCTTTACCATGAATTTCGAAATAGCAGGTCCTCTGAAAAACATTGGCACATTATCTATCAAGCTACAAGGTGACATATCTGCATGAATTATTTACTTTTTTTATGTTTAACAATTTATTAAATCAAACAATAATAGTTCTGTGACAACAGAACACAATTTCATATAGTTCTTACAGATTTATTTTATAGATGACTTATATCATTTCCATCTTGCAAAAACAATGCCACCACTAACACCATAGATGCCTAACATGCAGCTAATTTATGCATTAAATTTCAGTTCATACCTCACAGAGAACATAGTCTACCTGCATTGTACACGAAAATCAGTTTTCATCCCATAGAAAAGTAATCGGTGTTTGACATTCTGTGGACTGTGCATCATTATATAGTTGCGTAGTAAGGACCAACAAGATGCACTTATTTTTTCTTTGATTTATTTCAATAATCACCCTCTACATGTTTCAAATAGATTAACTATTCATCATTAGGGGGTAGCTTTACTGAACATGCAGCATATAGTATTTATCATGCATCTATGTTGACTAGTTGCTAGCACAAATGTGATTATTGAAATTATTGAAATAAATCAAAGAAAAAAAAAGTACATCTTATTGGTCCTTATTATGCAACTAATCGGTGTTTTTTTATGTTTTGCTGACTGTGCATCTCATTATAATCTTAGTAATTAACCAACTCGATGCACAAAATCTTGTTTTGTAAAAAGTTTATTAAATGCCCCTACATGTTTTGAGCACTATGTGCTCATCATTAGGAGGTCAAAATTGTATATAGAGCTTCTGGTATCATCACACTCTGTAGGTGGCTGTCACATGCATGGGACGGCCACCTACAGAGTGTAATGATACCAGATGCTCTATATACAATTTTGACCCCCTTGATGATGAGCACATAGTGCTCAAAACACGTAGAGGTGTTTGTATTTGTGTTTGTATTTTATTTGCGTTCCATAAATCCAAGTAAGTACAATAAGTAGGATATAGAACATGTCAGCGTTTATACATATATATATATATATATATATATATATATATATGGTTGGAGTCAAGCAACTGATTCCAAGTTTAGTACATGAGTTAATAAACAAATAGGTATGATATGTAATAGGTACAAAATCATAGAGCAAAAACAGCAAATTTTCTGTAGTAAGACCATTTGTGGTATATTAGTCAGATTTATGTTGAAAATATTCTTCTATTGAATAAAAGAATGTGTATGCAAAAATCCTTTTAAGCAGATTTCAAATTTTCTAGCATTATTAGATACATCCTTAATGGACTGAGGAAGATTGTTAAATATCTTAATACTCATGTGATGTATTCCACTTTGGTATGTGGTAAAGGTTGTCATGGGCTGATAAAATTATTCATTTGTCTTGTACTTATTGTGTAATGGTCTGAGTTCAAAGTTAAGAGATTTTTGTTTTTTATTACAAAAAGCATAAGTAAAAGTATGTATTGAGATGCGAGGGGTAAAATTTTCAATCTTCTAAACAAATTCCTGCATGAAACCCTCTGTTTGCAGCCTAACATA
>Ga0131853_10012132_pt1 | contig 15778 bp, 12 predicted proteins | sample TergutLab28metaG_FD_92764 | JGI IMG/M metagenome (GOLD analysis project Ga0131853, IMG submission 92764) | Labiotermes labralis P1 segment gut microbial communities from Petit-Saut dam, French Guiana - Lab288 P1 (version 2) (version 2) | ecosystem: Host-associated > Arthropoda: Insects >...
ACTCCCCCGACTTCCCCCGACTCGACCCCGCGATCTCGTTCCCCTACACACCCGTGGTGGCTCCTGGTCACGAGAACATCAAATACCCGGAGTGGCTAAACGACCTGACGCTTTACCACAACCGAGGTAACTCGCTTTGGGTTGGGGAGTCGGTGACCCGCGGCGATTTCTTCGGCCTGGATGACCTTTTCACCGAACACCCTCGGGTGGTCGAGGGCATGATCGAGATCTACAAGTATTGGGTGGATTTTGGCGTTGACGGTTTCCGTATCGACACCGTCAAGCATGTGAATTTTGAGTTCTGGGAGGTGTTCACGACGGCGATCATGGAACACGCCCGCTCCATCGGCCGGGACGACTTCTTCATGTTTGGCGAGGTGTTCGACCATGACGTGCGCCTGCTGGCCCCGTATGTGCGGGATACCGACATGCAAACCGTGCTTGATTTCGCCTTTCAGCGGGCGGCCATTGATTTTGCCGGGGGTGGCCATGCCCGCAATTTGGCCGGGGTATTCGCCTCGGACGATTTTTACATCACACCCACCTCGTCGGCCGCCGGGCTGACCACCTTTCTGGGTAACCACGACATGGGCCGGGTAGGGCTGCTGTTGAGCGGCGCGGACGATACTCCGGCGGCCGTGCGGCTCGCCCATGAGCTGATGTTTTTGTCTCGGGGTCAGCCGGTGATCTATTACGGCGACGAGCAGGGATTTGCTGGCACCGGCGGCGACAAGGAGGCCCGGCAGACGATGTTCCCCACCCAGGTGGAGGCATGGTGGACTCAGCCCCTGATTACCGGCGAGCCGATGGGGTCGCGCTATTTCTTTGACACCGAAGCGCCGCTTTACCGAACCATCGCGGATCTCTCGGCGCTGCGGGCCGCGCATCCCGCGCTGGCGACGGGTGCGCAGATTCAGCGGTATACCGAGGGGCACGTCTACGCGTTTAGTCGCGTGGATCGCGACGAGCTGATCGAATACCTGGTGGTACTCAACTCGGCGCCGGACGCGCAGGTTTCGCAGATAGCCAGCCTCACTCCAGGGGCATCATTCGAGGTGATCTGGGGGAACGCCGAGGCGGTAGCAGCCGGGGTAGATGGCATGGTAACCGTGACCACGCCGGGCGTGAGCGCCCTGGTGCTACGCGCCGACCGAACCGTGGGGACCGCTTCTTCGGGGGAAATCGAGTTCCGCCTACCGGCCGAGGATGCCGAGGTAACCGGCCTGACGGCGATCTCCGTAACGATAGATCAGAGCGCCTGGGCGGAGACCTCCTTTGCCTGGCGGATTGCGGGTACCGAGGAATGGCTGCCCCTTGGCGTGGCCGAGAGCTTGATCCCCCGGGTATTCCACGACGTTTCTGACCTAGAGCCGGGCACCCGCATCGAGTACCGGGTAGTCACGGTGGACGCCAGCGGAAATCGCGCCAGAGCCTCCCGAACCGTCACGGTAGGCGGCGACTAAACGACTCGCCCGTAGCGATGGTTTCGACACACTCGTACCTCGCTACTCAACCACCAGGGAAGCTGTGGGGAGCCGTCATTTTGCGCGAGCGTCAGCGAGCCGCAGAACCCAGACCAAAGGGAAATCCTCTGAGCCTGGGTCCGGCAACTACGCTCCTACGTCGCTCCGCGCAGGATGACGTGCCGGGAGTAATTCTGTGTCGCTCCGCATAAAGCGACGGCAGGGGTTAAGAGAAAGCGGCCTCGTAGGCCCTGAGGTGGGCCTGGGCGGCGGCGGCCCAGGTGAAGGTCTGAGCGCGCACGATGGCGGCTTCGGCGAGCGCGGCGCGGCGCGGGGCGTCGTTTAGGAGGGCGCGCAGCTCGGCCTCAATAGATGCGTCGTCTGTGCCGCAGTAGGCCACGGCGTCTCCGCCCACCTCCGGCAGCGAGAGTTCCCGCGTGGTTAAGACGGTCGCGCCGCAGGCCATCGCCTCCAACACGGGTAGCCCGAAACCCTCTCCCCTGCTCGGGTACGCCAGCACGGTGGCTCCGGCAAGGAAGCCGGGCAGGTCACCAAGGGGCAGGTAGCCGGGACGGCGGATGACCAGGTGCGGTGGCACGGCGGCAATCGCGGCATCAAGGGCGTCGTCCCAGCCTTTGCCCCCGGCCAGCACCAGCGCCGGCGGATTGTCGAGTCCGGTGCAGGAGCGCACCCAGCCGCGAATAAGCGCGGTCACGTTCTTGCGCGGCTCCAAGGTGCCGAGGAAACCAACGTAGTCACGATCTCCGATATCGAGGGTGGCCCGAACGCGGGCCGCCTCGGGGTTAGACACCGGGCGGAAGCGCTCGTGATCCACTCCGTGATAGGCCACATAAAACTTTGCCGCATCGGCCCCTACCAGACGCACTACCTCATCGCGGGTGGCCAGGCTGGGGGTGACTAGTGCGGCAGCCCGGCGCGCGGCGATGCGAATCCACGCCCGGAAGAACCGTGCCTTTGCGCGCAGATGCAGCTCGGGAGTGGTGAAGAAGGTGGCGTCGTGCAACGTGACAACTACAGGTGTCCGCGTGGCCAGCGGCATCGTGTAGTGGGGGCTGTGCACAACATCGGGCCTGACCCGACGAATCAACCGAGGCAGGACAACCTGTTCCCAGACCAGACGGAGGAGACGGCGCTCCAAATGGGGACCGACCACAATCACCTCGGCGTCAGGCGCCAGCTCGGCGAACAGTTCACCGTCGCGTCCCTGACAAGCGATGGTCAATTGCACCCCAGCCCGCACTAGCTCGGGCACCAGCTCGTCCACATAGCGCCCCACCCCCCCACGATCAGCAGGCACGGCGGTCGCATCTAGTAAAACGTGCATGTTATGCCTCCACTCTGGGCCAGGATGAGGTCAGGTACGCCTCAATTGCGCGATGCCTGAACGTGTAGGGCTTGCCGCGATCAACGATGCCGCGCATCGTGTCAAGCCGCTGCGCAGCTTGTCCAACCTTGGAGGCATCCGCCAACCCCATTGCCTTAGCAATGTTGGTAGCTGACCGCTGCTCGGCAGGCAGCGCGGCCATCGCTTCAAGAAATCGTCGCTCCTTCGTCGGCAGCCTTGTCAAAATCCGCTCAACATGCGCCGTGGCCTCGGTACGCACAGTTGCCCAACCCTCGCGTACATCATCGATTGTGATTTCATCACTTATACCCGCAAACCAGGCACGCTCTCCCGCCAGTTGGAAAAGGAACGGCTCCCCACAGCAAAGATCAGCGATTAGCGCGGCGGCCTCCTGCGACATTCTGATTCGATGCGTACCGCCCGCGTCATCTGCAAGCTCCCAGCCCTCTAGCACGAAGCCGCTGAGCGCCATAGTTAAATCCGCTTGTTCAATAGGCTCAAGCACGGTGGTGGCAAACCTGCGCGCAAAAGTAGCCCCACCACAAGTGACCGTCGTTTCCGCAAACTCTGGCAGGCCAGTCAGGTAGACCGCGATTGGCAGTGCCTGTCGGACTTGCAGTCCGCCAGGCGCAACTATGGTGCGTTCGTAAACCAGAGCATCACCAAGGGCGATCAACAGTTGAGACAGTGCCTGTGCGCCCGAGATGTTCTGCACTTCATCTATGTGGATGAGAACTGCCTTACCAGCATCGGCGGCACGAGCGCCGATCTCAGTCAGCAGGGCAGTCAGCGCGGTGAATGGTTCCGGTCCCGGGTGTCGGTCAAGCGTAATCGACAGGCCCGCCACAGCCACTGCGCGAACTCGTTCTACCACATTGCGCACCCGTTCTTCACGGGCCACCGCCAGGCCAGCCTGGTTCGCCAAGTCAAGAACAGCTTGGGCAACCACCTTCATGGGGTCGCCCCCGGAGGGAATCCGCAACTGTGGAGTAACCCAATCACCTCCCTCTTGTGCCAGGTGAGCAATGCGGCGCACCAATGCGGACTTGCCAAGACCCGCCTCCCCTAAGATCGTCCGGCCTCGCTCAGCTATTCCGCGCATCCTACGAGGTCGCACCACATTTACCCAGTCCATGACCTGATCAACGCGACCAGCCCATACCGCTGGAATCGTATCCGAGCCAGGGGTGAATGGAGAGTTAACCGGAGTTCTCATTTGATAAACTTACCACGAGAATGACCTGTCTGGTAAAGTTACCGAACCAGTGAGCGGTTTGGTAACTTTCCCGAGACAAGTTGACCGCTTACTAAGGCTAGCGACACTCGGCGACCTCAACGATGGTGTCGATCTGCTCCATTGCCTTGGCTTGCACGGCGGGCAGCCTGGTGGCGATCTCGGCGTGGATTTCGGCGCGGCGGGCGAGCAGGTCGTCCAGCAGGGCGACGAAGCGAGCGTCGTCCAAGTCCTGGTGGCCGACGGCGAGGTCGGACTGGCCAAACATGTCCAGCACCTCACGGTACTTGTGGCTCCAGCCAATCACCAAGGTAGGTACCTTCATTGACAGCGACGAGACCATAGCGTGGAAACGGCTAGCCACGAACACGTCGCACCGGCCAATCAGGTAGCGCAGCGCCTGCGACGAAAGCTCGTCATCCACGAATAGCACCTTGGACTTGTCGGCCACGGCATCGTAGATGGCGCGGCATAGCGGCAGGTCGTTGTTGTGCGTCTTGGCGGTGTGGGCGCGAGCGCTGTGCGCGACCAGGAACACCGGGCGTTCCAGGTTGCCGGTGATGTGGTCGATCTGCCCGGCTACCTCCGCCACGTAGTCCTCCCCACGGGCGGCGGCGCTCTTAGCGAGTACCGCGCTCGGCGAGAAACCCACCACGTTGCCGCCCGCGAAGAATCCCGTGTCCACCTTGGTCTCGGCGGTCGCCACGTCCTCGGCGGTCACCTCTAGGGTGAAGGCTAGGTCGGCGCCCGCGTGTACGTTGGTTAGCCCCAGCCCCAGCAGGTGCTCGTGGGTGATCGCGCCGCGTGAGATGATCGCGGCCATCCTGGGCAGCAACATCTTGGCTGCCCGGCGGTTGAGCGGCTCTTTGAAGGGTCCGAGTGCCTGGGCCACCTTCACCACCGGTGTGCCCACAAACAACGCGGGCAGGATCGAGGCCATGTTGTAGATCAGGAACTTGCCACGCCCATCCACGAACGTGATGCCACCCTCGTCAAGCAGCACGTCGGCCTCTGCCAGCGCCTTAACCTCGGGCACAGCATTGCGGATGGTTTTGCGCAGCGGGGGCAACAGCCGGTGCAGCAGCGCGGCGCCGTTAATCAATACCCCGAGGCGCAGTGCGTTCGCGTCTAGCACCCTTAGATTCGGGTACGGATTCTGCGCGGCATCCGAGCGCGGGTACATGCTCAGCAGCACGAAGGAATTGCGACCATCCCCGGCACGGCTCAGATGCTGCACGGAACTCTCTAGCATGGCCGCGGCGCCCTTGTTACCGGAGAAGGCCGATCCGATGATCGCGATCCTCATGTTGTTGCCTTTCGTTTTTTGGCCGCGGTGAGCGCCGCGTAGATCAGAGCCACGATGCCATCAGCGATAGTCGCGTACAACCGCGCGGCAAGCGAGAGCACTATGGCCTCTTCGACGGAGAGATGGGGGGCCACCAGCAACACGATCACGTACTCGCGCACGCCGATGCCACTGGGTACCAGCACGGCCAGGATGCCCACGGCCCCGGCGATGATGTAGGCGCTGGCCAACGGCAGCCAGGTAGCGGCGGGCGCCGCTGTCATCGAGACGGCGATGAACACGAACCCGGCGCCATTGACAACGCGGGGGATCAAGTAGAGCAGTTGGTAGCGCAGCGCCTGGCCCGACCGCAGGAAGTATTCGGGCGGCACCTCGCGTTTCAGCACCCGACGGGCAAGCAGGTTGGTGATCCACCGGAACAGGTGCCGGTTGGTCAACGCGACAAGCGGGATGAGCGAAGCCAGCGCGAGCAGCAGCGTCTGGTTGCCGCCCAGGTCGAAGGCGCCCGCCGCGAGCAGCACCAGTGACGGCGGCACCAGCGAGCCAATCAACAAGAACAGATTCTCGTAGATGAAGGTCAGCGTGACCAACAGCTTCGGCACGCCGTAGCCCTGCGCCCAGGCGATCTTATTTGCTACCGCCCCCACCTGGCCGGGGATGTATTTCAGCAGCCAGGAGGCGCAATGCACCCGAACGCCCTCAATTGCTGGCACATGCTCTCCGGAGAGTTCAGAGGTCATCCGCCCCCACAGCTGCCCGGAGATGGTCACGGCCAGCGCGAACAGCACCACGGCGCCAACGATCCAACCGTCAACGCGCAGGCTAACGTCGGCCAGGTCACTGCGGTTGTCCAGCAGCGTCCGGGTGAACAGCCAGCCAACCACGCCCACCACCGCGGCGGTAAACGAGTAGCGCAACGCCTTGCGGGCGCGCGGGTTGGCAGGCAGAAGAGGCATGGGTTGAGGTCAGGCGGTCTGATTGTAGGAGCGCAGCACGTTGAGCGACTTCTTGGGCGAGGAGGCAATCAGCGCATCGGGGCGCGGATAGCCGACGGCGATGAGGAAGACGACCCGCTCGTACGGTTTAAGGCCGAGAGTCTTGGCCATCTTGATCTCCAGCGGCTCGAAGTCCGGCCAGTTGATGACGGACGAGCTAAGGTCCAGGGTCTCCAACGCGAGCATGAAGCCCATCGAGGCCAGCGAGGCGTCGATATACGGCAGGTGCCGGTCGCGCGGAGAGAAGTAGGAGTCGAAGCGACCCTTGACCACCACGATGGCCGGGATCTGGTGGTCGTAGCCGCCCGCGCCGAATGGGATGGCGGCCACCTTGCGAACGAGTTCTGGCTCGTCGAAAACCAGGAATTCATACGGCAGGCGGTTGCAAGCCGTGGGCGCCTCGCGGCCGACGATGAGCGCCTGGTCAATCAGTTCGCGCGGCACCGGCCTATCCTCGAACCAGCGCACCGAGCGCCGCTGCGTGGCCAGGGCCAACAGATCGTCGTACTTGACCCCGGATGGCTTGATCTCGGTGTGCTTATAGGGAACGGTGGCGCGGTCGATCTCGACCAGCTCGGGGGTAGGCAGCGCGGCGAAGGTGGCGCGGGCGCGATCTACGATGGCATCAGGCTCGACGATCAGCGAAAAATACTCCGTGAGTACGTCGAAGGCCCAGCGCAGCTCGACGGGGTCGGTCTTCTCGGCGGTGGCTTCGGCAGGCTCAACCACCGAGGTGGCGGCCGCATAGAACTCGACGGTCTCTGCGATGTAGTCGCGGGCGAACACGGGCTTGCGTGGCTCCATCAGGATGCCCTTTTCCAGCCGGTGAATGTTCCGGCGCAGCTCGGGGCTGGTGGCCCGCGTCTTGCCGAGACTGCGGTAGTACGCGCGGCGGCCCGCAAGGATGGCGTACTGCTCACGGTTGAATGTCGCCAAGCCTGGAATCGAGTACAAGGTGGCGCCAATCCGACTGGACCCGAACCCTTCGAGTACGCCGTGGTTGGTTCGCTCATATGCCTTACGGACGGCGGGGATCGCCAAGGCGTCCTTGGCTACTCGTTTCAGTTTGTTGAGCATCAGTCGTTCCTTTGTTGGCCGGATAACGGCAAGCCAGCAATCATCGGCAGCTGCGCGCAGGATAATGCGGAGCCGGGAGGGACGTCAGCAGCGAGCGCCAGATCTTTCGGACCCTCGGCGATCCGCCCGTACTGCACCTCTTTTAGCCGCTCTAAGGTTTCTTCAAGCAGCACGCGGTTGGTGCGTTGCAGGTCGGCGATCACCAGCAGGGCAAAACTAAGCAGCGAGACCACAAGCATCGCCACTCCAAAGATAAGAGACTGCACATGCCCGCCAGCCGTCCCGGCGATCATTAGCACCAGGAATCGGATCATCGGCACCAGCGCCGCGATCAGAAATACCAGGCCCAGGGTGAGGAATACCGTATTGGGCCGATACATGATGTAGCTGCGACCGATGGCCTGGGCCGACTTGCCCATGTGCTGCCAGATGCTGGAGAACAGCCTAGATTCGCGGGTTTTCGGGTTGGTGGTGATGGGCACCGACGCGATGCGCAGCCGCTTATTTCCGGCCTGGATGATGGTCTCCATGCAGTACGAGAATTGCGTGACCACGTTCAGTCGGTATAGCGCGGCCCGCGAGTAGGCGCGGAACCCGCTGGCCGCATCGGGCAGCTTGGTACCCGCGGCGCGATTCACCACGGAGGAGCCGAAGCGTTGCATCAGCTTCTTGAATCCGGAGAAGTGCGCGATGGTGGCGGTTTGCCGGTCACCGATGGCGATGTCGGCCTCGCCGCGCAGTAGGGGCTGCACCAGATCAGTGATGGATTCCTGCGGGTACTGATTGTCGCCGTCGGTGTTTACCACGATGTCGGCCCCGTGGCGTAGCGCATAATCCACGCCGTCGCGGAAGGAGCGAGCCAGACCCATGTTGCGGGTGTGCCGCACAAAATGGGTGACACCGTGCGCGCGGGCCACCTCGATGGTGCGGTCGGTGGAGCCATCGTCTACCACCAGTATTTCTATCTCGTCGATGCCCGGAATCTGCTTGGGAATCGACGTGAGTACCAGGGGCAGGGTCTCCTCTTCGTTGAGGCAGGGTATCTGCACAAACAGCTTCACCCGCCCAGTCTAGGCCGAAACCCACCCACACCCCGCCCACCCACCGAACCGGACTTCCGTCGCCTTCCCCACGCCGAACCGGATGTTTGTCGCCTTTGAAACGGTTCATACGCGACAAACGTCCGGTTCGCTGTTCGATTGGGCGACGGAAGTCCGGTTCGGTGACGGCTGGGAAGGGAGGAGTTCACACTAGGCTCGGGGCGTGAGCAGTGAGCGGATGGCCGTGGCGATGACGGTGGAGCAGCTGTGGCAGCCTGTGCCCGGCGGCTCCGGCACATACATCCGCGAGCTGGCCGCCGCGCTGGCCGCGCGTGGGGATGTGACGCTAACTGGCATTCGCGCCCGCCCTAGCGATCCGCACGCATCTCCCCCCACGCCATCCTGCGCGCAGGGAGTACAGCGGCCGGAGTCGCCGAACCCAGGCCCGGTCATCGATCTCCCCGCAGTTATGCAGCTGCACTCCTCCCGCCTGCCTCGTCCGGCCCTTTATGAGTCTTGGTTACGCCTGCGTCGCCCGCGCGGCCCCGGCCCGCGTCCAGACGTGATTCACGCCACCACCTGGGCCGTCCCGCCGCGCAGTTCCCTTCTGGTGGTAACGGTGCATGATCTGGCCTTCCAGCGCTCCCCGGATCATTTCACGCCGCGTGGCGTCGCCTTCTTCAACCGAGCGTTGGAGATCACTCGCCGGGAGGCCGACGTGGTGATCGTGCCCTCGCAGGCCACCCGGGACGATGTGGTGGCGGCGGGCATTGATCCTGAGCGCGTTCGCGTAATTCCGCATGGGGTGGCTGCCCCGCCGGTAACCGAGGCCGGGGCGGCAACCTTCCGCGAGCGCCACGGGTTGCTCCGCCCGTACGTGATGTGGTGCGGGGCCATCGAGCCGCGCAAGAACCTGGGAACGCTGTTGGCTGCCTTCTCCCGCATCGTGGGTGACGCCGATCTCGATCTGGTGCTGGCCGGACCAGATGGCTGGGGGGGCGCGGCCGCCGATCTTGGGCGCCGACGGGCCGCGCTGCCTGCCGACCGGGTGCATGTACTCGGCGCGCTTTCGTGGGCCGACCTCCATGCGGCCTATACCGGGGCGCGGGTGTTTGCCTTCCCCTCGCTGTGGGAGGGATTCGGGATGCCGGTGTTGGAAGCGCAGGCGCATGGCGTACCGGTGGTCACCTCCCGAGGCACATCGATGGCCGAAGTATTGGGGGGCGGCGGCCTCCTGGTTGATGCGAGCGACGACGCCGATCTCGCGGCGAGCATTCTTGCCGCAGCGGGCGAGCGGCACGACGTCCTTTCGCTCGCCGCGCGGGTCAACGCCGCCCGGTACACCTGGCCTGCCTCCGCCGAAGCCCACCTTGCCGCCTATCGCGACGCAGCAGAGGGAAACACCCTATGACTCCCACCCCGTCATCCCACGGACCGAAAGCAGCGCAGGCTCTTCCCCCACACCACCCCCAAGTGCGCGCCATCGTCGTGACCTGGAACGGCGCGCACCTACTGCCCGATTGTCTGGACTCACTCTTAGCCCAAGACTTGCCGGAGGGCACGCTGGAAATCCTCGTGGTGGACAACGCCTCCACCGACGGCACCGCGGAGCTGCTGGCCGAGCAGTACCCGAGCGTGCGCACGCTGCACCTGCCCAGAAACACCGGCTTTGCCGGAGGCGTCGCGGCGGGCACCGCCGACCTGCTAGACCCTGCAATCCCCTCACCTCCCACCCCGTCATCCTGCGGGAGCGCCAGCGAGTCACAGGCCCTAGACCCAACGACCAACCCCAGCTTCATCGCCCTCCTTAACAACGACGCCCAGTTCGCACCGGACGCAATCCGCCTGTTGATCGAGGCGGCCAACGTCGCCGAGGCCGATGGCGAACGGGTGGGCGCGGTGACCGCCACGGTGCTGCTCACCGAACCGGATGAGCAGGGTCGTCTGCTTGTCCAATCCACCGGAAACATCGTCACGTCGGCAGGTGCGGCGATGGACCGTGACTTCCGTGTGCCGCTTGATGAGGCTAGTCCGCAGCGGGAGGTGTTCGGCTTCAACGGCGGCGCGGCCCTGCTCCGCACCGAGGCACTGCGCGAGGCGGGCGGCTTTGACGCGAGCCTGTTCCTCTATTACGAGGACACCGACCTTTCCTGGCGGATGCGAGAACACGGCTGGTCCATCATCCACGAACACGCTGCCCGCGCCACGCACCGGCACATGGCCTCCACCGGCGGTGGCATCTCACCGATGTTTCGCTACTACAACACTCGCAACTCGCTCATCGTCGCCACCCGGCATGCGTCGGCCCGCATCGTATTGGCGAGCCTGTCCCGACAGACGGCGGGCGCCCTGAGCCACACGCTTCGACGTGACGAACCCGGTCCCGTCCGCCGCGCCCGGTGGCGCGGCCTCGCCGCCTACCTCCGCCGTCTCCCCCAAGAACTGCGAATTCGACGCATCCAGCGCCTCCATTGAATCGCCTGCTTGCCTGATCCTTCACGCTGCTCAGGTCGCATCGCTTGAGGATTGAGTCAAGTCAGACCTGCAGATTTTCCGAGCGAAACTTACAGATGAGTCCCGACGGGCGCACGCGTTCGCTACCAGCCGCCGAGGAGTGGTCAGACACCCTCGAAGACGTTTGAGAGCACGGTCAGAATCTGTCCACCGACCCCGGTACCTCCAACTGCAACACAGCCCTGTGGTATATTGAGCGACTTTAGATCGCTGTTACAGTATTGCAGTGGAAGTTAACTTATCCAATTCCACCACTTAACACAGCACTCACTTGAGCAACCAGCAGAAAGGGAAACCATGACAAGCGGAAACAACAAAAACGTAGAAGCCGAGATATTCGAAGCTTCTTATTACAAAATTGAAGGCAAGTGCTGGAACCCGCAAAAGCCCTCTGTCAAGCTGAGCGTGTCGCTCATTGATTCCAACAATTTGGCTTTAGCAACGATGACTGCGGATCGCCCCGGCGACAACTCCGCATCAGAGAGAGAGAGAGAGAGTCAAATCGGCGAAGGGTTCAGCTTCATCTTCCATGGCCTCTTGCATGGCGTGAAGAAAATCAGGTTTGCCGACGGAGACACCTACACAGACCAAGCACTAAACATTGATGAACCTTCACTCCCGGATTACATGTCTGAAAAGGGATTTTATCTTCTTCACCCAGACGATTTCTTGCTGAAGTTCAATCTAGCGGAGGATGGAATCGAAAGACGTGTTCGCGCATACATTCATGGCGGCATGACGGTCGCGAATGAGTTGTCGGTTCTCTGCCGTAAATATTTACCGGACACTACGCGACCTTTGGATGTTCTCGATTTTGCCAGCGGTTATGGGAGAGTGACCCGAAGCTTAAATAATTCGCTATTCAACGCTACGTCTTCCGACATTCACGAGGCCGCCATGACATTCATCGCGAAAGAGACAGGCGGAGAGACACTGCTCTCGACATCAAATCCGCTAGACTTCACTTGCGATCGTTTATTCGATGTTGTCTTCGCGTTTTCATTCTTCTCGCACATGCCAAGCAGAACCTATGGAGATTGGCTTGCTGTGCTTTATAAGCTGGTGCGGCCTGGCGGGCTGTTAATTTTCACAACGCATGGCCGAATCACAACGACAAATGCCGGGTTAACCATTTCGGACGGTTACGGGTTCTGGCCGGAGGGATCGGAACAGAAGGACATCGAAGAGTCCGACTACGGCACAACGGTTTCTGAACTGCCCTGGGTCTTGCGGGTCCTGGAAGAGCGAATCGGGCAATACCCCGTGCTGTTTGAGGAGGGCTCTTCATTCACTGGAGGCGGGCAAGATCTATACGTCGTGCAGAAAGACGACCAATACTCGCGACTGAACGCCAATGACCATGGCATTAGCCGAACAGAACTTGCTTCCGGTCTGGCTGCGCAAAAACAACAATACGAAAGCACGATCTCCTGGCGGGTTACTCGCCCACTTCGGGCCGTGAGAGCAGTTCTAGCGAACCAGAAGTAGGCATCCCGCCGAGGATGGCCAGACACCCTCGGAGACGTTTGAGAGTACGGTCAGAATCTGCCCACCGGTCGGATCGTACCCGACTTGTGTCACGGAGGGGTGGAGTTGGGTCATTTCAGGGGCATGAATCGCCGTGACCTGCGACGATGCCTGAGCATAGTGCATGAGAAAGGCACTAAGGAACGGCCCGTGGCCCGAGAGGGCGAGCAAGAAAACTGCCCATCAGCGGCCACCCCTTGCGCATCACCGCAGGCCAGGGCCTCATGGCCTCGACCCTCAGTTTCGAGACAACTTTTGAGAACCCTAGTCATCGCACGAAGGCGGCGATACCCGCACTCTGCATTGCAACCCCTCACACCAAGAAACTCGCTGGCCTGCGCGAACACGCAGGCTGACAACAAGTCCAGTGGCGACAGTGAGGCACTAAGGCTTTTCGCACAAGTCGGGTACTACAACACTCGCAACTCGCTCATCGTCGCCACCCGGTACGCCTCGGCCCGCATCATGTTGGCGAGCCTGTCCCGACAAACGGCGGGCGCCCTGAGCCACACGCTGCGGCGGGATGAACCCGCCTCCGTTCGCCGGGCACGCTGGCGTGGTCTCGGCGCCTACCTGCGCCGTCTCCCCTGGGAGTTACGAGTCCGGCTAACGCCTGGGGATCAGCGCAGATGAGGAGGGATGCTTTGATAGGGCCAGTCCAGCTTGCCAAAAACGATTCGACGCTGAGTGGCCAGCACAATGATCGACAGGACGAGCAGGGCAATTGAAGCTAGGCCCAACAGGATCGGGCCAGCGCCCGCGAACGCGGCAGGGATATTTCCGAATCCGGCGGCCATGCCAACCAGGCTAGAGATGATGCCGACCACGCCGCTGGCGATGACTAGCCCCTTCTTGCGGCTGTAGGACGCGCCAATCGCTAGGCCGATGACGACCAGCGAAAAGACCAGGACGATATAGCCGTCCTCTCCGCCTCCTGGCGCGTTGAAGTAGTGGAAGCTCATGCCGAATATCGACACCACCGGCAGAAAAAGGAACGCAATGGACAGGCCGCCGAGGGCGGCGACCACCAGCGGAAGGCTGGCCCAACCGTCAGGCTTAGCGCCTTGCCCGTAGGGCGGTGGCGCGTACTGCGGGTAAGGCAGGCCAGGCTGGGGTTGCCCGTAGAACATTTGCGGCTGCTCGTAGAGGTATTGTGGCGGCGCATACTGTTCCGACGCCTGCGGCGGAGCGAACGGCTGCGGCTGGGTTGACTCCGGCGACGCCCACGGATCAACAGGCCGAGCGCCATTACCTGGGGTGAACTCGGTGCCAGACACAATTACTCCTACGTTGATGATTTCCAACAAACAACACGCTCATACTAACCTCAGGCGAAAGAAGCCCACATGCACCACACGTCGTCGTATTGAAAGCAACACTCACAACTACGGTCTCTAAACCATAACCATACCCCAGCAACCGCCAAAGGCGCGGCAAACCCCCAATCCCACCCACACGATCTGGCCTATAGCCCACGTAAAGCGATCTCGCATTAGGACGCACCAGAGGGGCCGTCCGCCATGTGTCTCACAGACCGTCCGATGATTACCGCGAGCGCCAAGGACTATCAGGCTTTGCCGGACGACTCAGTAGCAACTTGCCCGCCGCCTAGCTCGGCCGTGCTGCGACAAGGGCCGGGATTGTAGAGCGAGCAGCGACCCAAGCCCCGCCATCGGGGTGTACCCAGGAGGCGAGTTCTACCGCCTCGCGCCAGTCTTTGGTCAGGTCACGGCGATGGATGGGTTCATGGTGCGCGGCCCTGTTACGAACAATCAGCAAAGAAGCCAGCCGTCAATCTACCTCCCGCAGTCGCTGCAGGGGATCGCTTGGGCCGTTGGGAAAGGCTCTCGATAGCGCGGGAGTCCAAAGCGTTGTTAGGTAGCGCTTGGATGCGAGGTAGCGCCAGAAGCCCAGGTTCAACTCAGCGACTACCTTGCCGTGATCTGGTCTGCGTCCGTGATGGGTCGCGCGCTGTCTGGCTCGTTCCAGGCCGTCGCAGCCCTGGGTATCGATGGGTACGTGGTCAAACCAGTTCGATGCGCCGCGCCGGTCTGCCCAGTTAGTGAGCGCCCGATCCATCGCATTACGGATCAGCACCTCGACCATCCCAGTGGTCACCAGCACCACCCCGGTGGCATCGGCGTTCCCTTCATACAGTCGCAAGGCTGCACTGAGGTCACCATCACGGACGCGCAAATATGACCGGAGGCGAGCGGGGGTTAAGAGGTCACGGAGGGTTTCATCGCCTGGCATCGCCGTGCTTGCCGCGCCAGGGATAGCCTCGCTCTTAGCGACGTCGATTGACATCGCGCGCTCCTCCTGTAGTGTTCGAACCCCTGACCTATTCATTACGAGTTCGCTCGGTGCGCTCGATTTCGCGCTGACCTGCGGGTTTGGTGATGCTCTGGTTGCCCTGAGTGCAGGGATTGAGCGGTTCTGGTTGCCTCTCGGGTGCCAGCGATCATGGCCTCCGATCTTGTTCTGGAAGCCGCACGGGCCGTCGTCGCGCGCGAGTGCTCCCGGCCGTACGACGTGGGCGGCGGGCAGTACGTTCGCTGCGGTTCACGGCTCAAGTCGCGCTGCCCTGGCTGTTCTGATCTGACCGTCAAGGATTGGTCGGCGATCATGCGCTCCGGGATCTTAGACGCCCCGCCCGACGCGCGCTTCCTGATGCTGACGCTGACGGCTCCGTCGTTCGGGCGAACTCATCGGGTGGCGGTCGACGGTGGGCGCTCTGTTGTCTGCGGGTGCGGTGCTCGTCACAGCGCCGAGGACGCTTCGCTGCTGGGCGTCCCCATCGACCTGGACGGCTACGACTACGCGGGGGCCATCCGCTGGAACTACGGTTCTGGCGTGCTGTTCCGCTCGCTGGTGCGCTCCCTTCGTGGCCGCTACGAGACGCTGCGCTACGTCGTCGTGCACGAGTGGCAGTCTCGCGGGCTGCTGCACCTGCACGCGCTGCTTCGGATCAATGGCTCGGAGTCGCCGTCGTCCGTTGTGATCGAGGAACTCGCCCGAGCGGTCTCCGCGACGACGGTCGATGGCCGAGTGATCCGGTTCGGGCACCAGGTGCGAGCCGAGTTCATCCGAGCCAACGGCAACATCGCCAAGGCGGTCTGGTATCTGACCAAGTCCGTCGGCTACCTCGTCAAGGACGTGGCCGACGACGCATCTGAGATCGCCGTCGAGGCTCGCGAGCACTTCCGCCGGATGGCGTTCGCTGCCCGACGCTGGCTCGTCTGCGAACGATGCCCTG
>Ga0131853_10012136_pt1 | contig 15775 bp, 14 predicted proteins | sample TergutLab28metaG_FD_92764 | JGI IMG/M metagenome (GOLD analysis project Ga0131853, IMG submission 92764) | Labiotermes labralis P1 segment gut microbial communities from Petit-Saut dam, French Guiana - Lab288 P1 (version 2) (version 2) | ecosystem: Host-associated > Arthropoda: Insects >...
AAGTGGGCTGTATTGGACTCATCAAGGCTATCGATAATTTTGACATTAGCCAAAACGTGCGTTTCTCAACTTACGGCGTTCCGATGATTATACTTAGGGGAGAACGCAGTCAAAAGGAGACTGCGGCATGGGCAAATGGAGCAAAACCGCCGTATTCACGGCTGTCAATCAGTTCATCTTAGACGAGGGCAGAGTCCCTATCACCTCGGATTTTAGGCGGCGAGGTATGCCCTATCCCCCGATCATCAAACTACATTTCGGACTGACGGTGGGTGAGTTTTTGGCTCAGCACTACCCGGGTAGTAAGCTCTGCAACTCGCATTTTTACTATCACAAGACCAGAGAACAGTGGCGGGATGATTTCATCGAACAGTATCACGCAAACAAGCCGACAACTGCGGCGATGTATAATCAGATGCGTAGAAGCAGGACTCCTGCATGGGTTTCTGTCGCCGGACTGTTCGAGATTACGAAGTGGTACGACTGGCTCAATTTTTGTGACATCGAGCCGTACATAGGCAAACGCGCGCCGGAGCGTGACAAAACAAAAGACCCTCCCATCTATTTGACGAGAGAGGTCAATATCCCCGGCAATCCGAAGCTGTCGAAGCTTATAGAGGAACATTGTTGGCCGGAGTCGCGAGAGCGCACAGTGCGGCGAAAGCCGTATGAGGTGGTGGAAGAGCCTGAAAAAGCGCCCCTCTCTCTACCGGTTTCATACCCTATAACTAAAAATCCGCAACAACCGCAACGCGGAAGAAAACAAAAGGCAAGGCGGAAAAATCGCGGGATTCTGACACTTCCCTGCGTCCTTGTTCGATAGTTTTTCGCGCTAATCCCGCTCCACGCCCACAAGCTCCGCCTCGGCGTGTTCTTCCATGAAGCGGACGATCTCGCCCAGAGACTGCCTTGCGTGGGCAAGTTCGCCCGATATGACGGCGATCCCGATGGTCAGGGTCTGGTGCATGTCCTGTGTGTCTACCTCAGATACGGCGGCGTTGAAACGCCGCCGTGTTTTGTCGATCAGGCTGCGACAGACTTGGCGTTTGTCTTTGAGGGATGCGGCGTGTGGGATGTGGAAGGTTAGGATTGCGGTTTGTGTGTGCATGGGGCTAGTCCTTTTGATTCTAATGTTTTAGTCCCCTCGGCGAACAAAGCCACTTTTAGTTACTATACAGAGGCATCGTCCTCTTGCATAAGATCATCGATCTCTTCCTTTTCTTGGTTGACATCATTACTTCCGAGCTCATCCTCTATAGGTTCCATCAATGCCGGAAGCCCAACCCTATCGATTATTGACCGATGTGCATTGAATATGTCTGTATAAAAAGGTTGTATTGTACGCAATGTATTCCCCATGTATGGCTGCGTTATTCCGCGCAACATATTTTTCATCTCTGCAGAGTATCGTGCTGTGAAGGGATGCGCTATTGATTGCAATGCCGTCTGAATTTCTTTAAATGGCTGGCTAAGACGTTGGAAAGAGTTTAATGTCTCCGCTGTCGCTTGCGATATCAAGGTTGCCGTTTGAGCGAAATCTTGAAGTGCAGTAGAAAAACCGCTGACTATTTCGTAAATAGATACTGTGTCAAACTCTTTTGCACTAATCTCATCAACTGCTAACCGCACTTGTTCTAGTAGCCTCTCATCATGCAATATTTTCCTTGTAGTGTCCAAATCCGCTTGATAAAAAGGCTTGCAGTGTGCAACCTTATTTCGATTTAGACGAATTTCTTTAAGTTTTTCCTCGAATTCTGGCATCTCAATCTTCGGAGCAAAAAATCTGTCCCAGATAGAGCGAGCACGTCCAGATTCTAAAATATCAACGATTTGCTCTTTGTCCATATCCGTTAGCGCCTCTTTTGATAGTTGGACATCGAGTAGCTGCGTTGGGTCTGCATCTCTCGTTGCATTAAACAGGAATTGCTCTAATTGATACATATCCATCTCATGCAACGCTTTTTCTATCAACACTTCTTCACGAGCGCTTTTATTCCCTTCGCGCACTCTTGCTTTTAACTCTTTTTTCAGCTCATCGCTGATAGTCGCGTCTAGCCACAAGGCCCCGAAAGTTTTTGTAAGCAACTTGAAAACGAGGTTTCGTATTTGACGCTCAAATTCATGAAATAGAGGATAGGCACGATTGCAGTAATATGCTGAAACATCATCGTAAGATACTATCACATGATACTGTTTTGCTTCTTTAGATTTCAAAAATGTATTGTGCGCGCATTCTAAAACTTCTGCACATCTTTGTTTTTTAGAGTGAATCATTTCAAAAGTTAGATTGAAAACTTCTCCATCTCCATTTCCAACTTCGTGTTTCACTATGCTGTATTCAACCTCATACGATGCTCTTTTGGGTGATATTGAAAACTGACTTGTGCCGATTTCTCCAAAACAAAATGTAAGAATGTTCCGCACTTGCCTAATGTTACTTAGAGGAACTTTTTTATTTTTCTCTATCAAGATATATTCTAGCTTCATTTTATTCGCCCTCGTTACCACCAGTTAAAGTTTCAGGATCATTGATAAATAAGCTGAGGATATCTCCTGCGCCCATGTCTCTTTTATCAAACCCCAAATCTTCCCTTATCACATATAATAAGTCTTCTAGCTTTAACATAACTTCTTTAGGATTAGACTGTGCAGGGTTCGCAAGACTTACTCTGTAACTGCCCCATTTTGCTATAACTTCATTTGAGCCATATAAAAGTACAGCTATATTAAATTCTGACATTTTTTGGACTAACATGCTCTCCTCAATTGCCACGTTTTGTTTAGAAAGGTTCAATATTTCAAATATTAAGCTTACAAGTTTATTATATGGGTCAACCATTTTCTTTTGCTTTTCCCTAGTTTCGTTTTGCGTATACTCCATGCGCTTTGTGCGGTAAGACACTACTGAATTGACAAGTGACCCAATAATAGCAACTGCGCCAGTAATCATGGCTGCAATAACAACGGCATCAATAGACGATGTTGCGGACAGCGATTCGGCAATATACTCATATCCATTGCTCATCTACATACCCTCCTTAAATAAAGTCCTCATCCAACCCCATCAACGCCGCCATACAATTCGCCTCGATGAAGTCCTTAATCAGAATACCCATACAACTTCATCACCACCCGAATTGTTGTGACAACGTAACAACAATCTCAATGTTTGAAAAACAAGACACAGATTTACATCAATCTTCTTCATTATCTCCGCTTACAGGTTCAGTCAATGCGATCTGTCCGAGATTTTTGGCGTTCAGATGACTCACCACAGGTTTCCCCGTGCTTTGCTCAAGCTGATCGCGCGCGGCTTTGGCGGCTTTGGCGCCCTCATGTGCGACGACGGCACTCTCGCTGAACCCTTTCGGCTGGCGCACGACTGAGATGTCCGTCGCGGCGACCTCGGCTAACATGTTGAGTACCAGCTCGGTGTTAGTCATATTATCCCGCAGATTTTCTTTGGTCAGCCCTTTGAATTTCCTGTATTCGCGTGTGGTCATGCCGCTCCATGTGCGGCTCATCAGATCAGTGAGAGTAGCGTATTCCTCGCCCTCTTGCACCCCGCTCTTGTCCCACTCGTCCGTCAAGGCTTTGCGGACTTCGATGGACTTGATTCGCTGGTTGATCCAGTTCTCACTATACCCCAGCCGGCGATAGTTCTGAATAGCGCGGTCGATAGACTGTTCCGGGTCAACGGTTTCTTCCATGCGCTCATAGCCGACCTTTGCAAGCCATAGCTTGAATGGCTCGGCCTTGGGTGATGGCACAGACTGAATAATCCGCAAAAGTTGTTCTGTGTCAGCCACATCGGTCACGCGCATTTTACCGTCATACGCCTCCATTTTCAACTGACTACAAATTGTAGTCGGTTGAGCGCCCTCTTTTTTCAGGCGTGTTTTCATTACACTCCAGTATTTACGGGCGCGGTCATGTGTTGGCTGCTCGGTTAGGATTCCGACTACATCGGTCACCGAGAACCACCATTTTTCGTTTTCTTCATCCCACTCGGCGCGGACTTGTTTTTCTTCAAAGAGTTTGATTTTGTTGGGCGGTTTGGTCATGAGCGCACCTCAATTCTGTTTGATGTACCGATAGCGACCACAAAAGCTGTGATCGCTATCAGTAGAAAGTGCTTCAACAGGCGAACTAGGCTATGAGTTCACTGCCTGCAAATCTGCGTCCCTAACTTCGAATGTCACAGCCGATGACTGATTATTGCACGTTCTACACAAAGGGACAATGTACCACTCGTTACCACCGTAGACTTTCTGTACATGAGCCCCGACTGCGGCAGCATATGCACAGCCCCCACAAGAGCACGTCGAGAAACTTCTACCTTTTTTAGCTTCCCACCAAGCCTTCCATGATGAATAACCGGCTGGCGGAGTGTTGTTCGATGTTCCATTTAAGTTTTTTACTTTGGTCATTTTTATGAGTTCCTTTTGATAAATTATTTATACAAAAGGATTATAAGCCTCGCCTCGCTTAGCCTTTCTACCAACAAATATCAGATTGCCAAGAACGCCTCAACGTGTTATAATCTCTTTGAAGAACTGTGGAAGCCGCCTTATGCTTTCGCTGGTGGCGAGAACGATGGTACTGCTAATACCATCGTTCTTTGCTTATATATCCTTTAATATACGCTTCTTGTCCTTAAGATGCTCTTTGTCAACTACGACAATTAGCATCTTTTTTTCGTCATCATACGTTGCGACAAACTGTTTTGCCTTGGAGATAAAATCAATACCTGACAAAACGGCCAAATAGTTGACGAAGTCTTTACAAGATACCCTGACCCATCCATTTTTTTCCTTTGATTCAAACTTAAAGTTATTCTCATTACCCACATCACTGGCCCTTATGCCGATTGCACAGTTGGTCGTGTCCAAACCGATATCAACGAACGACGGATAGCCTAACATTGAACGAGCAAGTGGATTAAAGGCAATTCCGAGAGAATTGAGCGTCACGATAGGCGCTCCGGATTTCACGAAATTAAAATCGAACGAGAACTCGCGCATGACCTCACTCCTTTCGAGAACTATAGTAACATAAGGGTCGTGATAATGCAAGAGAAATTTTATAAAACCGAATGGAGAAAAAGCGGAATACGAAATCAACGCGAATGCAAGGCGAAGCGAATTTGACGAAGAGCGCATTGTGCATTGGAAAAGGAGAGCGCAGAACGCTCTCCTGACAGATATATTTGAAGTGCGGGACTTTGTATATCGAACCATTCGCCATCATGTCGTCATTCGTGCATCGCTCTCAGCTCACCCTGCACCTCAATCGTCGCCCCAAGCAGCCCAACCACATGTTCAATATGATCAAACCGCTCAATCGTCATCGTTTCGCCTTTGTGTGACTTAAACCACTTGTCCAGCACTTGATACCCACCGATGCGATAGTTCCAAACATCTTCAGGGATACCAAGAATACGCTTGTTGGCGTTTAGCTGCAGCACGCCGTCTTTGTACTTGATCTTGTCAATCTCCAGATCATCGGCCGTGGGTGGATCGACTTCCAGCGTGGCGCGGACTTTGGTCTGCATGAGGTGCAGTTTGCGTAAGCGCTCACCGGCGGCGACGTAGGCGCGGAACATATCCTCGGTGACGATGAAGTCATCATCGGATTCTTTCGGTGTGTTGATAATTGGCACACGAGGGAAGTCGCGTTTGAGATAGTCATCAAATCGCTCCCGATAAACCGGATCAAACAAAACGCCGTAGATGTAGTCGAAGATTTCAATCGGTGACGGCTCAAAGCTCATGTGCGCCGTCAGTTGTGTCAACACTTCCGGCGTGAGGTTTGGTGTCCATGTGTTGTCGAGTTCGCTATAAAGAAACAATGGCGCAGTATAGGCAATGCTTCGCCCAGGATAGTCGATAAAATGAGAATCTATTAGCTTGTCTGATACAAAAGCACCATCCCAAAGTTTACTAGTTGTTCCCTTTGGATAAACAAAGCCTATATTTCTCCCTATCGGGCTTGTTGGCGCTTGCAGAAGGTGGCCTACTGTTTTCTTATCTCTTGGCCAAAGCACCCACCCGCATGAAGTTCCCGAGTAATATGTCCAGCGCTCATCAAAAGGACGAAAAGATATTGGGGTTACAGCTCCGTCGGGAGATAAAATATCATTTTGAATTCCTTCTGCTGTTTGCCCTCTGCTGAATTTCTCCCACAAATCAAGGATCGAGGCTTCCCCAGTGGCGTTTTTAACTATATCTATCCTCCGGTTCAATTCCTCTCTTGTCGGTGCAATGGCAGCTTTATCCTTACCTGAAACGATGCCCGTCACATTGACAGGGAAAAACTCTGCTACGCTCACACCCTTCTCATAAACTTCTTGATCGTCATTTCCAAACGGAATAAAATATGCCATTTTCGGATCAAGAGTCAATTCTGCAAAACTGAGAGAGCCTTTCACCAATTCATTGAATTTTTGTTCGCGCACACCCCATAAATCACAATAGTTCACTTCTGCCCAGTCAATATTTGTTGTTTTCTTTAGACCGACGAACAAGGACACGCCTTGCATGATGTCAAAGATGTTTTCATCTTTGCCGCCGCCTGGTGTCACTTCTTTTTTTATTGCGTTTCCATGCAAGTTTACAATATAAATTTTGTCAAATGCTCTTAGTAAGCTCGCACGCATCCCCCGGAATGTTGGGTTATCTAAGAATCCATTGTTTGAAACAAAGGCAAGGATGCCTTCCCCGTTCTTGCTGATAATTTGCTCTGCAAAACGGAAAAACTTCACATAGTCATCATTGAGCCAATGCTTGCGCTCACCGAAGGGCGTCGTGCCATCCGTTTCAGTTTTATAGGCTTCAATATCAAACGGATTCGTAGACGCGGCGAGGTATGGTGGATTACCAATCACAACCTTGACCGGCCGGCGCGCTTTCCATGTATCGGCGTGATACGCTTCATCGGCAATCGCCGCCGAGAAGTCGAACATGCCGATCTGGTCGTTTCGCTCCAAGCTCGAATGCGCCGGGGCAAGGGTATTGGTTAGGTAGACACTTGTCGGCAAGTGATGCTCCGGTTTGCGCCCCAAGGTTTCTGTAATCGTGCGCCGCACGTTGAGGTGCGCCACGACATAGCTGGTCATCATAATCTCAAAGCCAATCATGCGCGACAGCAGTCCGTTCGGGTCGCACATATAGTCCTCATAAAACGCCGCCCGAGCGCCTGTGAAGTAGGTTCCTTTGATGTACTTCATGATCTCGGCGTGGAACGTACCTGTTCCACAAGCCGGGTCAAGTATCGCGACACGCGGTACGGAGATTTCTTTTGTGTTAGACATTTTCTTCTTCGACACTTGATAATCTTCCGTGTCGACAGTGATTTGCAGTTGGTCGTTATTCGACAGGCCGCCCTCAATGCCGAACTCTTCAACGAGCAGCTTGTCCACCATCGACACCAGATACCGCACCACCTGATGCGGCGTGTAGAATACGCCGAGCGACTTGCGGAGCGCCGGGTCGTAGTAGGTTAAGAAATCTTCATAGAAATGTACAATCGTATCCCCGCGCTTGTCGCAGTCGAGCAAGGCCGAGATATTGCAGATTTTATACAGCGCACAGAGCTTGTCCACCACTGCGTCCAGGGTCGGGTGTTTCTTGCCGGTGGTGATATGCGTGAAAAATTGGCTGAGCAGCGCGGACTCTTCCCGCAAGCGATCAATCGCCTCGAAACGGTCAAAGCTTTCGGGGGATGCGTCATTATAGCGGGCGATAAACAAGCCGTACACGATAGTCTGTGCGTACATGTCCGCAAACTTCTGCGTGTCCAGAAACGGGCGCAGTTCTTGCTTGATTTTACGGAACAGGCCATATAATTCCGGGAACATGGGCAGGTTTTTCTGCCGGTCATTGATGAGCGGCTGTCCGTTTTCATCTTTCTTGAGGATGCCCTCAATCACGCTGCGAATCGTTCTGGCGTGTGTCGCCATGTATTCCGCGAGCTTGTTGGATGATTTGATCTGCGCCGGGTCTTTGAGCATGAAGTCTGCCACCAAGCTGACGAATAGCTCGATGTTGTCTTCTTGGAGTTCGAGTTTGCCGTCGACCAGTTTCATCAACTGTACGCCGGTGTACATCCGCTCTTCACCCGCGCGCCAAAACTCCCAAACGAGATTATCCGTGAGAATCATATTGCCATAGAGGTTTGCTTCCACCTTGATTTGCGTGTGCGCCCGCTTGTCAATTCCGTCAACCCGCTTGACTTCAACACCGGCGAACGGCGGGGTTTCAGCAGGATCAACATCGCCATGCCATAGCTTGATATCGACATTCTCCCCGGCCTGTCCGCCACGTGCGCCAGATAAATCCCGTGGCTGACAGCCGAACTGCGTAAGCAATAACATGATCGGCTTATTGTATGACGTTTCAATGTTCCCAAGAGCATATGCCTCGCAAACAGATTTGTAGTAGGTTTGAATGTGATTTGTCATGGGGAACCCTCCAAGCAAGCGCATCGGTAGCGTTATTTTATGCTCTTCATATTGTTGTCGAAATTGCTAGATTTTCCAAATATTATCATATCATGATGACTGTTCATTTACAAGGATGAGTGTCGTTTATTCTGCGTCTGTCTCATTAAGCTCATCATCCCCCAATCGCTCTTCTATCAAGCGTTCCCGATGCTTTTCATAATATCGCTTTGCCACCTCGTCTAACGATTGTCCAATAGCCTCCATTGCTCGCTGCCGATAAAGAGCTGTTAGATTTTCAGCTTGAATAGTTCTGATTCCGAGCGCTCTAGCCTGTCTACCAACCTCGTGTCTCGCTCGTGCTTGAATCTCATCATCCTCGTGATAAATGCGAATGCCTACCTGCTCTAAATCAAGCTGATGTTCTGCGTATTCATCCACAACGCTTTGCGCTCGTATCATAAAAGAATTAAAATCATCTGTGTCAATGATTTGAGATAAAAGCTCTGTGAACAACATGCCAAAGAAAGGTAACTTCGCCCAGTGTTGTAGCTTTTGGACGCTAAAGTCGGAGAAGCCTAAGCTGTCCACCAGGACCTGGTTTTCCTTTACCTTGCTTTCCGTGTCGCCATACAAATACTCCAGCGGCACTTTGAAAAACTCCGCTAGCTTCTTAAAGCTGAAACAATCCGGAATCGTTTTGCCGTCTTTCCAGTGCGACACCGCCTGCCGGGTCACGCCAACGTGGTCTGCGATCTCTTGCTGACTGACTCTTGTTTCGTCAATCAGCAACCGCAGTCGTCGTGGGAATGGAGCCATGTAAGAATGTTTGTCGTTCATGTCGTTTTTCGCCCTCCGAGTTATGATTGATTGCACATTCCGATAATGCGTCAAAATCGCTTGTCAAAGAATTGCAAGTGTGATATATTTCGATTATAGCAAAATAAATTGCACAAGTCAATCGAAAGTCTGAATGGATTGACAAGAACCTTGGAAACCGAATATCGAACAAGCCACTACAATCGGCGAGTCCCGAATGGGATAGCCGGTTAGAAAACGTGTCGTTGAAAAAAATCCTCGGATAAAGCAGAGGGTCACCAAACAAGGTCGCATCACAGGAACTGGCTTGAGAAAAAATCGCACCGAGAGGAGGACGCGCCATCGCACAAAATATGCAACTACCCATCCCAGTCGTCACCGACCTGTTTCGCCTGATTATCGCACTTCGCTCCTACGGCCTTGACGACGAAACCCGCGCGATTATAGCGCGGGTGGAAGCCGCTCTCTGCGCCAAAATGGAGGCGCGGGAGTGGCGGCGACAGTATCGTGTTCGTCGCCCTTGACCTCAACCCCGCCGGAGGCTAGGGGGAAGGTCGAAGGGGGATGAATCCCCCTTCGAAGGCGCATCGCACGCCGTGGCGTGCTTCACGTTTTCCGCAGAAAATGTATGCGTCAAAGCCCCCGGCAGGGCCCGCGGCACTTTGCCGCCACCGATTAAGGGGGCGGAAAGTGTCTGAGTGGGTCACACACTCCAAGGGAGGGTGTGACCCTGCCCTCGATGAGCCGCCCACTTTTGCTACAGCAGGGCGGCGTTTTCATTTGAAAGGATGGTGTCTATCGCAGCAAAAATTGATCGAACTGTTGTACGCAACCAAGCCTACCGTGCCGGAGAGTTTAACGTCCGAGAGCGGCACAATGAACGTAAAAATGAAAACTATCACAATGGAGACATTGATCTATCTCGCGCAAATCTGAACATCCACTTTCGGCAGGTACTCGCCCCGGATGGTTCGCCTGAAACCTACGAGCAGGCCTTCAAGCGATTGCTCAATGAGGGCGTGATTGTCAAGCGAGGTCTGAAACCGGATGCTAAGGTTTTTGATGAGCTGGTGTTTGATGTGAACACAGCATATTTTGAAAACCACGGAGGCTATGAATATGCCAGATCGTTCTTCGAGGAAGCGTATCGTCTCGCTGTAAACGAGATCGGCGGTGAGGAATATATCCTCTCCGCTGTCATGCACGCAGATGAGCGAAACCGTGCGCTCTCGGATGAGCTGGGGCGAGATGTGTATCACTACCATCTGCACGTCGTCTATGTGCCGGTTGTGGAAAAGGAAATCTATTTTCGCAAGAATCACAAAGACCCCGCACTCGCCGGAACACTTAAAGAGGTCATCCCGCAAATCTCACACTCGAAGAAATGGCCGATGCGAGTGCCGGTGGAAAAGGATGGCAAGACCGTCATGCTCAATGCCTACTCCCTGCTGCAAGATCGTTTTTTCGAACACATGAGAGCCGCTGGATTCGAAGGCTTCGAGCGCGGGGAACGTGGCTCGACAGCCGAGCATTTGACCGACTTGGAGTTCAAGATCAAAAAAGATTGTGAGCGTTCCGCCGTGTTGGATGAGGTCATCGAAAAGAAAGGAGAGCAGCTCGTCCAACTAGAACAAAAAACTGTCCTAGAGCGGAAACGCTCCGATGCCTTTGCCGAGATTGACGACATGGCAGATCGGCGCACCATGATGGGCGATGTGATTCTGTCTCAAGAGGACTGGAAGACGGTATCCAATCTTGCTAAAGAAGGGCAAAAGTCTCGTGGGATCATTAAGACGCTCAAGGATACCATCGCCGGGCTGAAGCGACGGATTCTGAAAGCAGAGCGCAGGCTGGAACTCTATGAAACAAAAGAACTCAGCATCAGCGACAGCATGAAATTCTACAAAGCGCTCCAACGGGCGCCCCGCCGTATGATGGAAGCGATTTCGGATATCATGCAAAGCCCGCCGGAGCGCACTCGCTCGCACCGACCGAAACAAAAAACTTGGGAATTAGAGAGGTAGCTATTTGGATTATATCGGTAAATTTCAAGCACCACAACTTGAGAAAGGCGAATCATATCCCACTAACGACATCAGCATGGCACAACTCTTTTATGATCTGCACAGCGGGACACTCTGCTATGTTGTCGAACCGAAGGCGTGGTACACCTATACCGGCAAACGCTGGTGCAAGGACGAGGGTAGCCTTTGGGTCATGGAGCGGTGCAAAGATTTTTCGCAAGCACTCTTTCAATATGCCAAATCGGTCGATGACGGATCAGATGAGAGCAAAGCTTTCATCAAGTACACGTCCAGTTTCCATAAGCGCACTCGCCGAGAAGGTTTGCTCTCTGATGCGAAGTCCATCGCCCCGAAGAGCCTCGCCGACTTCGATCGTGACCGCTGGCTACTCAACTGCCAAAATGGAACGTATGATCTCAGAGAGATGATACTCCGTCCTCACGATTCGGCGGACTTCATTACAAAGATTTCACGAGTGCGTTATGAGGTAGATGCAGTCTGTGAGCGATGGGAGCAATTCATCAGCGAGATCATGTGTGGCGATGCTGACACGGCGCGGTTTCTGCAAAAGGCACTCGGCTACGGATTGTCCGGTGACACTTCTCTTGAGTGTTTCTTCATCCTCTACGGCAACACCACTCGCAATGGGAAGTCCACGCTCACGGAGACGGTGGCGCATATTCTCCGTGACTATGCCCGCACGATTCAACCGCAGACGCTCTCACGCCGACCGAGTGATGGATCATCGGCTTCCCCCGACATTGCACGACTCAAAGGTGCAAGGCTAGTGAATATGCCGGAGCCGGAGAAGGGGCTGGAACTCAACATCGCACTCGTGAAGCAGCTCACCGGCGGCGACACCTACACCGGGCGCTTTCTGCATGAGAATCCGGTCGAGTTCGCGCCGGAGTTCAAAATTTTCATCAACACCAATCATCTGCCCCGCACATCGGATGATACCGTGTTTGCCTCCGGTCGAGTGAAGCTAATTCCCTTCGAGCGACACTTCACGCCGATGGAACAGGATGCCGGATTGAAGAAGCTATTCCGGCGCAAGGAGAGCATGAGCGGTATCTTCAATTGGTTGATAGAGGGCTATAGACTACTCCAAGCCGAGGGACTTACGCTCCCAGCACGGATACAATCCGCCATTGAAGCGTATCGGCTGGAGACGGACATCATCGGTTCGTTTGTTACCGAAACTCTCATCGCCGAGACTGATAGCCGCCTCGCCACAGCGGAGGTCTACAGCGTCTACAAAGACTGGGCGAGCACCAACGGCTACCGTCCGATGAGCAACCGTAGTTTCACCGGAGAGCTTCGCCGCCGTCATGATCTGCGGCGAGATGGAGCCAAGGGGAACGTGTTGATCGGATACAGGGTCGCATAATTTTCTTTCGGCTAGTGAGAAGTATCATTTCGTTCACTTGTGTCACCGCGCATGATACTTGTGATAGTTGTGATTGATAATTCCGGCGGCTGGAAATAATTCTACCAGCAATACCAAAGGAGGTCTGCGATTGGAGATTACGCTTACCACAAGCATAAACGGCAAACCCATTGATGAAACGCAGAAAAAGCATTACACCTATCAATCAGAAGTCGTTAGTCAGGTGATTTGCGACGTGAACAAGCGAACCCAAAATTTTCCACTAAAGATAACCGGAGTTAATGTAAGTTGAAATTTTGCTGAAACTGTGTTATTATCACCTTACTTCCTATCAGGGGGTAAGGCTACATATGCAAAGGAGCGTAAGCATGAAAAATGAAACATATGCCGCAATATATATTCGTGTTTCTACCGATCATCAGCGAGATGAGGGCTACTCGATTGAGGCGCAGAAAGAAATGTTAGAAGCCCACTGCGTATCGAAAGGTCTCAAAAAATACGAACACTATATCGACGGCGGATTTACCGGCTCAAATATTGAGCGCCCGGAAATGCAGCGCTTGATCGCCGATGTCAAGCAAGGAAAAATCTCTCATGTAGTCGTATACAAACTTGACCGCCTGTCCCGAAGCCAGAAGGATACCTTGTATCTGATCGAGGATGTGTTCAACCCCCACGGAGTCGATTTCGTATCTATGCAAGAGAGCATGGACACCTCTACCCCGCTGGGTCGGCTGATGCTTGGTATCTTGTCCGCCTTCGCCCAGCTAGAGCGGGAAAACATTTTGGAACGTACCCGCATGGGGCGGCAAAAGCGGGTGCAGTCCGGCCTTTGGCCAGGTGGCGGGAACACCCCCTATGGGTACGACTATGACAAGGAATCAGGTCTCCTCATCCCAAATCAAGACGCTTCGACCGTGCGGAAGATGTATGAACTCTACTTGCAAGGTTACTCTGCCGGAAAAATTGCAAATATGCTCGGTTTCAAATACGACAGGCTGGTCATTCAGATTTTAACTCGAAAATCGAACACGGGCTATATCGAATATAACGGCATTGAATACCGCGGGAAATGGGAGCCGATTATCAGCCAAGAGACATACGACGAGACCATGCAATACATGAAAGATCGGTCGGTGAAAAAAGTCTCTGAATCAAACCACCTATTCACGGGTCTCATGTATTGCGGGAAATGCGGTGCGAAGATGCGCTATCAGAAATGGGGTAAGCGCGATTCCAAGATTGTGTGCTACTCCCAAGACAACAAACCCCATCTGGTGAAAGACCCCAACTGTAGTAACGCTCGGCTGTGGGCAAGTGCGATGGACGATATTGTGGTTCGCGATTTACTGGCGTTCTCTTTTAAGCAATCTAAGCGTGAACCGAAGGAAATCTCGAACATGAGTCTCCTTGAGGTGTTGCATGAGCAATATAATAAATCCACTATGAAGCTCAAACGGCTGTACGAACTCCATAGCCGAAGCAGTGATGAGGTCTTGTTGCAGACCATTGAGGAAGCGAAAGAAGAAATGCAACTGATCCAGACCCAAATAGCGATGGAGACAGAAAAGAGCAAAAGCGCCGAACAAATCGTGCGTTTGCAAAAGGAAGTCGGCAGTTTGTCAGAAGCGTGGTCGTATATGACCATCAAGGAGAAAAAGCGCGTCGCAAATGCGTGCATCCATCGGATTGTGCTGACGGACGGCAAGGTGCATGTGGATTATAATCTGGACGCGGCAGAGGACGACACCGAGACGGTGGCATGACAGATAACATGAGAGCTAGGATGCAACTTGCACCCTAGCTCTCATGTTCACTTTGCTCTAGTTGGGCGGGAATGTCACGGCTACCGTAGATAATGTGGGAAACTGTGACGATTCTTGCCGCTTCGTCCGACAGATAGAAGATTAGATAATTGTCTACAGGAAAAACACGAAAGCCCAGACTATGCCACGGCTCATGTTCGTATAATCGGTGACGCAGAGGGAGCTGGTCAAGAGATTCTATAGCTGTCAGAATTCTATCTGCCTGCTTTTCGGCAGTGATAGGCTCTAACAAAACATCAGCAATATAGCTTTCGATTTCCAGCAAATTCCGGTCTGCTACATCCGAAGTGTGGACAGTCCAAATCATTTGGCGCGCCGCCTTTCAAAGCGCTCTTCCATTGCTTTACGCACCTCTTCTATGGGCTTCACTCTTCCGGCTAGGATGTCATCATACCCTTTTTGCATTTCGGCATCGAATTGTTCTTTTGTCATCCTAGTCATATCAGGTACACCATGTTGCATGGGTACTTTGGGTACGGTTACATCAAAGGGAATGCCGCCGTGCAAGATCACTTGATGCAAAAACAAGTTTACCGCATTGGACATGGGCATACCAAGTTGTGATAGTATCGCTTCCGCCTGCTCTTTGATTTCAGGCTCTACTCGTGTGTATATGCTAGATGTTCTTGACATGATCATCACGCTCCTTTGTATTTAGTATACACCATTGTATCGCAAATAGCAATCTGATTGAAAAATTTCCACCAATCTCCCTCTTGCAAAACCCAGCAAAGTGTTGTAAAATCAAGGAAAGAATCATATTATACCGTGTTTTCCCCTAACTACGCCATCTCCGATGATTATCGGCGAAATTCGCCGCTATCTCCGGGATAACAGCCCCATTCGTGTCAGCCGGAGTATGCGAGATCTCGCTTACAAGGTACTCCAAGTCAAAGAACGGCTCACAGGGGACAAGCAGAAGGAGCCTACGGTGGACGAAATTGCCAAAGAGCTTGACATCCGCCGGGAAGAAGTGGTGACGGCACTGGACTCCATCATGGATCCCGTCAGTCTTCACGAGCCGGTCTATACAGACGGCGGGGACGCGATCTGTGTGATGGATCAAGTGGGTGACACGAAGAATACCGATGAGAGCTGGCTGGAGCAGATTGCCCTAAACGAGGCCATCGCCCGCCTCGGCAAGCGGGAGAAGCATATCCTAGCACTCCGGTTTTACGATGGGAAGACACAGATGGAGGTCGCAGGCGAGGTTGGGATCAGTCAGGCACAAGTGTCAAGGCTTGAGAAGAATGCAATTGGGCAGATTAAGAAGGCG
>Ga0131853_10012140_pt1 | contig 15773 bp, 15 predicted proteins | sample TergutLab28metaG_FD_92764 | JGI IMG/M metagenome (GOLD analysis project Ga0131853, IMG submission 92764) | Labiotermes labralis P1 segment gut microbial communities from Petit-Saut dam, French Guiana - Lab288 P1 (version 2) (version 2) | ecosystem: Host-associated > Arthropoda: Insects >...
AGGTATTAAATTTTATGAAACCAAATTTGAATGCACGATAAATTCGAAAGTCGATGCGATAGACCCTATGAAACACACACACAAATTAAATTCTTCCCAAAAGTGGTATGTCATTATTTTGAAGTAGCCCGGACACGTTGTCAAAGGTTATAGTACTGTTATGCATGTGTAACATAGAGGTATACTCACTATTGCAACATGTATTGGAGCTCTTCATGTAAGTGTAAGAAGGGAATATCTAATTCGAAAAATTAATGCACGCGTGCAATTAATCGTGCTGCAACTTGGGTCCAAGGTTAACTTGTGCAGCCTTGATTTGTTGATGCCATCGAAGATATTAGCGTAAAAACACATTCTCAACAGGGTGATGTGATAGGACAGTTCTGCATTCACGAAATAGAGTTAGACGCATTACCGAACGTGTTTCGGAGCTTTGTATGTAAGTGCAAAATTGGATTATTTAATTAGAATCATTTGACACGCGTCAGTTTTAGTTTTGCAACGTATGAAATGCATGTTTTCGAAATTCATGTAGCTTGAGCTGCAGAATAACTGATATATGTGTTTACCAGTGTGCGGTACTGAAATGCTTATGCAATTATATTAGTGAAAGAAAGGAATAAGTACATTTGGCCCGGTCAACTTTGAGCTCGGATCATGTTACAGTACGGTGTTGCATTCACTACGTAGAGGTAGACTCGCTAGTGGAACGTGTCTCGAAGCTCCTCACGTTAGTGAAAGAAGGGATTATCTAATTTGAATAATTCGACTCGCTTGTTGAAGGTTAAGCTGATTGTTACGCAATTGCTATATAAAAGCTAAGTGATACGAATGGTAGCCATCTTTGTAAGGACGATCTTCGGCCAGCATACCGAAAAGCCTGGTTGTTGGTTAAGTGCGTCTTCTTTGTTTGCTATCTAACAGTACTGTCGTACTGAATAGTAGGAGACAGTAATTTTGTATCAAATTAAAAGAGGTTGCACTTACTTGTGTGAACACGCATCTGAAGACGGTGTTGCTCGGTAAGTACATTGCTGTTTATGAAAAAATGTTTTATTCGCATGTTTTTAATAATATTACAGATGACATAGCTTACTCTCTCTGTTTGTTCATTAGCCGAGTAATCGAAGTATTATCTTGCCCCTTTATCACGTTTGCAGAACCAGAAAATTACTTTCTATCCTGCGTACATTACAAAGGAATAAGAAAATATTTCGTTTCAGGTGACATGTGTCCAGGATCCCTTTTGCACAGCTGTCAGCTGTTTTCCGTGTAAGTGTATATGTCGTTTCTAGTGGTCAAACCAGTCATGCGACGGTTAGCATCTTGACGAAGAGATAGCTGAAATTTTTTTCCACCCGTAGTCTGCTGCTTACCTTATCGTAGATGCTAAACGCGCCTTCACGGTTTGAGCACCAAATTTGATACATGCATTTTGCAGCCCGTCTGTCTCTCTCACACACACACAAACACGTCTACATTGAAGAGTTGCAGTGAAGTTGTTTCGACTCGCTCGTCCAGGATCCAGCTGCCCTTGCCGTTTCAGGTTAGGTGTATTTTTCAAATTTAGTGGTCATACTTTTCTGGTAATGAAATTTGCTTCAATGGTTGTCAACAATGCCTGAAAGCTAAGAGCACCAATTCTGATAAATACACTTTGCAGCCCATCTCTCTCTCTCTCTCTCTCTCTCTCACACACACACACACACACCTCTACATTAAAGAGGTGCAGTGAAGGTGTTTGGAATCGCTCGTCCAGGATCCAGCTGCCTTTGCCGTTGCAGGTTAGGTGTATTTGTCTTATTTATTGTCACACCATTCTGGTAATGCAATTTGCTTCCATGGATGCCAACAATGCCTCAAAGCTATGAGCAGAAATTCTGATAAATAAACTTTGCGGCCCATCTCACAAACTCCTACACTGAAGAAGTGCAGTGAAAGTGTTTCGACTCGCTCGTCCAGGATCCAGCTGCCTTTACCGTTTACAGTGTAGATGCATATGTCTTATTTAGTGGTCATACCTCTCTGGCATTGTTAGCATCCGAAGCAAGCTTTATTCCCGTTGCAAAAAAAATTACCCGCATTTCCCATGCAGTTTTTCTGGATACCTACAATGCCTGAAATTTATGAGCAACAAATCTGATACATGCACTTTGCAGCCCATCACACACACACACACACACACACACACACACACACACGTCTACGTGGAAGAGGTGCCGGCTAGCCGGCGACAGTTCAGTAGCATTTTCGGAATAACAAGTTAGTGCAGTGTGATTACACGAGTGTACACAAATCGGACATTCGCGTTTGAATGCCTCCCCCTTGATATAACGAATGTGGACGCAATACGGAAACCAGTGTGCGTGCTCCCTCCACGCGTCATCTGCGAGAGGCCAATTTTTTAACCCTGCGCCATAGTGAAAGCATATTGTCTTATCACCTTGACCTGTAAATAAATTATCTTTTGTAGAATCTAAGATAGTGATTCTACTAGTGAAAAATATGTTAGAAGCTGCTACGTGTTTTAACAGTAAGAACAAACAAGGATACTGTGAGTGTACGTGTAAGCAAGTACAAAACGTAAACAATAATATGTATTTTTGTAATAATTGTTTTTTACAATGCCGTTTTGAGTTTGTCAAACAGTTGTGAATACACGATGTGCTTACTGGCGTTACGAATCAGTTCGACATAATTAACCGAAGTCAATGCCACAGTCACATATGCCAATGCGTCGGGGAGAGAGATTGTATTCTTTCAGTTGATTTTGAACGACGTGAAACATTCTCGAGCGATACTGCAAGTCTCCGAGTCTCAGACCGATGTACTGTTTATCGAGATTAATTCGGGCGATCCTGTAGCTTGACGTCGTGATCAGTCTAAATTCGCCCTCCTTGCACCCGTACTGCTCGTTGCCACACATGGATTCGCATATCCTAGGCGGATATTCCGCTATCTTGTTGACCTGCCGATCATCGAGAATGAGGATGGTAGAGCTTTTCTTCTTTATGGATCCGAATTCCACGACGAGCTTATAATCTTGAGTGGGGAAGAACCCTACGGGGACGTATTTGGTCCTGGATTCGTCGATGAAAGAAGGAATAGCATTAGAACCCTTCTAGGATCGAATACCAGATTGACGGCTTCTGCGTAGATATTGCAGGTGTGAAATTCTGGCGGTCGGACGCGTTTAGGCGCCGATGTTTCCGCCGACGAAGTTTCGTTAACGTCTGGCCCACGTCTTCTAGTAGACATTGACGAGGACAGAGTGATCGGGCAGCCTACCGCTCGTTCAGTTTGAAGCAGCCGAAACAAATTTGGTCGAATGACCTGTCATGTCTCTAGGGCACCTTACATAAAATTTCGTCTGCAGGTGGAACACCAGCCAATCTTAGAGAAAATGCGCGGTTTTGTTTGCGCAATTGAAGTTTGAAAATTTGTGACAAGGCAGGCTGCACCTGCGTGTATGATTGAAGGATTTGGGCTGAGGACAGTTGAAATCCTGCAGGTGAAAAATCAGGCGACCCAGCATTTCGGTGATAAATTCGCTTTTCGTAAGGCCATAGCAGTAGAGGTTAGCGAACACCCCTACCGCCTCGCTCACGACCATGAACAGATCCTGATAGGCTATGTGTCCGTCCTCCCAATTGAGTCAGTTTTTATCGGAGCCGTGTCACGTCATGCAATAGGAGCTCCTGAAACGGAACGTATCGAACATATTCTTGGCGGCCACAGGGAGTTCCTTGCCGACGATCTCATTCTAGGACCCTCTCAAAAATTCGAAATCTATTACAACCTCCATATCGGCAGTCGACATAGCTGACAATGACGAAAATACTATTAACTACCTACCGTTTATAGAAAGTTGGAGTTGTATTGTCCGCCGCAGCGGCCGCTGTTACCTGGCCGCAGCTACCCGAATTCGTAAGCTAAGACTCGGATGATCTGTCTGTCTCCTGCCGCTAACGACGCACCGCCGAATTGCCCGACGAATTGTTTGGCATTGAAACCCCTGTCCCTTTAGAGGGCAAATAGACAGCAATATTTGCTGCAGATATTATTCGTCAGACCTTGCAGTTGTCTCCTGTTATAATCCCAGACGGTACAGTTACGTCGTATTATGGCCGCTTTGTCGGGGAGGAGCGGTACGATACTATAGGAATCGAAGGAATATGCACTCGAGAATTTTGGTAGAAAATGTACGGCTAGCCAGTGTGAAACTTTCTCCGTGTGGTGATCGTCGTTCATTATGACCGATCCAGTTTGGGTTGACTGGGAGAGGCATCATTTCGGAGGGGAAGACTCCCAAGAACAAACTCACGTCCTTCAACGTACATAATATCTGCGTCGTGTCCATGTTTATTCAAAAATAATTCATGACCGATCGCGAGTTATTTAAGCGAACTGAATTATCGTACTCGGGATAGTATATACATTAAATGGTTTCGGGTAACGGCTTGCTGAATTTCAATTCCACTATGATATTGCCATTATCAGCGAGTACCGTATGTCCCTCACAGGCTGCTCGATCAGGTGTGAAGTCGAAGAGCAGCATGATATAGCCGTTTATATACATGTCGTGAGTTATCTGGAGACCCGAGTTCGAGTGGTGAATGCCCGAACCTTCAAAGAGCGTCCTCTACACCATGACTAATGACTTCTCGTGATCCATGCCTCGAGACAGACCTTCGTTCGCTTTCTGTTTGCCGTTCACTTTCAACGCGAAAGAACTCAGATCGTAGTGACGGAAATAATAGGGGTTAGTCGTCACGGAGCCGAGAAATTCCGTGTTCTTCACCATTGTGAATAGGAGTCGTTTTTGGTTGGGTCCCAACACGGGGTTGTCTAAGGAAATCAATTGCGCTCCGCTAGAAAACATGAAAGCTTCAGTTAGACACCGGTCAGATTTAGCTTGCGAGAGCCCCCTTTTCGAGAGCGAAATTGTGCGCCAACAGGAGCGATGGACTGTCTCTGACGCGGTTGACCAAAAGGTGGGCGAAGAGAAACTTGAAGACCGTTTTTGTTTCCGCATTCTTGTTCAACACGAAGAAACTCGGCTTGGCCTTTGTTTGTTTGATCTGCATTTGGACGCCCGGGATTAGATATAGCGGTCCGTTACATATGTCGCTGTGGATCCGGCCGTAGAGTTGGAACTTTTTGCTCTGCTTGATCTTCTTCCATCGCGTGATGAAATCTAATTTTTTTCATCGGCGGCTGTTGGGTCGCAGGGCAATAGGTCACCGTCTTCCAGGCAACAACGCATTTGCCAGATGCGTGGCTGAGGCGTCACTGCCGTACGGCAGTAGTGTCTCGAAATACAATTAATAGTTATAGAGTAGGGTGGCCTGGGTTATAGTCACGCCGTTTAGAGCGATTCTACATTGACTGAAGAGCGGGTGCAAGAAATTATTCGTCACCGCATTGAAATCGGTGTTGTCCAAATTTGTGCCGTCAACCTTTTTCAGTTTACCTCGAATATATAGTCTTACGTTTAGGTCGACGTACGTGTCATTATCGGCGGGGAAATGGAATTCTAGATCGCTCTGTCCCGCGGACGCTATGAGCTTGTACTTCACTTCGGTCGTGTCGACGACAGACGTCTGTATATGTATAGGGGCAAATATATCAAACTCGGAACTCAGAGCCACAGACATTGTTGTCGGCGACAGTCAGACTGATGCCCCTTAGGACAAGATATCTCTTTTTGTTAACCTCGGTTTAAGGACCGCCTGTTTGTTTTTTCTCTTGAAAAATCCTGCCATGCGCCTGAGACCACGTCCCTGCAACTTACCGATCAAATTTTGAGCCGTCTCGTTGAAGCGATACGAGACTATATACCGAGGGTCTTCATCCGTCGATCTGGCGATATCTGTAAAGATATCTCCTCCGGTACGTAACGTCCCTTACCTCAAATTCTTGGCACCACTCCAGAGGACCTGTCTTACCACTCGCTATAGCCCTGCCAAAAAAACTTCCGATTCCGTAGTCCCGCTGAAGAAAGGGTGCAGCCGGGTAGTTGGGCCGTATGCCGTCGTGCTTGCCTCGACGTGCATGGTGAATTAGTATTGCACGAGTGGATCCATAAGCATAAAATGTACGGCAGGGATAATAACCAGTCTATTTTATATTACCATGTCGAAACACGTCGAAAATGTGAGACCACGTTTGAAGGCGTCGTGCTATTCTTGAATTCGACCGGCTTGCCCATCAATTGCAATATCTCTTTCCCTATACATTTAAACGTCCGCTTCTCGACGGGCAGATATTAGACATTATCGAACACGTGTTGACCCGAGAGTGACGGATAAATAAACGTTCTCATACAAAGGACCAGGGCTCTACCCACATACTGAGGCGATTCAGTTCGCAATATATCAAGCCTGTAGTATCGCAAACGACTGTCGTGTGTTTAAACGTACCCCTACTACCCAATTGTCGGAATAACCCACTTCTACGGGCCGCGCCAACTCGGCCGTGAATGCCCCGATCATATTATCCCGATATAGATTCTTCGAACTGTTACTCAACAACGTCACGTAAAAGTGTTTTGTATCGACGTCGGACAACATTCACGCTCGATGCGGGGATCCAGGAATCAAAGTCTTTCGTATAAACTCCCAGCGGACTAGATACGCTAAAATGTCTCGTCCGACCCGCTTGTCTAATATTTTATCTATCTTAGAGACTGTACGTCTTGTAACGCGAACACGGGTCAGTTCTTCCTTATAGAACTGGCCCTCTATAGGCATCCCGTTTAAATATTCCAATTCGTAGAGGGGTCATGGACGCCTCTCTATCACTTTCGAGATTCGATATATCTCCGTGCTAAAATTATGCTCGGCGCTCTTGGCAAACTTCATCTTGTCCTTGCTGAAACGCACGTTTTGCCCTACGCGAAACCTCGCCTTGGCGATCGGAACACCACGTCTGCGGGCCTCCATCCTGTTCCGTATCGCGAGAACGTCCGATTTGGTAACTCGCGATGGCGCCATGCCCGTCGCCGAGCGAATCGTGTCATTGTAGGCACCGATAAATTTTCGGACAACGTCTATATATGTGCAGGTATTTTTGTGGGTGTAATATTTATAGAACCTATCGCGAATCGTACGATGCCCGTGTTCGACGATGCTATATTAAACGTTGGGATTCCTACGCACCTGAAAGTGAATGCACTCTCGTTTTAACAACAATTCGAAGTGTTTATTTAAGAATTCTTTTCCCTTGTCTGTTCGAATTCAGACGGGGCGCCTGCGGCGTCGAGCGTCCTCGAATATCGATATAAATGCCGACGCAACGGCTGGAACTGTCTTTCACCTCAGTGGTCACAGATGTATAAATTTGGAAAATACGTCAATGACGAATAAAACGAATTTGTAATTATCGTTAAATTTCCCGAGAGCTCGGACGTCGACCAGGTCGCAATCCCAGATGTCCATGAAGCTATTTACTGTATAGGGGTTGCGCGCGAAATGCTTCCGGATCGGTCGGTGAAGCGCGTAAACATGTTGTTTTTCAATAGGACCATATATTTCGCATTTACAAAAATGTCCCTCCAATAACGACCCGGGTGAAAGTGGTTCTGTGTGAACAGAATCACGCTAATGTTTCCGTGATGATGTGCTTTTCGTAAACAGGTCACACAGTTGCTTGGAATAGACGTCGTTCAACAGATCGTCGAGGATCACGAGGCACGGTCTGCCGCGAGCGTTTTCAAAATCTTTCGGGACGCCGTCGTTAAAATGTACGTCCCCCTTCGGCAGTTCTGCCGTCGAGGGAACAGCTCTCTTCTCGCTATAGCCTGGCCGTCAAATTCCCGTTCCGTACACAGGGCGTCGAGGTTCTGCAGGAACCGTTCGCAGAACGACGTTTTGCCAGATCTACTAGGTCCACTTACTATGCACAAGAACGGATGCTTAAATTTAAGGTCATCACTCATGGATATGCAGCCTATAATGGAACACCACTCCCCAAGGAACCTCTCCGATTTATCCCCAAACGGGACGTGCGTTTTTTTCACCTAACCGCCGCCGCTTAAAAATGAAAACTTACAGTTCTTGTTTTCCGGTTCGGTGACTATTGAGACTAATCCACCCCTTTCTCTTCCGTTTAATTTTCTTCTCTGTGTGGACATTTACTACGATTTGGGGTTCGTCCCTTGACTTAAAATTTATGTCCTTTATGCGTTCAAAATTAACTAATTTCGATGCATTGTAATTTAGAGATATGCCACTCATTTTACATACTGTTTTTTCGCCTGTTTGGCCTTTCACAACTCTGTACGCGTAGTTTTTGTGTCCACCACTCGCAAATTCACATATAAATTCAGAGGCGCGCAAATTCGCAGGCCATTTCCCCCAATTACACGCCCGATTCAATCAGCGCGGTTTCATCCCGCGGCTGAATATATATCACCGAGTCTGTATCGCAATAGATGGCATTCTCTCGCAGCCTGTCAAAATAGCGTTACAGATGAATCCACGCCCCTGCAGTGGCGTAAGCAACTATGGCATCGTTGGTATGACGCAAACTTGGAATGTCTTCATCTGCCCTGCGCTTCGAAGACAGCCAGATTACTTCATCTCTGGTAAAAAAGAATTTCGCCACCTCGATGCCGGGCGTGGCCAAAAAAACCCTCAGTACTTTGGGTTCGGTGATTATCTTAGTTATCGTCCGATTATTCCGATCCTTCAATTTTCCCAACTTCGAGTTGTTGCATAGTTTGGCCAGACCTCGTTTCGCGGCGTTAAACCTGAAACACTCCCTAACCAATTTTATACCTTTACTCTGTCAGAACAATTCTACATAACAATCCTCGTCCTCGGGGCTTGGAACCCTGACGGGATAGCCGCTGGTTTCGGCGTTCAATTTCAGGAAAGTAATAATGAATTTCGCGAAAAGACTACCCTCGCCTGTTTCGGTGTTGTATTGGGTCACCTGATACTGGCAGACCACATGGATCTCGAGTATCCTGTATCCTTCATGCACGGACAACCTAATTTCATTCATTACACAGGTACGCGTGAGGGATCGATCCTCATCCTCGGTATGCGTGTATTCCGTACTGGGGGGTGTGAACGCATGTTCTACACAAGCAGGACATGAGTTTATTTTTATAACTCTAGGGAAGGACGGTGTGGTACAAATTGTCTGGCGGAACGATCGATCATCTTGTTATACCGTCCAAACATAGGCATGCTTCTATATCCCTACATGCATCGCCCACGTGAATGACTGGATGACATATGAGGAACTTAAAGTTCTTGCATATGTATGTATAGAGTCTCAAGAAGTCGACATATTGAATGGTTTCATTTTCCCTCGATTTATGGTAGAGATACATGGCCTTGGTTCGACCACCGTACTGGGCATCAGGGTTACGCAGCGGACTCTATTGTACTATGGAATGCGTGAGCATTTCAGGTGTCTGTTTAACAACACCGACTCGTCGAACTCGCATTCCCACAGGACCTTGAACAATAACCCGATCGCGTTATCTGCTCCAGGCGCGACATCGTCCGCTCATAATATTCCGGTAGTGTATCGCCACTCGTGCTGATGACGTCACGGAATGGCTGACACGTGTGACCGTGAAAATAACATCCAAAAAACTCGTATATTGTTCGAGTCTCGGGGCAGTAAGCGTCTACACTAAACTGGGGCAAATCGGGTACCTTGTACTCGCGACCGTTGGGACCGTGAATTATCTTTACACCGTCCGTCAGCTCCAATTCAACAGCCATATCATCTCCTTCTTACAGTACTTTTGTTACAGGCGTACCCTCCAGTAGGAATAAGGCGTATAGTATCGGGCTGCAGGAAACTTTTATGCAATACATTATTACATGCCGATGCGATAGTTATTGACTCGATAAAACCGTCCAAATTCCCTATTTTCATGATTTCTCGTCGAAACACTCGGCATGCCTGCCTTAAGACCGTAACGTCATCTTGGCAGTATTGTTCGAGCACGCGTCTGTTGTTGAACTCACTACTCTCCCTTTCACCCATTTCATTCACCCCATATAGCGAGACGTCTGGAAGGAGTCCTATATAATATAGGTTTTCCTCATTGATAAATTAGTGAGGGTACGACGATTTGGTTACTGTCTGACCGAACGCCTCGGACATCTTGCGCAGAGGGAAGGGAAGGAAAGACACACTATCCAAAACACCAAGTGTTCCATTCTCTTACACATGATTTTTAGACCGTTCATTATCATGTACGGTTCCATTTTAATAATATCGCTCTATTCAGGGTGAAGTGAAGGTCGAATGCCTTAGAGTTACGTGCTATAGCGATTATCTTATTGGCACAAGGGCGTGGTGCTGTTGGGTATGAGAGCAGTTCCCCCACGGGATATTGCCAGAACGAGTGCTTCCAGGTACTGCATCGCACGCAATCACATACGTCTTCCAATTCCTCGTAACGCTAACAAAACTGTTACACGCAGACGAGATTGGATACGTCTATCTTAACTTCGTCCGCCTACTCAGTATTTTGGCTCGTCTCGAAATCGTAGAAGAATTACAATACTTTATCACTTGCAGGGGGTAACACGTCCTTCAGAGTTCTCATGTAATACAAGTGCTCTATTTCTTTGTTCTCCTTACAGGTGCCACAGTATCTTTTGTAACATTCGTGCTTTTCGTGAGTCACGAGCCATCCGCACGTCTCGCTACACCGCTTACCTTCGCACACCGATTTCCTATTCCATGTGGGCAGCTTGTGGTTCGCGAAACACGCGGCGTTTCTAAAGTGATTACGGCAGTCGTCGCAGGGATTCGAACTTCTGCGAATGCGCACGGCGGACTGAACATGAAATCGCTACACGTCTGGCCGCAGACGTGCGCGATGTCACGTTTAGACGCCTTCTTGCATCCTTTACACACGTACTTGTTGGCCATGGCAACTGTAAGTTTAATGATCTCGTGAAAATGTCGCTCGCCATCATCATGAAGTGTATTGAGTCTCTTAGGGGAATCTACCAGTGCTTCAAACATTATATCTTCACAGCTCAGACCGCGATAGACGACTATTTTTTACTGCCGAATGTGTTCCCGGTATCTGACTAATTCGGGAATCCCCGCCCCGTTGGACAGATCGATACCCGTAGTCTAGAATGGAGATTGGACTAGTTGACGTATCTTCCTGCCTTAACGATACGCCTTATAATTCGGATCATTGTCGACCTTTGCAATAGATATTACTAGAACATGGGCTAAAGAGTTCCCTTCCGCTTTCACATCCACTATGCTTGTCTTGAGTTGCGCCATTATAGACAGCGGTCTACCTCTACTCTTGATCGCATGTTTCCCGAAACCGACGTGGATATTCACCGAATGCACGGTTACGACCAGCGTTTCCAGAGCATCGAATCTACAATTCTACTGGGATACCTTTTCGAAAACGCTCTATATCATTTCCGCGGATAGTTGGTCTTTCCTTCTGAAACTTATTCCGATCGGCTTGTCATTTTGATTCACCTGATTTTGAATCGTTATTCCAACCATATCGCTATCACCTACATCATGTTACACGAGCTCAAATAGGTCGTTCACACTGGCTAGAAAATTTGTTACAGAGTCACTGTTGTCCGAAGGAATTATTAAGCGCGCCGTAATGTGCCTTCCTACGGCATTGTACCGCATGTACTCTCTTCTATTCCTGTCCAATATGTCGAATCTACGAGCCGTGTTCTTCTCTCTCTCTCTCTACAAATGGTACACTCCTATTTAGGATCGACACACTCTAAATAAAACTCATTTATATTCAGATTACTTACAATTCTGCCTATGGAGTCCCCACACACTGTTGCTACAGTGTATGAACCCCCCTATTTATTGCTAGCATATATTGACGTCATTCTCTTGTTTCATTTTTAGATTTGCGGCTCTACGCAACACGTTTACCCCGACACGCTACATATACACTTGAGGTAGTTATTATTTTTAGATACAAACATCATAAACTTATTTATGCTAAATTAGCTTTCACTACATACAGTTGTTTTTCTTCCCACTTAGAGACAAAAAGGATGGATCTGGCAAAGAAATTCGAGGATGCCACTGCCAGTGTTTCCTGCGCTTCCGTCAATATCAGCACCTTAATACTAAATAGACTATACCCCATTGTTCGTGCGAAACGAATAACAACTAAATTTGGATCAATAGTCCTGCTGTCCATACAGGACACCGATGAACAACTAGTACAGATATTCCTCCCGAAGCGATAAGCTAGTGTCGTGTCCGATGAGGTCATAGCCAAAATTAATTCCAGATCAATCTACCTAAACCTTGTCTATAAGGGCATGTGCGAAAAAACCAAATCGTACTTGTTGGCGATAGATACGTAATGCCTTTAACTTATTTATGTTTGCACAGACGATCTCAAGGGTCATTCAGTCTATTTGAGACCAAGAAATTCTCGGTACATAAAGCAGGGTACGCCACTTGGTTACCACATTTCACTCCCACTAGGAACGACACAATCATTAAGTTTTTTGAATCCATGAAAAAATGTATTATTGTACAACTCGAAAAAAAGTTGAATTCCCGTTCTTCTATAGTAGAGAGACTGAGCTTTCGTTCGCTTACAGGGCAAGGGCTTGGGCTAGATGTACACAGGTGTGACGTGCCTCGGATCCGTTTGTTTTGGAACGTGAACAGCATTACAGTTTGGTATATGAATTACATTTGAGGGTACGAAGAAGACTTCTATGTGTCAAATCAGTGCCTAGGCTTCTTCGATTCTTTTGCCTCGGCTGGTGCATGCATTTGTTATTACGTTTGCACGTTGTATATACGAAATCGGATTGGAAAGGTGTGTATTTACAAGGACCCTCGGGTGTCGGAAAATCCACTGTACTTTAGAACGCACTTGGATTGTGTGTGTTGGGACGATGGTAGATGGCAGTGCCCGGGAATTTCTTTTTTGAATTTTTTTTGCGATGTGAGTATGACGTCGTGGTGTTTGAACAGTTCAAATTTGACAATTTATGGCAAATGTTTCGTCAAATCAAATATTTACTCGGAGGAAGACGTTTTGGACTTGATCGTAAAAACAAGAATTCCAGACTGTGAAACTTAAATTACCTGTTACACATGGTATGATCTGGTGGTGTAATTTCAACCAATGCCTAATTCTGTAATTTTAAATGTAATGTCTCGCTCTGTTGTGGGGAGCACGGTGCATCTGTATTGTTTACAGCAAAACCTTGCATAATAACATTCATTTGACCCTACTGGTACAATTAAATGCATCAGTATAGAATTTTGCGTAAGGTTTCTTTCATAACAATAGAAAATGTAAAAAAAAAGTATTTTACTCTGTAACTGTGTAAAGAATAAATATATATGTGTGTGTACTTTTAGTGTCCTTATATATCCTGAACCTTACATCCAAAAGATAGATCTCTTTCTATTCCTCAGGCATTGCAGCCACATTTGCATATCCAGGTGGGGAGAAATAACGTTTGTTCATGCATATTATTAATTAGAATCTACATTGTATGTAATCGCGTGTCTTTATTTAATTTCCTTATGTCAAGGATAGGATTCTATTTCTAAAAAAGTGATGGTTAAAGCGGCAGGATTCGAACCTAGAATAGTTCAATTATAAGTCCGGAATCTTACCGATTGAGCCAAATCTTTTCGAGAAACACACAGTCATATAAGGTGTACTTTAAAACTAACGCCTTGGGTGCCATATTGTAAAATGGCCGACTTATATTTAGACCAACTCTTGAACATTTTAACTCTTGCAATCATTACTAACAATAACGAGGTCTGGTCACGTGGTCTTCCTTTAGTGCAGGGGCCATGGAGGTACCCTACAATAATGTATGGAGGCACCAAACCAAACTGCACGGCGGTTTTTTCCCCAATTTTTGGAGCGTTTGCTGATTTTTTGAATACAAGGCTGTACGGGGGCAACCATCCATATGATGGCAGAATTTTTCGTAACCAAAAAACGATCTTTTCCTTAATATAATTACACACTTACTAATCCCTTGCATTCACTGCGACTTATACCACTTTTGACTATTTTTTTGAATTTAAGACTGTACGGGGGCACATTACCAAACTGCACGGCGGCTTTTTTCAATTTGGCGGCTTGTGCCCATTTTTTGACTACCAGACTGCATGGGGCAACCAACCTGATGATGGTGGCATTTTTTCCTGTCGAAAACCAATGCTTTTCAATAATATAATTACGCACTTATTACAGTTTTACACCAACTGTGATTTAGACCAATCTTACTCCATACACCACAAGTCATGTGATACGGTCCCGTGATCATCATTTAGCGTTGGGAGGGCGATGGAGGTACCGATACCAAACCGTACGGTGGCAAATTATCAAACTGCACAGCAAAAACCACACAGAGGATGGCAGCACTAAGTCTAGTCGAAAGCCGGTTCTTTTTTTAATAATGTGAGACAAACCGCCACTGGTAGTAATAACAATAATTCATTCTTCTTGCTAATATCCACTTTCAACCTCAGAAATTCAAGACTTTCATTACTAATGCATCCTATTGAGAAGACTTGACTGTCGGTCGCCTGCTGCGCTCCGATGTTCGAAACTCTTTTTCCAAATGATTGTTATTCCCGTTTCCCTCCTTGATTAACCATTGTCTTTCAAAATGCATCCTTGGTTTTCTACAATGCCTCGCTATTTGCCCCTTTCCTTAGCAATTATAACAAGTAATATCAATATTTTTCTCCCCATTCTCATTCTTAACCGTTATTTGATTAAACCTTTTCTCCTTCCTGTCCTTCAAGTAGCACCTGCTAGCTACGTGACCTAATTTATTACAATTAATGCACTTTGGACTTACCGCATTACTATTCTTCTACATCTCACTTCTCTAAATTTCGATCCTAACTTCTGAATACGCTTTATCCACTCTGCTACGCTTTCTGGTTCACCCTGCTTAGTACTGAACAGCTGATTAGCCTGATAATCTAAGGTTCCCTTTTCGGTGTACGTGTTCTTTAGAAATACTTTCAATTCTTCACAGTTTTTAAAATTCCTGTGCGCAATGGCAGTCCTAGGTTACCCACTAATTCGCGTCAACACGAATTTGAACAAGGTGCTCTTATTTCTCGGATCAATCACCTCAAATGTGGTGTCTACATTATCCATAGACGCTAATACATCCCTTTTGTCACCTTTGAACGGTGCTACCAATTTCAAAGCTTCACCTACTGAAGTATAGTCCGTCATATTGACGGTATTCCTATCAGGGTTTACCACCTCGTCTCCTAAGTCAGGGGAAAGGGTGGTCATGGATTGAGCAAGTATTCATTTATCGCTGTATGATTCTCGAGTAGAATACACGTTGTGGACTGGCCCGCGAGGTCGTCTCCCAATTTCTACGAATCTGCCTGCTCGCTGATGGACAAGGCTTTGCTGCTGTTGCCCGCTGCCTGGACACGAACTTTCTGCTGCTCTTACCCGCTGCCTGGACACGAACCTGCTGTCCTCTGCCTGGACACGAACCTGCTGTCCTCTGCCTGAACACGAACCTGCAGCCCGCTGCCTGGACACGAACTTTCTGCTGCTGTTTCCCGCTGCCTGGACACGAACCGGCTGCCCGCTGCCTCAACACGAACTTGCAGCTGCTGCTGCTGATGCCTGGAACGAACCTGCTACAAGCTGCTTAGACACGAAATTGCTGCTGCTGCTGCTGCTGCCGTTGCCTGGACTCGAACGTAATGCACGATGCCTGGACACGAACTTGCTGCTGTTGCTGCCGTTGCCTGGA
>Ga0131853_10012142_pt1 | contig 15772 bp, 12 predicted proteins | sample TergutLab28metaG_FD_92764 | JGI IMG/M metagenome (GOLD analysis project Ga0131853, IMG submission 92764) | Labiotermes labralis P1 segment gut microbial communities from Petit-Saut dam, French Guiana - Lab288 P1 (version 2) (version 2) | ecosystem: Host-associated > Arthropoda: Insects >...
AAAAAATCGGAGGAAATTAAAATGGAACAATATAACACCCGCAAAATAGACGGACTTGGAAGAATCGTCCTGCATAGCGCAGTAAGAAGAAAATTAGCCATAAAAGTAGGCGGCAAACTGTTGGCGACGCCTGTTGACACGATAGTCATCCTGCAACATGCAGATGATAATGCCACTTCTGAAAACATCATTTGTGAAGTTGACCAGCTAGGTATGGTTGCATTGCCAAAAGAAATAAGGCAAACACTTGGCTGGAAAGAGAATGATGAGGTTGCCCTATATCAATCGGATAACTTAATTATTTTGAAATCTGCATAGCTGAGGTATTGCGTGTACATGGACAAGGCGGCAAAGCCGCTTTCGTTACCGATTGAACGCCTAGGAATTGCGAAGCAATTTCCTACGGCATGAAAAAAACACCGTGAACAAATAATCAGTTCACGGTGTTTTCTATTTTTAATGGCTTGTCCATCACAGATTATTTTTACTCTTCTGTGCCGTACTCGTATTCGTCGCCATTGTAATCATATGCTGCATCATCGTCTTCTTCAGAGATTTCTTCTTCAGAATCTTCTTCTGCAACTTCTTCTTCATAAACTGCTTCTTCCGAAGCTTCTTCTACAACTTCTTCGGTCGCTTCGTCTACAGCATCTTCTTCGGTAGGCTCTTCTTCAACAACTGGCTCAGCCACTGGTGCTGGTGTAGCAACAGGTACTTCTTCAACGATTGTGATGTTGAAGGTGATATATGCTGCGTTGTTGGCGGCATCCCATGATGCTGCTGCGCCAATGGAAGATGCAATAAAGCCTAGTGGTACAAACACTACATCATATTCAACAACAGGTGTACCCATGCCGTTTGGCAATTCTACGCCAAGTGGCAACGCAATGGTTGCTTCGCCGGTTACAACTGTGGCAACGTCATTTGCTACAGAAACTTCTGCGCCCAATGCGGTGCCCACTGCGTTCAAAGGCAGCATCACACGGCCATCTCTGTTAAATGCAGCAGATTCCATTGCGTGGAATGCGCCATTCTTTGTGAATGAAGATTCACCCACTGCAAAACGCAATGTGACTGTTTCTGTTCTTGTTACGGTTTCAAAAGCAGGTGCAACAGGTACTTCTTCTTCAACTACTTCTTCTTCCTCGGTTGCTGCTTCGTCTTCGGTGACTACTTCTTCTTCTTCGGTTACTTCTTCAACCACTGTTGCTTCTTCTTCAACTGGTGTTGCTTCTTCAGCGACGCCCTCTGTTGCGGCGGTTGCGCCTGCAACTACATCGTATTCCTCTTCCTCTGTTCCTGCAACAGCCTCTGTTGCATACTCTTCGGTAGCTTCATCAGCCAATACTACTACAGGTGCGGCAAACACACCAAAAGCCATTGTGACACCAAGTGCCAGTGCGCTTGCGCGCTTTAAAGATTCGACTTTCATAAAATCCTCCCTTTATTTTTGCCCGTATTCTAACATGCCCATTTATAATCTGCAATATTCTTTGTAATTAAAGCACGAAAAACGGCCATAAAAGGTGCCTTTCATTAAAGAAAATACCATGCAAGGTGCTTAAAATGCCTGTTTAATCGAATTATTACAATTTAGAGACAGGGGAACTATTATCCAATTTTTGCGTTGCAAATATGCAAAACGCGTGACAAGGCGGTTGATGAAATTTTTGTAAAAATTTTTGTTAAACCAAAACTTTCTAAAATCATGCAATAAAAAAGCACCCAAAAGATGTAAACATCCAATGGGTGCTGAGTGACTCATCATGCCAGAGGCAACATTACATAACGATATTTACCGCCCGTTCATTTTCATCCCATTCTACTTCCACGCCAAGGGCGGTTGCCACAAAGCGAAGCGGTACAAATGTCAAATCATCCACGATAACGGCAGTACCCATATCATTTGGCAATGCTTCGCCAATGGTTAGGGTCACAATATCTGTTGCGGTATGCATTGTAACCGTACGGGTATCACTGTCCCAGTCCACTGCCGCGCCAAACACTTCTGCAATATGGCGCAGTGGAACCATTGCCCTGTTGGTTTCAGGGTCGATGAACGGGGCGGCTACAGATTGACTGGTTACGCCATTGTTGGCGAAAGTGGTGTTGTCCATAAACAGGCGCATGGATGTTTGCGTTGGGGCAACTGGTGTCAGTGCGGATACCGGTTGCACCACATATACGGTTTCGTCCCAGGCTGGCGCGGGTTCGGCTGAATATCCAAGCACAAACAACCCAAGCATATCGGTTTCAAATGTGACCAGTCCTGTTTCGCTATCAAAAACCGCGTCTGGTTCAAACAATACCAATTCGCCGTCTTCGTTGATAATCCAAACGGTTACAGGGATGGGGCCATCGTATGGAAGGCTTACCGTTAATGTACCGTCAAACGCATTGATGATTTGGGTACCAACAGATATAGTGACTTGGTGTACCACTTGGTCGGGTGTAAGCTGTAAACCCTCGGGCAGGTCGCTTGCATCCATTCCGGATATACTCACCACGATATTGTTACTGCGCGCTTCTTGCCCTAAGAATCCGGTGGCTTCCGCGTCAAGCACCAGTGTACCAGTGGGTAGAATCACTTCCATTCCCAGTGCGGCATTGGCTAGTTGGCGTACGGCCTGCCTTGGTATTAAAACTTCTGTCACGTTCAGAGTGCTTAGGTCAAATGTCACGACTTCCGCGCCATCATCAACAGAGGCAATGATTTCCCTGATTAACGTCGTGTTTGTGTTGAGTGTCGCACGTGTGCGTTGTACACGTACGTTTATTTCTACTTCGCCATGGTTTATAGGAATCGTTGCCGATGGCGCGGCAGGGGTGGTTGGCGTGGCTTGGCTTCCGTTTTGACCACTGCCAACATAATGACCGCCGCCGTAGTTTGGTTGGTTTCCGCCCCCCGTGTCACCGTCACCAGTGTCACCGTCACCAGAGTCGCCGCCACCCGTGTCACCATCACCAGAGCCGCCGTCACCAGAGTCGCCACCTGTTCCTGAATCGGCTGGTATATTTATTAAAAAACTCCCAGTGGTTCTACCGCCTGCATTTTCTGCGGCTACAGTAAATGTGAAATTGCCTGTTGCGGTGGGCACACCTTCAATGATGCCCGTCCTTGAATGCAGCACAAGCCCCGGCGGCAGGTTGCCGGAAGCAATCGTCCATAAAACAGGCGCGTGATTGTTTCTTTCGGCAGTCAAACGTACCGTGTACCTGACATTGGGTTCGCCGTTTGGCAAAGCAGCGGCGGCAATATCAGGCGCGGAAACCGATGGTAAACCATGCACAGCCTCATGGGCAGATAATGCATCAAAAATAGCATCAAAAGCAGGTTTTGCGTTCAGGTTTGTATCAAACAGCAGCGGATGCCCAGCAGCCCGCCAACTTTGATGGTCTGCAAGCCCCCAAATAGAAACACGCTCGATATAGTCTGCAAATTCAAGATAGTAGCCAAAGAGCCTTTCATATGCCGCGGCTTGTTGCAAAAATAATGCGGGCAATGCGGCCACATCAGGTGCAGGGCCGCCGAAACCGCCTACGGTAATATCAAGTTCAGTAATGCTGACCAGTGTGCCAGCGGCAACAAACCGTTCAATCGCCGCTCTTACATTATCAAGGTTGGTAGTCCATCCGGAAAGATGGTAATGGCTTTGCATACCAATGCCTTCAATCAGCAAACGCCCCGTATACAAGGCACCTTCGGCTACCGCCTCGGGGTTGTTTGCCAAATCATGCGCCCACCGTTCGTTAAGCTGTTCGACCATTTGCCCAATGGCATTACGTTTGGCAGGTATTTCTTCATTATAATCATTGTAATAAAGAACCGAGTATGGGAAGTATCTGCGCGCCAATACAAACGCGTCATATACAAAGTCTGACGGATGCTGGTCAAGCGAAGGACTCGGATTGTTTGAATAGGCTTGCCACCATCCAGAATCTGTGCGCATTTGTGTACGCCAGTCGCCGGCATTCCAGTCGTCGAGAGGGCCGTCCCAACTACCGCCGCCAGAGGTGATGACTTCATTGACTACATCCCAAGAGTAGAACGCGCCCAAAACGCCCCTAGACGCAAAATGCTCGGACAATGTGCGGATGTAAAACTCCATATTATCCCTGGCTTCGTCACGCGTAAGCGGTACGCCGGGCGCGGATGAAAACATCCACAATGGACTTTGAGAATGCCATACAAAAGCATGACCAACCAAAACGATATCATTGTCTATCGCCCAGTCAACAATGGCATCGGCCTGGTCAAAATTAAATTCCTCAACCGTTGGGCGGGTAAGCCTGTTGTTTGGGCCGGCGATAAGGTCTGGTTTATGATGGTTTTCTGCGGTAATCGCATTGAAATGATGCAGGTACATTTCGCGGGTATTGACTTGATTAATCACCGCAGATGTTGTACCCGGGTAGATGTTTCCAAACATGAAATACTGCTCAAAGGCTTCGGCAAGAGACGGCAACGTCAAGTCCCATTCAGGCACGACGATGTCAACTGAACCGCCCACTGAAAGGATGATATTATCAATAAAGTACACCGAGGGCTGTTGGGTATTATTGTTTACCCTAAAACGGAAAATAATATGCTCCAATTCGCTGATATCCGTGCTTACAGTAAATTCTACCGTCGTATTAAACCATTCATCCATCGGCGTTGTACGTGCCAAGTCCCCTGGGGGCGGTTGCAGGTTAGTAGGCTGGTGGGGAAGCGACCCAAATTCGCTGTTGATGTTAATGCTTGGGCCAACCAAATCGCGGGGCGGCGGATTGAGTGCGGAGGGCACATACACATCCCATGAAAGTTGTACCAACGTACCAAGCGGCAAAGGCTCGGGCAAGTCGAAACGCAGATAGTTGCCGTCTCCGCTGGTATAATTGCCCGTTATATTTTCTAAGCGGAATGAGAAGTCATCGTCCATGCCGTGGTCTGTCACACGCGTTCCTGACATTTGACTGCCTGGGGCGATATAGTTTTCATATACTGCCCAGCTTGCATCATCAAAAGTGATTTCATGCAACGGTGTAAATTGCACAGGCGGTTCGCCAATCATAATCACTTCTATTTCGTCCACGATAAATGTCATGTGAGACCCTGAACCGTTTGTTTGAATACGCACCCCTCTTTGCTCACCCAACAACGCTGCTGTAAGCTGTGCCTGAGTCATGTGATGTTCCAACGCCCAAACGCTGCCCGCTGGTGCCATTTGCGCATAGTGGCCATAAGGCGCGTCTGTCATATTTAGCTGCATTTGTGTGCCGGTGGGAACAGTGCCGACTGTCCGCCCAGAAGCCCTAAATACATACTCTCCACCCATGGCCAAATTGAGCGGGTCAAACCAAATATCCAAGGCGTGCCAGGTTTGCGAACGGCTGGACACTTCAATGGCATTGCCTGAATCGGGATGCGGTACAATGGTCATGATTGGCGCACCCGTTTCTCCCGCCCTGCCTAAATGGGGCGTTGCGCTAACCACTTCATCTGTTGCACCGCCATGTCCAACGGCAAGTGCTTGTATGCCGCTGTCATCCGCAAGACTCCACAACACTGTTTCGTCACCATCGGGTGGAAGGATGCCTGGCGCATCTGGCGCGGGTGGGGTAAATGTGACAGGCGGTAAGCCTGTGCCGATGTCAATCGTGTGGATAAAATAGTCCACTATCGGCAAGTTGGCGTCGCTGTTGTGGTTGGACATGATACGTATTGTACCGCCTGGGGCCGACAATATGGCAATATCCGCGGGAGACAGAATGTACTCAATTGTAAAAAGACCATGGGATTGACCAGACAAACTGCCCGTTTGTCCACGTTCATTCCATCCGGATGCGCCGTTTATCAGATTAAGCGACATCACAAACCATCCCGAAGGCACTGCATAGCCTACACGGCCAGTGATACGTACGGTGTCACCAGCCGCAAGGCTTAGCCCGTCAGTAGTCACTTGAAGTCCATTAGAGCCAGCGGTTCTGTCTGTGACATGCAGGTAGTTTGTATTATCATATTCACGCACGTTTGTCACGATAGAGCCACTTGCAGAAAACTGCGGATGCGCGGCAACGTCTAGTACAGTAGGCGCGTTCAGCCCTTGGATAATGCTGTCGCTAGCAAGAGAATACTTGACGTTTCCCGGCACAGTCCCTGCGGGGCGGGTGACGCGGATGTTGTCGATTGTAAATTCGGCATTCGCCGCGTAGTTTGTCTGCACGCGAATCCCCTGCGGGTTAGCACCGGTGATTAATCCGATGTGTGCTGCGGTTAGCGTAAAACTAAGCGTAAAGTCACCGATGCCTCCAGTGCCTCCAATATTATCGCCTTGGACTGCTTCATTCCAGCCTCCGGGGTTAGCATTCAGTATCATCGCACCCCATGCTGTTGTATTTGCCTGTAGGATTCTTCCTGTGACAGTCACGGTATCCCCTACTTCAAACCCTATTTCGGAATGAAGAATATCAATGCCATGTGCTTGGTCAGTTCGGCCTGTTATCTCAATGGCACTGCGGGTGGTGTGGACATTGACAAACTGAATGTCATGACCTCCCGGTGTGGCAGACAATGCAGGTATGTCAGTTAGGCTGGTGATACTTGGATTGTCAAGGTAATGTTCCAAATTGAAAACCACTGTGTATCCGGCGGCGTTTACATCCAACACAACAGAAAACATGCTGACAAACATAATAGCTGCTAATAATAGTGCAATTACACGTTTCTTCTTTGTTGATTTCATAAATGGATTCCTTCCTCTCTGGTTTGAAATTTGATTTGTGTACGCGAATGACATAGAAAACGGCGGTTCACTGTTACGCAAAAAATTGTCACCTCCATTCACAACCACCGCGCATTGCACGCACGACTTTTCAGTTATTTTGGGGTATTATAACATGGTCAAGCGCAACTAGCCATTAATTCCCTTTTTGTATTTTAACTATATTTTGTAAAAATTAAATAAAATCAAGTATCCAACAAAAATATAACTCACGTTCCATAACTTACATTAGCATTTACCCATCAACACATCGTATAATGTCGCTTACAGGAGCGTGATACATATGGCATTTATACATAAGCATCAAAACGTACTAGGCTGCTTACTCATCCTAGTTTTAATCGGCGGCGTGATAGCGGGGGCATATTTTATGAACCGCACCGAGCCTGAATTTATCGAATACTCCGCATTTGTTGAAGCCGTTGAACTTGGACAGGTTGAGTCAGTGACATTGGGCAACGGCGCAATGATGAGTTTCCAGTTTATCGAAAACGAAACCCGCTTCACAACAAACAACCCGCGCAGAGACGACTTGAAAGAATCGTTGCTGTTGCAGGGGGTAGCCGTAAACGAAACCTCCGCAACCGACGCCAATTTATTACAAGTCGGCTTTACCATTGCATTAATTGCAGGTGTTCTGCTATTCATGCAAAAGCGCAACAGTGCGGTAAAAGCCAAAAGCGGACTCAACCCTGTAGCGGTCAATGCCACAGGCAACGAAAAACTATGCGGTTTCAACGACGTGGCAGGAAATTTAGAAGCCAAAGAAAGCGTCCGCGATATCGTAGACTACCTGCGCACACCCGAAAAATTTGCAAAATATGGTGCGCGTATGCCAAGGGGTATACTATTCCACGGCAAGCCAGGCACAGGCAAAACCTTGATGGCACGTGCAATGGCAGGGGAAGCTGGCGTACCGTTTTATGCGGTAAGCGGTTCAGATTTTGTACAAATGTATGTAGGCGTGGGCGCGGCGCGTGTTCGTGAACTATTTAAAAAAGCCCGCGACGCGGGAAGTGGTGTTATTTTCATAGACGAAATTGACGCATTGGGAAAAAAACGCAGCGATGGTTTAAATGGCAACGACGAGCGCGAACAGACCTTAAACGCACTGCTGACAGAAATGCAGGGCTTTTCAGACAAATCGGGCATAGTCGTCGTTGCGGCAACAAACCGCCCCGACACATTGGACGAAGCACTAATGCGCCCAGGGCGTTTCGACCGCCGTGTAGAAATTGGCTTACCCGATATGAATGCACGTAAGCAAATTTTGTCATTACACGCCAAAGGAAAGCCGATTTCCCCTGATACCGATTTAGAAAAACTCGCCAAAGATACGGTATTTTTCAGCGGTGCCATGCTGGAAGGGCTGCTAAACGACGCGGCCATTGGCGCGGCAAGACGCAACGCGCAACATATAGAAAACAGCGATATCACCACCGCATATTATACGGCATTGGCTGGCAGCGAGAAAAAAGACCGCAGCCTAATTCGTGAACAAGAACGCGCCATTACCGCATGGCATGAATCCGGCCACGCCATTGCGTCGCTACTCACAAACCCCGAAAACAGGGTGGCTAAGGTCACAATCATCCCGTCCACAAGTGGCGCGGGGGGCTTTTGCGTCAGCATTCCACCCGAGCGTATGTACTACACGAAACAAGAACTTCGTCAGCAAATCATGGTCAGCTTGGCAGGCCGCGCCGCCGAAGAATTAAAGTTCGGCAAAGACAACATCACCACAGGCGCGTCCAATGATATAGAAAAGGCAACCACGACCGCCATGCAATACGTCACAAAATTTGGCATGGGCGAAGCCATCGCCGACCGCGCATTGCTCAAAGACGATAAGCAGATCGCAGAAGAAACCATGCAATTGACCAGCAAGCTCTATAAAGATACCGTCGCGCTTTTAAGAGACAACTACCCCGCCCTAGAGGCTGTGTCAGAGAAACTGCTAAAGCAAGAAACCATAGACGGCGATGAAGTTGAGCAAATCATAGAAGACACGCGATTTTTGTCTAATTAATTTTAGAAATAAATGATATCGAAAAGGAATTCAACTTCTTGCAAAATGCAAGAAGTTGAATTCCTTTTCTGTTGTGCATCATCGAATAAAAATATTCCAACGATTTCATGCATACTATGCTAAACTATACAAAATTTTACGTAGCGAAACTTTATGAATAAGGAGAACAAAAAATGATAACCACAGAAAGACTCATCCTAAGACGCTTCACCCAAGCAGACGAACCAGCCTATGCCGACATGATAACCAACCCTAAATTCTACCAATACTTAGGCACAGGCACCCCAATCCCCCGTGAAGCCGTCGGCAAATGGATAGACTCTCACGAATCCAGCTGGGGACATGGCCTAGGCTCATATGCCGTAATAGAAAAAGAAAGCGATAAGCTGATAGGCCACTGCGGCGTACGCGGCCTGCCATGCGGACGCAAAGAAATTTTATACGCCTATGACGAAACAGCCTGGGGCAAGGGCTACGCCACCGAAGCCGCCAAAGCCGTTTTACAAGCCCACCGTCACCGCCCGCTTATTGCCATATCCTACCCCGAAAATCCTGCATCCATTGCAGTCATAAAAAAGCTGGGATTCCGCCACACAGGGCAGGAAGAAATGTTTGGCAAAACGCTGGAAACATTCATATTGGAGGATGAGGTGAACATCTAATGCTATGGATATTATGCGCAATTGCAGTCCTTATTACTGCAATGATTATTTTCTTTAGGCATCCTTACTCCAGGGTAAAAAATCGTTTTGAAAAAGATGTACGAAAGCATTTTGAGCATTCCGATATAGAATTAGACATACCTACCGAACGAGAGATCACACTCTTGCCCGAGCCTGTACAAAAATATTGTAGTGTAGCGGGCTTTCTTGACAAATTTAAAATGAAAAGCATGTACGCACATATGCGGTCTGTTCCATTAAAGGAATCGAACCATAAACCACCAATGATTGTAGACTACACATTATACCTTTTTGCGCATGAGCCCGTGCGCCTGGCCTATATCAAAACGTCAATGTTTGGCATCCCGTTTGAAGGATACGACAGCACCCAAGACGGTGTAGGCTTTATGCAAGGCGTCATCGGCAAGGTAATCACGCTGTTTAACCAGACAGGTGCTGAAATGGACAAAGGACAGCTTCTCACTTACTTAGGCGAATCTATTCTACTTTCTTCTGCCTTGTTAAGCCCCTATATAACGTGGGAATCCATAGACGCAAACCGCGCAAAGGCAACCATTACCTACAAAGGCATATCGGGAAGCGGCGTTTTTACATTTTCAAACGATGGCTTTGTTGAATCTTTTTACACTGCCGAACGCGCACAAATACAATCAAACGGAAAAATAAGCTATCCAGGCTGGTCGGTAGTATACGAAAACTACAAACTTGAAAAGGGCATCTATCGGCCAAAAAACATCAAGGCAATATGGCATGAACAAGATGGAGATTTGGTTTATTTTAACGAAAGCAATTTAAATTTACAATCTATGTGGATGATTGCACCTCTCAAGCGATAGCATAGTTTCTAAGACGTTTAGGAATGCTAAATGGTGAGGTGATGCTAGTATGTTGGAAATTTTAATGCGTGTTGTGTTAGGATTCATCATATTATTGATTTTAGTCAGAATGATTGGCAATAAGCAATTAGGGCAATTGAATGTGTTTACTTATATTTCGGGCATCGTCATTGGCAGTATGGTGGGCGACATCATTTTGCACAGTGATATCCATTTTTGGCGTTCTATGCTGGGGGTATCCGTTTGGGTAGGGCTTGCCATTGGTGTCGAGTTGATGGCTTTAAAAAATATTAAATTGCGCGAGTTGTTTGACGGGCAGCCCATCATTTTAATCAAAAAAGGCAAAATCATGTATTCCGCATTAAAAAAAGAACGATTAAACGTCGATGATTTAACCATGATGCTTAGAACCAATCATGTCTTTTCCGTGTCAGACGTTGATTATGCCATTTTAGAATCCAACGGTGATTTGAGTATTCTTAAAAAACAGGCAAACGCCAAGTATCTTCCGACGATGGTTATCTCCGAAGGTAAAACCATCACCAAAAATTTGCACGAACTAAATCTAACAGAACATTGGCTGGACAATGCTTTAAGCGATTTGAATATCAGACACAAGGATGATATTATATACGCCGAGATACAAGAAAATGGAAAATTGCATGTGCAAATGTGAAGATTATGGAGGAAATAAAGTGAAAGATTTATTGGACTGCGGTTAAAATACCTAAACAATAAAATCAGCCAATATTTACAGTTTTCTGCCGCCGCTGAAGGCGGCATGGATTAAAATATGGAAATGGAAAAGATGGGGTATATGAGCAAAAAAGTGATTGTGGTCGGCGGCGGTATTGCAGGGCTTAGCGCAGGTGTTTACGCACAAAAATGCGGCTTTGACGTAACCATTTTAGAAGGCCACAGCATAGCAGGTGGAATATGTACATCTTGGAAGCGTAACGGTTATTTGTTTGAAGGTGGACTACATTGGCTTGGGGGTACGTGCAAAAATCAACCCCTTAACAAGCTATGGCGTCATATCGGGGCATTGGACGATAACGTAAAATTAAGTTACAAAGACCCTTTTGTTGAGTATGACCATAATGGAACGCCCATTAGACTTTACAGAGATATTGACGCAACCGAGCATCATTTAATTGCGCTTTCTCCGCAAGACACCAAAGAAATCAAGCGGTTTTGCAAATACGTTCGCAAAATGAAAGGCCTTGCCATGCCCATCACAGACTTGAAAGGTACCAAAGTAACAAAAAAGAGCCACCCGCCAATTTCTTTGCTATTTGCCGCTTTTTCAACTGGCAGGATTATGAAAAAATATGGTCACATCTCCAGAGAAGCATACGCCGAAAGGTTTAAACATGAAGGCATCAAACAAATGCTTCGTGCGCTGCCTGGCGGCAATCAAGGCATTCCTATATTTTTCCTTACCATGGGTACGTTGGCAATGGGCGACGGCGGCTTCCCTGAAGGAGGGTCGCTTCCCTTTGTTGGGAGAATCGTAAAGCAATTCAAATCGCTTGGCGGCAAGATTCAATTTAACACAAAGGTAGAACGCGTAATAATAGCAAACGGAAAAGCAACAGGCGTCTATTCAAACGGTACATTACACTCCGCCGACGCTGTCATTATTGCGTCCGACACAATGGATATTGACCAATTTTTTGACACGCCGCCAAAATCGCCTTGGCTAGACAAAATGAAAAAGGAAACCGCACCCACTACGGCAACATTCATTTCCCTGGGAATAAACGCCGATTTGAGCAAATACCCCGAAAGACCGCTGTTTAAATTAGATTCGGCAATTATACTTGATGACCAGCGTTATACATCGCTTTTGATAAGCAACTATGCGACAGACCCAGCCTACTCACCAGCTGGTAAAACGACGCTAACCATGCAGCTCCCCGGCGACACATACCTTTTTTGGAAAAAAGCAAAGGAAAAGAATCGTTACACCGAAGAAAAGCAAAAAGTAGCAGACGCGGTGATTGCTGAACTAACAAAAAAAATACCCGAAATATCAGGTAAAATTGAAGTGTGTGATGTGGCGACCCCACTCACCTATCAACGCTATTGTGGTAGCTGGAAAGGCTCGTGGATGACCGCCATAAAACCCAACATGGACTTTAATGCGTACCCCGCATCTATTGACGGTTTAACAGGTGTTTACTTCGCAGGGCAACGCATGATGCCCCCCGGCGGAATCCCCCCTGCCGCCATGAGCGGTCGGACGGCAGTACAAACCCTTTGCCGCGACACAGGCACGCTGTTTATCAGCGAAGATTAATAAAGTCTGTCAGAGATTCTGCCGATATTATCATGAAGGATTAAAAATATTAGCATGGACGCAACATACTTTGGAGGTAAAAATGAATGGTGTAGGCTTGAGCAATTTAATGAATAATCCTCAACATACACAAAGAAATCAAGCAACAAAATCCGCTGGTTTAACTGCCAGGGAAGCAGAAATCTGGAACCAGGTGCTAGACATGGGAAGCCAAAGTGATCACAGGCTTAGCCAAGCCGAAACTGAACATCCGCTTCAAAACAATGAAATAGTAGAGAATGCAAACAGCGCAGGCGAAAGTACAGTAGCCAAAGAAGAAACCCCTCAAACTAAAATGTTTGTAAACGCTCAAGGAGAGCGAATATTAGCTATAAAAACAGGCTTCGGTTTCAAATATCTGAAAATAGGCTATGAGAATCCCTTACTTAGTGATCCGCATTCAGACACTGAAATGTCCTCTCAAAATCAACCGATTCAGCAAATGATTGACCAATATGAGCAAATGTTATCAACGCAATAACATATTATTCACAAGCGAGACCACTAAAATAAAGGAATGTTGAATTACCCCAAGGCTTTTTTAATCGGGCATTTTTTCGCGTCGTGCATATTGTTTAATATGCACGACTTTTTATGATAGGATAATAAAAACTGGAGGTGCTGACAATGGCAGACACGATAAATGTAACCATTAGGCTTGACCGAGATATCAAAGAGCAAGCTGAAAAGATGTTTAACGATTTTGGTATGAATTTATCAACAGCGTTTAATATCTTCGCTCGTCAATCTCTACGACAAGGTAAAATCCTCTTTGATATATACGACCCCTTCTATAGTGAAAAAAACCAGGCAGAGCTAAACCGCCGAATTGATGAAATTGAAGCAGGTACTGCAACATTTGTTGTTAAAACAATGGAAGAACTAAAGGCCATGGAAAATGAATAGAGAACTCTTATTCAAAGATTCGAGTTGGACAGATTACATTTCGAATTGATGGAGCAAACAGGATAGTTTATAAAATTACTGATGAACAAATAATCATCGTTCAATGCAAGGGACATTATGATGATTAACTCTGCAACTTTATACCCATTACAAAAGAACAAAGCAGCTAACGCCGCATTAAAACCAGAATCTAAAACCAGCGACTCAAGTTAAAAAGCTGAATCATTGACTTGGAATGCATTCTTTGGACTGATATCAGGTGTTTTGTTTGTATTAAACGCTTCTCTTCCTTGCTTGCTGGCAACTTTTATTCTGTTTGTTTTTAAGGTGCTGGATATGAGGTGCATTGTCAAATGTTTGCTTTAAGTTTTGCAGTAGTGACGTAGATATGTTTTTGTTATTATTCGAGGGGTATGTTAATGCAAATGGGGTCGATGGGTAAACTGGCTGGAGCCATTCCCATGCCATCAGCGAACACTACTACATTCAAGCTAATCATCACAATCAGAGTGAGAAGCATACTCATAAGTATTTTCTTCATTGAAAATCATCTCCTCTCCAAATAACATATCTTCGTTAATGTCGCAAATCATTGCTTTAAGTTTTATAAGCCTTTTCTTATAGCCCTTATTGCTCCATGCTATAAACCTACTTTTAAGTACATCGCAATAATCTATCGCCCTATAATGCTCGTATTTATCTATCAGATATGGGATAGTCTTCTGTTCTATGAAATTAATGGAAGCATCATCATTTATAGTAAGCAGATGCGATAATGAATCAAACATTAGTAAATAATGTTCATTTCCTTCTATTTGTGGCTTTATTTCGGATATTAGCAATCTAGCTTTGGAGTCTTTCTTTGAAGCAATCAGACAGCGTACTTTCCAATATATATTCTCGGTATACATTCTATCACTTTTATCGAAGTAGCTGTCAGCACGGTCAAAGTAACTTATCGCTTCTTCGTATTCTTTTGACTTCCAGCAAGCACATCCATAATTATGATAAGAAACACCAAGAAAATATTTGCCATCTATACCAGGCTGCTCTGATAAACATTTGCTAAGCAACGTCTTTGCCCTGGATACGTGACCAATTCTAAAGTAGTTAACAGCGAGCGTATTATCAATATATGTCCGAGTGGAGCTATATCTATTGTAATCAAGAAAAGGATACACTTCTTCAAGTATACCTATCCCAAGCGCATATTTGCCAAGCATCGAATAACAAATAGCTAAGTTTACCTTCAAAGAAATATCTTTCTCGAATACGTACACTTCCAAGTCATATGCTTTAAGAAAGTATTGTAAAGCTACTTTAAAATCTTGCTTACAAATATGTAGCGCACCCATGTTGTAGTTGAAATGGTGTTGATTCTCTTTAGATGCTTCTTCCATTAGAAGTTCTTCGGACAAAAGCATCTCTTCTGCCAATGCAATATTCGTTTTCACTACCATTGCTTCTGTCAGCAATAATTTAATTTCAAACATTTTGTACAGCATATTTAATTCTGGTTCGAAATACAGCTTGGTAATCACAGCCAAATCGCTCTGTTTTTTCCGTGCTTCGTCTGTCAGCCTATTTTTAATTAAATCTCTCCATTGATATAACCTTTGCTTGAAATCCATAAATTCTTTATCATTAAACGGAACGTTGTCAACACCCAAAAACTTTCGTGCGACAGCAATGTCTTCTGGGCTATAATCCCAGTCGCCACTTTCAATTCTGCTTATTTTAGATTTTGTGCAACCTAAAGCTTCTGCTAAATCTTTTTGAGGGCAATTTGCAGACATTCTAAGTACTTTAATCTTTTGACTTGGAGTTAATGTCGTATTACATCCCATAAAATCACCTGAATTGAAAAAATTGTCACAATTTGAGTATATACAAAAATCTAATCTATGTCAAATTGCACAACAACGCTCATGCGTTAGTCTAATTTGTTATGACATTATATAAGCAAACAATATATTGCACGTGTATCAGTCAATGACCAAATTCAACTTCTTGCAAAATGCAAGAAGTTGAATGCGAACGACACACTCTCCAGCAGCCAGGTTTTAACTGTCGCCTTACACTTAGTGCAAAAGCATGGGCGGGGTAGAGTGGGTTTTTCCGAGTACGCAGGCGTCCAGATAGATTCACACGGCGGGAAAACGCTATATTTCCGTGTGATAACACGAGGAAATATAGCATTTTCCCCCGTGTGA
>Ga0131853_10012143_pt1 | contig 15772 bp, 12 predicted proteins | sample TergutLab28metaG_FD_92764 | JGI IMG/M metagenome (GOLD analysis project Ga0131853, IMG submission 92764) | Labiotermes labralis P1 segment gut microbial communities from Petit-Saut dam, French Guiana - Lab288 P1 (version 2) (version 2) | ecosystem: Host-associated > Arthropoda: Insects >...
GCCTGGCCGCCCGGCGTGCTGGGCGGGAAGTACAGCGGCGCGTCGTTGATGATCGTCGCCGGCCCGAGGCCCTTTTCGAGCGACGCCGAATAGATGAACGGCTTGAAGCTCGAACCGGGCTGACGCCAGGCCTGCGTCACGTGGTTGAACTTGTTCTTGTTGAAGTCGAACCCGCCGACGAGCGCGCGGATCGCGCCATCCTGCGGCGACAGCGAAACAAGCGCGCCCTCGACCTGCGGCAACTGCGTGATCTGCCAGTCGCCCTTGGCGTCGGCAATCACGCGCACGATCGAGCCGACGCGGATGCGCAGCGCCTGCGAAGCGCGCGGCGACAGCCCGGGCGCCGCGAAGCGCAACCCGTCGCCGCTCACGGTGATGGTCGTGCCGTCGAGCAGTTGCGCCTCGACTTCGCGCGCGCTGACTTCGGTCACGACCGCCGCGACGATGCCGCCGTTGTCCGGATGGCCGGTGAGCGCATCGTCGATGGCCTGATCGCGATCCTCGCCGTCGCCGCTCAGCTGCACGAAGCCTTCCGGCCCGCGATAGCCGTGACGGCGTTCGTAGTCCATCACGCCCTTGCGCACCGCGTCGTAGGCCGCTTCCTGATCGGCCGAATCGATCGTGGTCGTGACCGTGAGGCCGCGCGTATAGGTCTCGTCCTTGTACTGCGCGTACATCATCTGACGCACCATTTCGGCGACGTACTCGGCGTGCACCGCGTACTCGTTGCCGGCGGTCTTCGTGACGATCGGCTCCTTGATCGCCTCGTCGTACTGCGCCTGCGTGATGTAGTTCAGATCGAGCATGCGCTTGAGGATGTACTGCTGACGAATCTTCGCGCGATGCGGATTGACGATCGGGTTATACGCGGACGGCGCCTTCGGCAGCCCCGCGAGCATCGCGGCCTGCGCGAGCGTGATGTCCTTCAGGTTTTCGCCGAAGTACACGCGCGCCGCCGCCGAAAAACCGTAAGCGCGCTGCCCCAGATAGATCTGGTTCATGTACAGCTCGAGGATCTGGTCCTTCGTGAGCGCGCGCTCGATCTTGTACGCGAGCAGCATCTCGTAGACCTTGCGGGTATAGGTCTTCTCGCTCGAGAGGAAGAAGTTGCGCGCGACCTGCATCGTGATCGTGCTCGCGCCCTGCTCCGCGCCGCCGTGCATGATGTCGGCGATACCCGCGCGCAGGATGCCGATGAAGTCGACGCCGCCGTGCTCGTAGAAACGGTAGTCCTCGATGGCGAGCACCGCTTTTTTCTGCACGTCGGGGATGTCCTGGAAGCGCACGAGCTGCCGGCGCTCCTGGCCGAACTCGCCGATCAGCACGTGATCGGCCGTGTAGACGCGCAGCGGCACCTTCGGATGATAGTCGGTCAGCGCATCGAGCGAAGGCAGCTTCGGCTCCATCACGATGAGCGCGTAGCCGACGACCAGCGCGCCGACTGCGCACAGCGCCACGATGATGCCGAAGAACCACAGCACGATCGACGCGCCAAGCGAGCGGCGGCGTCTGCCGCCACCGCCGCTACCGCCCGAATTCGGGCGCTGCTCCGGTGGACGGGGTCCGCTGGGTCCGCTGGGTCCATTAGGTCCGTTCGGGCCTGCTGGTCCTCTGGGTCCGTTTGAACCGCTGGAACCGTTGTGGAAGGAAGGCTCCCGATCGTCGTTCGGGTACTGCGGGGAAGGCGGTCGTTTGATGATAGGCATGACTGGAATGATTGGCGCGCGAAGCGTGCGCCCGGCTGCGCGCCTGGCGCGCAAGGATCGTGGTCATGGCGTCATGGCGCCAATCCGGCAAGCAACAGTCGCGGCTCGCACCCCGTGCCCCGCGGCGCGACCGACAACGCCCCCGTCCGGTCGCGCGGCGCGCCGCAGCACACCTGCCTGCCCGCGCCACTGCAAAGTAACAGCGCATTCTAATGAATCGCGCGCCGCGTCACGCGCTTTTTTTGTAAAAAAGTCCTGGCGGCGGCGCGGGCGGCCATAGGGTTGGTTACTCGGGCGGGGGCTTGTGGCCCTATCTTCCAGCCGCGGCTTCGTGGGCGAAACGCATGATTTTTGCGCTTTCGACCGCTCTTTCTCAAAAAACTGTCGAAGCATCGCTGCGCTGCCACCAATACGGCAGATTTCGCGCGGTTCGCCAGAATTTAGTTGTGACGCGTTCCCGCTCGCGCCGTACACAGTTGCTGCGCTCATCGTCGGTCCGTGCGTATCATGGATAACTTCCGCGCGTTGCGCCGAGGCCTGCGCGCGGGCACGGTCGATGTGCCGCGCGATCTCCAGCGTCGGGCCATCGAACCGCCGCTGGAGCGCGACCCGCGTTTTCCTGCAAAGCCGACCTGACAGCCGATCATGAACAAGCCCAGCGAACGCATCGTCGTCTTTGTCTCTCCCGCGCAAAAGCGCGCGATCACGGCCACGGCCGACGGTCTCGGCATCAGCATCAGCGAACTGATGCGCCGCGCCGTCATTGCATTCAGCGCGACGGAGGAACAGGTGAAGGCGGCAAGCATCGTCGACCGGCTGAACGCTCCGCGCCAGCCCGATGCGCTCGCCCAGGTGCTGCGCCGGGCCGCGAAGCCGCAGCACGAGCGCCCCGTGAGTCCGCTGCTGTCGGCCCACCCCGAAGCGCCGTCGCATGACGACGACGCCCCGGCGCTGGTTCCTCTCGAAACGGAAGACGCCGATCGGCGCGACGAGATCGGCGACGAAGCCGCGCTGATGGCCCACGCCCTGCCCACGCCCCCCGACGACGCCGAGACACGCCGGGCCGCGCCGCGGCCAACCGTGCTGCCAACCGTGTTGCCAACCGCGCCAACGGCCGGACAAAGTCTGGGCAACGCTGCGCGCAAGATCGCCCAGGCGGTTGCGCGGCTGAGCGAGCGGGCCGGCCCAGCCGATACCGCGTTCGCCGAATCCGCGAATGTGCAGGACGACGAGCCGCTGCGCCCTCTGAGCGCGCGGCCGCTCCCGTATGCGAGCACGAGCGCGCAAGACGACGACAGCCGCGACGACGCGCCTGAAGGCGGCAAGTTCGCGTGACGGCGCGTTGCCGCGCGAAGCGCTCGGCACCGGCTCTTAAGTCCCCCTTTAAGTCCCGTTTAAGCCCCCTCGTGGTGTAATATCCGCGCTCCACGACCGGCGTCGCAACAGTCGCAACAACCCGCACGCCGGGCGCCCTTGCAATCTCGAGGCGGCGCCCCGATCTTGGCGCTGCATGCGCGGAGCGCGCAAAGCGGCGTAAGCTAAAGTCACGGGAAGAGCGCTCAATGCTGCGCCGGCGCCTCTCGGACACCATGCCCACGCCGCACGACGCGATCCGCGCCTCGCACGCATCCCGGCCTGTCGCCTGACATGCCGGTTTCAATTCACGGAGGAATTCATGGCGCTTTTTGACTCCATCTCGCGCACGCTCAAGGGCCTGCTCAACGACGCTGCGGAGTCGGTGCAGGACCCGTCGCGCGACGCACGGCAGATCGTGCGCGAACTCGACGACAGCATCGCGAAAGCGGAGAACGCGCTCGTCGAGATCCAGGCTCAGGTCGCGACCCAGCAAAGCAAGCGCGACGTCGCCGCCGAAAAGGCACGCAAGTACGAAGAAGGCGCGAAGCGCGCGCTGCAATCGGGCGACGAAGCGCTGGCCCGCGAGGCGCTCGGCGCGCAGTCGACGGCCGAAGCCGAGCGCGACTCGCTCGCCGCGGAACTCGCGAAGCTCGAGCCGTCGGTCGATCAGCTCGAAAAGCAGATCAACGACATGCGCGAGCGCCGCAACGACCTGAACGCACGTTCGAACATCCTGCAGGCGAAGCAGCAGATCGCGCAGGCGAAGGACGTCGCGGCCACGGCGCTGGGCGGCATCGGCGGCAAGAATCTTGCGGGGGATTTCCAGAAGCTCGAAGACAAGGTCGATCTGTCGAACGCACGCTCGGACGCCCGCCTGAATTCGGCCGATACGGCCAGCGGCAAAGCGCTCGAAGACCGGCTCGCGGCGCTGAACAAGGGCCCGTCCGTCGACGAGCGCCTCGAAGCGCTCAAGAAGCAGTTGAACACGCCGGCACAGTAAGCGCGCCGGGGTGTCCGGAGGCGGCGCAACCGCGCAACGACGTATCGCGCGCGCGCCGCCTCCCTCATCCAGTCATCGTGGAGACGGGCGTCAATGCGCCCGGCCTGCAACATGAAAAAGTTTTTCGTCGCTACTCTCGCCTCGCTCGCCTTCGTGAGCACCGTTGCGTTCGCTGCGAACGGCAACGACGCCGCGGCCGTACCGACCGCGCAGCAGATCGAACGCGCCATGTCGCAAGGCGACTGGCAAAGCGCCGATGCGGGCCTCTCCCAGGTCCTGCAGGCGTATCCGAACAATGCGCACGCGCACTATCTGTACGCGCAGGTGCTCGATCGCGAAGGCCGTTCCGCCGATGCGCTGGCCCAGCTCCAGCAGGCCCGCTCGCTCGATCCGCAACTGCACTTCACGACGCCGCAACGGTTCGCGCAGACCGAAGCGCGGATCCGCGCCGACGCCTCGCGCACGGGCAGCACAACGACGAACCGCGCGAACCGCTCGGTCAATCCGTTTGCGCAGCACGCGCAGGCATCACCGGCCGCTGACTCGTATGGCGCGCCCGAGCACCACGGCATCGGCATGGGCGCGTGGATCGGCATGGCGATCCTGCTGATCGGCATCGCATTCGTGCTGCGCTGGACGCTGCGCCGCGCCCGCTCGAACGAAGACGCACAAGCGGGCGTCGATCGCCGCGACCAGCTCAAACGCGCCACCGACCTGCTCAACGCCGTGCGCTCGCTCAAGCTCGACGTGCGGCTCTCGACGGCGCCCGGCCACGACGTGCTCGAAAAGGAAGTCGAGGGTCTCGAAGCGCAGTTGCGCGGTCTGGTCGAAACGCTGTCGAACAGCGCCAACCCGGTGCCGCCGTATCAGGTGGAAGATCTGGGGCATCAGTTCGAAAGCCTGAAGGCGCGCGCCGAAGGCCGTCCCGATCCGAACGCGAACCCCACGAGCGCCCCCTACGCGGCCGATCCCAACGGCTCGGCCTACTCGCGTGAAGCCGACGCGGCGTTTGGCCGTCAGCCAATGGGCTATCCGCCGCAACCGCCGCAGCAGGTCATCGTGCAGCAAGGCGGCGGCAGCGGCATGGGCGGACTCCTGACCGGCGTGCTGCTCGGTGAAGCGCTGAGCCACGGGCGCGATCGGGTGGTCGAGCGCGATGTCTACGTCGATGACGACGGTCGCCGGGTCCCGCGCGACGACAACGGCGGCAATGGTGGCAATGGCGGCGGTCTCGACTTCGGCCAGGGTTCGAACGACTGGGACGACGGATCGGGCGGCGGCGGCGTCGACTACGGCAGCAACGACAGCTCCGACGACTGGGGCAACTCGTAAGCTCCCCTGCATGACGACGGGCTCCTTCGCGGAGCCCGTTTTTTTTGCGCGAGCACGACAGCCGCGGGTTGATGTGCCGGACGGCGTCGGACTTCAACCGCCCCCCAGCACCCGCAGCAGCCCCCACAAAAACCGGCAGACCATCACGATCAGCTCCCAAAGCTGCACGCATTGCTGCCAGAGCGCGGCGAGGCCGCTTCCACCCTGCATCGCCATCCTCATGGTCTCCCGTCACGGCTTCGTCACGGCGCATGGTTACGCCTTCGTGCCCGCATCATATCCCTGCGACATTGCGTCCGTTAAAGAGCCGGGCCGTCACGTCGTTAACGATTAAAACCCATACCAACAAAAACGCCCCCGCGCCCGGTCGCAGGACCCGCAGGCGCACCCAACGCCCGCCCGCGGGCAAGGAGACCTGATGTCACGTTTGCGTTTGCGTCTGCGCGGCCGCGTCCGCACGGGAAAATCGGCGGCCATCATCGGCGACATTGCCGCTCACGCCGGCCGTCTCGGCATCGAAATCTGCGACGTCTCCGGCCACGTCGACGAAGTGGCCGGCCGCGTGCAGCAGCAGGCCGGCGTCTGTCATGCCCTGCGCGATTCGGCCGCGCACACGCTCGCCGGCAATCACCAGATCGCCTCGGCCGCGCGCGCCATGCGCGAGGTCAGCAGCGGCACGGCCGCCACCGTCCAGAACTCGCAACAGACCATCGCCGCGTCGCTCGCCGATATTCATGGGCTCGTCGAAGGCGTGACCGTCATCGAAAGCCAGATCGGCGCGCTGCGCAGCGCGCTTGCGCACGTCTCGACGGTGTCCGAGGAGATTTCGCTGATCGCGCGGCAAACCCAGTTGCTCGCGCTGAACGCCGCCATCGAGGCCGCACGCGCGGGGGACTCCGGCAAGAGTTTCGCGGTCGTGGCCGCCGAGGTCAAAAACCTCGCGGCGAAGACTGCGCTCGCCACCGGCCAGATCGAACAGACGCTCGCGCAACTCACGCAGCAGACCGAACAACTGATCGAGGAAGGCGCGGTCAACACGGAACGCGCGCATCGCGTGCGCGAAGGCACCCACACGATCGGCACGGCCATGCAGAGCGCCGGCGACGCGATCACGCAACTCGACGAGCATGCCGGCCAGATCGCCCGGCTCACGAGCGAGATCGAGGCGAAGTGCGACGGGCTGGAAATGCAGGTGGCGGAAATGGCGAACGGCGTCGAGGATTCGAGCCACAACTTCGCGCAGGCAAAGGATCAACTGGGCCGGTTGCTCGATGTGTCCGAGACGCTGATCGGCCTGAGCGCGGCGACCGGCGCCGAAACGGAGGACACCCGCTTCATCGAAGCCGCGCAACGCACCGCGGCCCAGATCGGCAAGCTGTTCGAGACGGCGCTGGCGCGCCGCGACATCGGCGAGGCGGATTTGTTCGACGACGTTCTCGTGCCGGTGCCGGGGACGAATCCGCAGCAGTACCTGACGCGCTTCACGGCGTTCACCGATCGCGTGCTGCCGCCGATCCTCGAGGCACTGCTGGAACTCGATCCGCGCGTGGTGTTCTGCGCCACCGCCGATCCGCAAGGCTACCTGCCGACGCATAACCGCAAGTTCTCGCAGCCGCAGAGCGGCGATCCCGCGTGGAATGCCCAGCACTGCCGCAATCGCCGCATCTTCAACGACCGCACGGGACTCGGCGTGGGCAGGAACACGAAACCGTTCCTGCTGCAGACCTACCGGCGCGACATGGGCGGCGGCAAGTTCACGATGATGAAAGATGCGTCGGCACCGATCTTCGTGAACGGGCGCCACTGGGGCGGCTTCCGGATTGCCTACCTGCTGGCGGCCTGAGCCGCCCGGCTCGCTTGCGCCATGAGAAAAGCGCGCGGCAAGACTGCCCGCGCGCTTTTTGTCCGCTTGAGCGGCTCGTCAGCTCAGCGGCTCAGACCGCCATCTCCATACGCTTGCGCTCGGCGCGCTGCATGAAGTAGTTGCCCAGCACCACGCCGATCGTCACCACCAGAATGAACAGCGTCGCGAGCGCGTTCATCTCCGGGTTCAGCCCCAGACGCACGCGCGAGAATACGACGAGCGGCAGCGTCGTCGAGCCGGGGCCCGACAGGAACGCGGACAGCACCACGTCGTCGATCGACAGCGTAAACGACAGCAGCCAGCCCGCGGCGAGCGCCTGCGAGATGAGCGGCAGCGTGATCGTGAAGAACACCTTGAACGGCGTCGCGCCGAGATCGAGCGCAGCCTCTTCCAGCGACGGATTCAGTTCGCGCACGCGCGACTGCACGATGATCGCGACATACGACAGACACAGCATCACGTGACCGATCCAGATCGTGAACACGCCGCGCCCCGCGGGCCAGCCGAACAGCTTGCCCATCTCGACGAACAACAGCAGCAGCGAAATGCCCTGGATCACCTCGGGGATCACGAGCGGTGCGTTGATCATGCCCGTATAGAGCGTGAAGCCGCGAAAGCGCCCCATGCGCGCGAGCACGAAACCGGCCCACGTGCCGATGACAACCGACGCAAAGGCGGTCATCAGCGCGATCTTCAGTGACAGCCACGCGGCGGTGATCAGTTCGCTGTCGGTCAGGAGCGCCCGATACCAGCGCAGCGAGAAACGCGTCCAGATCGTCACGAGCTGCGACTCGTTGAACGAGTAGACGATCAGGCTGATGATCGGAATATAGAGGAACGCGAAGCCGAGGCCGAGCGCGATGAATTTCAGAACCGGATTCGTTTTCATCGTCCGCGGCCCTCCAGTTCCTTCGCCTGGAAGTGCTGGAACAGCGCCATCGGCACCAGCAGCAGCAGCACCATCGCGCAGGTCACGGCGGAGGCCATCGGCCAGTCGGCGTTGTCGAAGAACTCGTTCCACATGACGCGGCCGATCATCAGCGTGTTCGCGCCGCCGAGGAGCTCAGGAATCACGTACTCGCCGACCGCCGGGATGAACACGAGCAGACAGCCCGCGATGATGCCGTTCTTCGACAGCGGCAGCGTAATCTCGACGAACGCGCGCCACGGCTTCGCGCCGAGATCGTAGGCCGCTTCGAGCAGCGTCAGATCCATCTTCACGAGGTGCGCATAAAGCGGCATCACGAGGAACGGCAGGTACGAATAGACCATGCCGATGTAGACCGCGATGTTCGTGTGATACAGCTCGATCGGCGTATGGATGAGGCCGATCGACATCAGAAAATTATTCAGTAGTCCATTGTTCTTGAGAATGCCGATCCAGGCATAGACGCGAATCAGGAACGATGTCCAGAACGGCAGCATCACGGCCATCATCAGCAGATTGCGCGTGGCCGGATTCGAGCGTGCGATGTAGTACGCCATCGGATAGCCGATCAACAGGCACAACAGCGTCGAAATCGCGGCCACGACCACCGAATTCACGTAGGTCGCGAAGTACAGGCTGTCCTGGAACAGGAACGCGTAGTGCGAGAGATCCAGCGCGATGTGGACGACGCCATCTTCGAGCGACAGCAGTTGCGTGTAGGGCGGAATGCCGAGCTGCTGGTCCGCGAAGCTGATCTTCACGACCAGGATGAACGGCACGAGGAAGAACAGCACGAGCCAGATGAACGGCCCCGCTATGACCGCCGTGCTGCCGCTCAGGTTGTAGCGCCGCACGAGCCAGTTGCCGGGCCAGCAGGCGATTCTTTTCAGCATCGCGCTCATGACGTCAGCACCACGCCGGCCGACGCGCTCCAGCGCACGTAGACTTCGTCGCCCCAGCCCGGCGTTTCCTCGGAGATCGCGAGGCTCGAGACATTCGCGATCACCGTTTTGCCCGAGTCGAGCTTCACGTGATAGAGCGAGTAGCCGCCCATGTAGGCGACGTTCGTGACGACCCCGCGCCCCCAGTTGTAGGCGCCCTCGGGCGGCTTGCGCGTGAGCGCGATGCGCTCGGGGCGCACCGAGATCGTCACGGCCATGCCGAGCGGCCCCGTGATGCCATGGTTCACGTACATGCGCACCGGAAGCGACGGCGCGTCGATGTAGATGTGATCCGGTTCGTCCTCGACCACCGCGCCGTCGAACAGATTGGTCGAGCCGATGAACTCGGCCGAAAACCGGCTGTTCGGAAATTCGTAGACCTCATTAGGCGTGCCGAGCTGGACGATCTCGCCCTCGCTCATGACCGCGAGACGGCCCGCCATCGTCATCGCCTCCTCCTGGTCGTGCGTGACCATGATGCAGGTGACGCCGACCTTCTCGAGGATGTTCACCAGTTCGAACTGCGTGCGCTGGCGAATCTGCTTGTCGAGCGCGGACATCGGTTCGTCGAGCAGCAAGAGCTTCGGGCGCTTCACGAGCGAGCGCGCCAGCGCCACGCGCTGCTGCTGGCCGCCCGAAAGCTGGTGCGGCTTGCGCTTCGCGTAACGTCCCATCTGCACGAGTTCGAGCGCGGCGGCCACGCGCTCCTGCAGTTCGGCCTTTTTCACGCCTTCCTGGCGCAGCCCGAAGCCGACGTTCGACTCGACCGTCATATGCGGAAAGAGCGCATACGACTGGAACATCATGTTGACCGGCCGGCGATACGGCGGCAGCGTGGCGAGGTCCTCGCCGTCGATCAGGATCTTGCCCGAGGTGACCGATTCGAGCCCGGCGAGCATGCGCAGCAGCGTGGACTTGCCGCAACCCGAACTGCCGAGCAGTGCGAAGAGTTCCCCCTTCCTCACGGACAGACTGACGTTCTTCACCGCGGTGGTCTCGCCGAACTTCTTCACGACGTCGACGACCTGCACGAAATGGTCCGCAGCGGTCCCTGCGGAAGATGGGCCCGAAGGCAGCGCGCCGGCCCCGGCCGGTGCGCTCGACTGGTCACTCATGATTTTCTCGAGCCCTCTCGTGGGGCTGGACAGAGGTTGACGCGAGATTAACGGAAATTCGCGGTACTTTACGAACAAAGCCCCCGGCGGTCTGCCGGGGGCTCGGGGTCATGCCTTTCGTGCCACGCTGCGTGCTTAGCGGCCCGACTTGAACTCGGTCCACAGGCGCGTCTGCAGACGCTGGATCTCAGGCGGCAGCGGCTTGAGCAGGAACAGCGTCTTCAGGACTTCGGGCGGCGGATAGACGGCCGGATCGTTCGCGATGTCCTTCTGCACGTACTTGCGCGCTTCGAGGTTCGCGCTCGGATAGAACACGGCGTTGGTGATCGCGGCGTGAACCTGCGGCGTCTCGATGTAGTTGATCCATTGCATCGCGGCGTCCTTGTTCTTCGCGTCCTTCGGCACGACCATCACGTCGAACCAGATCGGCGCGCCGCCCTTCGGGATGAAGTACTCGATGTTGTACGGCTTCTTCGCTTCCATCGCGCGGTGCTTGGCGATCACGACGTCGCCCGACCAGCCATAGGCGAAGCAGATGTCGCCGCCCGCGAGGTCGTTGATGTAGCCCGACGAGTTGAACTGCGTGATGTACGGACGGATCTTCTTCATCATCGCGAGCGCGGCCTGGTAGTCGGCCGGGTTCGTCGACATCGGGTCTTTGCCGATGTAATGCAGCGCGGCGGCGAAGAACTGGTCCGGCGCGTCGAGCACGGACACGCCGCAGGTCTTCAGCTTCGAGAGGTACTCGGGCTTGAAGAGGATGTCCCAGTTGTCGAGCGGCACGTTCTTGCCGAGGATCTGCTGCACCTTCGTCACGTTGTAGGCGAGACCGGTCGTGCCATACGCCCAGGGCACCGCGTACTTGTTGCCCGGATCGGCGCCGGCGACGAGCGCCATCAGTTGCGGATCGAGGTACTTGAGATTGGGGATCTTCGACTTGTCGAGCGGCGCGTAAATGCCGGCGGCGATCTGCTTGCCCGCGTAATTGGTGGTCGGCACGACGATGTCGTAGCCCGAGTTGCCCGTGAGCAGCTTGGCTTGCAGCGTGTCGTCGCTGTCGTAGTTGTCGTACTGGACCTTGATGCCGGTCTGCTTCGTGAAGTTCGAAATCGTATCGGGCGCGATGTAGTCGGACCAGTTGTACACGTTCAACTGCGTGTCCTTAGCCATCGACGTCATCCACGGCGCGGCGCAGAGCACCAGCGCGGCCAGTCGTGCCACTACCTGTTTTTTCATTCCATCCTCCGATCCTGGCCGGAATCTGCCGGCCGATCGCCGCGCGCCGCGGCCCCCCAAGAAACCCACGAGATTTACGAAACTTACGAAACCGACACTCGCGAGATGCCGACTATAAATCGCGCGCAATTTTAGCCGGTTCTGTGCGCATGTCCACCAGAAAAAATGGACGGCGCTGTTTTCCTGCGACGCGGCGCCGGACGGGGCCGCCCGGGGCCGTTCCGGTTGCGCCGCACGGCGCGATCACACGCGGGGTATGAGGACATCGCGCCGGGCGGGCGCCGGGATCGGCTACCATAGCGGGCTGTTTATCCGTGGACGGCGCCGCCCGGCGTACGTCGTTCCGCGCGTCGTCCCGATCAAGGCTCTTCAGATGGCATCCAATCTCCACGATCTCCCCGACAGTCCGTGCATCGGCGTCTGTTCGACGCTTTTCGACGATATCTGTAAAGGCTGCGGCCGCACCGCGATGGAAGTGGCCAACTGGGTCTTCATGAGCGACGAGGAAAAGCGCGCGGTGTGGAAGCGCATCGAAAGCGAAGGCACCGCGATGCGCTTCCAGAAAACCCGCACCTGAGTCACCGCTCTTTTCGGCCGCTCTTTCCCCTCCACGCAAAAAAAAGCGCCGGACGAACCGGCGCAATCCCCGTAGCGTCAGGACCGCAGGTCAGGTCAGCGCAAACGCCGCCCGGTACGCGACCGCCGGCCGGGCAACGCCGGTCAGCAGCAGTTCGAGCAGATCCCGCACGCTGCGGATCGCATTGCCGAACGGCAAGGCTTCGCGGCCGCGGAAAAACAGGCCGTTCGCGACGTCGCCGCGCAATGCCGCCGCGAGCCGCGTATCGATGCAAAAGTGTCCGAACTTTTCGATGCCGTCACGCAGACCGCACACCGACAGGCATTCGAGCCGCGTCGGGCACGGCAGCTTGAGCGAGCCGATCTTCGCGCGCACGCGCGCTTCGTTGCGCAGGTAGCGTTCGAGCCAGGGGGTTTTGACCGCGCGCGCGGGCAGCCCGGTCACGCTCACGAACTCGACGATGTCCTCGGGCTTCGCGTCGGCAAGCACGCGCTTGAAATCGGGGTGCGCATCGCCCTCTTCCGTCACGGCGAACGGCGTGCCGACCTGCACGCCATCGGCACCGGTTTCGAGCCACTGGCGCACGGCCGCGTGGCTGTTGATGCCGCCCGCGACGATCAACGGCACGTCCGCGCGCGTGATGCCGAGCGACGCGTAGACCGCGTCGAGTTCCGCGAAGATGCGGCTGAACCCGAAGCGCTCGTTATCCATGTCGTCGATGTCGGTCACGCCGAGGTGACCGCCCGCATGCGCGGGATGCTCGATCACGATCGCGTCCGGCAGCCGGCCTTTCTTCATCCACTTCTTGAGCACGAGCGCCACGCCGCGCGCGTCCGAGAGGATCGGGATCAGCGCGATATCGACACCCTGGGTGAGATCGGGCAGATCGAGCGGCAGGCCCGCGCCCATGACGATGGCATCGGCGCCGTGCTCGCATGCCGCGCGCACGTAGTCGGCGTGGGCGCTGACCGCCTTCATGATGTTGACCGCAATCATGCCGTTGCCGCCGCTGAGTTTGCGCGCCGCGGCAATCTCGCGCCCGAGCGCGGTGAGGTTCGCTTGCGAGAGCGTGTCGTGGTCGGGATTGGCGCGGCATTGCTCGACGAGGTCGGCGTGATGGTGACGCAGGTCGATGCTGGCGATGGTGCCGAGCGCGCCCTCACGGGCCACGCTGCCGGCGAGGCGATGCGCCGATATGCCGACGCCCATGCCGCCCTGAACGACGGGCAAAAGCTGGCGGCCGCGAATCTTGAGTGACGCAAACGAATGAGTAGGAAACATGGTGGCCCGCGCTGTCTGTATCAAAATGACAATGGTCGCGCGCTGCCAACATATGGTCTTGCTTTAAATCAGTATTTGATGCCGGCAATTGCAAAACTTGCCTTATTAATGACTTTAATCAAAACGTCGCACAAAGATATTTGCATTGCGGCCAAAGGCTGCCATGACACTTCGGTGCAGCGCTTTTAGTGCGCCAAAATCGTGAAATCCACTGGAATTTCACTTTCTTCCGAGAATACCGTTTGAGCCCGTCCGTTCGATTTTGCCCGATACATCGCCCGGTCGGCTCTTTGCAGCAGTTGCGTCACCGGAAGGATTTTTTCTTTTGTACTCCCCTCCATCGGGCAAATGCCGATGCTCGCCGTAACCACCAGCGACTCGCCCTCGAAGTCGATCGCGTAACTGGCCTGGTGAATCCGGTTGGCGATGGTTTGAGCGTCATCCAGACTGCGCAGGTGGCGCACGAATATGACGAATTCGTCGCCGCCGAGACGCGCAATGACGTCACCGTGACGACACGCGCCGACGAGATTGGCGGCGAACTTTCGAAGCAGTTCGTCCCCGACTCCGTGGCCCAGTTTGTCGTTGATTTCCTTGAAGCCGTCGAGGTCGATCAACAGGACGGCGGACAGCCCGTCGGTGGCCTTTTCATTGACTCGCGCCTGCTCGACGACCTGCTCGAAGCTCGACCGGTTCAAGAGCCCCGTCAACGGGTCGGTTGCCGCCCAGCGTTCGAGCTTGTTGACGAGCACATACATGTAGAAGGAAGTCGCGACGACCGCGAGCAGGAGCCCGACGCCCGCCTCCCGGTTCACGATCCACCACGGTTGCCACATCATCAATCCGGTCATGCCGACGACCGGGATCGAACACGACAACATCAACGGCCGCTTGCCGTATCGGCATCCCGAACCGACCAGAAACCAGAAGACGACGAACAGCAAGGGAAGCGCCGCGCGCCCGCCCAACGCAAGCGCGCCGATAACGATGCCCTGATCGACGATCGTCGTGACCGTCAGCCGACGCATGGAAAGCGCCGGGCGCACGCTCAGCGCAATCAGCGTTACCCAGCCGAAAACGACGTAAAGCCCGATGATCAGCAGCGTAATGCGCGCACGCCGGTCCATATCGCCGGCGGCGTAGCACCAGTAGGCCAGAAACGCGACGACGCCGAGGGTCGAGCGAAAGACAGCCTGCTCCCGTTCGGGCCTGCTCTGATACTTCCCGATTACCGTCGGACCGTGCCAAAACCCCGTTCCCAACCAACGCGCTGACATATTTCCATCTCGTTATTTCGCGACGGCAAATAGTAGCGCGACAGAAGGGATTTTCCTCGTGAAATTAAAAAACGACCCGGGGCACGAGCCGCCCGCTCAGTGCAGACCCTGGCTCGCGAGGAAGTCCTCGTAATTGCCGCTGTAGTCCTTGATCGTGCCGTCCGTCTTCACTTCGATGATGCGGTTGGCGAGGCCGTTCACGAACTCACGGTCGTGGGACACGAAAATCAGCGTGCCTTCGAACTTCTCGAGCGCGATCTGCAGCGACTCGATCGATTCCATGTCCATGTGGTTGGTCGGCTCGTCCATCAGCAGCACGTTGTGGCGGCCGAGCATGAGCTTGCCCCAGATCATGCGGCCCTTTTCGCCGCCCGAGAGCACCTTCACCGACTTGCGGATGTCGTCCGCGTTGAACAGCAGACGGCCGAGCGTGCCGCGCACGGACTGCTCGTCGTCGCCTTCCTGGCGGTACTGATCGATCCACTCCATCAGCGTGACGTCGCTCGGGAATTCTTCGTACGTGTCCTGCGGCATGTAGCCGACGTTCGCGTTCTCGGCCCACTTCACCGTGCCGTTGTCGAGCGCCAGCTTGCCGAGCAGCGAGCGCAGCAGCGTGGTCTTGCCCGCGCCGTTCTCGCCGATGATCGCGATGCGCTCGCCCGGCTGCACGCTGATGCTGAATTTGTTGAAGATGCGGCGGTCGTACTGCTTCGTGATCTCTTCGGCGACCACGGCGATGTTGTGCAGCTTCTTCTCGAACTCGAAACGGATGAACGGGTTCTGGCGCGACGACGGCTTGAATTCCTCGATCTTGATCTTGTCGATCATCTTCAGACGGCTCGTGGCCTGACGGGCCTTCGACTTGTTCGCCGAGAAGCGGCGCACGAAGTCCTGCAGGTCCGACACGCGCTCCTTCGCCTTCGCATTCGCGGCGGCCTGGCGCTCGCGCGCTTGGGTGGACGCAAGCATGTAGTCGTCGTAGTTGCCCGGATAGACCTTGAGCGTGCCGTAGTCCATGTCCGCCATGTGCGTGCAGACCTGGTTCAGAAAGTGGCGGTCGTGGGAGATGATGATCATCGTCGAGTTGTACTCGTTCAGAACATCTTCCAGCCAGCGGATCGAGTTGATGTCGAGGTTGTTGGTCGGTTCATCGAGCAAC
>Ga0131853_10012144_pt1 | contig 15772 bp, 9 predicted proteins | sample TergutLab28metaG_FD_92764 | JGI IMG/M metagenome (GOLD analysis project Ga0131853, IMG submission 92764) | Labiotermes labralis P1 segment gut microbial communities from Petit-Saut dam, French Guiana - Lab288 P1 (version 2) (version 2) | ecosystem: Host-associated > Arthropoda: Insects >...
TTTTGCCACAATCCTGCGTCAGCACCTTCTAGCGGGCCTTCTTGGCCCGCGTCGTCGGCACTTCCTTGGCTTGTGACAAAAATCCTCGCACTGGATTTAACTTTTTAACTGAGATTAGTATTAGAAGTTTATTGTAATTGATTATTAAAGATGCTGTAACTGGCTTTTAAGGCCTTATATCTACCGGTTGGCCTTGCCGGATGTTAGAGTAAAGCCACTACATATATGATAATACATTGCAAAGACTAATGAACATAGGCAGGAAGGTGGTTTTATGACCCAAAAAATTAGTTTAATTAAAAAAAGGATAGCAGCGCTTTCACTAGCTATTATAATGATTGCGTCTACGCCTATGACCTTGCTTGCGGCGGACGGTTTGATAATTAATGAATCCAGTAACCATGAAATTTCATCACCTTTCTATGCATACACAGAAAGTGAATTAATAAAAGAGCCGCAAGGGCCTTATTTATATGATAGCCCAAATATGCCCCATAATTTTGCCATGCCCCCTTCGTCAGGTGCGCTGGTTTTGCCTTCAAGTTTCTATATGGCAAGCTGTTGGGTTACGCTGGCCCAGGCGGTTAGTTTTGCCGTACCAGGCAATACTGCAGAAATTTTCCTAACCAACAATATCCCAGCAAGCGGTCACGCAGCAATAATTATTAACCAGGGGCAGGATATCACCCTTACAAGTGACGAAGGTGTTTTCACCCTTTTTCAAAACACAACTAACCAGCGGCATTTTATTGTAAATAACGGCGGCACACTGCGGCTTGGTAATGTTGCCTTAAGTGGCGGCCTGCCAACTATTACGGTAAATCATGGCGGGGTTGTGGTAAATACCGGCGGGCGTTTATACATGGGCGCAGGCAGTGTAATAGCAAATAACCGCCAAGGCGACAGTGGCGGCGGGGTGCTGGTGTCTGGGGCTGATGCTGTTTTTACCATGTCTGGCGGTGAAATAAGGGATAATATTTCCGCCAACATAGGGGGTGGCGGCGTAAGGGTGCACAATGGCGGTTTGTTTAACATGTCTGGCGGCTTTATATCTAACAATGAATTTACCGGCACCGGCACAGCAAATGGCGGCGGCGGTGTGCGGGTGCAAACCGGCAGCACTTTCAGCATGAACGGCGGCGCGATTACCGGCAATCTATCTGGCCATCAGGGCGCTGGGGTGGCAATAAACGGCCCAAATACTGTTTTTAACATGAATGGCGGCAGCATTGGGTGGAACGCTGGGCGCCTTGGCGGCGGCGTGTCCACATATAGGGATTCTTTGTTTTATATGACCGGCGGGGAGATTCATAACAACACAACCAACCAGCTTGGCGGTGGCGTCAATATTGAATTTGACGCTTCATTTGTTATGAAAGGCGATAGCCGCATCCACAACAATTCTGTTACCGCAGGCAGCGCTGTCCAGGGCGGCGGCGGGGTGTTTATTCAAAACAGCGGGCATTTCTATATGTATGACGGCGTAATCGAGGCCAATAATGCGGTGCACACCGGCGGCGTGCGTTTACTTAGCGGTGTTTTTACTATGAACGGCGGCATAATCCGCAGCAATGCTGCAACCGCCCCAAACGGCAATGGCGGCGGTGTAAATGTGCGAAGTGCTAACATAGCAGCCCCAAGCACATTTTATATGAATGGCGGCGAAATATATAACAATATAGCCACACAAAGCGGTGGCGGGATACTAATAGACAGTACAGGAACAGGGGTAAGCACCGTTGAAATAAATGGTGGCGAAATACATGATAATATTGCAAATAGTACCGCCGCAGCCCAGGGAGGCGGCGGAATATTTATGGCTGGCGTAAATAATGTACTCACCATTGCAGATGGGGAAATATACGGCAACAGCGCTATCCATGGCGGCGGAATACGTGTGACATCCGGCAGCTTAAACATAACCGGCGGCACAATTGACGGCAACACTGCCACTAACAATGGCGGTGGTGTATGGCTTGGCACTGGTACACCAACTTCTGGGGCCAGGATTAATATGACCGGGGGTACAATTTCCAATAATAGGGCCGATGGCGGCGATGGCGGCGGAATTTTTGCCAGCAATACAAGCACCGCAAACCCCGTACCCCTTACCGCATACGCAAATATTATTGCAGCAGCAGGGGATTTTTATGACAACACCGCAGGGAGCGGGCAGTTTGCGCCTCCCTCAAATGCCGCAGAATTTTCTTTTGGGCATTTGCTTACAAATTATCACATTAACTACCGTGGCACAGGAATGGTTGGAACCGTTGTTTTCAACTTAAATGGTGGTAATGTTGGTGGAAGCGAGACTAATATTTCATTATTGCTACCATTAGGAAGTGAAATTGGTGAAGCCGCAATACCAGAGTTGGCGCGCCAGCATTACACATTTAATGGCTGGCGCTACACAAGCCAAGCAAGTGAATCCCCAAATCTTAACCCACATAATGTAGCGGCACATGTTGTTGCCGGGGGCATTACTTTCACTGCCCAGTGGGTTCCCATACTTCATGAAATCGTTTTTGAATTAAGCGGGGGCAATGTAGGCGGGGATACAATGGACATTTCCCACAACCTTCACCAGGGAACGGTTATTGGTGCAGGCAATGTGCCAACGCCGGTGCGCCAGGGTTATATATTAAGTGGTTGGCAATCAGGTAATGACAACACACTATTGGATGCGGAAACAATATTAGAAATTGAAATCACTGGGGCAAAGATATTTACTGCTGTGTGGACACTGATTCCCACAGCAACGCCACCCCCGCCAACGTCACCTCCACCAGCAGATATTGTTGAAGATGCGCCAAAACCAGCAAATACACCGGTCATCACTCCAAAACCAGCAGAAGTTATCAGCAGTGTTTATATGCCAGAAGAAGATAAGTACGAGCTGCGGAGGCACTACTCTTTTATGATTGGTTTTGCCGACGGTACAATACGGCCACAGGCAACAATAACCCGTGCAGAAGTAGCCACAATGCTTTTCCGCCTTATGTCAGACGAAAACCGGGCCGCTTACTGGCGGCAAGATAATAATTACACCGATGTTGCAAGTGCACGCTGGTACAATAACGCAATATCCACAACCAGCAATTATGGTTTATTTACCGGTATGCCAGATGACAGCTTCCAGCCCCAGAGGCCAATAACCCGTGCAGAGTTTGCGGTGCTTATGGCCAGGTTAAGGGGGGTAAACAATAATGGCCCGCCACTGTTTGCGGATATACATGGGCATTGGGCCCAGGAGTATATAAACGCAGCAGCGCAAAATGGCTGGGTACAGGGCCCATATGGTTTAGGCGGTGTGTTTTTACCCAACCAACCCATAACCAGGGCAGAGGCTGTGGCCATGATAAGCCGGACGCTGACACGGTTACCCTGCAGGATTAATTACTTGCTGCCAAACATGCGCACCTGGCCAGACAATACCAACCCCCATGCGTGGTATTATATGTATATTCAAGAGGCAACAAACTCCCATTATTACATGGTTAATGGGGATGGCCTTCGCGAAACATGGGTGCAGATTATTACGCCAGAAAGACCGTGGCACTTGCTTGAAAGGCCTTATTCTAGGCCATGGGATATTTTTACGTAGTTATACTCATGTATATGTATTGCATGAAAAAGGGACCGGTTTGTTGTTTATACTAATCTCAATTAAAATGTTAATTTGCCCAAAATGAAAAAATCATTGAAGCCTGATATTTTCCATTTTGGGCAAATTTTTAGAATTTACTTGAGATTAGTATTAACCGGTCCCTTTTTGTATGCATACAATTCTTCTAACACTCCCACTCGCAAATCTCAAGGACAAAGCCATTCAAATCAGTAAGGCAAAAGCCTTTTGTCCCCCAGGCGTAGGATGAAATTTGGGTAAGATTATCCCAACCCTCATCAACAATGGATTGACGCATTTCTTCCACATCACTGACAAAGATAAAAGCATTGCAGCTATATGGCTTATTGGCATTGCTATCGCTGTGCCTTAAGTGGAAGCCTTTAAAGTTTTGGAAGGTGTGCAAGTCGCCTTCCATCGAATATGGGGTGATAATAGCATGCTGCCACTGCTCGATTCCTTCCGCGTCATCACCAGCGCCCCAATTTAGATATTTCTTATACCAGGCAATGGTATCTTTCATAGAAGGCACATACATAATCTGCTCTACACTATCCACATAACCGCTGGATTTGAAAATGGCGGCGATGTCTTTTAGCAGCGGGTTTTTTGCGCTATTGCGCCATGTTTTAAAGTTACCATCGCTTAGGCGGTAAAGGCTGGCGTCGTCGCAGCATGCCAGGATGCGCAGCAGCTCGTCATAAGACAGCTTGCCCTTTGTAATATCCATAAACTCTTGCCCGGTGGGGATATTGGCAAGCTCGGATAGCACTACAGTCCCAAACTTAGAATTCTCTTTTGCGCAGTGCAGTAGCTGCTTTTGCCCATGAAGAGACATACATGGGATTGTTTTTGCGCCTATTTCACATAATTTTAGGATTGCCATAATGGCATCCCTCCTCTCTTTTTGGAGGTTTGGCAAAAGATCAATTTCATTTAGCCGCAGCTTTAGGTTTTGGCGGGCTTCGTACAGCCTGCTTTTTACTGTTGCTGTGCTTAGTGCTAGCAGCAGGGCTATCTCTTGCATACTGTATCCGCCAAAGTATTTAAGCAAAACAACCTGCCGCTGGGCTTGGGGCAAATAATCAATGGCGGTGTGCAATTCATCATAGTTTGCGCTTTCTTCTGGTGCGGGCAGCTCTTCCGTCAGTGGGGATGGCTTTTCGCGGACACGGTAGTATTGGCTGATTTCATTATTACAGATTCTAAACAGCCATGGCGCAAGGGATGATGGGTTGCGTACTGCTTTGTAGTGCAAAAATGCCTTAAGGATGGTGTTTTGGGTTATGTCTGCTGCATCGTGGTTGTTTTTTACACGCTTGAAGGTGTAATAAAAAACCTTTGCGTAGTTTGCGTCCAGTAATGCCTGGAAATCGTCCATTTGCTTTCCTCCTTTCGTTATTAAGACGGGAGAGGGGGGTAAAAGTTGGGGTGGTGATAATAAAAAACGCCTAACATTATTTGGCTGTGTTAGCCGCAATGTTTAAGCGTTGTTTTGCAGTTAGAATGGTAATGTAAAAGAAATTATAACTCATGCTTGCATTAATGTTATCCAAGTTAATAATGCTCCATTAGAATGTGGTTTTAGGGTTTATTGGCACTATCCGTGGATAATTTTTGCTCAATTCTATGACTGCCGGGATTCTCGTAATGCTTGCGCAGATCAATGTCTCCCTTAAAGACCTCTCTGATAAGCTCTATTGATTTATCTTCTTCCTTGGCAGGGAAGAGGTTTTTGGCAATGATTTGAGGCAATGCAATAACTGTTGTAAGTATTGTGCCAAAAGCCCCCACTACTGCAGCAGTGTATGATGACAAGCAAAATATTGCCACTAAACATGCAATAAGCACACCAATATATGAAATCATCGTGATAACGAAAAATATTTCTCGATAATTCCTTCTGTCACTATCGCTTTTAGCAAATCCATCAACGAGGGTTTTTACAATTTTGGTTATTTCACCACTTCGGCTCTCTATTTGGGTAAAGTCGCTGCCCCCAAGTCTTCCTCGGTTCCATCCAGGAATTTTTTCCTCCATTTTGGGAGCAGCAGTTTTTGTAGCAGCGGCGAATACTGTATCCATTAGTATTTTTGAGTGTTGGCTGTCCCATCCATGCCAAAGGGAGCTTATTGGCGGTGCTGCCACTTCTGTTGTCTCAATATTATTTTGCACATCATTGCTTTCCGAGGGTACTGTTACTTCATTAAATGACTCACTATCCAGGGTTTTCACCAGTCGCCATCCCCTCCGTTGCATTCGCTGTAACTTGCCATTTGTCGGAAAAATTCAATTTATCTAAGCGGTTTTTGATTTCCTCATTGTTTTTAATTTCCTCTTCCTCAACTTCATATTCCATTGCAAGACGGCGTATTAAACCATCCATTGATATAATTAAGGGTTCACTCATTATCTTTTCTATTGTCCCATTTATTGACTCTTTTGGCATAAGCAATCTTCTAGCAAAGATGTTTGCCTCAATCTCTTTTTCAGGTTGCAAAAATCCGCCGCTGCTAAAATGGACATACCCGTTTTCTAATTCCTTGTTATGCAGGCAGCAATGCGCTAACTCATGGGCAACTGTAAATCTTGCCTTCGCATAGCTAATTTTGTTAGAAAATAGAAGCACCACTTTACCCTGTGGCGCACCAACAGCACCTAAAATAGGGCCGTTTATTTTTACTTTCTCTGCAGCGATTTTTTCAAGCTCGGACAAATCTGCCGATGAAGCAATAAGCTTCCATGCCCTCAGTAACTTATCCATGTTCAAAGGGACTGTATATGGAGATATTTTTGCATGTGCTAGCAACCCTTCTACCGTCATACCATTCAAATCAGCCAGTCTACACAAATCTCTCACTTCCTCCCTAGTATAACCCCACATTGCCTCTCCTCTTTCATATATTAATTCATGAGTGTGGAGAGTGTAAAATAATGTCAATAGCAATTAATGTCGAATCATTATATTTATGACGTTATTTTATACCAAAAAAGATTACATATGTCGAGATTCTTACAATATTTTATATAAAATTGCAAAATGTTAATCTATATAACACTGGTTTCATAATAAAAAACACCTCCCAATAAAGTGATAGTGTTTTTATTAAAGATTACTACGCAGTTTTCTAACCCTTCCTAATACCCAGCCTTCCTATCAATAACCCGTTCAAAACCCCGCCCAGCAAGATAATCCTTTAAGTACCGCACAAACTTATCAACCACCAGCCCAGAGGTATTATCCCGCCCGCCATGGCTTACATGGGGTGTGATTATCACGTTTTCCATATCCCAAAGGGGGCTGTCTTGGGGCAGCGGCTCGGGGGTGGTAACATCCAGGCCTGCACCGCCGATATGCCCGCTTTGCAGCAATTCCACAAGGGCGGCTTGGTCTATAGCGCTCCCCCTGCCTATGTTTACAATGATTACGCCCTTTTTCATGGCTGCAAGGCGCTGACGGGAAAGTATGCCTGCGGTTTCCCCTGTACCAGGCAGGGCAAGGGCTACAATGTCTGCGTCTTTTATTGCGTCCTCAATTTGGTCGGTTGTATATAGTGTGTTTATATACTCCGGCTTGCTGCTGCGCGGGGTGCGCACAACACCGCTTACATTTGCGCCCAGGGCATGGCACAGCATGGCGTAGCGCCCGCCAATATCACCCAAACCTATAACTGTCACATTGCGGTTATATAAATTGCGGGCGGTGGCGGTTATTCCCCTCCATATATGCTGGCGTTGCTGGGATAAATACCCGGCAGAATTCCGCAGCAGCATCATGGTGAAGTTAAGCATATGCTCCCCAATGGCAATGCCATATGCGCCGGAAGAGTTTGTTAAGGCAATATCTTTTGGCAGGGGGTTTGCAGGGTTTAGAAAAGACTCAACCCCTGCGGTCTGGGCATGTACCCATTTTAGGTTTGGCATTTTGCTGATAATATCGGCCTTTGCGTTGCCGAATAAAATCTCGCATTCTGCCAGCTGCTCGTCTGTAGGGTTGGTGGAAAGGTCTAGTAATTCGTAGTCTGGTGCTGCAGCGCTTATTTTTGCCAGCAATTCTTCCGGAAGCGGCCAAAAGCTTGAAATTGCTATTATTTTTTTCATATCATCCTCCACACACGTTATTCTAACTTAGAATGGCATGATGTCATTTTTGCAAAACCTTTTTCACCCGCCTATTTACTGGCCTCATCGAGTTTTACAGCGTCATTTTCATCATCCCGGCTTATATGCCCAACCAGCATATTAACCCCATATCCAAGCCCCAGCAGCACATAAAACACCCCGCTGGAGCCGATTGTGCTGTCTGTAGACATTGCCGCAATAAAAAACGCGCTAACCCCTGCCAAAAGCCCAAACCTAAGGCCAAACAGGAAAGTCCCTTCCTTCATATTAGAGCGCACTACCGACACAAAAGTTGTAACCAAATAAAAACCATAAAGGAATAACAGCGCCAACGCCGATATCCCCCCCGTGCCTACCCAAGTCTGCAAAAACACATTATGGGCCTTGTCCACAGGTATATATGGGTTGTTAAATAAAAACATCTTGGGCACAATATCCTGCTGGGGGAAGGCCTGTGTAAAAGTATCCGGCCCGCTGCCTATAATCACACGCGAAGGCAGCAGCGGAAATGTGCGGGACCATATATACCCACGGTTAGAGCCCCAATTTTCCCGCCCGGCAAAACCTGCTGCCGGTATTTCCTCTGCCATGTCTATTATGCTTTGGTTAAAATCTACACCATATACCCGCCTATAATCGGTAGCCCATGCATCAATAGTCATTATTATCCCACGGTACATTATAAAGCCCGGTATATGCTGTATGCGGACATTTCTATAGCCTGGCACTGCATACACATACTCTGCAGGCTCGCCTTCGCTGGTAGGGGCATTCCGCCTTGAAAGGGGTACTGGCTGGCCGCTTGGGTCATAAACGCGCCACATTTCTTCCCGTAAAAACCACTCTGTAAATGGGCCGGGATGGGCCTCCAGCCTGTTTATTACCAGGGTAAAGCGCTCTTGCCCGCCTGTGATTACGGTAAAGCCTTCCCCTTCGAAAATAATATCATCAATAGGCCGCGGCTCACCCCGCAAAGCCTCGTCAAAACGGGAAAGGGCAAGTTCGAACCGCTGGTTTACAACGGGGACAAAAAATAGCCCAAGGCCTATTATGGCCACAAACACAATACCAATCACCCAGCTAAAGTTCTTTGTTTCTGATTCTGCCTTCTGCTGTTTCATTTGAAAGAAGAACCTGCAAGCTGCTGTTGCAATAACCACAACCACAGTAGCGGCAAGTGCAGTAAACCCGCCCAAGGAACGGCTGCCAAATACCCCAACCAGCATCAATGCCCCGCCAAGAAAAAACGCGCACCGTACCAATATAGGCTTCCAGCCATGACGGTCGTCATAAAAAAGGGCGCAAGCCAGCAAAACCGGTGCTGCCATTGCGGTATATTTGCCAAAAGTGTTGGGATTATACAGTGTGCCATAGGAAAAATAAAAGGGGGTAAGCACCCCGCCTTCTTGGGCAATAGAGGCTACTTGTGCGTCAGACATACCCATCTCAAGCAGCCGCTGGCCAAAGGCTGTCATAAAAAAATCCCGCTCCAAAAACTGGCTTAGGCCGATAAGCCCCATAACAATAGAAGAAAAAGCAAACCCAAGCATTATAAGCTTTGCGTGCTTTGCCCCCCGTACAAAATACATAGCTGCAAAAAACACAATAAAATAGGCCAGTAAAATCCACAGCCCTTCATCCCGGTCAACAGTACCGCGCCACGCGGTATGCCTGTAAGAGGATAAAAGTGTAGAAACCAAGGCCATAAGTAAAAAAATAGCAGATGCTATAACTGGCGGGGTTTTTAATAGTGCCTTAATATCAAAATTGATGCTATCGCCAAAATTCCATTCAACCAGGGCAAAAATCGCAATCAGCACCGCAGGTACCCCCAATACCCACCCCTTATAATAGGAAAAAAAATTGGGGATATGGGTGCTAAGGTACATTGCTTGAAATTCCGGCGGGGTTGGCGCGCTTCTAAACCGTACAACCAAGGGCATGATGGCCACTACAATCACCAGCAGCGAGCCGTATATCCAGTCCCGTATGGTCATTTGGTCAGTGTTTTTTGTGAAAAGGGTTTTTACTTTTTTCCTTGGCATGGGTATCTCCTTCAGTAGTGCAGTTGATTGTTTGTATTTTTTGTGTTTTGATGTTTTTACCGTTTTCAAGTATAGCACCGGATAAGGAAGATTAAAACCATGGACAAAAGCATAATAAATAGTTTGCCCAACACCCCCGGCTGTTATGTCTTTAGTGACACTGCGGGCAGCTGCCTTTATGTAGGCAAGTCAAAGCGGGTAAGAAACCGGGTACGCTCTTATTTTAATAAAAGCAACCCGCCAAAAATCATAAAACTTGCAAAACTTATTGCCCATGTAGAATACCGCCCCGCCCCCGACGAGCTTAGTGCCCTGTATCTGGAACACAGTCTAATAAAAACATACAGGCCGCCATTTAATTCCCAAATGAAAAAAGACCCCCATCCCCACTATATCTGCATAGAATGGGACAGGGCCAAGCCAGGTATTTACATATCCGACAGGCCCGGCCCCAAAGCAACCAGGTATGGGGGGTTTACCTCTGCCCACGATGCCAAAGAGGCCATAACCCAGCTAAGTCGCACATGGGCCACCCCAATATGCGAGCGCTGCCATTTTGACAAAGGGCAAATAATCCGGTCATGCCTAAACATGCACATTGGCCGCTGCCACGGGCCATGTATGCAAGACGGCCCAGCCTACCGGGAAAACTTGCTTAAAGCCGCAGCCTTTATGCAGGGCAGGAATAAACAGGCCCTGTCAGCCATGGCGCAAGAAATGAAACAAGCCGCTGGGGATATGGACTTCGAAAAAGCAGCCAGGCTTAGGGATGCGTACAAAGAACTGAAATATTTACACAGGCGGTTTTCCTACAGGGTACCCTTTGCCAACAGGCGCGTATGCGTCCTGATAAAAGGGTATAACGAGCCGGGATTCTTACTTTTGTATTACAAAAACAATCAGCCAAGGCAAGCCATAGGCGTAAGCGCCCCAGATGACTGGCCCGCCAAGCGGGATGATTTTGTAAACATGGTGTTAAACATTTCAAAAACTACTGACAATACCGCAGATTTGGGTAAAATATACCCATCCGCCGCAACCCAGGAAATAAGAGCGCGGAAATTATTTATGGACATTACAAAAACAAGCAAGGCCAGATTGGCAAGCAGGCTGGATAAGGCCATAATGCGGTTTATAGAAAGCAATCATTAGAACGGGGTATCTAGTGCGAATATTCGGCAAACAACTAATCCTCTACTCAAGCATACTGGTAATAAGTTTCGCGTTCCTGGGTTTTATACTAACCAGGGAAATAAGCGAATACCTAACCCAGCAACGTATAGCCTCCCTTACAGACTCTGCCCAGCGGGTAGCCCGGTCTGTAGAGTCGGCTTTCTTAAGCGTATACATTTTTGGCGATGTAAACCTAGACCCACTGGCAATCCAAATAGAAAACCTAAGCGACTTGCTTGGGGCCAGTGTTGTAATATTGGACATAAACCACGCCGTGCTGTTTTCAGGCCTGCCGGCCGGCACAAGCCTCCCACCAGACCAATACCTGCAAGCCATATTAGACGGGGAAACCATTGTGCTTTCAGGGGTTTTTAACACCACAAACCCAGAGCCGCTTTTATTTGCCGGGCGCCCGATTATGCTGGCCAATAATACAATCGGCATTGTACTTGTAAGTGTGTCCCTGGCAGAGCTTGAAGCTACAATTGCAGGCATGGTACGCATTACATCCATCAGCCTTATCGCGGCTATCTTATTCGGCTCCCTTCTTATATATATATCCAGCCAGGCAATGGCACGCCGCTTACGGCAGATGAATGAAGCCGCCGGCATTATTGCAGGGGGCGTATTCGAAAAACGCATCCCCGCAAAAAGCAAAGACGAAGTAGGCCAGCTGGCAACCCAGTTTAATTCCATGGCGGAAAGCCTGCAAAACCAAGAAACAATCCGCCGGGCGTTTATATCCAATTTATCTCACGATATCCGCACACCGCTGACTTCTATGCTGGGCTTTCTTAAAGCCATAAAAGACGGCACAGCCCCGCCAGAGCGGCATCCCTATTACATGGACATAGTACTGGGCGAGACCCACCGGCTAATCAAACTTTCCGACGACTTGCTGGATATCCACCGCATACAAGAAGCAAGTCTGGAGCTGAAAAAGGCATCCTTTGACATAAACAACATTATAAGGTCCACCATAATGGGCTTTGAAGAACGGGCCACCCAGAAGCAGATAACCATAACCAGCCACTTCGCCAACGAGGAAAACATAGTATTTGCCGATGAAGATAAAATCCAGCGCTGCCTATACAACCTGCTGGACAATGCCATCAAATTTACCCAGGCAGTAGGGGAGATAAATGTAGAAACCACTATCAAGGGCAAAAAAGTAATGGTATCTGTTGCAGACAATGGGGCTGGCATGACAAAAGAAGAGCAGAAATATGTATTTGACCGCTTTATCAAAGGAGACCCGTCCCGTAACGAAGATAAGCGGGGCAGCGGCCTTGGCCTCTCTATTGTAAAAGAATTTGTACATGCCCATGGGGAAACCATTACCCTGACCAGCTACCCCAAAAAAGGCAGCACATTTGCATTTACACTTCCCATTGCCGGGGGTGCGTAGTCTTTTGCAGGTGACTATAAATGTGTAATGGGTTTGTAAACCAAAATAGGGGTTTTGTAATTGAGACGTAACCCACAACTCCAAATAAGGGTGTAGAATATGTCCATCGAAACCGGCACACGCCACTCTAATTTATATTGCAAAGTCGGGGCCGGGGGTATAGTAAGTTAGTGTATATTGCAAATCGCCCGTCCAATGGTCAAAATAATTAAGCTTTTTGCGTTTAGTTATGCTATTTTCATACCCATAATTAGGTTAACCACAGCCAGTCTTTTCAAATTAGAATGGCGTGAAACCGGCAAGACACCGGCAAGAGAATCCTCACGACATAAATACAAATCCCAGCTAGCATAAGGGATGCGTATTATTTATACCCCATGGGGCAGTAAGTAAAAAGCGCTTTTTACCATACCGGTAATTAGCGCTTTTTATTTTTTTGTGTAAAAGCGCAACGCAACACAAAAAAAGGCATTGTATAAAGCGGGACAGGATGGAGAAATTATAGATATTGTAAAAATGTTGACACAAAACCATGGCCGATATATACTGTATATGTTGACCAACACAGATGACAACACACAAAGAAGCAAATCATACTAATCTCAAGTAAATTCTAAAAATTTTCCCAAAATGGAAAATATCAGGCTTCAATGATTTTTTCATTTTGGGCAAATTAACATTTTAATTGAGATTAGTATCAGCATTCCCCTGGCACAGTTGGAAACGCAAGTGGGGGACTGTTGGCAAATGCAAATTTGCGGGCGGCAGGTTGCCGCCCCTACGCCAGAAATACCAGGTTTACGGGGTGACCTAGGGGCGGCAACCTGCCGCCCGCTCCACAAAACCCATTTGTCAACAGCGCATGTGGGCGTAGCCCCCATTAAAAAAGGAGGCATATATTTATGCGAAAAATTTTCAAAAAAGTAACCGCCATTTTATTGGCGGCAGCAATGTTACTTACACCAATCATAGTAAGTGCAGAAGAGACAACAGGGCACCTTGAAACAACAAGGCAGCTAGCCGCAGCACGCGCTGCAGAACTTATGGAGGCCTTATCCATATCAGGCCTAACCATAGCCCTGGTGGATGTTGACAATGATTTTACATGGCTTCACCCCCTAGGCTATGCCGATGCGGCAAACCAAATCCCTGTAACAGAGCAAACACTTTTTAACATAGGCTCAACAGCTAAGCTTTTCACAGCCGTAGCGCTTATGCAGCTTGTAGAAGCAGGGGTGCTTGACCTGGACGAGCCAATCACCACTTACCTGCCCGAGTTTAGTGTTTTGCCAAACCCTGTACATGGCGGTGATTATAGAAATATAACAGCCAGGATGCTGCTTACCCATGTTTCTGGCATTCACGAACTTCATTATGGCGGTGCATTCCCATTCGATGGTAAGGACCGGGATTTTATGAACAGGTTCCTGCCTATACTTGCAAACATGCACATGCAAAACGAAGAGATTAACCGCATAACCTACAACAATACAGCCTATGCAGTGCTTAGTGTTCTCGTAGCCCGCCTTATAGGCAGCGAAAATTATTTTGAAGGCTTTGAAAACAATGCCCAAGAGAATATATTTATCCCCGCAGGCATGGTTTCCAGCAGCTTTGATGTAAATGACAGCAATAGGCCAAACATTGCCCTGGCTCACCTTGACGCAAACACCCCCCTTGGTGTCTACCAATATGTAAGCGCATCAGGTGTAGGCGGTATGGTATCAAATGCCCATGATATGGCACAGTTTATGCATATCATGTTAAGCGGCGGCGGGGATATCCTACAGCCTGCAACAATTGAGGCAATGCGCCAGCCGCAAGATTTTGGCATTATATTCCCAAATGACATTCCCAATACGCCTATGGGGCTTGGTATTATGCATGTAATCCATGGTGATGGCGTGGCAACAACAGGCCATGGGGGCAATCTTCTGCACCATACGGAGTTTTTACTGGATTTTGATAATGGCATTGGGGTTTTTGTATCCGGCAACAGCATGACAGCAGCCGGTGCAGCCACTCCCCTTGCAAACTTTATTTTACGTGCCGCAGTAGAAGAAAAAACAGGCACCCCCATGCCTGCAACAAGCTCAATCAACCTTGTCCCCCTTACAGATGCAGAGCGGATTGCCGGGCTGTATGCTGGCATGGCCTTTGGCACAACTGTGGAAATCATCCTTGACGACGAAGGCGCACTTCACATATCAGGCATCCCTGGTGCACCAGCATTGCCCCTTACCCAAGCAGCAAATGGCAGCTTTGAAGGCGTAGGCAATAATCTGTGGTTCCAAGAAATTGACGGCATTGTGTTTATGCATATTGGCGCACAACCCACAGCACCCATACTTGTTGGTGAAAGGATAGTGCTTGAACCCGTACCTGCAAGCTTTGAACGATGGGTTGGCGATTATCACTTTATACTGCCAGGCGGTGAAATTACGGGCACCACAACTGTAGGGGTAAACGAAAATGGCTTTGCTTATACCATTTCAGGCGGCCTTACAGCTTTCATGAATCAAGTAGATGACTACACATTCCACTACCCTGGCCGTGTAAGGGAGTTTGGCTCTGTAGTACGGTTTAGCATGGAAGGTGACACTGCGGTTATGCGTTACAGCACCCATAGACTAGAGAGGACAGGCGCACCCAGCACCCAAGAACCGGCAAATCACCTGCGCTTTGTAATAGGCAGCACCGAGTTCACCCACAATGGCACACCCCACCAAATGGAAAGCGCACTCTTTTTTGACAGCGAATACAACCGCGCAATGATTCCGCTGTCTGTTGTAGCAGATATTTTTGGCGCAGAAGTTGACTGGGTAGAGGGCACCCAAACCGCCACAGTTGTACTTGATGGGATTTACTTGGCAGTATCGGCAGTTGAAGCACTGCCAGGCAGCTTTGGGCTGGCCCATTATGTAGATGGCAATGTCTATATCCCGCTAAGGTATATTGCACATGCCTTTGGCGTACAAGTACGCTGGGATGGGGCCAACCAGGCTGTTTATGTGTATGTATAATATTTGAATATGTATGCAATATGCGTAGAGGGTGGCGATCGGTGCTATTGACAAAGGGGTTATGTAGTGCGGGCGCAGCAAGCGGCACCCCTACAAAACCCCGCAAACCAGACTTGCGAAAAACAACCTCCTCGTCATCCCGGCCTTGAGCCGGGATGACGAGGGCTTTGGATAGTGTGAACTTACTAAAAATTGATTTCCGTGCCTCGACGCCCCGCTAACCCTTGTAACTACTAGGAGACGGGGTGGGAAACTAATACTAATCTCAGCTAAAAAGTTAAACCCATTGCGGTCTTTTTGCCACAATCCTGCGTCAGCACCTTCTAGCGGGCCTTCTTGGCCCGCGTCGTCGGCACTTCCTTGGCTTGTGACAAAA
>Ga0131853_10012145_pt1 | contig 15772 bp, 5 predicted proteins | sample TergutLab28metaG_FD_92764 | JGI IMG/M metagenome (GOLD analysis project Ga0131853, IMG submission 92764) | Labiotermes labralis P1 segment gut microbial communities from Petit-Saut dam, French Guiana - Lab288 P1 (version 2) (version 2) | ecosystem: Host-associated > Arthropoda: Insects >...
TACTGGTATCAAATTATTTAATCATCTCCCCTCAAACCTGAAACAACTACATGATTTTAAACAGTTTAGAAGAAAATTAAAGTTTCTCCTATTGAACAAATCATTGTACACACTCAATGAATAATTTGATCTAAGTAGACACATATAGATGGTGGTAATAAGGAGTTTCCTTTCACCTATTTGAGTGTTATGTGGTGCTATGGATGTAAAAGTACATGAATGTTTGTATCTGCATGATGTAGATTATATTCAAATAGCATCACAATTTGTTATCTTTTCACTCATATGATATTAAACATAAATATTGTATGATATTTTACAGTTTAAATATTTTTATCTACATTATATCATTCTTTATACTGTATTTGTTTTATATTAACTGGAGTGTTGTTATAAATATAGAATTTTGTAACCTCTTTGGAATTGACAAGTTCCATGTATCGGTGGGTTTTACCCACTGTGGATTATATGAACGCAAATAAACAAACAAACAGACTGTTTCCACATCTTTTGTAAAGATCTATGGAATGCGAATAAATACTCATACTCACTTCATAATTAGAGGTTAAGAACTGGTCAATTTTTGCAGCAATTTCTTTAAGATAGCTGTCACCTAAAACTCTCACTTTGTTTTCTTTGGTGTTTGGGTATAATCTAGAAACACTCATTGATTTCTTCTTCGCTGCTGACGGTGGATTCCATTCCTTGTAATTTAATCGTCCACTGATTAACGTCGGTATTTTGAAACCAATATTATGATGATGTTGATTAATGCCGCAGGTAGTTCGAACTGGGGACGAGGTGAAACTATTTGTAATCTCTATAGTTTGATCACTAGATATAATTAAATGTTTTTGTTTTTACTTTGGTTATGAAGGTGACTCCCGGTAGGCACTAGTGTCCATTCAGTAGAAATTGCCGATGTGTTAGATACCTACAGCCGAACTGGGTTGTTTTCACACACGCTGTTTGATGACGAACATATAGATAGTTCCTTTTGTAGAACGTCGATGATTTTCCGAGCCGATCCAAGTTCGTCTAATACTTTGCATAAATGCGATTCATATTCGCTACACTTTTTACAGTTTGATTCATGGATAGTATCTACACTTACTGACGAAATATGGGAGAAGCTATATCCACACAAAACACTATCCGCCATGTTGCTTCGTTGTTAAGTGTAGCGATCGTTATATTCCAGTGGATAAAATTGGGACACTGACTTCCTAATGAACCTGCTGTACTGATTGAGTCCAGGACAAAATCAAAACAAACTAAGATTAATAATTTCTTTGAAAATCTGGCAAGGTTAAAAAATTGGGGAATGGCATCATCAAACCAAAACGGCATTTACAAGTCAAGGAATATTGGCCGCCATTAGGTTCCAAATCTTGTCTTTCTGTTTCTTACTTGGAACATAAAGATTACTAACCCCCCCCTAAATTTGCACACTGCTTTGTGCGGAAGTGAAACCTGGTATCATATTTGAAGGTGAGAATTTATAGCTGACGATGTTTGAGAACAGGGTATCGTGGGATATATTTTGAACCTAAAATAAAGTAACAGGAAGCTGGGGAAAAAAATGCATAATGAAGAGCACCATGATTTCAGCTTCCATGAAGTAATATTAGCATGTTCAAATATGTGGTGAATCCGAATCTGGAAGTCAAGTACTTCAAGCCAAGGCAAGCCTTCTAATTACCCTTCACTACTAGGCCTGACCTCCCAATTTGGATTTGCCACTGGTTCAAATCAAGGATAAATTGGGAACGACACAAACCACACATGAAAGAGATGGGAAATGCTACCAGTTTCTGGCTTATAACCCTAAAGGACAGCAAGTAATGGAACACCTAAGCACAAATGGGAGGATAATACTAAACAGATGTTACAGAACTGCATTGGTAGGATGTGGCCTCAGATTCAACTGGCTCAACACAGGCATCAATAAGGCACTTGCAAACATGGTAAGAGACCTTCACATTCCACAAAATGTGGGGAATTTGTTGAACAGATACATGATTAGTTGGTTGTATAAAAATCCTAAAATGTAAATATCAATATTATTGTCTTCTGGGATATGATGACCACTGAGGACTGTGTGCTGAATTTTATGCCTTTTGCTCAACTGCGTTATCACAGTGCAGTTCATTATATACATTGTTACAGGTGCTGGATGTAATGGCTGTGAATGCGTGCTTATGCTGTGATTAATATTTGGAACCCATGTACTAAGCATTACTAATTACTAATTATTGATCATAATCTAATTTTTATCATTTAGTTCATCAACCTTCACAGTGGATAAAGGCCAGAAATGTGACAGCACATGCGCAGAAACCAGATTTCATCTTTCGGCAAAACAGATGAGTCCATTTAAATTGGCGGGGTCGTCAGTTCAGTCGACTACTGGCAGCCGAGGTGTTCGCATCAGCAGTAGTAATGCTGGATACACCATGTTCTGAGGTAGTGTGAAGGGTACTGGCTACCCATTCCATTCGCCATTTTCCCCTTCACTTCCCCTCCCATGCGTCACGTGCCATCACATTTCAACTGGAGTCTACTACATATGGACATCATGCACAATGGTCGCTGAAAGTATGTAACACACTTTAAACATTTCCACCAGCTGTACAGCATTTTGCAACATGTACACTAATCATCACAGCAAAATGACATTCTCCTTGGAACAGCATTTTACCTCATCAAGACAAGGGTATTCTACAGGCTTACTGTAAATATACATGTGGAATGCAACAAAGAGCAAACCCATTACAGGAAGGTTCCATTCAATAGAGGTACTTGGAAGTATGGATTATCAGGACTCCAGATCATTGCGACTAAAATTTTTCCACTAAAGACAGGTTTAAAATACACCCAGGTTCAATTTTAAGATGCATTTCACTGTATAAAAGCTTTAAACTGGTTCAAAAATTTTTGCAATGTGGTATTCCATTTATCATTATGCATTTACTTTACTATCATGCTTGACAATTAAGTCCTTGGTCAGTGGACTCAGCATGGGCAACTAATGCAAGTCTATCATTCAAAATGAAGAAGAATTGTTCAACTGAACAACAAATTTCAGATACTATGCTGCTGTTCCTCTAGACTTCATCAAGTATCTGTTACAGGCTACAAAACTGTCTACAAAATATTGGAGCCGATGTTGAAATGTGATTACTATGAATGAATGGTAAGGTATAAACTTCAAAATGATTCAAGAATTACAGCGACACAGCATTCCATTTAGCCGAAACAGCCATTTAACATAGTCTACTTACCTTACAGACACAGCATTTGCTATCATGCACTTCAGAGATGCAGCAAAAATTCTCTGAGCAACTGCTAAATCAATGTGGACAGCAAACCGAAAATCCATACACATGAGACATGATGCCAAGGTCTTGCCAGGTGCTGACAAGATTCATTATCAACAAACTCAGAACATGTTGCCCGAGGATGTGAAAGAAACTACAGCTACCGGCAGTCACTCAAACACAAAACTTTGACGTACTTCTAAAACTGGCAATATTAAAGTATAACTAAAACTGTCACTTTAGAAACAAGATGATTAACATACTTCATTTATTGTATTAGTAATGTGACAGTCCTGAGTGGGCAAGCACCACTTTAGAATGCGGTACCTATCAACACATTAAACCAATCCATGTACAAGCCTGGACAGGCCCTGAGGGTTCCAAGAGTTTCAGGCTCCCAGATTTCATGACAATTGGCATATGAAGATGGTAAGGTTGTCAGCCCTATGCACTGGCCACCTTTACCCCCAATAAATATTCCTGGTTCTCATTTCTGTTAAGAGGCTGAGTCGACCCCAGGGCCATAGTGCGGCTGTAAGGATTATGTCCATGGAAAATTTCAACGACACCATCAGGAATCAAACCCGCGACCTTCCGGCTTGTAGCGCAGTATCAACACATCAGTGACTTATTTTATATATACTGCCATCGATGCCTAATGGTAAACTGTATCCAAGTGCAGGTTCTAGCATTGAACAATTACAGAATTTTCATGTAAAACTTCATGTGAAAGTGTTCACATATTTAACAAACACACACCAAAGAAATTTAAAATAGCCATAAAATGAATTGTAATTAATTCAATGAACAACTGACTGTAACAATTTGCCTCCTTTTTATCCCTAAACCTTTAGCAGACAATTGAAAAGTGAATTTTCTCTCTTGACAACCTGAATTCTTCTGACTTTGCATAGACATTTAAATTGATATTAGCCCAAGATCCACACACCAGCATATGGTACTGTATGATGATCAGGGTTAAAATCCTTGTTAAAACGTCCCATTAGTTTGAAACCTCCTTACGTCTTAAACTAGCTGTTACAGTATCCATATAAATTTTAATTATTGCCTTCATAGGAACTTGACTATATTTTCAATATTGGTTATGAGATCATACTGCTAGCTTGTACTTCTGTATTTAATTTGCTCCATGCAGGTTACCATAATATACCAACAACATCTGAATTTTGGAACTAGTGCTGAGCTGTCCTTGGTCCAACAGTTCAGAGAAATCATCACGCATGAACCACGCACTATGTGTGACTACCTTCTTTGTCACCATGCATGAAATGTGGACAAACTAATATGGCCCGCCTTTTAATGCAGTCAGTTTTTGCACTAATCCACAAAAGACTTGAGTTTTCGACAGGATTGTAATGGCACATCCCATGATGCAGAAAACAGACACTACCATGGTGCTGTGTACTTTCAAAGTAGTTTTATGCTACATACATGAATGTAATTTCACTTATGGCCATACATACAGCCTTCTGTATTCAGATTTTCATGGAACACAACATTAAGTGCACATTTCATATTCATTTTTACCAAAAATCAGCCACGTAACATGGAATGTACAGTGAAATTCATTTATGCTTTTTACGTAACATAGTACTGTCACTGAGCCACTTTTCCTAGAACTCATGCTTGCACGTGCCGGAAGGAAAATTTAACGAAAAACTGTCAAAAAGTGTATACTGCAATATATTCCATATACACAACTATTTATCAGTATAGGGGTTTTTATATATACACTCAGATCACATAATGGCAACATGTCAAAAAGTGGTTTAGCCACTGCTTCTGCTACTAAGTCACAGGACAGACATTGTCCCCAGATAACTTGTTGCTTTTCTCTTCAAAAGAACAACTAAAAAAGGGAAATAATAATGTAAAACAAAGTAAGTTTCCCTGTGAGTGCCATGAGAGTACATGCAGAGATCAACATAGTGTTCCACCCTTTCTTAACCTCACCACCTGTTGCAGGAGAGTGGTTCACACTTCTTCCAGTGTTGTGGAATATTCAAATTCAGGTCCTGTAGAATGTTCTGCTGTGCTAATCTGTAAATAGTTATGACCATTTTGAAGGAGTGTAGCACCTTCAAAACATCAGGAACTATTTGCCAGATGACACAGTGTCCACACTCCACAAAACTTGAACCTGTATAATACAAAGGTTTAACCAAAGTTCCCAAACTCACCACTAGTATCCAAAATACCTAGTAGTCTGCCACCATAAGCCATAGTACTGTAATCTTCTAGGTCAGTCTATTGAGTTTTGTAGCCATCACCTTGACATTTGCTTGGTATAGGTATTTTACTACAGGGCACATGTCAGAGTTTGACTTCAAACTCATGAAAACTGCATCACAAACACACGACATGCTCAGAACAGCTAGGGGTGACAATTTCACAGGGAGAACACAGACTTTCAATTGATTTTCTTGACTCAAACGAGGGAAAACTTCGCCTGATGTCTGTGTGCATTCACACTGTCCTTCCAGAGCGTGTAGAGATCAAAACTGACAAAATCTGCATCGCCAACAAAGACCAGTGAAGTATCATTTTGGAGATCACAGCTTACACGTTTTATATAGACACACAAAGTGAATTCTAAAACAGGACAGGGTCACAAAAGGAGCAAAACTTGGGTTTTCTGTCATAACCCCAAAGCCAAACATCAGAAACAACTGCTGAACACTCCACACATGCAGCGTTTCTGGCAGCGATAGAAATGCTCAGTCCACTGAATAATTTGGAAGGGGACCATCTGAAGCAGACAAGGACCAATAAGAGACAAAGGTGTATTGGAACTGTCAGATGTGGCCTTATGTATTTCACTAACTAGAATGTCACAGTTGAATCTTTAGCGGTTATTTTCATATTAAAAAAGAACCAGTTTCAAATAATGATCTAGAAGTTTGCTCCAGTAATACAGATTTTCTTTCTATTTCCTACAGCCAAATGTCACAAACGCTTTCTTCTGTACCCCCTTCTACTTCATCACTCCCTAATTGTTCTGTTGATGCTATACCTAATCTCACTTAAAGCACCATCAATAAGGGAATGAATCAATTTATGACTGAATAAATAAATACAACACTGGGATTAACTTCAACCATCAGAATCACCACAGCTTAGAACCTACAAATTTCAATATTATGAATCTCTACTGGCTGAGCTTTGTCAGCTTTCCCCTGTACATGTTGCTGTTGGCGGCACTCTTACTTCTACACAATAGTGTCTGCATATATTCATTCAATAACACTTAGCAGACCACAGCAGTCTTTACAGTTACGGTACGGTGATTTGCAAATATTTTACTAGCATCATAGAAGTGACCGCCTATTTTACAGTATCCCATAGTTTGCCAGGAATGACTAAGGGAAACCACAAAATACTCCTGCCAGGACAGCCACTTTCCTTGCTACATTCCTGAAATGGGACATCCCACATATGAAGGAAGAACAACTCGTGTTTAAATTGTTTTAAGGCTATCATCACTATAAATGCATTCAAGGGCAGATGAGGAACAGCTCCACTGATTCTTAACTTCAGCCCTAGATGGAAGCTATCAGCATTCTGGCCCGTTCATTTTATCCAAGTGGACACAACTCTCATACCCATTAATTAAGGTGGGTGGGCCTAAAAGCCCATTTGGAAGTTTTGGAAAACAAAGTCTCCTGGCTGTGGCATGCGTTAAACACCAGAACATTCAGGCCGTAGTCTCAGCACTATGTTGCCTACACTAGCCTGTGTCCCTGTATCATCACTATATTCTGAAAAGTCAGGTGAAAATGAAGAAAATTTAAAGAAACCAGACTTCGGTGTCGGTAACAAAACCGATCACTCAGCCTCACGTACTCCAATATATCATGTGAAAATTCAGCCATGAGAATAGCAGCAAAAGTATATTTTGGTATGCACTGGAGCGCAAGATCGTACAGCCCAAAAGTCAATTTAACATAGGCTATTTACATCTGCAAGTTAACCTTTAGCCATGACATATATATATAGACACTACTGCTTACACCCAATGACTATATTTCACACATTTAGTCAACAAATATAGTTACTGAATAATTTTTTGAGACATGTTACAAAATCTCCATTTTTTTACCCTTCACAAAATGCCCTGTATTTCATTAACTTTTATTTTCTGGTTCATAAAATATTCACATTTTACACAATAGATGTGCCAAAATTTAAGTTTCCTGCTCTGGAGCCAAAGGGTTAAATAACACAGTACCTTCCACATAGTTTGTTTTTGGCGCGAAAGCCCCCCCAGTGGGCCATGGCCTCCTCATTCACAAGGTTTCTAGATCACACACAACACACCACAATCAGTAGGACTCCTCTGGATGAGTGATCAGCTCATCACACAGACCTCTACCTGACATCACACAACACTCACTACATGCCTCCGGAGGGATTTGAACCCACAATCTCGGCAGGTGAGTGGCCGCAGATATACGCCTTAGACCACGTGGCAACCAGGACCGGCACTGTACACATATACAGGATGAAAATTGTGCAAGCCAATGTCTAAGGAATTTTTGATAACACTATACTGGTAATACAGAGAACTACTTATCCGTATTAGACACAACTCACCATAGTTCACACATGAAGCACAAGTCCTAAACAATGCCTTCCTCTTGCAGTTACAAAGACACTTTCAGTATGGTATGGAATCAAATAGATGGGCCCCATAAGAGTAAGGTTTGGGTTTGAAATACTTTTTTAAAATTATTATTCTGATATGTTTGGGGATTAAGTATTTATTATTGCTACTTATTCATACATAAAAACACCAATAATCACCAATACTTACAAGAGTAAAAATTTATTTGTACTTCAGTTTCAGTAATGGTCCAAGGGAGAACATATAAAAAATCCTTTTTTTTTTTCCCTCAAAGGGTAGTCAAAAGATGAAAGCATGTTCAGTGAATAGACTAACTTCATGGGAGGTCATCTAAAATTAGTAACATTCTATTTTATGTAGTTCAACACGTAATGTATGCGATGAATAAATTATATACAACACGGAAACTAACTATACATTACCATCAATACGATAAATTTATGACATGAACTGCACTATACTCAACTACCGTAGACAAAGCAAGAATCCACGGGCAACCAAATTTGTGGCACAATCTAAATACCTTACAATTACTCCCGTCATTTCAAGTCCATACAAATGCATAATGTATGCTGTACTGCAGTGTCTTACGCGCTACTTCCTAATGTAGAAACACAGTATAAGTTTGTTGAAAATGTAAGTCAACAAAATAAGCATGCATGGAAAGAAACATACAAGAGGGAAACAAAAAGAAGTTTTAAAAGTCACTGTGCAAGTTTGTGCTATGACCCATCGCTCAATAACGAAGAACTGTCCGTCCCCTGCGAGTCTGCTCCCTCATCAGAATCACTAACAGATACAAGTGAATCCACAGACCTCAAATTTAAAGTGCTTTTTTCACGGGCATGTTTACCGTCAAGACTACAATTTTGGTCAGATGTATGGTTTCGCAGTTTCTGCTCTAACTCTGCCCACGGATCTTCCAGCATTGAAGGGTGATAATAGAGCCTTATATCATCACTATTTCGCTTATTTCCTAAGAAGTTATTATCCTAGAAGCAGAAAAACACATATTAAAAATAGTTTAATATTTCAAGATTGGTTTATATGACAAGAACAAGTTGGTTACGCTCAAAATTCAACACTTCTTTTCAAATGCCTACCCGTCTGTTTCTGTTTGAAGAATAACTCCTCGGCCTGTCCATGTTATTATATGGGCTGAAACTTGAGTTACCGTTCGAACTTGTAAAACTTCTGTTGAAGTGTTTTTTGTTCATACTGTACGGACTTAAACTGGAGTTACAACTTGAATTGGAGAGACTTAAGTTTTTTCGGTAATTTGCTTTCCAATTACCACCACCGCCTCTTCTATTCGCGTTGGTTACAGGGCTACTGAAACTGGAGTTACAACTTGAACTGGAGAGACTTAAGTTTTCTCGGTAATTTGCTTTCCAATTACCACCACCTCCTCTTCTATTCGTGTTGGTTACAGGGCTACTGTAACTAAGCGGAATAAAGTCGAGGTCTTCTGATTTTGGTGAGCCCTTAAAAGGGGAATTTCCATACTTCACTGCACTCTGACAACTTGGACGAACAAAATCATGAAACATGCCCTTGCTATTGTTTAAAAATGGCTTTGAACTCATAGGAGTAGCATAATAATAATAATTCTGACTCATGCTGAATGTCTAATTAGAACACATTCAAGTAAAACTGAGCTTAAAGTTACTATACTAAACTTGCACCAAATCACTAACAAACTACAAACAATACCACCATCTAATCCAAGCGTTTACGTCATCTAGTTCCTGATAAAACTAACGACTGGCTTGTTGGGCTACACGTACCGGAAGTATGGTCCGCTCCACTAAACCATCGAAGACAAGTGAGTATCTATTGGGATGTCATGTCATATAGATTTAATTAATGGAAACACAGTATCCCTCCTATTTATAAAGAAATTCTATTCTTAACAGCGGAATTTAAACGATTAACAAAAATCCATCTTAATCGAACTTGTGTTTGCATTACAAAGCTAGGGTTCATGTGCGCGTCACAGATTAGGTGCAAGCACAGATCGTCCAATATGGGTGCAAGTAAGTGTTAACACGTAGAACCGAACGAAGAATTAAAGCCCAGACGTTGATAGATCAGGGGCAAGTACATGTTACCCATCGAACCAAACGTAACATGAAAACACAGCATTTTCTGCGACATTAAGTAATACTATGTTGGCAAAGAAATGTATAGAAATGAAAGTACATCCCACGCAATTATCTGAATCATGGAATTAATGTTGAATTCTCACTTGTCATATTTTTGTGTTGGCCACTTTGCGTCTACGGTCCATCAGGGTTACCATATAGCCTTTCCACCACAAGCAAAGAGTATATTAACTTCTTATCGGCCGTAGGAAGGTGGAAATTTTAATTTTCCTTATAGGTGCATAAAAAAGTACAGATAACACACAATTGTATGTTACTCTAGTCGCAGAAATGTTTTAAGTGAATACTGTTTTGTTCAGAAGTGTACGAACACTATGAAAATAGCATGTATGAAATTCTTCACCTACACTGTATTGCACAGTGCAAATTCCAGTAACAGAGTCAGCAGAGAATGTGTTTCCTACTTCTGTCCATTGACTCTGTATTGGGGAGAAAACTCAATTGATGTGCCCATAATGTGCGGGAATAGGTAAACAAAACTGTTCTGACTTTAACGGTTTTTAATGACTGGTAGTGTTATTTCCAATACTGAACTATTCTTCCCATTTTTCAAGGGGAAGGAGAGAAGAAACTCTGGATTTTTTAATATTCTATTATGCCCTTTTGAAGACAACAAAAATCACTTAAACATTTGGTATGATCAATAACAACACTATTTGAGAGTAAATACATAATCACAACTTGTACTTGTGTTCCTTAAATCCTCCCTGACTACATCTTCTGATATGATTCTCATAAATATACATTTAAGTTGCTACTTTTGTTGTCATTTTGAGGTTCTTGAAGTTGTGTTGCTGAAGCTTCACCCTGAAGGTCAAAGCACTGCAGTTCTTTAAAATGTCACTAACTGTTCACTGTTTGACACAGCATAATATTCTAGAGGACTTGAGAATACTTATTTCTTTTAATTAAGAACCTACATTTCTAGTGTGTATGTTAGTACTGGTTATAAATTGCGAATTTCCACTTACTTACACTTCTAATAATTTTGTATCATTTAACTGGTTGTCACAGCATTATACTGGTTCTGAGCCATAATGTTGGAAATAACCACATGTATTCTGTTTCTTTTTGCAGAGTTGAAATTGAAAATACAGCAGACAAAGGCAGTGAATCCTTTCGTCCGGCACCTACAGGACTGGACAAGTGCTGGCTTATCAAATATTCCGGATTATTGAAATGTACCCATAATGACATAAGTTCTTATAACTAAGTTTGTGCTGCTACTCCTATATTTGAGCTGTACACCTCATAAAGGTAAAGGTAAATTTAAAGGTAAAGTTCATCTTACAAGAGGGCATGAAGGCCCAGAGGGGGAGTAGAGGTCTTTCTTTAACCTCGGCGCTAGATTGGGTTGGGTGGTCCCGGTCGCTTTACGCCCCTGGAGAAGACTTGGTACCCATGGTATTGGAGGCTGGTTGGGCCCCAGGGCCAGTCTAGATAGGTGTGGAAAATCTTGCCCCCACTGGGATTCGATCCCCGGATTGTCCAGTCTAGTGAGTCTGCTGTACAACTAGTTAAAGAAATATTCCATATGAATATCTCCTACAGCTGCTGGTTCAGGGGCATTGAGGTATATGTTTTATGGAGTCCGTTTAGTTTCTACCACAGATGCTTCTGGACTTGGGACAATTTTACTCATCTCCAAAAGTATCAGGATTTCCAGAGTATCAGCTTCAGGGTGAGAGGAGTTCTACTGTAATTGTGTCAGACAGGTGACACAGGTTAATGCATTTATAAAATTAATCAAGAGTAGAGATACAGGTGAACATCACTTTCAATTCAGACTCGTACGATTCCTTAATTGGGATACTGGGCTATAGTTATAATTATATACATACAAGGTGTTTATCCCATTAATTAACCAGCTTGATGCACAAAATTTTTGCTGTGCACGAGATGGCCACCTATAGGTGTGATGATACCAGAGGCTGTGTAATGCAATTTTGACCTGATGATGAGCACATGTGCTTGAAACATGTAGTGGCATGAAATAAACTTATTGTAAAACAAAAATTTTGTGCATCAAGTTGGTTAATTACTGGGATAAATGGACTGAGATGCACGGTCAGCAAAACGTTGAAAAAAAAAAACCTAGGTGATGTATCCATTTCCTGATATTGCATTGTTGTACTAACATCCTCAGCTGTTATCAACTTATCTGTATTCTCTAACATTTCTTGATAGTTACTCCTGAATCTTAAAACTGATGTTTATTCACATTTTAATTTCTGGTATAAGAACGGTTAACTTATGAAACCAATTGAGGTCCACAAAATGTGACAAAAGTTTGTGAAAATGATATTTTTCAATTCATCTGCTGATGTTACAATATGAAAAAGTGCGTTTTGAAGTTTGATATGACCACTGGGGCAGGTTAACAGGTAATTTTCCTTCACCAAGAGTGTTTCAGTTTTGCCACAAACTGCTCAACAAACATATCACCTTGCAGGTACACTTGCATGCTAGTTGTTATGTTTTAATTTTTGTATTGACTTCCACCTACTGCAGTGATGACGGAGACTTGATGCTGATGAGTCAGTGACAGGTGCCTTACCATCTCTTGTGGTCTTGTGGGAGATTTGTCAATAACGAAGTGACCATCCAACCAACCAAGCAACAAACAAACTAATGAAGGAAACTCAATTTTAATAGAGACAAGATACATATTATATACATCGTATAATTTTTTTTAGTCTACAATATATTAGCTTTCAGATACATTAAATACAAGGCTTATTCAGAAAGTAAGTACCGTTTCACTGTAAAAAAAATTGAGTAAGGTTTTGTACAAAATTTTATTGTTATCAGATTCTACATTCTTCAAACTTTTTCCACATATTCACTGCCATTATTGAGGCACTTATCGTAGCGGGGCACAAGTTTTTGTACACCCTCCTCATAGAATGTGGCCGCCTGTGATGTTAGCCACTACTGACAATGTCATAGAGTAGTGTCCTTGAAATCTGAGGAAAGTGCAGGGAGAGATCAGAAATTGTGAAACATCTGTCGTCATGCATTCTTTCATTGACCTTATGCACCAAATCATCATTCACCAAAGATGGACGCCCACTTCGCGCCTCATCATGCGTGTTCTCTCGTCCTTCATTGAACATCCGAACCCATTTCCTAACCATGCTATCACTTATTGCATTGTCACCATACACGTGGCAGATCTGGTGATGAATCTCACTTGCTACCACATTCCTAGCTTGCAAAACACGAATTACAGACCGTATGTCACAGTCAGCGGCCCCTTCAATTGTCTTAAACATGTTTAACGCACAGGAACAAACATAAACATAACATGAACTTCTCGAAATGGCGTCTTTGGCTTCTCAATTGATAGAGGAAGTCACCGTACATGCGCAAAGTAACAGTCTTGAGGATGCGCGAGAGATATGCGCAGACAGTACTTACTTTCCGAATAACCTACGTATGTTTCTTTAACCATGCTAATCATTCGTCAGTCACACAACTGACATGCATACTGTCTCCAAGATGGACTATTAGGTAACTGTTGAATAGTAAATATTCCTGAAATTCACTTTTACTTCACAAGATTCACTTAGCATTGCTGCACATTGCAGGTCTGTTTTTGATGGTTATCACTTTGTTACTCACACACTTTTCACTTAACAATAAGACAATTAAAACTGTTTTTACAGATGAAGGAAGAGTACATATGAGAACAGTTCAAAGTAGAAAACAAGGCAACATGTGGGAGAATATGTACACTGCAAGATTACATGCAATTCTTACAGACAAGAAAGTGTGGAAAAATACATAATAAATTGGTTTTTATAATACATATCTGTCAACAGTGATTTTATTTTTACATGTATCTTATCCTTTACAACTCTTCATCATTAAAGTCATCTTTTACCTTTCAAATAACACAGCCTTTAAGGATCTGGAAGTCAGGTCCTTTGATATATCAACTGACCCACAGTATATTCAACTTGAAAAATATTAAATTGTCAGTGCAAACATACATATGCACAACAGATGTGTATATCTGTGGATCATAACAAAATTTTGTAATGTCAAAAGTAGGTAATAATGTGTGTTTGGGTCTTCTGGTTGTGTTGAATTTGTAAATTGACAGGGGGGTTTTTTCAGTCAACACTAGTTTATGAAGAGGCTGCATGTGCCAGATTGCTGTGAAATCTGTCACGAGACAACATATTCGAACTTTAAAGATCTGAGGTTCTCGCAGTTTTCTGACATGTGACATTAAAGTGTTGTGTGAGCAGTTTCTGATGTTCAGAAGGATCATCTTACGTTTATCTTCATGGTCAAAGAACTCCAAGAAAAATGCTTGACCCTGAAGATGAAGGCACTAAAAGCCTTCGAAACATCAGAAACTGCTTGCCCATTGACACCATGTCACATCCCAAGTGCCTTCATCTTCAGGAAATGAAACTGCACTTGCACTGGTCTATTAGTGGCTTGAATAGAAAGGTAGAAAATGTAGGTACCTCACCATTTAACAAATAAATTGTCAACTGAAATACCCTCTTATTGGTGTTAACCTGTGTTTCAAGAGTCAAAAGAGGAAAGTCACGAAAACAGGTACCAGTAATTTGTGCAAGTTACAGACAAAAGTGAAGCAGTTAACATGACACATAAAACTCTCCACTTGAAACTGTTTTATATATCAAATGAAAAGCAAGTGGGAAGAGAATGAAAAATGTAAATTATCCTTCATAATTTATCTGTATCAACCATCAAAACACATTTATATGTGGATAACAACCACATTTATGTGTCTCCTCTGACACCAGGAAGTTTTACAATTAAAAAGGCATTATGAAGCTTAGTCGAAACATGTAGGCAGCAGACAGAAAAATATGGTTTCAGATCTGTGTTCTTCTGTGATTTTACACAGTATGGAATGGTAGTTTGTTACTGACATTTCAGTTCAACCTATCAGTCCCATCTTCAAGTGTCAAGCAGTCCAAGAAGAATGACAGGAACATTTGGTTACACTGTGTAAAATCCCAGAGCACATCACTTTTCAACCACAGCAGAAGTCTGACTTTAGGCAATAAAATATGGTTGTTATCCTTATACGCTTGTGTAACTGTTATGACTGATAAAGATAGAAGGCATATGTAGGTACTTGGTTTATTTGTTTCAATGTAAAATCATTCATCACAAATTACAGTCACTAACAATACAAGCAATTTGAAGGAAGAACATAGCACATATTCCAACCACAGATGGGTACCGACACTCAACGAAAAAACAAGGTTTTTGCCATACCTTAAAGTCTATAGGTACAGCAAATATTTATCACAAGGAATATAGTAATGTAAAATACTTGCCGGAAACAGTGTAGGTCATTTGTAGAACGAGGAATGGATATGAATGATAAATGTACACAAGTCAAAATCAAGAACATCATATTAAGTTCCACCATATTTGTGTACCCATATACAGAATATTTGTCTGAGATTTTAAGAAATCTGCAACCTATGCATTACCACCTTGGGCACTCTGTTCCTTGCAAAATCAGAAACTCATATAAGAAAGGCAAACATCTGCACTGTTTCAGTGGACTACGATTTAAGACAGTTGTCTGAATTTGAATTCAACAAAACTTCACAACCAAAAGGTTTCAGAAACTGTCTAAAATA
>Ga0131853_10012146_pt1 | contig 15770 bp, 8 predicted proteins | sample TergutLab28metaG_FD_92764 | JGI IMG/M metagenome (GOLD analysis project Ga0131853, IMG submission 92764) | Labiotermes labralis P1 segment gut microbial communities from Petit-Saut dam, French Guiana - Lab288 P1 (version 2) (version 2) | ecosystem: Host-associated > Arthropoda: Insects >...
CAACATGTTTCAGGCACTTATATGCCCATCATCAGGAGCTCGATTCTATACTTGTTTTATTACTGCATATGGTGTGTAATGCCTTGGTTGCTGGTGGTCGGCGGTCAGGTGCAGGGCAGCAGGATATGAGGGAAGCTGCTCGAGCAGTTCCCTCTTCCCGGACACATAGCCTGCTGCTCTGCAACTGACCGCCGACTACCAGCAACCAAGGCATTACACACCACATGCGGTAATAACACAAGTATAGTCTCGAGCTCCTGATGATGGGCATATAAGTGTCCGAAACATGTTGAGAAGATTACAAGTGCAATAAACCATTCAGTAGCATCTAGTTGGTTTTCTTCTCTACGCTTGTACAACGATGCACGGACAAACTTACATCAAACCTTACGCTTTGTTTAATAGCTGTTTATTGCGCGAGTTTCAGTAAATAAACACACATGATGCAAAAGCTGATTTACACAGACTCTCTAAAAATAAAGTCTCCAATATAAATACACTAGAAGTTCATGTCGGCTGAACCCTTTGTTAAAAATGTTGGTATGTTGATGAGGTTAATAGGGTTACAAACCACTAGACATGGAATAAACCAAATAGTGAAAATTATTGTTACTTAATCTGTCACATGTGTCAGGGTCGCCAGGTTTTCGTGAAAAGGGGTTTTATCACGGAAAGAAAGTACGTGGCACACCATGGGGATGTACAGAGTAATATATATACGCTCCACACACACACACACACACACACACACACACACACACACTTATACACACACACGCACACACATACATACACACACACACACGCACACACATACACACACACACACGCACACACATACACACACATACACACACATACACACACACGCACACGCACACACATACACACACGCACACGCACACACATACACACACACATACACACACACATGTACACACACACACACACAAACACACACACGCACACACATACACACACACACACATAAACTTAACTTGCCTTTGAGTAGAAGCAAATGCTTAGCTTCGCATCTGCCCGCTTGCATACTGACTTAAGAACCAACAGTACTTCTTTGGCCATGTTCGTTGCCCGCATGCAAGCTGTGGCTGAGAAAAGACATTAATGCACTGCAGGAACTGGGAAAGAAACCTGTACTTCCAGCCCATAGTATAGAACGGTACTCATTTCATGTTTCTGTCTGATCATTTAATACAGACTGCACGCCATGCCCTTCAGAGTTTCGTAGATACGAGCAGCAAAACGATATTTTACGAATTCCCATGTATATTAGTTTTTTTAAATTACAGTCCTGATTAAACTGTTTTACAATACACCCTACAAAATATCATAGGCAAATAGCACTGTAACTATATGTTGACATTAGTTAGTCTCCAATTACACTTCTTATAAAACTTGCCGGTAAATGAGTTGTGAAAAATTAAGCGAGAAAATTGAAAAATTCCATGGAGTAATTACGCTCAACAAAACTGACCATATTATCCTCTATTCAAGGCATTATTTTTAGGTCACTAAGGTTCAGTTCAGTACCATTTTTCCACGAACCTGCCACAGGAACATATTCTGAGGTACCTCTTTCCAGCCCCAAAATAAAAATTTAATCTTTTTTAGATTCTTCTAAAAAAGATTAAATTTGTATTTGTGGGCTTGAAAGAGTACCTCAGAATATGTTCCTGAATAACAGTAGCAGAGATGAAGTGCATGAGAAGAACAGCAGGATAGACTTGGACAGATTACAAAACGAATGAACAAATTGCAAAGGAGTTAAAAAATAACACCAATTTTGGACAAATTACTGGAATACAAGAGAAGCTGGATACAACTTGTAAATAGAATGCCTCGAAATATATTACCCAGGGTAATGAAATACCACTCCCCAACTAGCACAACGAATCATGGTAGACCTTTGAAGAGACTTCTGGGTACGTGAGACCGGAACGGGTCAACAAGTGACCAACTCCATGAAAGATATGTGATGATGATGATCCTTTTTAGAAAATATTTCTTTACTATGTCCTTCTCACCCTAGGCTTTCCGACTGCAATTTTAGGTGTATTCCTTACCTTCCACATGCGCGACATACGTTCTGGTTGATCTGATAGTTATAGAAATATTTGCTTCTAAGACAGTCAATTTTCCATTTTTACGTGATTCCTGTTCATACTACCTTAACCATATACAAATCCTCTCCCGAGCACTGCCTTCTGATACACGCAATATACAAGCACTTCCTTTGCGATTCAAGACCAAGTTTTCCACCAGATAAAAAAAATGAATGATCGCAGTTTGGGTTAAAACTTAGTAGATGGTAGCACTTTAATTCAGCCGTGCGGCACACTTAAGACTTCTATTAAATATTCCACTTTCATCATTACAATGAACTAACTGTGGGTAGAATTTAATATATCTTCACTACGGCTTTCATCAGCAGTCACAGGAAGGAATTCGTTTCAACTGGTATTAGAGAGATCGTCCTTCAGTTAAAATCCCTTAAGATGGAAATTATCTGTTGAAAATTATCAACACAAGTTGGGTTACATTCAACGCATACAGTATACGTTAGGGGAAGCTGTTGAAATTCTCTCGTGTGGACCAACAAACAGCGAGAAGAGAACAGAACAGAGAGGAGTGCTGTAGAGGGTTTTAGTTTACGTTCAAATACATTTCATACCATGTTTACGCTATACAAAGAGTAAGCCTTGGAGGGTTATTTACAGATGAACTGTTGATGACGAGCATAGGGGACCAACCCTAGTCGTGAATGAGGGTGTTCTGTAGTTGTGATGTGCGAAGGAGAAATGCAAGAGCAAACTGAAGCAGATAGAGTACCTGTTGAATGTGACAAGGGAGCTGAATTGAAATTATCTGGGGATGTTATTCGGTGCGTCAAGATGCTTGATTTCTGCCGGGGGAAATATTTAACTTAATTCCGTTTTATAAAAAATGGGGGATGGGAAACAATTTGTAGTGCGGTTTATAAGTACAAATGTTATTGTAACCGCATCGCTTTGCTACACATTCTGTTTTGTTGAAACGGTTACAGTAGTTATGTTCATTATCATCCAACAATTTAAGATATATTTCAGAGGAATTAATTCATCTTCAGGGGTTTAAATTCATACGTTCTGGTCAGAGGCTCTCAGAGCTTGTTCTGGCAATATAAATCGTCTATTTGAAAACGTCGATAGTTTCAGGAGTTCAAGAATTTCACCTTTCAGATTAATTAAATGTTGCTCGTCTTACCTCAAGTTAATCCTATTTTCATTGACGAGACTCTCGAGCTTATTAATAACCAAAACACAATGTAAACTCAGCGTCAAGATGAATTAATTACTAATAACTCTGCTAAATTTGAAGCTAATTATTAATTCTTACATGAACACCTAATTTCATAACCGTTTTTCTGAAACATAACCTGAGCCAGTCGATTCCATTGCAGTTCTTCACACTATGTTTCTGTAAGATCACTTCTATTATTACCCACCTACTCATGATGAGGTCTTCGAAATGATGTTTTAGTCGCGTTGATCGTAAAATCTCAGTTTCTTTATAATTACAAAAGCTTCGCTATTTTTTATTTTCTTATGCGTAGAAGTTTCTGCAATTGACTGTCCGTTTTGTAAAATGAACGTACTCTTTTTCGTGGCCCTGATTGTGCTATCATTTGGATGCCTATTTAACAGTTCCTTTATACGTATAGCATATAAGAAAAGGTAAAGTGATCCCGTTACAGGCCCGGTGTGGCCCAGAGGATGGGTAGAGGTATAGCTGTACTCTTCCATGACCGCTACACTAGAAGGAGGTGAGTGGTCAGCAGCACGCCCCGGCTGCACTTTACCCCCAAGAAAGACCCGGTAGCCACTTTACAGGAGGCTGGGTGGGTCCCAGGGCCGGTCTGGACGGGCGGAAAGTTTCGTCCCCACCGGGATTCGATACCAGACCGTCCAGCCTGTATTCAGTAGCTATACTGACTGAGCTACCCGGCCCACACGTATGGTATATAGTGCCTTCGAAATAAAGATGGCGTAAACAACTGCTTTACATTAATCAGGACGATTAGATTCAGGTACTTTTCCGGTCATAGACCGTACAATATTACAGCTACAAAAAGTAAAATTTAACGAAAGTAATACGTACTTTAGTGTTACAATAGACAGTAATTTCACTTTCATACGTAGTCGCATCAGTATACAGTTGCTTCCATATTGTTATTACAGACACGTCAGGAGGTGTCGAATTTCGATAGGACGGGTTGGAAGAATACAAACCGGGTCGTATCAAGAAAATATCAGCCCAGTTGCCTGCACTTTAGGGGACAGAAATCAGGAGAAACCTTCCGCGATACAGGATTGATTTCGGCAAACAATGAAATGCGCATGCGCATCTTCACCCTCACGTCTTGTTTGCATAAAATTCGCGCATACTCTTGGCGTGTATATTGGAGCACAGCTACTTCTGACCGACAGGATTTGACGGTGAAGCTCTATCCGAGCAAACGATTATACTGAGAGAATAAGATAATGCAGATATAGTATTTTGACGTTTTGATGACCGTGCATCTCAGTATATTTATCTCAGTAATTAACCAACTTGATGCACAAAATTTTGTTTTACAATAAGTTTATTTCATGCCTCTACATGTTTCGAGCATTTGTGCTCATCATCAGGAGGTCAAAATTGCATTACATAGCCTCTGGTATCATCACACCCAAAAGTGTGATGATACCAGAGGCTATATAACGCAATGTTGACCTCCTGATGATGAGTACATGTGCTCCAAACATGTAGAGGCATGAAATAAACTTATTGTAAAACAAAAATTTTGTGCATCAAGTTGGTTAATTACTGATTTAAAAAAGTAGATATAATAGTTTAAAGTAGACTTCAATTCCATATACCCCGTCTTTCGACGACACGTATTTCATGCACTTGATGAAGACTCGTCGAATATAAAAATTAATAGAGTAATTAAAGAATGCGACGTAATTTTGATGCTGAATATTTTCACCTGATAAATGAAAGTCTGTCGAAGATGGGAGAGAATAACGGATTTGCACTTTGTCTATGGAGAATTGTGGGACAGACGCGATGAAGGGGAGATGTTTGCAAAAATGGTGACCTGAATGGCTCAATGAACGTTACTGAACGACCGCAAGGTGATAATATACAAGAAAGGTCTTAAGCGGCACACAGATTTTGAAATAATTTGGACTGTGTAAATCTTTTGTCAACGAATCCATAAAATTATTTATCTTTGTTGAAAAAATCTGCTTCAGTTTTGATTCTGTTGAGAGATATTGTAGACTATCAGCTATCAGACAACCTACAATAAATTAACTATTTATAAATGCATTTACCATTATATAACTTCATTTATAAATAACTCTCTTATTACGAATTTTCGCCTTTCTGCTCATGCTCTTCTTGAATTCAAAATTATTAAGAATACCTTCTTCTGGTATGTGACACCACGTAGTCTGGCATTAATTTACCAACCAAGAGAAAATTTCCCTCTGAGTTGACGGCTTCGTCTACCCTGAAGATGGAAGTAACGCGTTCCACTGCAAGGTGGTAAATTTCTATCAGAGTTATCAGCGAGTAAGTAGCATAAACCTGGAAAAGGCTGCGTAATTTCAGGCCTAGTAATTTTACTTTCCATAAGATATTATTAGGATATTGAACTGAAAGAGAGTGAGATATGAATCATACATTGGAGATGCGAAATGCATGTAAGAAATTTAGTCTCAAAACCTAAAGTGAGAAGACGACATGATAGATACAGGATTTGGTGGAAGAATAATATGAAAGGAGATATGAAAGGAATATTGTGCGAAGTTTTGGACTAGTCTGAGCTAGCTTAGTTCTGTGCCAAAAATAGATTCTGGTAAACACTGGAATGGATTTTCGGGCACTAAAAAGGCAGGGAATTTTATAAATAGGTGAGGATATGCTAGACTTTCAAGAAGTTTTACACTATGAAATAATAATTATAATATTTAGAAAAAATGTGTAAGACAGTAAAACGTTAATAATCCTACTACAATTGACAAATACACAAGGAAACTGGAGTTAACCCTTTGAAAGACGAAGCGCATAGAGCTTTATTTAAAGATCCAGTCCGTACCGCGCTGTAAACACTTTTCATCGCGGTTATAAAAACCAATCAGTTTGTGCTGTAAGTTGCACAAGTCGCTGTTTGCTCTCAGATAAACACAAACACACATCTATGCAGTGTGGGCAGAGCGTACAGTTGTTGAATGTTAAACTTGTTGGTGCTTCATGCAATCAGTAGGCTTTAAAAGGTTAACAAGATGCTATGCCAGACGCAGGATCTATTTAGCATAGTACTATAACCTTCCAAATGACTTGGGCATTGGCCTAAAAACAAGAATATATTGTGCACAGTCAACTCATACTTGTTTGTCACTTCATAACCTGAAAGTTAATGCATGAGATTTACTTTGCTCACAGACGTTTTGGTGAAGATTCCAGGTTTCTACTGTATGACGTAATATAGATTTTTTTAGGGTAATACAGGTTTCTTCTTCAACTCGTTGTAAGCCATCCTGAAGATAGGGGCACAAATTTACTCCGAAAATTTGATACCTATATGCGAATATGGGGACCGCGGTGGCACAGTGGTTAAGGTGCTGTGCTACAAATCAGAAGGTCACTGGTTCGATCCCAGCTGGTGTCAATGAATTTTTCATTGACATAAAATCCTTCCGATCGCACTATGGCCCTGGGGTCGACTCAGCCTCTAATAGAAATGAGTACCAGGAGCATTTCCTGGGGGTAAAGGTGGCCGGTGCGTAAAGGTGACAACCTTACCACCATCCTGTGCCGTTGTCACGAAATCTGGGAACCTTAACTTCCTGGAACCCTCTGGGCCACTCCAGGCCTGTAATGGGACTGATTTATTTTATATGCGAATATACGTACATATATGGCGTCAAATCCCAGAAGACTGGTGACTTGAAACTTACAGGCCTTATAATGACACACAAAGTTCACTGCCAACATCAACATCATCGCCACCATCACAACCACCACCAATTGTGTATCAATATATTCTGAAGAACCTGGTATTGCTATTGTTATTTGTATGTCTCACAACAACCCAGTAGCTTTTCTTTAAAAAGCATAATTATCTCAAGAGTTTTATTGAAAAATTTTCTTCAAACTTCTCACCGTTTGTCACACAGTCAGAAACCTGCACAAATGCAGCCATTAGCACGAGTCTTACAACAAAGTTGGGCAAGGATAGCTCAGTCGGTATAGCGACTCGCTAACGGCTGGACGGTCCGAGGATCGAATACCGGTGGGGGTGAGTTTTTCCGTACCCATTCAGACAGGCCCTGGGGCCCAACCAGTTTCCTGTACGATAGGTACCGGGTGTTTCTCGAGGTAAAGCAGCCGGGGCGTGGCGTTAATCACCCACCCCATCTAGAGCCGAGTTTTAACAAAGAGTAGAGCTATACATCTACTAGGGTGAACTTTACCTTTACTTTGTCTTAAAACAAATAGAATTATAAGAGTCCTTAGACACTAAACTGCTGCAATTTGTAGTTACATGACCTAGACATATTCCAACTCACCTCTGTTGCCATTTTGTGGAGAATGAAATCGGTGTTTTATTTTTAGAAAATAGTCACCGTAACGGGACAGAATATCAAAGTAAAACTTTCACCTATCAAATTTCAATTTATGATCATCTTTGTTCTTCGAACTATGTAACAACATAAGTTAGCACAACATTGACGATTTACGATATACGAATAAACTTTCCCCATTACTGTAAACGCAGTATGTTTTGCTGATTACTGAATAATTTTATGAGCAAGAACTGCTAATTATTATTGTTGTCGAATTTCGATGAAAATAAATTTTGTGACAAACACGAGTCCAATGAGGAAAGTAAACCCATAAATAAAATTTCTATAAATATATTCTAAGTCAAATTTTAAGCTCATGGTTCCGTGCATCATAATTCAATGTTAATAAAAATCCAACCAGATTCAACAGTGTGCAGATATTTATTTACCGCAAAGTCACTCTACCTGTTTCGGGTGTCACAACACCCATCATCAGGAGTACTATAAACTGTAACCGCAGCCTCCGGTACAGGTCATAATATCGGTACAGCTACTTCCCTCAAACGTGGTCTGATCAGGCCACGTTTGAGGGAAGTAGCTGTACCGATATTATGACCTGTACCGGAGGCTGCGGTTACAGTTTATAGTACTCCTGATGATGGGTGCTGTGACACCCGAAACACGTAGAGTGACTTTGCAGTAAATGAATATCTGCAAACTGTTGCATCTGGTTGGATTTTTATTAACATTGAACTCTAAGTCAAATTTAAAACATTTTCAAAATCTGTGATGAAGCCATGAGGCAGAGCCAAGAATACCCACACTGCTCAATTGGACTTACGTCCTTTTTATGTTTAGCGATACAAACGAAATGAGACAACACTTCAGGGGATGAGAGATCTTTGTCTGATAAAATAACATTTCAGCAATTTCAGAAAAAACAATTTCATTTATTTCAGTAGCACTTCAAAATCCTGTGACGAGCCTCAGGTTGGAGGGAGCAGGAAGTGTTATTCAGGGTAGGTAATCCTTTCCTAAAGCCATGTTTCGAGATCCTAAATTGCAGCCAAGTGTCTCTAGGCAATAGGATCGCTTGAAGTAACAGCTGAACGTCGAGCACAGTTCGCGGTACGTCGCGATTTCCATATTAAAGAGAACATCTGAAAGAAAGAATTGGCACAGGAAATAACGAAAGTTTAACAGAGCGTTCAATTTGGAATACACATATCTTCCATTTTGTTATTTCGACAAGCTGTAGGCTGTCATACATATATATATATATATATATATATATAAATTTCAGTTAAAATTCAGTTGCTCGAAGGCAATCAATGCAGATTCTGAAGTGCTGATTTTGACTGGATACCTAGTTATCTTATAGTGTCGCGTATCACCTTGTGTTTCCTTGTGCTAACTTAGTAAATAACCCTTTAAACGCCGAGTTAAATCCAATTTGCCTTCTGCTGACATTATTAAGACCTCACCATATTTTCCACGTTAGCAGGCTAGGGGTTAAGCCAAAAGTTACATTCTATTGGATAAAACGTTTAGCAGTCTATAATCTGCCTCCTACTTGTTACGGTCCCTTAGGAGCAAAAGAAAATTTCAGAGACACAGTTGTGTATGTATTCTGAAAACAATTATGCATTAAAATAGAGTGTCATCGCGTAAAAACGTAGAGATGAATATTCCGAATCTGCGTCTATGCTTTTTTACAGAAGTAGAAACTAAAGCATAGAAGCACAAAACAAAAAAACGCAGAGTTTATAAATGTTGTAGTCTAACTTACATTAAACACGGGGCTTTAAATGTTGATGGACAGGAAATATATGTTGGGGAACTGAAATCTTACAATTTTTGTAAGATTTGGATGGAAGACACAAAGTTTATTTCCGACGGATTTAACTTCTTTTTATTCCCCCTATTATCTTCAAGACGAAATTTCTATAGCCAGAAATGAGACAAAGAAGAAAGTTGCACACACAAAAACGGAATTATTTCTGGGGAGAAAGAAACTTTCTTCTCATGGAAACATTACGAGCTAAATGAATCTACCTACAAATATTAAACTCTTCAAATTTATTCAATGATCCTGGAATAATAAACCTTCGTAATCCCTGTCGGTTCTTCGTCTGATTAATACAGCGTAGGTGTGGGTTCAATTCCTGGGCATTACGCGTGGAATTTGTGAAAGACGAAGTGGTACTGGGGCAGGCTTCTTTCTTCATATACTTCCGTTTACCCCTGCCAGTTGTTACTCCTTTAGTGTTCCACATACATTCGTCTACCTTCACACCTAAGAGCAGTGACAGTAGAGTACAAAGTATTAGTATGATCCCATACCAGGAAGGAGACCCTGTGATCACCAGAGCCCGATCGTGTGAAGACTGCGTATTTCTGAATTGTAGCACTAGTTCAAAGATTATTTGTTTTTACAGAAATACTGACAACAAAGTGATCTCCAGAATCTTCTCCTTTATTAATTTAAGGACTATGTCATATGCTCATATGAAGCAGTGACGTTTGACAGTTATTTGATAAATTCCCGGATGCCGACAAACATGAATATAAACGTGAAATCTGGTATGGAATATGCTGCAACATAACAAATATTCCGTGGCGCTTGTGTTTCAAATACATATTGTATGTAGCGGAGACTGCAACCACACGTCACCTACCATCCATGGTGTACTAAATGCTCGTAGTTCGCAGTCCTGTGGTGGAAGATTTAGTTGTTACCCACGTGGAAGCCGACTTCCTCAACTCCAGTTTTGTTCTCGGACAGCTGGCCGTTCAGAAAACTCCCGAGGTTAAGCATTTGTGGAGCTCTATCTCCACTCTCCTCAAATACCTTCGTGCTGTGGTCTCCTTCATGATGGACTGGGACCAATTTACCCTAACCTACCGTAGCCAGTTTCTAAATCTTGTGATAAAAAATCGATTATTGAGGGAAAGCTTCTATATTGAAATGCAGACTGGACTTTTAAACGAGAACCATAAAGTCAGGTGCAGCGTCTTCTTTTCGCTTTACATTTTTTCCTATATCCACTGAGGCAACCCTTCCTCCCCCCATCTGTGCAGTCATTAATAGTCATTAAATTGTACATGGGAATTCCTACATCCGGCTTCATTCATTAGAGGTTCCATCGGGGCAGCAAACTCGCCTGACTCTCTCCGCATACACGACATAGAGGTACGTGGGCTCAGCACATTTGCATGTTGTCCTGTAACAGCAGTAACTCAAACGCCTGCTGCTGTGTGGTCAGATTACACGCTTAACAGTTAAGATGGAGAAGTTGTCGCACAATCACGGCGTTGCCAGTGACGCAGTGGCTTCTTTCATGTGTGTGTTTGTGTGTGTGTGTGTGTGTGTATATAAGATCCACATAGTTTCACACGAGAAGCACGAGTCTGTTTTTTGTTACTGAAAGTTACAAGATCATGTTTATTTCTTCGAAGTGTGCTAATATATTTGCGCAGGATAAGAAAATGATGTCAAGTTTCGGGTTGGGTGGAAGCACGTCATTTCAGCGTTCTCACTTTTCCGTCACGCTGTTTCAAAGACTAAAAGACAAGGGTAAAGTTTGTCTCGTAGTGTCTTTCAGAGATGCTTCTCTAACTACATAATTTATAAAACGTCGAATGAAATGATGAAGGATAAAATATAAGAAAAAGTTCAAGGAAGTTGTGGACCTTTCTTCCATAGCAGTTACCTAGTAGAACCGAAGAGTACAACAACAAATTTCGCTCAAGATATCTGACATCGTGATGAATGAATGATTGAATGAAAGAATGAACGAATGGTATTTGAGCTCCAGCCCTTCCGGTTCCGACGCACCTAGAACATACAACAGGCCCTTTGTGAGTCCTGTTCCTTTACCAAAGTTCGAGACAGCCGCTATAATTAGTGACCTAATATACTCAGGGTCCAAACAGAAGGAGCCCAGATATGAGTGTCTGAGTGAAACCAAGGCCTCACACGCACACAAGATGTGAACTGAGGTTCCTCCTCAGTACCACACTTCCTACAGATGGGGTTATTACTCATCCATATTACATATAAATGTCTTCTCAGGGTGATATGTCCAGTAAGAAGACCAATAACAGCCCAGAATTGTGTCTTATTAAAGGACAATAATCGGGCCCTGTAGCTAGGCTAGGTCCGGAAATCAATTCTCGAGCCTGTCTCTGTGTGCTACAAGGACCACATCACAATCAAATGCTGGTTATTTAACCAGCGTTTTATCTTTCTTCTTATGTTCTGCCTCGAGACCCCCAAGAAAGTCTCTGGTCCAACGAAATTATGAACAGAACCACCCCCTGCGAGCTTGTTGGCGATTTAATTTCCTCTTACCCCGGGATGCCCACAGTTTTATCCCTACGCATGCCAGTCTTTGTACTCTGCTTTGTCTTTTCTTGGTACTAGCCGTCTGGCAGCCTGGCCACCATACTAAGGATGCAAATGAGATGGACGGCCGAACGTTGGCTACATAGAGCCAGTAAACCACCTTATGCCTTAGGCCCCACCTCACCCCGCACGCCCTCCTACAGGCACACAACAATTGTGTGCCTTCCTCATCTTAACATCCACTTGCTCTCTCCAGGTCAACCGAGAGTCCAAGATAACCCCTAGATAACTGACCGACCCTGAGACTGGCATCGTGATGAAGAAATGAAAATCTGAAATAAGGATAACGGATTATAACCAAGTAACAAAAATGACGGTTAAATTTCCTTTTACTTCCAGGTCACTACTACAAACGGCATGCGATTTGTAGAAGATTTGAAGCTGCTAACACGAGGAACATTTTTTCAAACCTACGTGTACCAAAATATTTCTTGACTTGCTACCATAAATAAAATGCAATATAAAATAGTTCGCTAAAGTAAAAAGTATGGAGTGTCATTTTCATCAGGCAATTTGTGTGTGTGTGTGTGTGCATGTGTGCTGTAGATTCGCGTATGTATTCTTATCGTTTTGCAGGTGTGACAGATGAATTCACTAACACTAATACTGTCAATATTCCTGAAAAGTAATTGGAATGGCACCTGCAGGTATTGTTTTTAATTATTACATTCAATTTGAGATCCTGAGTGCTACACAAGCAGCTAGAAATCGAAGAGTATAGTCGTATGGGCTGTGGCATTAGATCGCTGGGTCATTGGCTCTCGATGTAACGGAGGATTGTGCTGTTTGCATCTTTCACTTCTTGTACTCTACGGCACCTGAAAACGAAGGCATCTTCATTCTTTCTAACGTCGCTAACCACGCTTCCAGCGACTCAACGCTGCCTCCTCAGCTACATGGCTGTGAGTATCTCAAATTTCGCACAGTTAAAAATCTTCGCATTTATGGGACTGAGGCTCAGTTCCTTTTTAATTAAATCTCTGCTGCCATATCCTATCCCGTGTCAGTTAAATTCTCTTTGCAAGACCCATTGTAATATTTTTATCTCATCTGAACTTATGCTTGATTTGAATCTTCTGCCGCGTTGCAGATGAGAAGTGAGTTCTTCTGCGCTGTTACGCAGCGAATATTGGTAATTTTGTTCACCGACATTTCGAAAAAAACCTATCTTTTCTATTTTTATCAGTCAAGAATATTGAAGTTGGAAGATTTGACTGATATATAGTCGCTAAACTTCGGTAAGAAATTACCAATACTCGCTGCATAATAGCGCAGAAGACCGCAGATCTCATCTGAAAAGAGGTCATACGTGTTGTTTATTTCCTTCAGGTTATCCTAAATTTTATATGCTCACACGCTCTCTCATTTTCGAGCTACATGTTCCTCCCATTTTACCCAAGTTGATTTTGTCAAATTTTTTTCTTGCTGAGGAGCAGAAATGTTAAAGCTCATTTTAGGAAATTTTCTTGAGCCTCTGGGTTATGATTTTGTTTTAAATCCAAGCACAAGCCTCTCGAATGTTTCGAAACTATAGGCCCACTTCCTCCTTAGCGCTAGATATTTTGTTCGACACACGTCTCGGACACCAGACTAAATTACATTTCTCTTTATTTAAAAATGGCTCTTTTAATTACCAGTACGCTGTTAAAGAATTTTTAATTCAATGGCGAATTATATCTATAAAAGTTCTTCTGAAAAAGTCGTTAATATTTTCGTGATGTGAATGAGAGTATTCCGTGACTTTCGTCATGACGTCGGAACCCATAGACACAATAGTGTTCTCCACTGGCAGTGTAACTCCCAACACAGTTAGGCAAGGCAGCACAGGCACTGTCTATAGCAAAAGTGTCGCCTTAACTGTGCCATAAACACAAAACTACCAGAGAGCTGATCTCCGTGAAATAAATCTTTGCAACCTCAGCGCTGGTTATGAGACTAACAGCAAAGTTTGTTTCTGGCTACCAAGCTGTTCGACATAGGGCTACCTCAGCTTTCCACTCCGGAGGACTTACTACGTGTATTAACATAAGGCTAAATGTGCGTTAGCCTGAAGGGAAGAACATCTTGATGCCTGTGTACAGTTTTGGGGAAACCTTAATTAGTCTTCACCCCATTTTAATTACAAAGGCACGGAAAATAATGACATTCATTTCTCTGAAAATATAAAAATAATTCGCGTCTTACCACGTCTGTGCAATTCAGGAACAAAATTAATTTACAATTACATTACTTATTTCAGTTACTGGAAACTGCAGTGTCAAGCGAAAACTTTTATATCAAAGAAGTTTTTAGTACGGAACCGTTATACAGAACATAGGTTACGATCCTGAACAAATGTCTTTAAACTGCCAAATTCATGTCTGAACTTATAAGTGTAACGCCCTCATAAACCATACAAGACATAATGAGAAGGGTTTCGTAAGAGTTACTGATTATGCAGTTTAATGTTATCAGTTTATTACACGTCCTTAGATCACTTAAATGAGGCAAATTAAAATATCGAGGGTGGTGGATGAAGTAGGTTATGAATCATGGATTGTTGTAGTCCGTGTTCAACAAATGCAGTTTCCAAGATTCAGAGTTTTGAAGATTATTCTTGTAATTTAGCTTTTCCTGTTCCTATCTGGATAGTTTCCAAGAAAGAAACAGCGGTCCTGTTTGGGGACGCAAAATGTAAATAGGAAATCATTCGAAGTATAGGAGTAGAAACTGTATAAACCAAGCATACTTGGGGCCTATAAATCTGAGCATGCTTGACAATATTTCAAGAGGGAAATATTGCTTATTCTTTTGTGTACTAAAGTGGATGTGCCTAGTAGAAGGAGATCTGCTATTCCCTATCTCTCTCCTCACAATTTGGCAAAGTAGCATTAATATTTCTGCTTCGTATTCCGAAACACCCAGGTCGAAAGTCTGCCAAAATCTGCCCTTTTCCTTTCTTCTCCTTGTTTTTCTCACTAGAGTGAAATAGATGCTGAGATTTTTTAAGACAAGCTACTTTAATTCTCTACACGTTTCTTCCAGCTCACAAGATTCTGGTTGTAATTATGTTATCATTTGTCACTTGAGAGCTATAATATAAAAGGGCGGTAGAATGTATTTACCGAGAACCAAGAAACGGACCGCAAAGTTCTTTTAGAAAAGGAGGTAGTAAATCGTCTGATTAGGAAACACACCTACATTTATTAAACCCGAAACTTCATGACAGATATCACATATGATCTTCGTTTGCCAATGCTCTGAGCCAGGCGCATCTAGTCCACATTTCAATTCCTTAGCTATAGTTTTAATATTATTTAATTATTATCATATATCGGGGTGCTGATAAGTTCTTAGCCCGACCAGGAAGGAAACAATCTGCGCCTATCAAAAGTGTGATTGGCAGAAGAATGGATTGATTGGGTTAGGGTAGGGACAGGTGGTGGACTCTTGTGAATGTGGTAATGAACCTCCAAATTCCATAAAGTGCGGGGAATGTAACTTTTTTCTTTCCTGGTCGGGCTAAGGACTTATCAGCACCCCAATATATGCCTAGGCCTCACAAGCATATCTTGCCCTTCAAGTCTAAAATATAAACTGAACAAAATCTTATAATTTTACACACACACACACACAAACACATCACACACACACACACCACACACACCAGACACACCACACACACACCACACCACGCACACACACCACACACACACACACACACCACACCACAAACACACACACACCACACCACACACACACACACA
>Ga0131853_10012147_pt1 | contig 15770 bp, 5 predicted proteins | sample TergutLab28metaG_FD_92764 | JGI IMG/M metagenome (GOLD analysis project Ga0131853, IMG submission 92764) | Labiotermes labralis P1 segment gut microbial communities from Petit-Saut dam, French Guiana - Lab288 P1 (version 2) (version 2) | ecosystem: Host-associated > Arthropoda: Insects >...
GTACTCCTGATGATGGGTGTGGTTGACACCCGAAACATGTAGAGTGAACTTGCAGAATAATAAATAGACTGCTTTGTGTTGCATCTCGTTGGACAATTATTAATACAGATCAGCGATGCACGGAACCAGAAACATAAAAAAAAAGTAATTACCATGTAGAATTTTTTAATGTTAAACCTTGTGGTACTTTAAGTTCCTAGTAGGCTTTCAAAGACTAATACGGACGTGAAATCGTACGTTCTGATCGATGACCCTAAGGGACCCTGTTTTGGCCAATTTTTAACGTTGTTCCTTGTTCCTTCTTTAAGAGTTTCCTTCGCAACTCTTCTCTTCCCACGTACCATCGACTTTCTCTGCTCCCACTCTCTTCAGGATTGTGGTCCGTTGCCTCCCATCGTCAGCGTAGGTGTTTCTTCAATCAATTTGCACCGCAACTCGCAACTTCTTCCTGTCACTTTCAGTTCCCAAGATCTCAATTGCAGATCATTTCTAGCCAACTTATATTAATATTTCTTCTTTCACCGCGCTCTAGATTTATGTACAGTTAATTAGCAAGGCTTTAACTTGCCTTTCACGTTCAACAGCCATTACGGAAGAACAGCTTTGACACTGCTGTTGCAGTATTTAATCCATTCAGTTCAGACACACACGCTGCTATCCAAACTGGATTTAACGGTACAAAGACTCTGGTTGCACTCTTTATACAGATTTTGTATACATTCCGAAGATGGTGTAAGTCATACAGGGACGTCGACTTTGTGTCAATGTCTCGGCTTTTGCTTTTATTTTACAAGTAAAATATTTGTTCTACACCATATTACTGACAAGAAGAGTATAATTGAAAGCAAAGCTGCGCGCCGAAGCGAATTTTTCCCGGGCCGTAGTTTACTACTCCTTCGACGGATATGTCCCTTTACAGCCCAGTGGTTAGTATATGTACCATGTGTAAAAAAGGTAAATCAGTCCCATTAGAGGCCCGAGGTGCCCAGAGGATTCCAGGAAGTTAAGGTTCCCAGATTACGTGACAATGGCCCAGGATGGTGGTAAGGTTGTCAGCCTTACGCAACGGCCGCTTTTACCCTCAGGAAATACTCCTGGTACTCATTTCTGTTAGAGGCTGAGTCGTCCCCAGGGCCATAGTGCGATCGGAAGGATTATGTCAATGAAAAATTCCAATGACACCAGCTGGAATCGAACCAGCCACCTTCCGATTTGTAGCACAGCACCTTAACCACTGTGCTACAGCGGTTCCCCTACATCATGTGTACCATTCAAAATTATATGTTCTTTCCACAGAGTGCATTTATGTGTTGTCTATGTTTTTCAAAGGTAAAAAAAAAAACAGTGATTATATCCCTATATAGATTTCAGTTAATGTTTTTATCACCGAGAAGGAGCTTGTTTACTGCGCGGTATGAACTGAATCATCACCATTATCATCAACATCATCATCATCATCATGTTCCTGAAGGGTTAGGTGTGTTTCCTGTTCCTTGATCCTCAATATGAAGTTGGTCCCTCCATCTCTTCCTCGGTCGTCCTATGTTCCTTCGTCCTTTTGGTTGATATTGTAGTGCTTGTTTTGGTAGTCTGTTTGTGTCCATCCTCTGTACATGTTGTAGCCACTTTTCCTCGTAATGTTTTATTTCCTTTACTATGTTCTGTGGCCCCGTTTTTTGCCTAACACATTGATTCTTTTCGTTATCTAGTTTCGTTATTCCAAGTAGGTGACTCAAAAATTTCATCTGTGCTGCTTCTAATCGCTGTTCCTCTCCTTTCTTCGGTGCACAAGCTTCACTTCCAAATTTCAATGCTGCTTTAGCTGTAATGTTGTGAATTCTTAACTTCCTTGCTTTGTATGAACTGAATCTTTAAATATAATTCAGATCAGTCATACTCTTTAAAGGGTTAATTACTGTTTCGTGACTTCACCACGCATCTAAGCCAACAACACTGTCTTTATATTCGCCTTTGTGAGGGAAAAATTAATGCAATTAAGCACACAACGCCTTCTATGCTTTGTTTTGTACGGAACTGTTATTGGACAGCAGAGAGATAAGGCAAGATGATAATTCCCACCAAATAAAGTAAGAGTATTTACATCGCTCTTACAGCTTTCTGTCTTGGTTGAAGAATTTCGAAACACCGGTTCAATGTCTCATCCTGCAGCTACCTCCAGCCAGTGCTGCTCACATGAAGCTCATACCCACTGCTGCTATGCAGCTGTACCAGCAAGGGGTTCTATGTAAAATCTTCCAACAAAATGACTCAAAACACAGAAATTCTGGATCACATCTCATCTCCAGCTGGTTTAATAATAATAATTATTATTATTATTATAAACTGCAATTGCGTTGTCACCCGGTGGCAGTGGTTATTTTACATGTATACAAAATATGAAATCGGATACTAATAAATTTAAGTCGGGAGAGCTACATGAGAAGCATGTAGTAGCAACTTGGAATCCTGGGAACCATCTCAGCAATTGCTTATAGACAAGGGGAAACCAAGAAAAACCTATGTCGAGGTGGCCGGTCGCAGAACCTTCCGAATACTGACTTCTAGCCAGCAGTCCGGCATCTAAATTAAAAACAGCAATACACACATAGTACAGCAAATACACATTTAGAAAGTTAAGAAACGCCTCCAATCCCCAATACGTGATTTCTGTCTTGGCATTTAATTAATTAAACATAAGGTATTTTTACCTTCCATTAAATTCACGTTACTCACCCCTCTCTAGTCATGGAAGAGTAGAGCTATAACTCTACCAACCCTCTGGGCCACACTGGGCCTGTTACGGGATCACTTTACCTTTACCTTGCACTAAATTTTGGCTTTACGATGATTAAGGGCTGCCCTCATTTCCGCGTGTTGGATCGGGCACTGCATTATGTCATAAAGACAGGCGTACTAGAAGTTTTCCATCTGTGTTTCATCTTGTCGCTTCACAGTCCCTTCACAGATGAAGAGTTTCTTGACGTGCACTTTTGCCACTCGTTACCACATCACCACGGTAGGGTAGTTTTTGGTCTGTTTGGACCATTCTGCCCAACGCTGCCGCTAGTTTTCCTGGAAACCTTCCCCACGCAGCAAAGTCGTATTCATCTTCCAATAACTGCGTCCGCGCCGCATGGTTTGGCCTCAAGGGCTGTTCGTATCACCACTGCCAGGTGGTCAGTAAACGCAGCGATTCTCGTTTCCGCACCCCATTTTTGTCTGCTCAGGTTGCGCGACGCATATATCCTAACAATCCTCGAGGTTCCCCGACTGGTGTATAGGTAGCGCGTTCCTGGGACGTCTTCCACATGTCAACTAGGTCAAATCCTCTAATGAACTCTTGCAGGGCCCGACTGTACTTTGGGTGTCCTCTGGCGTCCAGGTTTTGAGGACGCTATTGAAGTCACCTCCAACCAGGAGCGATGGTGGGATGCCCCGCAGTAGTATGGGAGTTCGTTCGAAAAACGTTTTCCCTGTCCCTCCTCCTCTCGGCTCCAGACGGTGCGTAGATGTTCACTATGGTTACATTTTGGAAATCTGCGGCCATTATCCTGCCAGTAGGGAGACATACTATGTTCGTAAGCTGATAATGGTCTCGTGTCAAGATCGCCATCCCCCGCCCCGTAGTGCCTATGTTTATGTAAGCTGTAAAGCCTCGGATATAATCGAAGACAGGCCGTGTGACGTCCTGTAGGGGAATGATGTCTATTTCCTGCTTTGCAAGAAGTCTTCCAGCATCGCTATCCTGGGTGGTGTAGCCGTGCAGTTACTGTTCAGGGTCGCGATTTTAAAAATCTCAGGCATCGCGAGTCTTACTAAGGTGGGTGACGCCTCGTTCTTAAAGGGAAGTGATTCCCGTAGTCCTCCGTCTACTCCGTCGTCGCTCCGTAGGAGTGTCGTCCTCTCTGTCGATATTCAATTTTTTGGGCCTTTTGGAACTGGTCGCCGTAGCTGTCTTTTGCATCCCGTCCCGGGGCGCTGGACGACCTTCTTCTTTCCCGCCTGTACTCCACTCCAAAGTGCTCCCTTCCAAATCCACGTTGTCTCTGATGGGCCGTCCACTCTTCTCGTTGCCGGGCTGCCGCCTCACTGGTTGCTGCTCGAGAGGTGTCTCCATCCTGTCCTCCAGCCCTTCTCGGGACGGTGGGGCATAGTCGTTACTGAGCGTCCGTCGCCTCACCTCCACCTGTTGTCCTTCGCCCGCTGTGACCGTTGCAGGTCCCAGTACCCGCTCTTCCACCATTGCGGGGGCGACCTCCATTCCCCTTTGGCCTATCTCGTCCCTCTGGGGCGTTGGGGCGTTATCTAGTGCCTGCAGTGTCTCTGTTTCCATATTTTCGGTGCAGCCATGTCTGTGGCGCTATCCAATATGTGGTGTTTGAAATGGCCCCCTCACCGCTACTTCCGCCCATGATGCCGTGGTTGCCGGTCTGCTTTCCGACCGCTCCCGCCGTCTGTGCGGGCAAGCAGTTTGCAGATTACCCGGTTCGTTGCAGCTGTAACAAGTTGTCGGCTGCCCCTCTTATGATATTAACGTTCTGTACCCTGCCACCACCACATGCGAATGAATATGTTTGATCAATGACATGCTTACCACACGTACTACAGCGGAAACCCGAAAGCGATAGGCATTTGGCCATATTTCCGGTTGAATGGCACGTATTTCACCAACTGCACCCAGCGCCATTTTCAAGGTCTTGTCTTCCAATTCGAGGGGTAAGCTCGCCAGCCTCATTCGTCGCATTCCTAATCCGATTGCCTCAATTCGAACTCTGGACATTTCGCCGTTCTCATGTCGAAAATCCTCTTGTGCCTCGGTCGCTGTCAATATTGCCTGCATCCTCGGTGAGTCCCTGAATTTTATGTCAACGTGTCTTCGAAGTCCATCAATTTGTATCATCACTACTTCATGTTCTTTTAAATGTAGGGTTTCATAGACCCATTCGTGTATGTCGAATGCCGACACACGGGGGCTATTTTGATCGAAAGCACAGACGATTGTTTGTTGCCGTTCAGTCATGTTTACTGTCTCCCGCTGATAGCTTGTTGGTGTAGTATCACCGTACAAACACGCTCACTACTTCAAGGGTAGCTACTCGGGAGGCTCACTCCTTGCGTAAACACAACTGCACTCCACCACGTCTCGAAGCAAACTACGCGTCGGCCGCCTCTATCCCCGGGAAAGACCCGGTACCCATTTTACAGGAGGCTGGATAGACCCCAGGGCCGGTCTGGACAGGCGAAAAACCTCGTCCCCACCGGGATTCGATTCCGGACCGTCCAGCCCGTAGTCAGTCGCTATACCGACTGAGCTAACTGGCATGTGTGATGAAGTAAAATGACGAACTGGGTGAGCTCAAATTTCTACCCGGCGATCATTAAGAAGAAAACAGCGTATATCAAACAGCATTTTGCTGCTGATTTCCAGTACTTTTTTGTGTTTCTTACATTCAACCCGATTCATCAAATCAGCGATATGAAAATCGTCATATTCTATTGGCGCATCCTGTACAAGACAGCTAAAACGTCACTACGGATCACGAGTTGAGTGTAAGATAACATTACAGCGGCCACGCACATCCTCATTGTCAGTTTTTAACGAAGGTCGTCTGCTAGACCGTAAAAATTGGCAACCTTCATAGTAACTTGTTTATGTACGGAGAAGCGACTGCACACAGCGCTACACTCACTAGTTGATCCAGCATGGGCAGTCATATTTAGAATTCATCAACCAAATATTTATATATTTTTTTTAGAACCATGGCCGGATTTAGGCCGATTGTACCAATATGACGCAATCGGGCCTCGTGCTCATGGGGGGGAGTGGGGGGGGGGTTCGCGCATTGGTAATTTTCAAAAGGTCGCAGTGTGTTACAACACAAAGCTCTCGGACTGATTCTGTAATGACGGTACAAAATAAATTATTGGTTTAAACAAAAAAAAAAAGAGTTGTGTAATCACATTTATTATTCACAACGGATGCAATTTGCGTTAATTTAAAATTATATCCAGAGACGCTGGTCCTTTTTTCTTCTGCACAGTAAATTTTAGGGGGCTGCCACAAGGATCGCAATCGGGCCCCGCGTTGGCTAAGGCCGACACTGCTCAGAACAGTTACCGAGTTAAAATTCGCGGAAGTTGCCCCTCTTCAATTAGGTCGAAGGTGTTCATAAAAGCCCAGTATTAGGCCTGATTCTTCGCTACATTGATTCAGATCACATCTTCCACCCCTATATATATATATATAAAGGTAAAGGTTTCTCGTTACAGGCCCGGTGTGGCCCAGAGGGTGGGTAGAGGTATAGCTCTACTCTTCCATGACCGCGGCACTAGAAGGGGTGAGTGGTCAGCAGCACGCCCCGGCCGCACTTCACCCCCGGGAAAGACCCTGTACCCATTTTACAGGAGACTGGGTGGGTCCCAGGGCCGGTATGGACGGGTGGAAAATCTCGTCCCCACCGGTATTCGATCCCGGACCGTCCAGCCCGTAGTCAGCCGCTATACCGACTAAGCTATCCTCCCTATATATATATATATATATATATGTGTGTGTGTGTGTGTGTGTGTCTCAATAATTATCCAACAAGATGAAACAATATACAGTTTATTTATATCTGCAAACTGCTCTACATGTTTCGGGTGGTACTTCCACATGAAACATGTAGAGCAGCTTGCAGATATAAATAAATGCATATTTCTGCACTTTGTGGGATAAGTATTGAGACATATTACGCGATGCACGAACCAATGAACATATAATTCCCTATATATATATATATATATATATATATACCCCCCCCCCGTGGTGCTGCGGCCCAACGCGGGCCATGGCCTTCTCATTCGTGACGTTTCTAGATAACACTCAACGACGCACCGCAGTCCAGTCGGTAGGACTCCTCTGGACGACTGATCAGCCCGTCGCAGATACCTCTACCTGACAACATACAACGATCACAACAGACAGACAGACATGCCCCCGGCGGGATTCTAACCTACAATCTCAGCAGACGAGCGGCCGCAGACATATGCCGTACACCGCGCGGCCACTGGGACCGGCAATTTATATAAGAACGATTTTAATATTATCTTTTCAACTATGCCTTATGCCTAGGTTTTCAAAGTCATGTCTGCTCTCAATGTCTACAGTCGACAATGCAATATGCATTTCTGCTTTGCCCCTTTTTTAAGACTACTAATTATAGACGTGTGGCTATTTTTACACTTGTTAGAAATTTACTTCACCGCACCGTAGCTAACTAGTTCATGGAGCAGAGGCGCTCTTAAAGAAGCTAACAGTTCCTCGCCTTGTAAAGTTGCTAATCGCATTTGATGGTATCCGATGACTTATTACCGTGATCCCGCCACTTTCTCCTGTCCTGAACTACATAAATCCAGTCCACATCGTCCCATCCTATTTCTTTGAGATTCGTTCTATTATAACATTCCCATCTCCGCCTAGGCTTTCCAAGTGAACTCTTTCTATCACGTTTCCCCACCAATAACATGCATGCATTTCTCTTCTCCCCAATACGTACCGTATTCCCTGCCCATCTCACTCTTCTTGACTCGATCATCCGTGCTGACAAAGATACCATTCTGTTTTCGAAACTATGATATCAGAAACATAAAAATGTAAATCCATTCACCGTTCGAATGGTGAAACAGTATTAATTTCAGTGCGCCATTAAACTTGTAGCCGAAAATTTTTGATATACCGTATATTCTCGAATCTAATCCGCACCTTTTTACAGTTTCAGAGGGCTAACAAATCACATGCGGATTAGAATCGCGTGCGGATTAGATTCGCGGTCGTGAGCTGGATATTGGAAAAAATGATACAGCCGCTGTACGTGTCGTAAGAATGATACAATACAATAATTTATTATTTTATTTATTATTTATAATATATATTATATAATATTTATAATTTATTATTCATCAGACTCGCCGTCATCACTCATAACTCAATCGTTAGCCGTCACCCAGTCACTATCATCTTTATCTTCACCATCGTCCTCCCACAGAATGTCATCTTCAGATCCGTCCAAAGCATTACTTATGCAACACTTCTTGAAAGATCTGATGATAACATCCAATATTATTCAATCACTCTGCCTTGTAGGCATGAGGCGGTTGAAGGAAAGGTGCGGATTATAACCGCGAACTAACTTTTTTTTTCATTTAAGAAATCGGCAAAAACTAGTGCGGATTAGATTCGGGTGCGAATTAGATTCGAGAATATACGGTAGTTGTTTATTAGGTTTGCTGACGCCAGTTACGGGCGGTCTGTCAACGTATATTCAGGACCGTTGGTGACAGGTAGGAGGGGAGAGATTTAAACGGCGGAACGGTTAGGAGCCGATAACGGACACTAGCAATCCAATAAGAATTCAGTCGCGTATGAGTGTGGTGTAGGTGGGAGTACAGAGAAGTGACTGTGTCAGTTTCCTAGAAATGATCTAGTTGCTTTACTGGATATAGCGCTCCATTTATTATATTAAGAATAAATTGAGTAAATAAAACAAGTAAGAAAGAAATAATTAAAACTGTATGTGATTCGGTAAACCACACCCATTTCCCGAAAGAGGTTCTCCTACCGGACTGAGCTCGTCGGGACAACAAAGTTACAAAAGGGTGATCGTGCAGATACTAATTAAAGAAAACTCATGATTTCTGTCAGAAAAAATGTTGCTTTCGTGATCACATGGGCCAAGCAACGAAATAAATGCTTCACCGTTGAAATTCAAGGGGCTTTTCCACTAGTAAGATGATCATTTCACTATGTCTTTCTAATCCAAAAGACACAATCAGTGATGAATTTTAAAAATTCATTTTTAGAAGTTTCTGTCATACATTTTTAATACCGGTGTTGGGTCTCGGCCTATTTATAAGCTGTCATCGCGGTTTTATCCGTGGACTTGATTAACGTAATGTCTGGCGTGGAGGGACGGAAAGTGTAATGTGCTTGTACAGTTTACAGTACATTCATCGCGACCCTGATGCAATTTGTGAATGAAGGCGAAGTCAAACATTCCGCCAATAACTTCCCTACCTCTAGTCTGTATAGAACTTCAGATAACATGAAAGAACAGCGTGACATACGTTCATGTCTTTCTATCAAATGCATAACGTTATGCAATCAACAAACATTTGTTGACTGCTGGCATTAGCAGATGGCACTTCACAATAAGCTGACGTCCATGCTTTCAGCATCTGTCACGATGTACAAAAACATGTGTACAAAGTGACACTACTTTTGTGGTTCCTAATAAAATCTCCTTGTGAATGCTGATAGCAGGATCGGCCCTCCCAAATCTCCGTCCCTCGTATAGAGATTAGTGAAGTTACGTGAGGGGCAAACAGGTTGTTGGACTACAAGCCCATCACGACCTCCTGGATTTCACTCGACCAACTATCGTAAAGGCAGCGTTCATCGCAGTACAGGCCATGAAGGCCCAGAGGGGGAGCAGAGGTAACGCTCTACACTTTCTTTGACCTCGACGGTAGATGGATGTGGGTGGTTAATGCTACGCCCCAGCAGTTATACACCCGGGAAAGAAGCTCAGTACCCCACTGTACAGGGGGCTGGGTGGAACCAAATATTTCACTTATTTATAGTATATTAACCTTTAGACGCCTAATGTCAACTATAGTGGTCGTACCGCACCGCTAACCTCCACAGTTGCATTTTATATATTTATTCAGCAAATATAGGTACCGAATATTTTAAACATTGTGTATACTCTCCGTTTTTTTTCTCTTCAAAATGCAGTTTGTTTCATAATTCTAACGTATTTTGTTCCTCTATTATTCACATTTTATACACAGAGTGTGCTAAAATTAAAAAAATAATTCCGGCGCCAAAAGGTTAATAGTACAGGATAATACAGTGCAGTATAGTATAGTATAGTATAGTATAGTGTAGTACACAGGGGTGCTGATAAGTCCTTAGCCCGCCCAGGAAGGAAAGAACCTAATGTTTCTGTCAGAATGACGTGAATTTCCTTCGGCGCCTTGCCTTGCAGAAAAAAAAAACCTGATGACAGCTCGAGTCTCGATGTTGTTGAAATCGCGCGTGTCCCTGACATGCTTCCGAGCTTGATTCCTCCCTGGTCTGGCTAAGGACTTACCAGCACCCCGGGTAGTATATTAGAGTTAGTATAGTGTAGTGTAGTATGGTATAGTGTAGTGTAGTTAATGACGGTCTAAGTAATTCGGGCTATGTAGCGTCAGACAATAAGAACGATAGATGATGACTAGCCACGACGCTGTCACAGAACGATAGATGATGACTAGCCACGACGCTGTCACAGAACGCGCCGCCATAAAATAGTGCGCCACATCACCGAAACACAACCAAAAATAATAATCGATATCGAATGATTACTATTGATATTATTGATATTAATCCATGAAAATCAATTTTCGCGCGCTTCTCTCAAGGTCTCTTTCATCGGTCGCATCCTTAATCTTATTCAACGTAGGGCTGCCATCCGGCTGCGCTCAACTGTTTCTTCAGCCTCAGTTCACACCTCACAGAGACACACTGTCATATTATACGTCCGACGCTTAATTGTTTCTTCGGCCTCACTGCTAACCTTACATGGAAGTGGGGTGTGACTCACTCAGTCATTCAATCATGCCAAGAGTATTACAAACGTACAGGTGAATTGGGAATGTTGTGAAAGAAGTGGTCGTGGCCTATCTTATGGTATTATATGGAAATCTACCTTTAGGTACTCAGGAAACACGATAAAAATCATAGTTAAGATAATGACCCAGCCGAGATTCGAACCAGGCACCTACGTACACGTCAAAACCTTTGCTGCTTGAGCTAACTTGTTAGGTCCAAACATTACAGAACGTCATTTAACACAATGATCTACTTATTTAAGGAAAGATTGTGGCTGTAAATGTCAGTTTTACTGTAAAAAGCCACCTGCCAATAACAACAGATTTCGTTTATTGCATTTCTTCATTGATCTGGAAGTAATTCCAGATCAATTTTTTTGCTGGCCCGTAGCAGAAAGTAAGATTTTTCTTTTAAAATTTCTCCTACATGTTTCAATCCCTCTATGGGATCATCCTCAGGGAGCGTAAATTAGTGTATGAATGAAGTTACTAAGACAGACTTTACATGAGGTTATCTGGTAGCATGCAGTTTTGTTTATATTATGTCCGTCTGGTTCGGCCTCAAAACTGCATACTACCAGATAACCTCATGTACAGTCTGTCTTAGTAACTTCATTCCAACACTAATTTACGCCCCCTGAGGATGATCCCATAGAGGGATTGAAACATGTAGGAGAAATTTTAAATCCAATTTTAATCAGATAATGTGATTTTAATAGTTTGACAAGTATGTTCAATTAGTTGGTCTTAATAAATATTGTTATCACATTGCACGGTAATAAAATGAAAATCAGATTTTTCTTCTTTATGATATAATCATACGTTCACAAGACAGACAAATAATTACTGCCACTTTATGACGTGCATTGCTTTAACTGGAGCGTTTGTTTTGTCGGTGACCGTCCATTACAAAGAACACACCAAAGTCGGTCTCAGCAGAACTTAGTTCACTAGTCAAGGTCTGTAGTCCTGACAACAGTAGCGTGATATAACACACTCCGCACATGCATTGTTTTTGCTGTCCGGAGAACACACAAAGACATGGCTGAGGACAACGGCTATGCAGCGAGTGACAGACAACAGACGAGGCAGTTTCCCACACTGCGACATGCAGAAGACGTCACTGAGTTGACCAGGCAGAAAGTCTACAAGACAAACACAGATAGTTATCTGTTTGGATTGTTTTCTCACAGCCACCATTCGCTTTAATAAGAAGTGGCACGCAAATCAAACTGACTGAACACCACATACCTTACACAGGGTTATTCAAAATGATTGTCACGGTTTTAACAACTTGTCATACCCAATAAACTTGAGATAGGAGTATATATTTTTTTTTATTTAATAGAACAAAACTCCAAGTTTTTGTTACATACCTTATAGGTGCTCTATATATGCACCCTTTGTGATTCTACAAACATCAACACGATAATCGAGTTCGTTCCGCATGTCAGCGGTGATGGATTCAATGGCGGTTCTGATTAGTGCCTTCAATTACGGTATACTTTCGGAAAGAGGAGGAACATAAACCTGATCCTTGACGTAACCCCATAGAAAGAAATCACATGGGGTTGCATGTGGAGTGTATTGTGTATGACCGCGACAATCATTTTGAATAACTCTGTATAATGGGTTGGTTATTTTCTTATATGTAGGCCGGGTAGCTCAGTCGGTATAGCGATTGACTACGGGCTGGACAGTCCGGGATCGAATCCCGGTGGGGACGAGATTTTCCGCCCGTCCAGACCGGCCCTGGGGCCCACCAATTCTCCTGTAAAATGGGTACCGGGTCTTTCCCGGGGGTAAAGTGCAGCCGGAGCGTGCTGCTGACCACTCACCCCCTTCTAGTACCGCGGTCATGGAAAGGTAGAGGTATACCTCTACCCACCCTCTGGGCCACACCGGGCCTGTAACGGGAACACTCTACCTTTTTATTTCCTTACATTCGTGGTGGAGTATGTTACAGCTCTGTAAGTGCGGCCTCCGGCAGTTTCCAGGAAGGGCTGCGTAAAACCACGAAACCTTTCAGTAACAACCGTCGGTGTACCGGCCGAAATTCGATCCGATCATCTCCCAAATACAAGTCAGCAGCTTTACCGCTTGATATATCTTCCAAGACTATATTCTTACTATGTCCACCGTCATGGTCAAATAATTGTCCAATGGGAGGTGCGAGGGATCTATAACATCTGACAACAAAATAGTCACTTCGCCATGTGCACTGAGACAGTAAGGATGATCGAAAAGTCGGCTATAAATCTAAATGGCGGCAACACCAAAATCAGGGTTCATGTCAGCATTGAACAACCATAAAAGCCCGAAATCTGCAGAAATGCATCTCTTGGGGAGGAAAAAAAAAGTTAATTGTTGTAATGTATCACTTGTTGCAGTTCAAAACGTGGACTGGACCTGGGTCTGAGCCGCGGATTCTCAGGTTCGCAGGCTGCCAAGCACCTCATGGGGCTCGCAGCTGCCAACTACGCCGGTGGTCCAGGCAGAAGGCGACGCAGTAGCGGTGGATCTTCATAAAATGATAGCGACACGCCTCTTCAAATTTTCCATCAACATGGCACTATTTATTGACTTATTTACTGTTATATGCATTAAATAACATCCAGATCTCATTTGCTATGTAACAAAGTATAACGTTTATCCTGAATTTTATTAGGCTTAATTAACTGTAGGCACAGAAAGTTATAAATGGCCTATTTGTTCTCGTGTGGATCCAGTAATATTTATTTTACTGAGGCGACAGACGATTACAGCTTCGTCTACATGTTGTGTCATGACCATTGTTTTCTGGTTTAAAGATACCATTCCTATTGTAAAAATGTGTACAAAAACTGTAGAATAAAGACAGCAATAGCTTGTACAGTAGATACAGCTCCTCGTACTTGGGTTTTTATCGTCCAGTCCTTTCAGAATTGTGGAATAAATATAGTATTGCATAATGTTTCTCTCGTGGATCGACAGCCATAGTGGATCTAGGACCCCTCATTGTCGAGGTTTCTAGATCACGCTCAAACAGACGCACCACACTCGGTAGGACTCTTCTGGACGAGTGATCGGCTCACAAAAGACAGACACATCCATGGCCCTGGCGGGACTCGAACCCGGAATTCCAGCAAAGCGAGCAGCCCCAGACCTACGCCTTAGACCACGTGGCCACCGGCATCAGCAAAACAGTATATCCTAGAGACAAAAAATAGTTTGCTAAATAATTAGGTCATTAGACCTGGTCAGCAGGTGTAAAATACCCATATTTCTCAGGAACTGTGCCAAACGTCTAGTTTGGGATAGGCAACAGAGACAGAACAGGAGCAGGAATTTAATGACGGCTTCTTGCTAATCACAGTGGTCAAAGTGTTGTGCTACAAATCGGAAGGTCGCTGGTTCGATTCCAGATTGTGTCATTGGAATTTTTCATTGACATAATCCTTCCGATCCCACTATGGCCCTGGGGTCCACTCAGCCTTGAACAGAAATGGGTACCCGGAGCATTTTCTGGCGGTAAAGGCGGCCGGTGCGTAAGGCTGACAACCTTACCACCATCCTGTGCCGTTGTCATGTAATCTGGGAACATTAACTTCCTGCAACCCTCTGGCCACTCGAGGCCTGTAACAGGACTGCTTTCTAGCTAATCACCGCCACTTATAAAACATATAGCTATATTGTTGCTACAAGTAATTGTTCTGATATCAGTTGCCGTCCCTCAAACGTGGGCACACGAAGACAACAGTGAGGTCACTTAAGGTCCCTATATCACACACGCAGAATAGGCCTACCTTACAGAAAGTAATGTAAGTTACTTTAAATGTTCCTTTAGCTGCTTATCATGAACCTGAATTCCAAGCGCAGTCATGTTTCAGGAAGCAAAATTCTACGTAGCACAGCAAATAAAGTCGCTTACACAGTTCCAAGTTTACGGAGTTGCTGTAAATATTCTATTCATGGTAATGAGTTAACTCTACGCCCAACCCCAAGCATCATCGGCTGGCTGCAACTCCTATTCAATACATTAAAAAAAAACCCCCCAAGCAGGATATGATGTTAGCTTGAGGGGGCCGGGAGATAAGAAATGTACATAGAATTTTACTGAGGAAGCCGTATGGAAAACGGCTGTTTGGAACGCATAGAAATAAATCGTGGGAATAACATTAAGTGTCCCTTGTGCAGGCATAGCGTCAGGATCGAGGCAGGAGGGAAGGGGCTGGCGAATGTGTCAAATGGCAGACTTTGGTGATGGTGATATTGAACCGCCTAATCTCAGTACCACACTGGCGGGGAGGTGACACTTAAGTTGCTGGTTACAGTATTTCACACAGATTAAGCATGAGAAATCACACATAAAATCACACCCAGTCGAAAATTGGAGCCGGGATAGCTCAGTCGGTATAGCGACTCGCTACTTGCTGGACTGCCCGGGGATCGAATCCCCATGGGGGCGAGAATTTCCTCACCCGTCCAGACCGACTCTGAGGCCCACTCAGCCTCCTATACAATGGGTACCGGGTCTTACCCGGAGGTAAAGCGGCCGGGGCGTGGCGTTGATCACCCACTCCCATCTAGCGCCGAGGTTCAAGAAAGAACAGAGCTATACGTCTACTCCCCCTCTAGGCCTTCGTGGCCCGTTCTAGGGTGAAACGTATCTTTACCTTTACCCTTACCTTTACCTCACTGTCACCCTTCAATGTTCGTTACACAGACGCCATGGCGACATTCTGTCATCTCTCGCTAAATGAGCTTTATTTGGACAACAGTTCGACCCGTCGCGATTAACACTAAAGAACATGGGTTGGGGTCTGAAAATGTATTCTATGGGTATGCGTTACCAATATGTACGGACGGAAAATTTCATTGAATAAACAAATGCGTGGCACAGCCAAGGCACCTCACGTCGAGTCACGGAACATGATCCTGTGGGAATTGCGGTACTTGCCAGTAAGCCAGACGGCACGTTTCTCCCTCTGCTTGAGCGTGGCGCCATGGAGACACACAGGGGATGGGTAACTAACTAATTCCGTGGCCTTAGTCCGCACGCGAACTATACCGACAGAGCGGCCGCCGCCGGTCGGCGAAGTTAGTGCCAACTTTTGCGGATAGAGGGGTGTCACGTGGTCAGCGCAACGGGTCCCCAC
>Ga0131853_10012148_pt1 | contig 15769 bp, 13 predicted proteins | sample TergutLab28metaG_FD_92764 | JGI IMG/M metagenome (GOLD analysis project Ga0131853, IMG submission 92764) | Labiotermes labralis P1 segment gut microbial communities from Petit-Saut dam, French Guiana - Lab288 P1 (version 2) (version 2) | ecosystem: Host-associated > Arthropoda: Insects >...
AACGACCTTTAGTACCACTTCAAGCTTTTGTTCTGCACTATACTTCGACATAAAAAACTGCACCTCCAAAAATTAGATTTTTCTGTCTAACTTTTGGGGTGCAGTTCATTTTAAGGCGGCTTTTTTATACAAAACGCTAAGCTTTTAACAAAACTTCCTTCGCCACATCGGCAGCAGTAGCAGCATCGGCGGCATAGTACTCTGCGCCAATAGATGCTGCAAATGTATCTGTAATTGGTGCGCCACCAAGCATAAACTGAACTTTGTCACGCAAACCTTTTTGTTCAAATAAGTCTATTACATTCTTCATTTCGCCCATAGTGGTGGTTAACAGCGCAGATAATGCAATCAAGCTTACGCCATGCTCCAAATGCGCTTCCACAAATTTTTCCGCAGGCACGTCTATACCAAGGTCTATAACTTCTATGCCTTTGCCCTCAAGCATTAAGCGAACAAGGTTTTTGCCTATATCGTGCAAGTCGCCCGCTACTGTGCCTAGGATAACTTTGCCTATGGCTTGTACGCCTGCTTCTGCAAGGTGTGGTTTTAGCAATTCCATACCGGATGTCATGGCACGTGCGGCAACCAACATTTCCGGTACGTAAACTTCGTTATTTTTAAATTTTTCGCCTACAATATCCATTGCTGCAAGCATACCTTGGTTTAGTATATCTGCTGCCGGTATGTTTTCTGCTATGGCTTGTTCTACCAGTTCTTTAACAATTTTTGCTCTGCCTTTTTGCACAGCTTCTGAAATTTGTTGTGTAATACTCATCTTTCATGTCTCCTTTTACATATCATATTTTTTAGGGTCAAATTTTTCGCTGCAATCCATCATGCTTGCCATAAACTCGTCACGGTCGTCCGGCAGCTCGTCCACAGAGTAACCCAAGTTTTCCAGCCACATTTCATCTTTTTCGTCTAGGTTTAGCTTGCCCTCTTTGTGTCCTTTTTCCATTGCCGCAATTGCAAGTTCGGCGGCTTTTTTGCTGCGTGCGTAATGACCTTCCACTTTAACAAGCTCTTTGGATATATCCAGCACAACATCCGGGCGCAGCACATAGGCTTGCGGATCTAGTTTGCTGTCGCTGTCGGCGTGTAGGTCACGCAACAGAAGTGCTTCTTTCGCACCACGTTCGGTAGCTGCGTTCATTAGTCGAGCGTCGTATACCAGTTGCTCGAAGCTAACGGTTGGTGCCATACCGCCCAAAAGTTTGATGTTTTGGATCGATTCGTTACTCCAAATATCTGCCACACAAGCAGCGATGTTACCAACAGGGGACAAATGCGCACAGGCTGCAGTGCGTCCCTCCATGGATATCGGTGTGCCGGTGATTGCTTTTACATAAACGCCTTCGTAACCGCAGTCTTTGTGCGGACCTTTTGCGCCTTGTTCGATGGCAACCAAGCTGCGCACAGCCGTTACTACACGTACAACAGCCGCAAACACACGAGGGATGTATTTTTTGTCGGCAAGCACCATGGCAGTATTGCCAAAACCGCAGGCAGTGTCGCCGGAAGCGATAGAGCCTGTTTTGTTGCCGATAGCCACAATATCGCCCCAAAGCTTTGCCATGTCTGTACAGCCCAAGATGCCCAGTGCAAAAATGGATTTTGCAATGTCGCAGTACATAACCGCTTCGTCATGCAGTTCTTTACCGCCAACGGATTCTACAGCCATAAAGTCTGCACCGGCTTTGGCGCAGCCTTCGAATGTTTTCATCATGGCTTCGTAATGTCTGCCACGCCACATGTGGGTAAGCTCGTTACCTTCACGAATATCGTTTGGTGTAATGCGCACAGCACCTTTTACACCGTGTTTTGCTTCGTACTCTTTAATAATGTCCACAACTGTTTTGCAGACTTCTATACCCCATTCGGGGTTTTCGGTTAGTGGTGGAAGCGTTTCAATTTCTGCTACAAAACCGGGTACATACAATTCTTTGGCACGCTCGCAAATGCCTGTGATAATTTCTTTGTAGTTATGGATAACTTCGGGCATGGTTGCTTGAGTTATCATCATTGGTGGCAATGTAAAGTTAACCTCCGGGTAAACCAAGCCACCGCCTATGCTCATGCCGTTTTTTAACGTTATCGGATAAATAGATTTGCCGAACACAAAATCATCAAGGTTTGTGTAGGCTGTTGTTGTAAAATTCATGTGACCAACTCCTTAATCAAGTATTTGTATTTAACAACATGGACACAAACATGTAAACAATCAAACAATCAAAATATATTATAAGTTAACATTGTTGCATAAAATGTTAAACCCTTTTAGCCAAAATCGTTTAAAATATTTGGCAGAAAGGAGCTGCATTAAAATGAAACCAATTATGACACCAAAAGAAAGGGCAATAGCTGCCCTAACACTACAAATACCGGATCAAGTTCCAACCTTCGAACTTGATTTTCAACTTGGCATGGAACTGTTTGGTAAAGACTTAGCTCCGCAAGCATTGCGCTTGCAAAATATTGGCAAACTTTCGGCTGCGGAACGGGATAAAAGGCTTAACCAACTTGCGGAAGATATGATTTATGTATACGAAGCATTAGATTACTCAATTATCCCTGCGCCTGCGCCGGGTACATTAGGCTATCAAGAAGCCGGGTTTATGTCGCCGGAACTAAAATTTATGTTCAAAAAACTGAACGAGCTTGCAAAGGGCAAAAGAATGATAGCCTACCATGCAGATGGTACTTATGCCTTGCCCGATGGTAACGATATGTATGAGTTTGCGTATAAAATTGCGGACGACCCTGACGCTGTACACAAGGAAGCCAAGCGCATGGCAGACGCAGCTATTCAGCGTAACAAAGAATTAATGGAAATTGGCGTAGAAGTTGGGCTAATGTGCTGCGACTACTGCTATAACACGGGTCCGTTTATTTCGCCTGCCATGTTTGAAGAATTTATACAGCCATACCTTGCCAAAATTATCGATGCCGGCAGGCGTGATGGCATGTATATGATAAAGCATTGCGACGGCAATATTATGCCAATTTTGGATATGATGGTAGAATGCCGTCCACATGCGCTGCATTCTATCGACCCTATGGCAGGTGTGGATATAAAAGAAGTAAAGCGGCTTGTAGGCGATAAGGTTGCACTTGCAGGCAATGTGCACTGTGCCGCAATGCAAACCGGTACAGACGAAGAAGTTATCGCCAGTGCCGAATATTGCTTAACCCACGGCAAACCCGGCGGCGGATATATTTTTTGCACAAGCAATATCCCATTTAAAGGAATGCCGCCGGAAAGATACACCATGATTTTGGATATATGGAAGAGGATGCGTAACTACTAGAAATCTGCTATATTCTAAGTGAATGAAAATCTAGGAGGCGTTAAATATGATTTTAGTTACGGGCGGTGCAGGGTATATTGGAACACACACCTGTGTAGAGCTGTTAAAAAGCGGCTATGAAATTGTGGTCGTAGATAATCTTTGTAACAGCCACAAAAAAGCTATTGACCGTGTTAAAAAAATTTCTGGTAAAGACTTTCCATTTTACGAATTGGATGTGTGTGACGAGACAGCACTGGACAAAATATTCGCAACCTACAAGCCCAACACGGTTATACACTTTGCAGGTTTAAAAGCTGTAGCCGAGTCCGTAGCCAAGCCTCTTGAATATTACGAAAACAATATAGGTTCTACTATAACCCTGCTTAAATGCATGAAAAAGCACGGCACACGCAGCATAATTTTCTCTTCTTCCGCAACGGTGTACAACGCAAGCAATACAATGCCGCTTACAGAAAACTCTGCAACCGGCGGCTGTACAAACCCATATGGCTGGACAAAATATATGTGCGAGCAAATTATCACAGATGCAGTGAAAGCAAACGAAAATATGTCTGCCGTGCTTTTGCGCTACTTTAACCCTGTAGGCGCACACGAAAGCGGCTTAATTGGTGAAGACCCGCAAGGCGTACCAAACAACCTAATGCCGTATGTGTCACAGGTTGCAGTGGGCAAGTTAAGCGAATTGTCTATAACCGGTAACGATTACGACACCGTGGATGGCACGGGTGTACGTGATTATATTCACGTTGTAGACCTTGCAAAAGGGCATGTTGCCGCTGCAAAATATCAGGCAAAAGGCACAAGCATATTTAACTTGGGTACAGGCAAAGGTACAAGCGTATTGCAAATGGTTAATGCATTCCAAAGCGTAAACAACATCAAAGTGCCATACCGTATTGTAGCTCGCCGCCCCGGCGATATTGCAACATGCTATGCAGACCCGTCCCATGCCGAAAAAGAATTAAATTGGCGTACAGAAAAAAATATCGAAGAAATGTGTGCAGATCTTTGGCGTTGGCAAAGTAATAACCCAAAAGGATTTGCAGAGTAGATTAGTATGTAAAGAGGGCTACCCCAACAATGGATTCCGTTGTTGGGGTAGCCCTTTTTGCTTTATTTACTGCGCATCAATACTATTTTTACAGGCGCACTGGAATGTCGCCCGTTAAGTGATACATCTAAAATTATCTCCATTTTGCCGTTGGTAAACAGTGGTGTGTCCACAATTTCAAATGTCATTTCGGCTTTGTTGCCGTGATTGTAGTTTAGCGGCAGGGATACTTCCCGCCCGGTTAAAACATCTACGCCTTCAGGTACCAGCAGACGGAAGTTAATCCAGTGTTGATTACGCATAAATCCGTTGTCTTCCGCTACCACGGTTATTTTGCGAGGTTCTCCTGTTTGGAAGAATGGTCCTTCGTGATAGTCGACAGCCAAGCGAAATGCAGTGTTGTCGTAGCGTACGATGTGGTTGGATGATGTAAGCTCACTAATGTGCAGCGGCTTTACCCTTGCGTTGCCATTTATGCCGGGCAAACGCACGTGTAGCGGGGGGCAGAATAGGTCATCGCCTGTGAGCGTGCGGATTGCATAGCCGCCCTCGGCAAAAATATCGCAATGGGTTAAGCCCATGAAGCTTGGCACAACACGCAAAACTCTGTTGGTTAGTTCATCAACGGTTTTTGGCACAAACACGCCAAGGCTGGTGTCGTCTATGCACAAAGTTTTGATTTTACCGCCAAGTGGGGCAGTCCATTTTTCGGGCAGGGCTTTTGCGCCGTGGATGATGCCCATTAATGCGCCAAGTGTTGCCGCTGTACAATCGGTATCCTCGCCGCAGTTTACTGCGTTGCATAAGCTTGCGCCAAAATCGTCACCGCCGTAGTACCATGCACCAATAGTAAAACCTACATTTTCCGGTGCATCATAGCCGGGTGCGCCCACTTCAAAGCCCTCTGCAATTGATTTTTCAAGTTCTTTTAACGTCCATAGCTGTGCGCCAAATGTACCCGGTGCTTCTGCATGGACTTTTTTACGCATTTCACCAAGCGGCAAGCCATCTTGGAAACATTTGCGTGCCAAACGTACGCAGCGTGCAACAGCACAGTCTTCGGGGATATAGCTTAACCCGATATCTACAAGTTTATCTTTGTCGCTTTCCACAAAAGCGGCAGATTGCATTGCAGCAAAGAAAACTTCGCCATACATGCCTTCGTCGCCATGGTCTACAATTGCGTCTTCGTAGGCATAACGGGCGGCGATATCCGGGTTACCGGGTGCAAGACATGCCCAAATTTCTGAACGGATAAAACAGCCGCAAGAATCCTTGTAAGGATTATCCGTAACCCCGGAAAGCGGTGGCATAAGTCCTACACGCATGTTGTTCTTGCCCATGCCGTATTCTACCCAGTTGGGGATAACAAAGCTTAGCCAATATTCGCCCAAAATAGCGGCATTAACATTACGCCCGTAGCGTTCTACCGCCGCAAGCCATACAATTTGCAAATCCAAATCGTCGTTTGGTGGCGGTCCTTCCGAAAGGTCTTGTGTATAAAAGCTAACGTCCAGCAGCCCACGATGCCCTTCCATTGGCGCACCCAAAACGCCGCCTATATTTTTGCCTGCCCAACAGCCTTCAACTTTGTCTTTAAATGTTGCAAAATCTAACCACATGTAAAAAACTCCCTCTATTGAAATTTGAAAATTGCTCCGGTGCTTTCTTCTGTTTTGTAACTGTCCATGATTTTGTATAAATCTTGTATTAATGTGTTTGCGAACTCTGCCGGTTTACCCCAGTGTCTTGGCAAAACGGTGTGGTTATTGTAAAGGTCGTCAAAATCCCAATGTTGTGGCGAAATTGCAAAATAAGGTGGCTTGTCAATAAACCAATCGCTACGCTTGGTGTATCCAAACGCTTGGTGAATATGCTGCTCCAAAGGTTGTTGCAACTCTGTGCCTTTGCACATCATAAGTAAGTCTCCAAATTGCATACTGTTGCGCATAAATTTTAGCCTAATGCTGGGTAGGGGAGCTTCTATGCCAAACCGATTGCCGGGGTAGAACAGTAATTCACTACCGCCGTTTACCCCACAAGCCAAAGCATCATTACCAAAACCCGTTGTATTCCATAAGCAAAAACCGTCATAACCCTGTATTACACCTTGGATAGGCCAAATAAACAAGTGGTTTAAATCTTCTTCTAAGTTTTGCAATATGCTGCCATACGCCCATAAAATGGAATTGTCTTTACGAAATTTATCAATGGCTTCAGGCAGCCAATTTATCCAAGTGTGTGCGGCTACCCAAAACTTGTGATAATCTGCAAAGCGGTGATCGTAATGGTTTTGCAAATGGCTACTGGAGTCTATACGCCAAATAAACTTTGTATGGCTGGTTTCATATATGTCTTTGATGATATCCCAATACAAGTCCACAGCTTCTTCATCTTTGTCGTACCAAATTTCATCTATGGTATAGGGGAAAAAGCGATAGTCTTTTTTATGGTTTAAGAAGATTTCAAAGTAGGTAGAATCCCAGCCTTTTTCTTCAAAGTGCTGCACGAACTGCTGTAGAATGCGGCGGGTTTCTGTACGGTAGCCTTTTTTGCCCCATTTTTCGTAACTTGATGGCCAGCCCAAATGAAACGGAAGATATAAAAATTCCAGCGGATGCTCGCCAAAGCGGCAATCTTTAAACGCAGTGCCATCCAAATACGCCCCAAAATGCTCGTCAAAAGCTTCCCATGATTTTACCTTTATATATTTTCCTTCGCCTTCAAGCTCCGGTGCAAAAGTAGGCGGCATTGCACCCGAATGTTTATAAGGCAGGTTATGAAAAATACATTTATGTTCCCTTGCCATGCGGAAAAATTGCTGCTCAGTTTTTAAATAGCTGCCGTCCGTATAGCGATTGGGGTTATTTGCCAAATGTGAAAACGCAGGTGAAATAGCATCTGCATAGTTATTAAGGTCAGCAACTATGCGGCTTTCGTTTGGCACAGTGAAATCTTTCACATCAAGTAGCACTTTTAATATAACAACTTCGCCGTCTGCATGAAGTTCGATTTCTTGTTCTGTTAAACCACTTTGTGCATTTGTAGGCACCCAAATATCCACCCAAAAAGCTCCAACTTTTTGATCGGGCATATACTCTTTGTCCAGTGGAATTGTAAATGCCTTGCCGCCCGGCGCAAAAGGAATCAAGCAGTCTGGGATAAGCTTGTCGTTTAAACGGTGAAACCACTCGATAAAAAATTCCGTATTTTTGTCTTTGCACTTAACAGAAACATTAGAAAGTACTCCGCTTTCCGGCTGTACTATAATTTGAAAAGACACCGCCTGGTTTTTTGCACTTGTAAGTGCAATTTGCCGGGATTTTTCTATTGGAGCTACATTTTTTTCAATTAACTCGCCGGTCAGCCCATTTACTCGAACATAATCCGGCAACATATATACTTGTATTTTTCCCATAGCTACCACCTTAAATATCTATAACCGGTGCATCACCGGTCAAAAGTTCCATTACACCTATAATTTCTGCATCACTATTCCTTACAGGGTAAAAATAACTTTTGCCGCCTTCAGGGCGGTTTTCAATAGTCCCAAACCCACCACCAAAAGCACTTCTCATGCTGTCGGTCATAGGAGTTTTAAGCCAACCTGTTATAGGCAGTTGCTTGCCTGCAATAACGGGCAATACAAAATTAGGGTTGTCTGCACGTTTTTGCCATAAAAAAACGGAGATATCTACTTGTGGATTAATCCGTTCTATTTTCATTATCGTTTTTTTGCAGTCGTTAAAAAGGTTAAAATCGTAGTCTGTAGGACCATACGGATCCAACATAACTCCTTCTAAACTATCGCCGTCTAAGAAAATTAGACCAATTCTTGCGATGTTATTAATGTCCAATTTTGAATAATCTGCCATAAGATTATATTTCACCTCCTGCATAATCCAAGAATCACACAACGGTAACCCCAAATCAATCACATATTTTTGTAGAATTTGCACATTTAACGTATATTGCGCAAGCTTCTACTGACAAAAAAGTATGGTGGTATTATAATCCAAGCAGGAAAGAAAGGAATGACTTTTATGAAAATTGCAATCGCATCAGATTTTTCCGGCTTTAATTTAAAAGAAGCGGTAAAAATTTTTTTGATTGAACAAGGTTACGATATTACAGATTTGGGTCAGCAAACAGCAGACAAACAAATGCTATATTACGAAGCAGCGGCAAACTTGAGCCAAGCAGTTGGTAAGGGCGAATACGACCGTGGTTTGGTTTTTTGCGGCACCGGTGCAGGCGTAAGCCTTATTGCCAACAAACATAAGGGTGTATATTGTGTGGCGTGCGAAAGCATTTTTACCGCAGAAAAAATTTCCCTTATAAATAACGCAAACGTGCTTGCCATGGGCGAAAGAGTTGTAAGCCAAGCAATAGCTTGCGAAATGGCGCAAAAATTTATAGAAGGCATTTGGTGTAACGGCTTTGAAGAGCAACGCAAAAAAAATAACGAGAATGGGTTCAAGATTCTACAGCAAATTGAATCCGGCAATTGACATGCTTCTGCAATTGTAGTTCAATATTTTGAACATACAAAGGGGAGAGCTAGATTATGAAATTTGACCGCTTAGATAATGTTAGTATTAGTTATGACGATACTTTTACTGCAGACGAGGAAGTACTTCCAAAATTGCGGGGTTTGCAGCATAATCACTACCACGATGTATATGAAGTTATTCTTTCTATAGAATCCAACAATAACTTCGTGTTTGTTAATGATGCGAGCCACCAAATAGTAAATAGTCAAATGATGCTTATCCCACCCGGTGAAGTACATCGTATAGACTATGAAGGCGGCAACCGATACATGAGGTATGTCCTGCACTTTAGCCTGTCTTATGTAGAACCTTTGCTTAAAACAGCTTGCGGTACAGCACTTGTGTTGGATTTTAGCGAGCTTGACACAAAAATAATTAACTTAAACAGTAAAGAATTTTCAAATATTTGTACTTACTTTGCAAACCTTTTAAAGTGCTACAGGACATACAAGCAAAAAAGGTCAAATGTGAATGAGCTGAATTTGCGCTTACTTTTAGCCCATACATTAATTGTAGTACACAAATTATTTTCTACACCCAGGGTGCAGGATGCCGATAGCTTAACAGCAGATTCGCATATAAAAGAAATAGTTGCATATTTGAAGGACAACTACATGCAGCCTATAACGCTGGAAATGCTTGCGAAAAAATTCTATCTATCCCGGTCGTATATAAGCCACAAGTTTAAAGAAGTCACAGGAATGACGCTTATCGAATATCTGCATTGTGTACGCATTGCAGAGTCTCAGCGGTTGTTATCCCGTGGCGATGTAGATATTTCCCGTGTTTATGAGCTGTGCGGTTTTAACAACGTGCAACATTTTTACAGGGTGTTTAACAAAGTTGTTGGTATGTCGCCCGGGGCATATTTTAAAGTAGCACATGCCTTGCGTGATACTACAGACCAAATATAAAAGGGGTGTATCTAGTTGAAAAAACTACTTAGGTTGTACGCTTTACCTTTACATATTATGGTGCGACCCTTTAACGGGTTTTACGCTATGAAATACGAAAACAAAGGTACGATATGGCTTGCGCTTTTTAACTTCCTTATGGTAAGCATTTCAATTTCGTTTAGGGCGCAGTATTCTTCTGTTGTGGTAAATCCGGGGCATCCTTTAGCCATTAACAGCCTTTTAGATTTGCTTATTTTAACTGGGGCGGTAGTACTTTTTTGTACGGCTAATTGGGCTGTAACGTCACTTACTGACGGCGAGGGCAAATTTAAAGAGATTTTTATGACGGTATGTTATGCCATGACCCCAATTGTGCTGCTTTTTATTCCCGCTTCTTTGCTTAGCAATGTACTTACCTATGAAGAAGGCGCATTTTACACAATGATTATTGGCGTGGCAATATTTTGGTTTGTAATATTGGTGTTTGCCGGGCTTGTTACGATACATAATTACTCGGCTGGTAAGGCTGTAACAACGGTTCTTTTAACATTTGTGTCGTTGTTGGTTATCGTGTTTCTGCTCACGTTATTGTTAACGCTGTTGCAGCAGTTATTTGTCTTTGCCAACAGTATTTACTTGGAATTGATATTCCGAACATGAGATAGGAATGTTGTTCTTTTGGGTGAAAGCGATTTTAGCGGCGTAAGCCGCTTTTTTATATACTTTATACAGCGCAAGATATGTTAGTACCCCTATATTGTAAAAAATACGTGATTGAAACATGTTTGTAATAATGTTATTTGTATAATTACCAAATTTAATTGCAGCGAGGGTGAGTTTATTGTTAAAAAGTATTAAATCTTGTGCAAGACGTACTACTATACCTTATGTAATATTTACCCTGGCTTTAATGTTTTTTGTGCAATTTTCTTCCGCTGCAAACGAATACTACAGCGAAATCTGGGCAGAACGGGCGCAAACAATTGTTACCGGACACAGTTTTTCCGACTTTATGGGAGAACACGCCACAGCAAACCGCCCGAATGCCGAATATATGATAAATGCCTCCGATTATACATACATCGCCGGTATGGAGCCGGTGTACTTGAACGATTTTGAAGATGTGCCCGGCATTTCTCTGCTAACCGCAGAAGAAGGTTATGTAGAATGGGAAGTTTATGTTGCCGAGGGCGGTTTGTACCATATTTCAATTTTGCATTACACCATAGAAGGTCGCTTTTCCGACATCCAGCGCACCATTTTTATAAATGGTGTACAACCCCATGCCGAAGCCGGAGTGATGGAATTTAGCCGTGTGTGGGTAAATGAGCTTGACCAAATACAACGTGATTCACGCGGCAACGATTTACGCCCTTCTCAAGTAGAAGAACATATTTGGAATGAAACCGTACTGCGTGACGCTATGGGTACATATGTAGAACCTCTAATGTTTTATCTTCAGCCCGGGCGTAACACGATCGGGCTATTGTCCGTTCGTGAACCTATGGTTGTGCGCCATATTCGTATTTTCCAAATGCCGGAAGTTCTGTCGTATGAAGAAGTGCTGGCAAACCATGCAAGCCCCCATATAACACAGGCGCAGTTTGCAACACTGCGTGTAGAGGGTCAAGACGCTGTTCGCAAATCCAGTGCAACGCTTGCCCCTTTGGCAGATACAACGGGTCCGGGGGTTTACCCGTACAGTCCAAGATACATACGCATTAATCATATAGGTGGCAGCTCCTGGTCTGCGCCTGCTGCTTGGATAGAGTGGGAAGTGGACGTTCCGGTAAGCGGAATGTACCACATTGCCATGAATGTACGCCAAAATTTCCAGCGTGGCACAAACTCTTACCGGCGCATTACTATCAATGGCGAGGTTCCGTTTTCGGAAATGGAAGCCGTTCCGTTTGATTTCCAGCGTCGCTGGCGGGTAGACATGCTCGGCGGCAACGAGCCATATCTTTTCTACTTGGAAGCCGGTGTTAATACCATACGCATGGAAACCACTTTGGGTGGTTATGCCGGTTATTACAGAGAAATTCAAGCGTCTGTTTTAAACTTAAATCGGTTGTATCGTGAAATTGTAATGATAACCGGGCTTACTCCTGCAATGTTTAGGGACTATCAAATTGCATTGCATCTTCCGCACTTGGCAGATGAATTAAGATTTGAGCATGAGCGGCTTATTCGTATATTCGATAGCCTTGGCAGCAGCGAGCGCAACACAGTTATCCGTACACTTGCGTGGCTTTTGGATTCTTTGGCATCTGACGTAGAGGCTATACCGCAACGTTTAGGCGATTTTAGAATTCATATAGGTTCACTTGGTACGTGGATGATGCTTGTGCGCAGTCAAATGCTTTCTGTAGATGCTATTTATATTTTGCCTGTGGATGCCCCTGTGCCAACAAATAATAGTGGTTTTTGGCGGCAGTTGTGGCACGAAATAAGAACGCTTTTCCTGTCATTTGTTATCGACTATAACGCCATAGGCAGTTCTCTTGAAGCCGAGGGCGAGGTTCGTAACATAGAAGTTTGGGTTTCTACCGGGTTGCCGTCAATAGGCGCAGGGCGAGACCACGCAAGTGTAATTAGAAGACTTACTGATGAAATGTTCACGCCGGAGACAGGCATTTATGTAAACCTAATGCTAACAGACGTAGGTGCTTTGTTGCCTGCAACTGTGGCAGGCGGGGGACCTGATGTCACACTTTCTGTGCGGAACGATGTACCGATGGACTTTGCATTCCGTGGTGCAGTGGCAGATATTTCGGGCTTCCCGGGTTTTGATGAAGTGATTCAACGCTTCCCGGAGGCGGCAATGGTGCCTTACACCTTTAGAGACCAAGTATTTGCCTTACCCGAAACCCTTACATTTAGCATGTTGTTTTACCGCAGGGATATATTGGCGGATTTGGGGCTGGAGCCGCCCGATACATGGGATGATGTACGTGCAGCAATGTTCACGCTAAGCCGGCATCATATGACTTTTGGTATACCTACGGCACAAAATTTGCCGCTGCCGGATGTTGTGGATATGACTTTGGCTATGTTCCTTTTCCAAATGGGCGGTGAGTTTTTTGGAGCAGATGGTGCATATTCTGCGCTTGATTCCGACCTTGGGGTTGAGGCATTTACTGAACTGACTAGATTTTTTACCGATTATCGTTTGCCTACGGTGTTCGACTTTGCAAATCAGTTCCGCACGGGCGAAATGCCAATGGCGGTTGTAAGTTTTGCTCACTTTAATACGCTACAAGTGTTTGCGCCGGAGATACGTGGGCTTTGGGGAATGAGACCTGTGCCGGGTACATTGCAAGCAGACGGCACAATAAGCCGTGCAGTACCTGCCGGAGGTTCGGCGGTTATTATGATGGCTCAAGCCGACGACCGTGATGCAGCATGGGAATTTATGCGGTGGTATACATCGGCAGAAGCACAATCCCGCTTGGGGCAGGGTTTGGAGTCGCTGCTTGGTCCTGCGGCAAGATATCCAACTGCTAACCTAGAAGCTTTTGCACGTATTCCATGGCCTGCACAGGATTTTAGAACTTTGAATGAGCAGTTTGAGGAAGTGCAAGGTATTCCTCAAGTGCCGGGTGGATATTTTGTGCCAAGGCAGTTGCGTAACGCATTCTTTTCTGTAACAGAAAGCGAAACTATTGGAGCAAGATCTGCGTTGATAAACGGTGTGCGCTTGATAAACCGTGAAATAGAAACGAAACGTAGGGAATTTGGGCTTGACTAAATTTGGAAAGGAGCAAGAACCATGGATGATTACAAACATTCGTTGTGGAGTGCAATAAAACGCAGCAAGCACAGCTATGTAATGCTTGCGCCGTTCTTTATTCTGTTTGCCACGTTTACCATATTGCCTGTACTTATATCTTTGGTTTTTGGCTTTACCAATTTTAATATGCTGCAACGCCCGCAATTTGTAGGTTGGGATAATTACCTTCGTCTGTTTTTGGACAATGAGGTTTTTATAATTGCTTTGCAAAATACATTAATTTTTGCCTTGGTTACAGGGCCGTTAAGCTATATCTTGTGCTTTACTTTTGCTTGGATAATAAATGAACTGCCGCCAAAGGTTCGTGCGTTTATGACCGTTGTGTTCTATACGCCGGCATTATCCGGGGCATCGGTTTTCTTCATTTGGCATTTTATCTTCTCCGGCGACAGATATGGTCTTGCAAATGGATTTTTGTTGCGTTTTGGGTTAATGGACGGACCGATAAACTTTTTTAGAGACCCAAGCTACATCCTGCCTCTGTTGATAGTTGTGCAGTTATGGATGAGCCTTGGCACAGGTTTCCTTGCTTTTATTGCAGGGCTTCAGACCGTAGATAAAGCTTTGTACGAAGCAGGTGCAATAGACGGCATTAAAAATCGCTGGCAGGAACTATGGTTCATTACCCTGCCATCCATGAAGCCGCAGCTTATGTTTGGTGCGGTAATACAAATTACAACGTCTTTTGCTGTTGCTGATATTTCTATACAGCTTGCGGGCTTCCCAAGTGTTAACTATGCAGGCGAAACAATTGTTACCCACCTAATGGACTTTGGTAACATTAGGTTTGAAATGGGTATGGCATCTGCAATTGCTACAATGCTGTTCTTGCTGATGATAGGTTCTAACAAAGGCGTGCAACGCCTGCTTAGAAAGGTGGGAACGTGATGGCAGTATCACGCACCTTAAAGCTACGGCGGCTTGTAAGAAGCAAAAAGGTGAGCCGCTCTACCGGCGGCACAATTGCATTGTTTTTATTTTTGGCTTTGGTTGGCGCATTTATGGCATTGCCATTGGTGCTTACCGTAAGCAATGCATTTAAACCGTTGGATGAACTTTTATTGTTCCCGCCACGCTTTTTTGTACGTAACCCAACATTGGCTAACTTTGGCGATTTGGTATCATCCATGCAAGAGTCTTGGGTGCCGTTTTCAAGATATATATTGAACACGATTATCATCACAGGGTTTGGTACTGTGGGGCATGTGCTTTTTGCTTCGTTTGCGGCATATCCGCTGGCAAAACATAAATTCCCGGGTAAGAAGTTGCTGTTCGCCGTTGTTGTTCTAGCTCTTATGTTTTCTCGCGAAGTTACAGCCATTCCAAACTTCATAATCATTTCTTGGCTTAACATTAACAACACATACTTGGCACTAATCCTACCGGCATTTGCTACTTCACTTGGGCTGTATTTAATGAAGCAATTTATGGAGCAGATACCGGACTCACTTATAGAGTCTGCCCGCATAGACGGAGCAAACGAATATACAATTTACTGGCGCATTATTATGCCTAATGTAAAACCGGCTTGGCTTACTTTATCTATTCTAATGTTCCAAATATTGTGGGCAAATACCGGCGGTATATTCCTGCAAAGCGAACAATTAAAGCCACTTAACTTTGCAATGTACCAAATAATGTTTGGTGGTGTAGCTCGTGCCGGTGTTGGTGCGGCAGTTATGTTTATTATGTTAATAGTTCCGGTTATTTTCTTTATTGCAACACAAAGCCGGATTTTGGAAACAATGACAACTTCGGGGATGAAAGACTGACGTATTTTTGAAAGGGGTGTAGCACTATGATTAAAAATTTTACACGCATAGTATTCGCCCTAATTCTTGCGGTGATTATATCGGGAATTATTCCTGTTCATGCCAACACGCCATATTTGGGCTACACATACGATCATTGGGGTGTGCTTGTGCCTTCTCCTGCGGCGTACGTACCTTTTATGTCCATTCGTGCGGCAGATATAGACCCGGCACTTGGAGAATTTTCAAACCCAATGGACATGGCAATAGATAAAAATGGACACATTTATATATTGGACACGGGCAACAACCGTATTGTGGCTTTTGACCGTGACTTTAACTTGATACGTGTTATCGACTCATTCACCATGCCAAACGGCACTACAGACACCTTTAATTCGCCGCTTGGTTTAT
>Ga0131853_10012149_pt1 | contig 15768 bp, 5 predicted proteins | sample TergutLab28metaG_FD_92764 | JGI IMG/M metagenome (GOLD analysis project Ga0131853, IMG submission 92764) | Labiotermes labralis P1 segment gut microbial communities from Petit-Saut dam, French Guiana - Lab288 P1 (version 2) (version 2) | ecosystem: Host-associated > Arthropoda: Insects >...
CATAAATAGGGACACGAAGTTAAGTACACCTCTGCATGTGGTGCCTACTTTAAAAATTAATGGATGCACAAATCTGCTCCCCCCCCCCCCACACATGCCTTCATGGCGTGGACAGGACAAATTTTAAAAAAGAGTAAGAGTGTGCTAATGCTAAGTGTTCATAAATAGTAAACTCCTCTTTTGTATTTGTACAAGATTTATCATTGAAAATTGTGACACAGTAAAATATATCTTTATGGAGATGTCTAATTTACATTTAAAACTATTAGACATTCTTTAAGGAGTAAAAGAAAACTCCTTATATGGCAATCATACCTGTCTGTCTATATTTGACACATTGTCAAATCAAAAACTCTCGAATGAATCTTCTTAGAATTAAGTATAATAGGGTTTCAGTAAACGTTATCAGACAGTTCAAGTGTTGTTTACAAGTAGACAATAATAATTGGAAATTTGCTTGGCATTTCTATTTGTGTCTAGAGTGTAAACTTCTAAATATTTATTTGTAACATGGAACAATTCAAACAAAAATTGGAAAGAAATATGATACATTTATTTTATGCTCTATACAGTTTACTGTATACCGATAATTAAAGTTTTGGGGACCATATCTGACAGTTCGTTTGTCATTCTGTCTGTCATATGCTACCTGTGCTGAAAACAGTGGAACAGATCTCTTTGAAATTTAATATGGTGCACAGTCATTAGAAGTTGTCAGGATTTCAGTTTTCAGTTCCATTACCACTTTCATTAAATCCATAAATGACTGTATCCATATATAAAACAACTGTTGGTCAGCTTTTGTAAATACACAGCCAAGTAAGCTTAGTACACTGTAAAGAACAGTGCTGGGAATATTATGAGTTAAATTATGCACATGTTATGGATATATTACATTCTTAATCTTGTTTAATTTATGACTGGTAATGATGCACTGTGATGATCTCTTATTCCATCAGTGACCATACCAGTATGATATTTTTTTTTTGTTCCATGTGTCCTACATATCTGTCTGTAACATTTCACAGTAAGAATATCTTATAGAGTATCCCCTTTCATAATCAATTGCTGAGAGCATAACACAAATATATTATCACACTGAATAATTTTTCTTTCTTAGTTTTCAGATTTTGTGTTTATGCCTTATACTTAAACAACCTACCAACCCTTCTGCCTGAATTTTAACATTGCGCTAGAAGTATTGACATAATTTTTAAGGTATACATAGGCTGAAACTGAGATTTCACACAGTTGGTAGCTACTGGGAGAATCTCTCACCACTATTAGGACATTGTCATTTTGCTTACCATATGTGAGAAACATATGAGAATATATATATATATATATATATATATTGTGTTGCAAGCTAAATTTCAGATATATTTACATAACGTTCATTTGGTGGCCTGAAAGTACAAATGCTCTAACATGTTACGATTTCAGTTTAGATGTTTTAATTTTTGTACATTAAGATTTGCCTTTATTAGAGCAGAAGGGAGTAAATACTTCTGCACATTTATTTTTGGTACAATTCAGGACAGCAATATATGAAATTTCAGCTTAATTGCAACACTTAAAAATATTGCTTTCAATGATGAATGTCCTTTTTGACATAACCAGTTGTGTTATCAGTAGTTTTCACAGAAATGTGTAAAGATGTCAGATAAAGATTAGATTATTTTACTGCTAGAAGAAAATGGTAAGGGAAAAATTCAGACTCTGGTTGCTTTAATGTTTAGAATGTTAGTGAATGAGCAGTTTTTCTTTTATATAGTTCCAGACATGAGTCAAATTATCAAAATTCGTAGTTCAGAGCAATAGTGAATTGTTTTACACTGCTTCTTAAGAAATTATTAGTTCAAGTCTGAACTTTAGTTGTTCATTAAAAGTGTTTTGTTCAGATTGAGATGGGACAAAAATATATGACTTGGTTGTGAACCCTGCATGAAACAGACTTATTAATATAGTTAAGAATTGGTGGTACACGAGGACCAGTGGCAGAATTTGAGTTTTATGACTATGAAAATTAATGTTCCTTTGTGCCACAATGCAACAAAAAATAGAACATGTAATCTGAAAGTGTTATAAATGTTATGCATGTTGATTTCAATCAGCAATCAGCAATATGTATTGTGAAATTCTTGAAGTTTAAAGTTAAAAAACAGTAAAAAATTTACGGAAATCTGAAGGCTCAGGCTGTTTGGATGCTAAATTGACCATCATCTATTGGTTGTATAGTAGAAGAATAATGTAAAGTTCTGTCATTTTGATCATAGTGTGACAGTTTACTTTTGTCAAATATGCCAGAATATATCCTGCCAAATACCCTCAGAGAAATATTATATGACTTGTCACCAGTTTTTGTTTATGTGCAGTGGTGAGTGGGGAGATTATTTATAAAATCCTGGGTTGAGTATATCAAAATATATGGGTAAGAAGCGAAAATATAATAATAATAATAATAATCGTCAGTTCTTGGAGTATTGTTCCTTTAACTTAAGACTTGCTTCCCATTTTTTGTTCAGGTAGAGTTTATTAAACCTGCTGTGCCATTCCATCCATCTGTATGCATCTAACAACCTGAAAACAGCTGAAGAGATTTTCATGAAATTAGGTATTTGAGCATTGTAATGAAAAATTTCAAGCCATTTCAGTTTAAATTTAGATCAAATAATTTTAATGATCATTCATAAGAAGAATGTGGATGTTGTTGTGCACATTAGCATTCAAACCCCTGTACTGTACAGGTAGAGGTTAATTTTCCTTTCTGCATTGCATGAAGGCATGTGGAGAAATGGCGGTACAATTCAAGTCATATTAACCTATAAAGTGGATGGAGGTGAGCAGTCAGCTTCATATTTCAGCTAATATAATCCTGGGTAAAGAAGCTGTGTTACTCATTTAGGCTGTGCACATATGTATTGCCTGTTATGTTTTGCATGTGTACACAGTCTAAAAAAATAATATGAGTTTTTTTACCACTTAAATTCTGTGCACCAAAATATGTACTTGATACTTGAGGTACGTAACTTATACAACCTAAAAACCTATATTTTATATTTTAGTGTCACTGGAAAGAAATTTTTTCTAGGTTGTAGAAATATAATCATTATTCTGGAATGACTTATAATTTCATAGTTAAATGACTTTGAGTGCAGTAGGACATAACAGTAGTTTTCCACACAAACTGCGTACAATAGAGCTGTATTTATTTTCTATCTGCATATGTGTTTTCAATTTGACCACTTGTTTAGATGATATTTCTCATACTTCATTTCAAGCTCTGGGTGGTGTTATTTGTTTTGATGACATTTTCATACTTGAGTTCAAGCTCTGTTACACTTAAAGAGTGAGAGTTGCTTTCTGTCACATTGAAGGGCCCAAAATTGCTGTGTATTCAAAGGAGGAAGCAGCAATAACACAAAAACAAGTTTACAAAGAACTGTGGGACAATGGTAATTCAAATTGGCTTATGTACATAATGTTATTTCTAGTTATTCTGAGATAAAATTAATGCTTCTTTTGCATGGCTTACTAACCACAAATCAAGTGATGAAGAGAATCTTTTCAAAATATTGTATCGCAATGTGGTGTTTGACCCAAATTGTCTGCTGAATTTTATTTCTTTGGTGACAGGGCCAGAGTGCTTGTTGTGTTGAACTCTGCATAGCAATGAAGAAATATTACTAGATTGTGAAATACAACTGGAGGTCTGCATAGAATGTGAAAGGCATTCTACTGATAAAATTCCTGTACTAGGCTTGTTGTGGCAGGGAGGGTACATGATGTGTTTTCGACAAATTACAATGGATGGTACCAAAAGAAACTGTATGCATGTTTCCTCAGGCAAAAGGCAGTGAGTTGTGGAATGTTCACAACTGTGTGGTGGGAGATTAAAAAATTTATGAGTGTAGGTAGCAATGACCTATATTGAGAAAACAGTTGTAAAACAAGAAAGCACACAATTCATCAGAATCACAATAATTCCATAATATGTCAAATCCTGCCTGTTTTGACCCTCACTGGCCCATCATCAGAGAAGGTACAGTTGTATTAAAAAAATTGTTTAACTCTTTCTTCATCTGCAGCATACTATCATAAATTCTTCTATTTGTGATTTATGGTAGATGGATGTGTGCAAAGTAACTGGAACAGCCTGTTGATTTGAACATATTGGTGGCTGTAAGGTAGTTTGTCTTTTGTTGGGATCCAGGTAAGAGTGTTACATGATTATCACAATAATAATTTTATTTCTACACAACATAGATTTATTGACTTACTGCAAAGGACTGAGACCAATTCACAATCAACTGCATGTTTCAGCTCACATGAGCCTTCTTCAAATCACAATATACATTCTGTTTCTACAATTACCTGTTTATATTATTACAATATTATTATAAAATAATTTAATGTACTAGTTACATTTGTCTGTCTACTATCATTTTAATAATATCAAACAGCTAACAGCAGAAATGTAGTGTTTAGTGATAACCTGAAGATGGCTGCTGTGAGCTGAAACATGCAATTGATTATGTATCAATCACAATATATGCTGATACCTTAAATCAATAAAGCTGTGTTGAAAGGGAATTACTAATGTTAGAATTGTTAACAGCATAGTAGAATGCAGCTTTGGTAAGTAACAGCACTACAGTTGGCTTTAATATCAAATGCATACTGACTGCAACAGTGTTTCCAGGATTTTCAGAGGAGCAAATATACTGTAGTAGTGACAGTACAGATACATTTCTTAAATTGTTCAACATATTATGTTCATGGTATTCATAACATTTATAATATTCACATATAATTCATATTATATTATACTTATATGATCTCATTTTTCAGAGTTGATTATCTTTTGACAAGATATTGGCTACAGAAGCAGCTAATTTACCTGATGTTGCCCAGGGATCACCACAGACTTCAAAAGTATTCTTACACATCATAAACAGAACGGTATGTAGACTACATGTGGAAGAATTTGTTTGTAATTAAAATTTGTCTTATGTGTTATGTCCTATGTTGATCACTGGCTGAACATCTTTACTGTAACAGAACAGAAACATATTACATGTCTTGTATTAAATACAAATCAGTTTTTCTTCAAAGTTGTAAATCACGTCTTACAACAGCTGTTCTAAAATGGTGATAAACAAACCCTGAAACATGAAATATGAAGAGCCACTATTTTATATACGAACAAATGTTAGTCTCTGGCCATCCAGTGACTCATACACAAACCCCACCCACCTGCTGACTCCAGTGCCACTTATCAGAAATGCGAAGTGTCCATGATGCATTAGTGGGCACCACACATTTAATTACATCTTTGCATGTTTCTGTGTGATATATATTTAATTATTTACAAAACAAGAAATAACCAATCTACAACTTTAGACTCTCTGTAGAAAACCTGAGGACAAAATAAATTATAGGGTTCAATGTGTGACAGGCAAAGCATTCAAAAGTATTACTAAGATATATAACATTTAATACAAGCTCATTACACAGAGTTTTTATTTGTTAACTATTGCATGTAATATAGTTGCATGGAGGGTGTACAGTATTAAAAGTATAAATAAGAGTCTTTTACAAGAAACCCAGAGACCGAGAGGTACGGAAATTATAAGTTTAATTAAGCGGCAACGGGTATTCTTCACATGTCGTTATGAAATGAATAAAGTTTTGTTTTAAAACATGCACATACCAATACGCAACTGGTTATGATATATTGATTGCCTTTTTAAGATAACCAGTACTATGCATAGATGGATTACTTGCTGAAGCCCAGAGCCAAAATATGTAGCAAATTTGAACATCACTTATGAATGGAATTTCTATAGGCGTGCCTAGTGTGCAAGTTTAATCCTTTCAATTAGCCCATGTGTTGGTAAGACAGTTCAATGGGAGACATCAGAACACATACCCTTCAGTGGCATAATGGTGATGATACTCAGTTTTGTGAAAATCATTCACCCAGATCTAAAGCTAAAATGGATTGACACAGAACCCACAAGTCACCTTTTTCCTTTTAAGGAAGGAATTTGTCTAAAAGTGACAAATGAATGACATGTTGGGAATAAATACTAGTAAGAAACATAAATGAATAAAGTAGATTTTAAAAGACTAATGTAAAGGATGGTGAGTATTAAATATAAAGAAAGAAGAGAAATATTGACATAATCATATTTTAACAAAAAAATAACAGCACTTGCTAATGAGATGACAAATTTAATGTAATAACATCTCATTCTCATGACCCCGTTCTTGGTGCCACTGTGAAACCTGTAGAAATGCATTTGAATACATGATTTTGAGAATTTTGAGGTTAAAACACTAGGATGACAACAGGTAAGATGGAGAAGTAGCCATAGCAAGGGAACAGTCACTTAATGACAGTGTCTGGAATTTGAATTCTTCCGCTGATATCTTTTGGTTGATACTGACAACGAGGATGTGATAGGTGAGACCAGTAGCACATACACAATAGATGAGATGGACAAAAAGTTTTAGTGTTTAAACCCACAGGAAAGAGGTCACTTGGGATATGCAGGTGTAAATGGAAGAATGCTGTTAAAATTAGATCAATAAAAATAATGAATGAGGATGTGCAATAGATTCAGCTGCCCCATGGCAAGGTGCATTGTCAGGTATTTGTGAACACAGTAATGAAATACCGGGTTTCATATAAGATGAGATTTTTCTCGAACAAATATGGAATTTCTTATGTCAACTTCTAAGAAGGATTTTGGTGTGCTGAGTTATATTGCTGTACAGGTCTGATCAGACTCATGGTACACTGATTATGAAACTTGGCTTCAGTTTGGATTAAAGCAGGTAAATTATGGTCTGTGGGAATTTTTGTCTGTAATATGAACATTAATCTGCTTCCAACTCTTTTAAATCTCGATCATTGTACTTGCATTGCAGCTTTTGTTAACCAGTACTTTAATGTGGACCATAAGTACAGTGATATCCTTTTAAAACTTTCTGGGGAATTAAAGACTGCATGAAAGTTTAAATTGTCTTGACTTTTGCCCTGTATTTTTCTCTTTTACTGCAGGAGTTCAACAGATAATTTCCTATCTTCATTATCTTAAAATATTTGTAAAATTTTTAAGAACCGAAACTAGCACCATCTCTTGCAATAATCTAGCGAGTACTGGCACTCTTTGTCCATATTTAGGCAAATATGATATTCTGCTTGTTGAAAAGTGTTTAAATTATTTCATGTTACACTTTACAGTCCACTAAAGAATCTGTAAACCGTAAAAGACCCTTTAATGAGAAAGTTTGTTCATTCCTGTCGTGCGTTGTTCTTTAGTTCAGTTAGTGGTTATATAGCAGGTTGGATGCCTACCTACCGCTGTACTTTGGGCAGAGTGTTGTATAGGCTTACCTGTAGTGTCATACACGAGACTCTTCGTGTGTAAGGTTACGGTGGGGATGCACTAATACACAGCTTCGATAAGTTGTTTAGGAATCCACATCCCAAATATAAAGATCTGCATGTATGTCACGTTCTTAAAGTATAACTCACAAAGGTTCTTAGACACGAACTTGCATACAGTCGGTATGGAGGTTTGCATAACGTATTGAGGCTTACGGAATGTGTGAAGTTTTAATGTTGGAAGTAAGAGAATCTGAAATTTGAGTTGCTTACAGTAGTGAGTTTATGGGCGCGTTCATGTCTGTCTGTCCTTCCATCCGCTTGGAACAACTCAGATCCCACTTCACGGATCTTTATTAAATTTGATATTTGAATATTTTCCGAAAATCTTTCGAAAAGATTCGAGTTTCATTAAAAAAAGACAAGGATGACGGGTACCTTATGTGGAGAACTGTGAACAGTTATGGTAATATCACGCTTATTTCTTCTTACAACAAAAATTTGTCAAGCAAAATTTGTAGAGAAAACTAAAATTCACAATTTGTGTCCAAATTTTTTCCGAAATAGTATCATTTATGTCGCAGTGTGGGAAAATATGGCAAGGTAAAGAGAATATCATCAATCACAAAAATCTTAATAAACTTCCCTCCGATCAAATTTCACGGATAATCGTCCAGTTGGAGACGCACTGATACATTCGATCAGACCGACAGACAGTCGGAGAAAGAGACTGACGAAGAGGTATGACAAAGGTAACCGGCGCTTTTCGAGACTATATGAAAGTGCCTGAAATCGGTAGACACTGTGAGGTTAGACGAAGGGGGGTTTTCCCTTCGCCGCTGAAAGAGTTATTTTTAGACTAGAAACGGTGACAGACCAACCAAAATAAAACCTAGAAGAAGGTGGTCGAGGAACTTTCGTATCAGTGGCGGACAGAAGGTAGACACGGTTTCAGATATTTCGTCAAAATGTCAGACGTTTAGGTGTTAATGTGCAGAATGTTCGTTCTTTTTAATGTGGCGGGCCATGGCCTCCTCATTCTTGAGGTTTATACATAACACACAACGACGCACCACATTCAGTAGGACTCCTCTGGACGAGTGATCAACTCGTCGCAGTGACCTCTACATGAAAACACACAACAGTCACAAAAGACAAACATCCATGCTCCCAGTGGGATTCGAACCCACAGTCTCAGCAGGCGAGCTGCCGCAGACCTACGTCTTAGGCCTCGCGGCCACTGGGATAGGCAACCATTAATTTACTGCTCAGTTTTATTAAACTTGTCCTTTTGTTGCTTCTCCGTTGGACTGTGATTTTTGGTTCCTTTACGTGTAAACCTTTCAATCCCCTTACGAATCAACCATACTGTTATATTTTGGACAGTGCTCTTGCCTAGAAGCTAAAAAAAACTTGTAATAATGACATTTACTTGAAAATATATTCAATACAAAATAATAACAGAATAATAGTAATAATAACAATAATAATAAATAATGGAAATTAAGTAATAAAAGAACCATACATTTTATTAGACGCTGCGTGATATACACAAGTAAGCTAGTGTTAACAAGACAGCGAAATCTATAAAGCGTAAGTCATGTTTCGGAACATGGACTCCGGTTCGAACCTCGGTACCGCCACCCAAGATATCTCCGTCTTCAGGTAGAAAGGGAAAAATGAGAAGCCACTGCGGTGGCCCATTTAAGAAAAAGCCACTCTACAATCCTCTATAATTCGGCGAATTAACAAGATATAAATGGCAGCTGACTGTAATACTGATCACTACCAGGTGGCTGCAAACGTTAGGGAAAGATTGGCAGTAAGTAAAAAGCAATTTAGAAGTCTGATATGGAAAAATTGAATCTCAGGAACCAAAATGGGCTGGAGGTTAGTAAACAGTATCAGGTTAAGATCTCAAACAGGTTTGCAGGTTTGGAGAACTTAAGTGATAGCGAGGGATGAGGGTGCTTGAGAAAAGTGTTTTGAAGAGAATATTTGGGCCTAAGAGGGAAGAGGTAACAGGGGAATGAAGGAAATTACATAATGATGAGCTTAATGATCTGTACACTTCACCCAATTTTTTTTTCGGGTGATTAAATCAAGAATAATGAGATGGGCGTGGCATGTAGCACGTATGGAAGAGAGGCGTGTGCAGGGTTTTGGTGAGGAAACCTGAGGGAAAGAGCCCACTTGGAAGACCCAGGCGTAGATGGGAGGATAATATTAAGATGGATATTCAGGAAGTGAAATGTGGGGATATGGACTGGATCGAGCTGGCTTAGGAAGAGACAGGTGTTGGCATTTGAATGGGGTAATAAACCTTCGGGTTCCATAAAACGAGGGAAATTTCTTGAGTAGCTGAGAACCGGTTAGCTTCTCAAGAAAGACCTTGCTCCATGGAGTAAGAAAAGGTAAAAGCAATCCTATTACAGGCCTGGATAGGCCGTGAGGTTCCAGGAGCCTGAGGCTCCCAGATTTCAAGAGAGTCGGCACATGAAGGTGGTAAGGTTGCCAGCCCTAAGCACCGATCACCTTTATCCCCAGGAAATATTCCTGGTACTCATTACTGTTAGAGGATGAGTCGACCCCAGGGCCATAGTGTGGCCGGAAGGATTATGTCAATGAGAAATTCCAATGACACCATCGAGAATCGAACCCGCGACCTTCCAACTTGTAGCGCAGTGCCTCAACCAACTGCGCCACTGCGTGCCCTCCCATGGAGTTAGTAAGTAGGCCTAAGTATAATCATCTACATTCAAGGGTAGGGAGTAGGTCTGTCACATTGTGTTCCCCTTCTCCCTTTTCCACCTGAAGATGGAAACAGATGCAGTCTCCGAAACGTAGCTTTTTTTTTGCTTGAGATTGTGGAGACAATAACCAAAAATTTCAGTTACGTCTGTTAAAATATGCCGTATTTAGAATTCCTTAAAATTGAATGCGGAGGGTACAATAATGCCTCATTAATAAGCAACAGTTCCATTAATTGCAAACCAAACAGCCAATCTATCAATTAACTAGCTAACCAACTAACGCACCAACTAAGCCTCTACCAAAAAAATAAATAATCAACCAACCAACTAGATACCTAACTAACTAGCTAAATAACTAAGCATGTACTGAAAAACCAATCCAAACAACCTACCAACCAACCAAAAAAACAAACAAACAAACTAACTAACTAACATACAAATACACCAACCAACCAAACAACTCCATGGAATATATTGCTGCCCGATATGTTAACAGTTTCCCATCTAGTCAAGTAATTTTATTTCCTGCATTTTAGGGGCACCCGAAATTTCTTTACCCGTGTTCGCAAGGGCCACATAATCCCTATTCTGAGCCAGATAAATCCGATCTAATTGTTTCCTTAAGATCTGTTTTACTGTCCACCGATCGCTTACCACTAAAGCCACACATATCTATAATGAGCAGTTTTTAGTATCCCAGAAACGTGCCAAGCCAGCGGTCAATACTTCCGAAACTTCCCAACGTTTTAACTGTGCAGTTGAGCCACGGAAAATGAGGCAGACGTCCTTGAGCAAGACTTGTTCAGGTAATACCACGTACTTTGCTGTCCTGTTCCTCTAGTTTATAACTCACTGTTCAAACGAACTTTATCCGCGCTTCAAAATAAACGAAGGGAAGAATACTGAGATTTCAGCGATAGGAGATTATTTTGTCCTTTGTAGGGATTAAGGTCCTGTCGGGTTGCGAGAAAAAAAAAAGAAGAGGACGAATGCTCTGTGGTTCAGTTTCTTTTGTTCAACCAGAGGATTGAATTAAATGCAATAAGAATGGAGAAAAGTAGTTTGTTTGTGTGTATCATTCTAATCGTCCCAAAATTTAGGGGTTCCCTGTTTATTTACAGATGGTGAATAAGCAAGTCAGAATTACGTAACATGTGCGAAAAGGTTAACAATTGGAACTCGATACAGTAATTTCTTCAAAAATCAATTTTTTTTCAGAAATCATATTCCGCACAAGTGGTTCAAATCAGCCTTCTCCGAATTCAACAAGTAGTCTAGTTCCCTTTTCACTTCTACATCCATTCGTTGGAATTCATATTTCTGCGTATGTTGTAGCAGCTATTGTAGTAGAATAAATAACTACCAACCTGAGGAAATAAGTAACTCCTTACTAACGAACCAACTAGCTTCTCTGTGCTAGGTCTTTCTGAAAATGCTTGTCAAGAACTCTTGCTCCATTTATGAGAGTCTTGAGGCTTTTCTTGGCTTTCTTCAATTTCTTAAACCATAAATCGAGAAGGAGTTTCAATGTAGGTTAATACTGCTTCGTATCATCGTGAGCTCTCAGTTTTATTCCTCATAGTGGATCTTTTCCGATGTTACGTGAAATCAGCATTTGATATAAAGGCGTAAAGAAAGAAAATAAACAAACCTGCCTTGGTGGTACACAAAACAACCTTTATCAAAGGAGGCTAAAACGTATCTATTCTACAGATTTCTTTTGATCTTATTGAGTCTTCCCAAGAAATCTTTAACCTTTAGACGCCTAACGTCAACTATAGTGGTCGTACCGCACCGCTAACCTCTAAATTTGCTTTTTATATATTTATTTAACAAATATAGGTACTGAATATTTTAAACATGGTATATACTCTCCGTTTTTTTCTATTCAAAATTCAGTTTGTTTCATAATTCTAACTTATTTGGTTCCTGTGTTATTCACATTTTATATACAGGGTGTGCTAAAATTAAAAAAAATAAATCCGGCGCCAAAAGGTTAAAGGAGAGAGAGCTTAGGGGGATATTATTAAAATGTGTCTTATATAAAAGCGGCCCCAAGATACAGGAGTTTTTGTCGACTCATATACTTTACAGCTGCAGATATTGTGAACAGGGCGTGGGGTTTCATATAATGTAGGAGTTTTCTTGCCTAGCTGACTAGTAGCAAAATATAAGTTCTAATACAAGTATCGAATACCCACTTCTACAAGACTGCTTTTACTTCCGCATGTAAAACGTACCGTACAATAACTATATATGCAAACGCCTTCCTGAAGATGAAACATCGGGCTCGAAACGTGTAGAAGGCATCAAGAAATTAAACATTAAAATACTGATTTAGAAATGGTGTATTTTTTGCTTTATATTGTAGAATACTATTACAAGCTCGTCAGCCGTAGGCGTTATTTGTGACGGTATAAGACATAATTGACATTAGTCTGAGTATTATTCTTAACGTAACATATTATGCGGTAAATTTTGTAAAAAAAGAACTAAAAATTCATGGAAGTGAGTAGGGGGGAGGGGGACCGTTAACGTACTGTATGTCTTGAAATGACGTTATATGTTAAGGATTACAATTTAGGTAGCCTTGGGAAGTGTAATGGCAATTATCAACTTTACACGAAGCACAATCTGTTACTTAATTTCAGTGTTAGTGTAAATGTTTAGGAACTGTCTGTTAAGAACATCATGTTCCGGAGACATTAAGGTGCCTTACTGGGTAACAGGGTCCCGACGTTTGGAGAAACGTAGTGTCCTCACTTTCAAGGGGTAACACGTCCTGAAGAAATGTCTGGATTCGTGTACGGGGTGGCGCAACGTCATATTCCAGAGAAACAAAATCCTTTGGTACAGCGCTGTGAAAACATAAACATCATCGACAGCCCGTTAAGTAGACGTCTGAGCTAACTATGGAGAGCTTGAATTATGTTTAGGTCATGGGTTTTCCTAACAGAAAGAAACATCGCTGCAGGAACATAAGGAATATATATATATATAAGGAAGATGAAATGGTGCGACACGAAAGTGACGATGATTGACATAACATACTGTACATTAATTGCCTGAAAATCTCTAGAATGTCCAAAACGCAACATCTGGAACACCTTGAATCCTGTGGCACCGGCTGTTCGTGTTAGAGGAACCATTCCGAAAAAGCAATCAAAAGTCTTTCGTACTCTGTCTTAAGAAAGTTCAACGTACTTCTTATTGCTTTTTCCTTCTTTTCTATATTTCTCCATCTGCCGATCTGAAACTAGCAAGTTAGCGCTGTTGTAATCTACTTCCAATAGGCCTAGAGCCTCCGAGTTTCTTCGATATCAGCCCTAATTAGGAGAAGCAAATGGACGATCATTGCCAAACCAGCACACTGTCATGAGACAGAACTTCTGTATCAACACACGTACATAGTAAAACCCGCCACGAAATAAACAGTTACAATTTTTAGAAGTCTGATCTTAGGATTATGAAGAAGAGGCGGAATAACACGACAAAGAGTTACAAACTTCTTTCTTGACTGTTGTTATTAATTTATCAAATATGAGACCTCGTAGTTTTTTTTTGGGGGGGGGGGGGGGGGGGATTTAAAAAAAAAGCAGAAGGTGGAAAACTTTAGACATTTGATATGACGCTCTGACCAGTTTTCATAGAACTTCAAAGACAGGAGAGCCAGAATAACGCCACTCATTATACATTATATCTCTTTTTGTCTTGAGCACTACGTGTTTCGGGATATCCAGAAAAATGCAAGCTTTCTGTGCGATAAGGCCGCCTTGCTTGGGGACAGAAAAAAAGGGAAATTATCTGTATTTAAATCATTTGTGTGAAAATAGGTTAGAAAATTTACAAGGTTGTATTTTTAGAGTATGTAAAAGAACAAAATCGTGGACGCGCGACCGGGAAGGAAACAAGCTAATGTTTCTGTCAGAATGCGTGAATTTCCTTCGGCGCCTTGCCTTGCAAGGAAAAAAAAAATAGATGCCAGCTCGCGTCTCGATGTTGTTGAAATCGTGCTCGTCCCTGAGCTGCTTCTGAGCTTGTTTCCTTCCTGGTAGGGCTAAGGACTTATCAGCACCCCGGTAGCTTCTAATTTAGTGGCGACAGATAATGTAGAAATTGTGGACCTACAATATAATTTTTATGAAATAATTTTTGTGTCAAAAATTAGGAACTTGACGACGGAAAGAACATTAATCTTTACGCAGAAAAAAAAGTAGTAGGAATCTGTGCCTGCAGGGGTAAATGGCTCGATAAATTACGCAAATCATACATACTCGTTAAAATAGCATAGGTTATATTCTGTCAAGGCGGAAACACGGTTTCATCCCCAGGCCAATCCACATGCGATTTGTAATGGACAAAGTGTCAATGAGACATGTTTTTCTCTGAATGCTTCGGTTTCATCTGTCAACATTGCTACTTCAGTTCTCCTTACTTATTTACCTATGTCAAAGACGTACTCTAATCTTAGAAATTTGTAGCTTCGTTAAATACAACATATTTTTTTCTTTTGGCGCAACAGCCCCCAGTGGGACAGGGCCTCCTCATTCACGAGGTTACTGGATCACACACACAACGACGCATCACAGTCCGTAGGACTCCTCTGGACGAATGATCAGGCCATAGCACAGACCTCTACCTGACGACACACAACAATCACAAGAGACAGACATCCTTGTCCCCGGTGGGATTCGAACCCACAATCTCAGCAGGCGAGCGGCCGCAGATCTACGCCTTAGACCGCGCGGCTACTGGGACCGGCACAGAACACACACCTAAGCACAGTTAAAAATATGTAAGCATTTGCCCGTCATTTTCATGTGTTTTCTTGCGTTGTAGTTTTTCCTTATGGGTACAGGCGATATCTGTGTGCAAGAGACAGTGTCAGATGAAGCACGACGTTGTAAGATAATTTTGGTTTGAGGGAGTGGAGGAAGCACATATACTCTAAAGGAAAATGCAGAAGCTTTACTAGCTGCTACTAGGGAGATTGGACTGGAAGTAAGTGCTAATAAAACTAAGTACATGGTAATGTCTCGAGATCAGAATGCAGGACGAATTCACAGTGTCAGGATTGATAATAGTACCTTCGAGAGGGTGGATTCTATTGCGGAAGAAATTAAGAGCAGATTGAGGTCAGGAAATGCTTGTTATCATTCGGTGCAGAATCTTTTGTCTTCCAGGTTGCTATCCAAAAATTTAAAGATCAAGACATATAGAACTATAATTTTGCCTGTTGTTTTGTATGGGCGTGAAACTTGGTCGTTGACATTGCGGGAGGAAAGGAAGCTGAGTATGTTTGAGAATATGGTGATGAGGAGAATATTTGGACCTAGGAGGGACGAGGTAACGGGGGAATGGATGAGATTGCATAACGAGGAGCTAAATGATTTGTGCTCCTCACCCAATATTGTGCGGGTGATAAAATCGAGAAGAATGAGATGGACTTGGCATGTGGCGCGTATGGGTGAGGAGAGGGGGTGTATAGGGTCTTGATGGGGAAACCGGAGGGAAAGAGACCACTGGAGAGACCTAGGCGTAGATGGGTGGATAATATTAGGATGGATCTCCAGGAGGTGGGATGTGGGTATATGGACTGGATTGGGCTGGCCCAGGATA
>Ga0131853_10012150_pt1 | contig 15767 bp, 9 predicted proteins | sample TergutLab28metaG_FD_92764 | JGI IMG/M metagenome (GOLD analysis project Ga0131853, IMG submission 92764) | Labiotermes labralis P1 segment gut microbial communities from Petit-Saut dam, French Guiana - Lab288 P1 (version 2) (version 2) | ecosystem: Host-associated > Arthropoda: Insects >...
ACAACAACAACAACAACAACAACAAAGGTGGCTGTATGCAAGTACTTGAACAAATTATCTGCCTGTGATCGACGTTGAGACTAACTTTTCGACAGGTTCCACTGTATTCATAACACAACTTAATGGTTGCGATCGAAGGAGGACTCTGCTCTCTGCCCTCTATCACCCTAGTATTGTTGTGTAACTTCCAGTCCATAAAATATATCTGTTTGCATTTACCGAAATTTGTATGAACTGAAATTTTGTTGTGAGAAGTAGTGTCCAGGGATGCCAGTTTTCAATTGAAACACCAATAAAGAGCTCGTGGCTGTTGTATTAGAGTGGCATTTTACATTCGACCTTATAGCAAACGACGCCGTTTTAACAAAAATTTATAAATATTACCCTATATTAACGTCTGCTGCTACATAATCTGTTCTCTCTCATTTATCTTTAACAATTTCCAAAACGGTTATCAATTATCATAAACAAAACTAAGTTATGATGTTATATAGATATGTGGCTGAAACATGTTGCCGCATATAGACGCAGCGTAATAAATTAATTTTGCTGATGGTAATTGATAACTATTTTATAATACGTTTAAAAGAACGGGACGTCCGCGATAAAATATCATAACTTCACTGTTGTAGCCTCCAAAGGTCGATGGAGACAAACAAGGCTCGAATCAAACAATAAACTTGGACGCCTAATTTTAACTTAGCGTGGGTTATTCGGCTATTTCATGACGGTGTGTTAACTGCCGCTGTTATCTAACGCCCAGTGAAACAAAGTGTAGACTGACGACAAGTAACGAATCGGAATATGGGTAGTGGTAATTCTGAAAGAAATTACGTAACACACGGAAACCCAAAGTCAGGATAATAGAGCTCCTGGTCAGGATCCGAACCCATTTATCTCCTGAATGCAGGAGAGAGGGCAATCGGTTTGGTCCGTTATTTTGATAAATACGAGAATTTTGGCTGTTCAAAGTCATCAAAACACAAAACTCGATGTTAAGTGAAATTTTCGTAGCAGCATTGTCTACACACAGTTCGTTATGGTCGTGCTACCAGTCCGGGTTTTAGAGCCTCGTTTATGAAAGCGGGTTGTAATACGTAATTGGCATAGGTGAAGTCATATTTATTCGACGTTTTATAGTCGAAGTTCTATTTATTTTCTACACGTCACTATTTTGAAACCACTCAGCCTCCTAATCAATCTACAAAAGGGTATGGAAAGAATTAACACACTGAAATTCGTAAAGATTCGTTCGCGCAGAAGGGAACTTTGCATAAGTGTATTTATAGGCTTATCCGGACAAACAGCAGCACACAAACGTTTCTCTAAGTGCTTATAAAATTATTCGTTATTCAAAGAATGACCTACATTTCCACCATTTCTGTTAGGGTAAGTGTCAGTGTATATCCTTTGCTGTCAGATAAAACGACTGTTGAAAACCTTCTTCCAAAACCAGCCAAAATATTTGTATGCGGGTACGCAGTAAAGGAATGGTGGTTCCGATCTTTTTGTTGTATCCTATATCAATTGCAATAATTGAGTTACAAGGATATTCTTGAGGAAAATTATACTCCTGACAGTCGCCACTCTATCGGTAGCCTGTAAAACACCGACCACTAGAATATTAACTATTTCATCCGCATATATGGGCATTCGGGGAAGCCAACTTCGAGGCGTGGTTTCCACCAAATCTTATCACAGATTAACACTGTCACATCATCTCGTTCAAGTTAACGTTTCTAGACCAGTTTATTTTGAAACGAAATTCAATCTTACCTTGCCATAATGTCCGTAAGTCTGCGCACGTTATAATATTTTAAGCATCTTTCTGGCTGTTAAGGACTACGGAACTATAGCCTGTCAGTATCACAGACAAACTCTTAATTTTAACAGCTCTAATTCCTCTAGTCTCATTCGAACCAACTAAATCATATTCGTGTCTTGGCCGTACAGAGTGTCAAACAATTAGGATTATGTGCCTTACTGTTTTTCAGTTTCGTATGATCGATAATAAGAAACTAGCAGCCATAACACTTCCGAGATAACAGTGACCGTCTTAACGTAGGATCGTTAAATTTTGTGTGGTAGGAGAACTCTAACTGTGGAAATCGAAAATGGTACATTTCTGTTACAGTAGTTTTTTTGTAAATGTAAAAAACATGGCGGCTGCGCGAATCACATGAATGTTATGCCATTCCTCAATTTAACCTAAACAATGTGAATAATAATATAATATAATAATTAGTTTACATGTTGACTCCCCAGTACATATTTTGTGGGATATGCCTGCTAATACTATGTTTCTTCAGTACGCCCATTATATTAATCTTACAATCCATGTTGTTTATCATATCGGATCTTTAAATTAATATTAATCACTATGGCAACAGCAACATAGTTGGTCGTCAACGTTTCTCCAAATTTATTTTGCCTTGCATCGGCAATATAAAATAACTTGTTCCAAATACGATATACGAAAAGTTTAATAAGTAGCATTCCAAACAAAATGACACAGCATTCCTTTGTTAGCATATGTATTAAACGGAAGTGTACTTTGAAAATACTGATTGAAGTAGTAGCCTACTGGGGTGGGGGTGGGGAGAAAGGGTCGCTAAACTCCTACCTCATAGGTCTCAGCGCAAAACCCAGAACGTTTCTCTTTTACAGGAATAAGCAAGAGCGATTTCCCAGCTACACTGACAGAAGATGAAGAGAGAATGCCGTCTGGGGATGAGACGAAAACCAGGAGGGTGTTTCCATGGATACAGAAGGGAAGGAGTGTACACTCAGCCAGTGTGTGTGTGCAAATAGTTCGATCGAGTTGACGGTTGAAAATACAAGGTAACTATCCCAGACTGAACTCATAGAGCTATTTCAAGAGGGTTTTAAAATACAACTAAGATTTCCAGTCATTATTTTCAACGGTCCTGAAACTCGACAGACAACGCTAAAGCGTGATGCTGTCAGCGGACGGTAAATAAATGTATCACAATGGGCACGTAATTTTGCTGAGAAAATTCATGTGGATGAAGGAAGGAACTATTTCAGAGATCATCGACACCTTCATATATGCCGACACTGGCTTATAAACCAAATACATTGGAGAAAGTGAATTCAATTTTGAGCGTTATAACACATGTCATACTTATTTCATCTAGACACCATCTCAAACCCCAAAGCGCCAAACACTGTATCAAAATTCGTAGAGTAGGCAACTACATGTACAAATGTAAGAACGCTTCATACATGCATAGACGTGAACCATTACAGATACGTTACGGTGCTGACAAACATGCACGTCAAGGCAGTCTTGGAAAAGTGCATTGCTGAACCCCCCCCCACCCAAAAAAAATACAAAACAAACCATTTAGAGGAAATGACAATGAAACCCTAAGGGGTTCGTAGAACTTCCCCTCCGCCACCAAGAAAAAAATACTGTCTTATGAGAGTGTAAAGCAAGCTGATTTGTTAAGCATTTTGATTCCTAATAAATAAGCCAACTTTAAAATATTGCTGTTATTTTATATACAAATAAAGTGTTAATATTAATATTAAGGTTATATTTATTTAAATCTGACGTAACAAAATAATGAGCTATGCTCTCCAAACATATACTTCACCATGGGACGATTATGTTACTATTCGTCGCTCTTTATTGATCAAAATCGGTTTCTCTACAAAAGTTAAATATTGGAAAACTGTGACGTAAATAAATATTTATTCAGAAATACTGCTGTTATTTGCTCAGTATGATAAGGCAGTGTCAGAAATAACCGCGCTACAAGATCGCACTCGGAGCAGCTGCCTAAGTTCCTGAAAGCTACAAGACTCAATGTACGAATCCTGTCACGTACGGAGAACACATACAATTTAACATTATGAAAAAATACAACAGTAAGCTATTTACAAATAACGTTAATGAAATGAAAGCATTCTTATAAATGTTTGGTAGCAGTAATCGACTCCTCGTGTTGCAACTATAAGCCATAAGACTTTGTCCGTCTTCTGAGCCGCATTTATTACACACGTGCACCGGTCAGCCCGCGATTGCACATCGTTTTATCAACTACACTTTGTATCGCTGTATGTTCCACAACAGCGGTAGCAGTCGCTGTCCAGCATGCAAACATCTGAATACCATGAAATAATGTGAAATGTCAACTTGATGCAATAAGGTATTTTTATTGACGTATGCCGCACGGCACCATCCGCACCGTACACACAACTTACGCAGCGGCTCTCAGGACCACCACCCATCCAAAAACTCGGTGCAGAAAACCATATGCTGCAACTCAACATCTAATGCTCCTGATGACGGGTGTATGTATCCGAAACATGTCGAGCTAAGAATACATCAATAAAATTACCTTATTGCATCAAGTTGGCATTTCGCATTATTTCATGAGGAAGTTGCACGGCCAAACAACCCTCTGAATACCAATTTGCACACTCCAATTTCCTTCTAATTTCTACCTTCCAAGGCCGTCCGGATAACACAGTCGGTAGCTATAACAACTGGCTACGGGCTGGAAGGCCCGGAATCGAACCCCGATGAGCGCATGAAATTTTCTTTACTCCATGCTTTTTCAGACCAGCCCTGGGGCCCACCCAGCCTCCTCTACAATGGGTATGGGGGCTCATTTCGGGGGATAAAGGGACTGGGGCTTGGCGTTGACCACTCACCCCCATATAATGCCGGTTAGAACTTAGCAGAGCTAAGAGTATACATGTATTCTCCGTCTGTGCCTGTGTGGCACCTTCTATTTTTCATTCTTCCTTGCCCTCCCATTTTCCCTTTTTATCCGATATTTCTTTCTTTATTATTCCCCCTCACAATTTGCTTAATTTCTTTCTCTTTTTTCTTCCGTCCTCCTCTTTTTTCTTTCTTTTATTAACTCGTTAAGATTGTTTGATAATAATGGAACCAATCCAAACTTTGGACAGGACAGAGAGAAAATTTGATAATATCAAAAGAAAAATATATTTTTCTTTCTTCGCCTGTAATGCGACCACCTCAAATTTTTGGCTTGCCAGACGAAAGGTTACACTTAGAATTTATCACTTTGCAGACTCGAATATATTGGGCAAACTGTCAGACTGTTCTTAAAGTATGACTCGTCGGATTGCAATAACCTTCAAAATAGCTTCACGTTATCAAACATAGGGTGTTTTTACAATACATTCCTTCAATACGTTTTCGGTATCAATCGATAATGGGCAACGGAAGTCTTCTACACTGAGATTGCGGTTGAGTTTTTTTGTGTGAGCATGAAGAAAGTGAATTGTGACTATTTTATTTATTTTTTAAAGACTTAAGGGAATAAACATTTGCTCGGGAAAGTAACTACACATACTACATACTAAACACTACACGTTCGCTTCTGTTTTATATCACCTTTCTTGGTGTTCTGTCCGTTCCATTTTTATGTTCTAAAATCTGGCATCCATCGAATTCCATTTCATTGACGTGTCGAAACTAGGTGGCATCAAAGTGGAGGACAGACGCATGATGGATGAATATGGGTGTGTGTGCGTATGTCTGTGTTCATGCATGCGTGCGAGCGATCAGAGGAAAATAGCAAATAATAGAGCGGCCTGGCAAACTGAAACTGCTATGTAGGAGAAAAACTTCAGCAATATTACTTGCTTTCCCACTTACACCCTCCAGCATAGAGTTTTAAACACACTCAAGAACAATGGCGTGGCTATTGAGCCAAAAACCGGAGAGCCTCAGATTGTGCAACCGTCCACTTTACCCGGCAGCAAAGCAGCGTGCAAGCTCTGTATCAACGCTTTATTGGGTGCAAGGTATCACAAACAACAAGACTCTTTCAAACCAGCGGTTTCCATCTTATACAGCCGCATCTATCCTCAACAAATACTTGTCATTTCGCCTTTCATCACGTTCTCCTTCGCATTTTTGATCATCAGAAGTAACAAAGCGTAAAAGCAGAAGCAGAAGCAGCAGCAGCAGCAGCAGCAGCAGCAACACCACCACCACCACCACCAACAACAACAACAACAACATCAACAACAACAACAGTCAGAAGCGCGATTGTGTCGGTCATGATATACAAAAATTTCACGTTCTTTAACCGCTCTAGGGCGGTCGCAGTGTCCTAAACAATCGGTAATGATAACGCTCCATAAGGAGTACTGAGGTCAGTGAGAAACGAGCTGCTGAACACATCTCTGTTTAATCATGAATCTGAATGAATAGAAATATATCTCCATTTATGACATGTTGTATCTTAATTAATGCTGCGAATATGTGGGGAAAATCAAATGTGTGAAAATGGTAACAAATCAGACTACATCCAAAAATACATTATGAGCGATTAAATTGGTGGAATTCTTGTTACTATTCGGTTCAAACTTTGTCTTCCCACTTCCTACCTAGAAAAAAAAAATAAAAAAAAGGAAGAAAGGGCATTCGTATAGTATAATATTACCTTATTTTGGACAGATATAAGACCTGGTCTGTCACCCAGCCCAGTCCATTCGAATTGTGGGCTGGCCTTTGCAGCACATTGGTAAATTACATCCAATATGACCAATGTACCAGGAGCCATAGTGCCAAAACTGGATGCACAAGAGAACTTTTGAACCTGAGATAAAATAAGTAACAGGGAAATGGAGAAATTTTCAAGATAAGTGACATTTGAATTTCGCACGGAGGTAACTATGACGATTACTCTTTCCTAGCATTGATGCCGTGTAGTGTGGGATAAATGGACTGGTAATTCGGAAAACCTGCAGCCTCCGACTTCAGGGTAAAAAATTGTCTACCACACTACACAGCATCGTGTCCTAGGTCTACATAGTGAACAGCTTTATGATTTGTACTCTTCGTCACATGTTATTAGGATATCGACTCAAGGATACTCATAAGGACTGGGCACAGAACACGCGTGGGTCGCATTGGGCAATGCATACAAAAGTGTATTCGTACTTGAAGGGGCACATACCGCTTATGAAACCTACGCGAAAATGGATAATATCAAGAGTCACATTCAGGAGGGAGGAGAGGCGTTTATAGACTGAATTCAACTGGTTTAGGATACGGACTTGTGCAAACGGGAGGGGGACCTGGGTCTCCTAAAATGTGGAGAATTTCTTCGGTACTGACCACTGTCTAATCAAGAAGGGTTCTGCTCCATAGTGTTAGTTAATATAGCTTCTGTACATATGTACCCAGCGAAGATTGGCGTCTTTTGGTAAATTTCGGAAATAAAACCAGTTTACAAGAAATTCATATCTATTATACAGACATATAATCGTCGGGTTACGTAAATAAATCTATATCCAATTAAGTAAATTTCATACAAAAACAGTCACTCGTATATATTGCAGTGCTTCTTTATTGGTTGCATTGGAGTCGTCATATTTTCTCTTTCTATTCCTTTCGCTTCGACATTTATTCACGTCAACATGCAGACGATGGACGGGCGGACGGACGGACAGAACTATTCATTAGATTTCGATAAAATGTGGAACAGCAGATCCACACTACAAGATTTCAGGGCAATTATTTTCGATTGGTATCTGTCAAATATAAATAACACTTTGTATACACATATAAAATGCATATGTAATGTATAGGCCGGGACAGCGTAGTCGGTATAGCGACTCGATATGCGCTGGACGGAATGGGGATCAAATCCTGATCGGAAGCGAGATTTTCCGCACCTGTCCAGACCGACCCTGGGAGGGACTCAGCCTCCTGTACAATGGACACCGGAAAGCGGCCGGGACGTAAAACTGACCAGTCCGTTCCATACGGTGCCGAAGTTAAGATTCATTGGAGTTAATGATCCGGTCCCCCATACGCCTTCATGGCCTTTATAGGAACAACTTATCCGATACATTATTTAAGTCCGCAATACAAATGTATTAGTAACGAAAGAAGTAGTGCAAGTATAAACGCAACATTTAGGCGCGTTCGAGTAATCACTGACCGTAGAAAAGCAGTAAGTATTATATATTCCGAGCGCGTGCTTTTGGCCTTAATTATCCAGCATTAATGAGCATGCGCCGTATTAGACTGTCATCTGTGGCCTGTCTGGCTCCTCCATGTTTTTTCCACGTTATCTCATAAAAAGCATAACTGAAAAACGTTGCTGAACGTAAACAGTGTATTTTGATTTTTTCTACAATATTTTGTTTGAGGCATTCCCCATTCTAAGAAAAACCGGGCAAGATAGATCATAGATGTATATTAGTATTCAAGTCAAGTACCTGTTATTCTTGTTAACTGTTACTGAAACTTGAACTTTATAGACAGATTTTCAAAAAAATACTCAAATATTAAATTTCATGAAAATCCGTCTAGTGGGAGTCGATTTGTTTCATGCGGACGGACAAACACACATGAGGAAGCTAACAGTTGCTTTTCGCATATTTGCCAAAGCGCCTAAAAAAAGAAAAAGTCCAGCTAGGAGACTGTTAAAGGAAAACGAAAACCAAAGCTAGAGCCTAGGGTAAACCGTAAAGGTTAATTTGTCTTTGTATGTGTCATAAAATCACATAGATAGAGTGGAATTGTAGTACCATTCATTCTAAACGTCGGCACTAAATGCAGGTGTGTGGTCAGTTTCAAGGGCCGATAGCTTTATCCTGAAGGACAGCCACCGGCACCTGATGAATAATAGAATGGGTGGGCTCCAAAATCCGGTTCGGACACGTTGGACATGAGAAAAATTTCTTTCCCTTGCTGGAACTCGAACCCCGGATCTTGTAGGCCGTCGTCTAGTCAGTATGAAATCCTGAATAATTTCACTCATACAGCAACCGCTACGAGTTTCAGCAATGCAATTCGTAAGGGGACGGGAAATTTTTCACTCTTTATTTCTTACCCAACGACAATCATATCAATGTTATCTTCCCATTTCTTTTTGGTCTTCCTATTTCCTTCAAAAGCACTTATTCTAAAAGGTAAACTAATCCCTGTACAGGCCCTGATGATTCCAGATTTCAAGGCAATTGGCACATGAAGCTGTTAAGTTTGTCAGCCCTACGCACCGGCCATCTTTATCCCCCCCAAGGAAACATTCCGGGTACTCATTCCTGATAGGGACTGAGTCGACCCCAGGGCCATATAACGGCCGAAAGGATTATGTGCATGGAAAATTCCAGTGACACCATCCAGAATCGAGACCGCGACCTTCCGGCTTGTAACGCAGTGCTTCAACCAATTCCGCCAACGCGTCCCCGCATTTATTCTAAACAACCCCTATCTTTTCAAATTCCAATTTTTATGTCCATCATATGTCTCTCCTCTCAGTCCACAAAATTATACAAAATGAGAGTTTTTCTTTTTAAATGTTGCTACACTGTATATTTTAAGGGTTACGGGTCTTTAGTACAGCGTTACATTTATTAAACAATGGGCACACAAGACATTAAGTGATCCACCAAAACCTTAGGCAATTTTCACCTTTTCCGGGAAAACGCTTTGGAATCAGTACCCTACTGCGAGGAAAATATAAACATACAGGATTTCACAGAACTGAATGGCGAGATAACTAAACAGCACGTGCGAAACCCACAAAAATGAAGCCATAAACCGAACTGAGTTTTAAATCTTGCTAAAACTCACCACAAAGTGCCAGTACTGGAAGCAAGCCTTTCACTTATTTGTTCGTCCCTGCGAAAGAAAAATACTTTCCTGCAATTAAGAGGTTGGATTTAGATATCAGGTGACTGAATATCATGGTCCTGAAATTCAAACTTCTGTAATGAACAAGATTGAATTAGGAGTACCAATTTAAAAAATAATGAACATTTCTGATACGTACAATTCAATCGAAATGCGCATTAGGGTCAAAATTGAAGTTCTTAGGGTCAATATAACGAATCCAATATCATATTGAACAAAATATTTCGGGCATTTTTCGTGCCGTTTTAAAAATTCTAGGGGCCCATGATACATATGCAGTCAGGTTACTATGTTAATTGATAATAACTTTGCTCTTAGGTCACAAGAACGTAGAGCTGCCGTTTTGGAATTAAAATGTGGATTCAAAACTTGGTGTTGCTGCCAACACCAAATTCAAGATCTTTGTACCGAGTTTCATGCAAACTGACTATTTTATTCAAAATACAGTATGGGCACTTCGGCCCACGGGTGTCGCCTAATAGTGACTACCTTTGCGGAATTCGGATTGAAAACTTTAAATGTGCGGATAAATTAGGCGTTGTATTTGAATAAGATGAGTTTTTGACTATCAAAAACATACTGCGCTACTGTAGACCAAACAACCAGTCTACATTTTTATCGTCAAAAACATCCACCATCCTAATTAATTCGTCTATACTTTATTCCAGGCGTGTTTCGAAAAGTGGTCTATTACCAAAGGTTTTGTCTTTTTGATGACTATTGGCAGTTGCTTACAACAATTATGTGGCATAAAAATTATCATAGAATTTTCACATAAACTGCGGCCTCTTTAAAAGGTGAGCTATATTATATGCTGACATACTCTTAAACACTTCAATGATTATCAAAACACGAAGCCCTTGACAAAGAACCATTGATTCGAAACATATCGTACGTGAAGTCGATATCAATAAAGATAAATAAGGTAAATTTGCCCCTGTCCACACCACGAAACCAGATAGGAGGGAGTAGATGTATAGCAAGACTCCAGTTGAAATGTGATCACACACGGTGACGCACGGGAGGGGAAGTGAAGGGGAAACTGGCGAATGGCGTGGGTATCCAGTACCTTTCACACTACCTCCGAACATGGTTTATCCAGCATTACTGCCAACAATAAAAGCTGATGCGTACACCTCGGCTGCCAGTAGTCGACCGAACTGACGACCCGCCGATTTAAATGGACTCGTTCGTTTCGCCGAAAGACGAAATCTGGTTTCTGCGCGTGTGCCATCACATTTCAACTGGCCTCTACATCATTCTTAACCTCGGCACGAGATGGAGGTAGTGGTCAGCTTCACGCCCCCTGGGAAAGAACCTCAGTATACATTGAATATCAGGCTCTGGTCTGGGTTCTTTTGGAAAGGAGAAAATATCTTTTCTCTGCCGTAATTCGAATCCCGAAAGGTCCAACCCGTCGCTACTCGCTGTACGGATACACTATCCTTCAATTAAAAAATATTTAGAGTGTAATAGACGGTAAATTCAATGTGTATGAAGATGTATTTTATAATCACTTATCTGAAGTTTTCACTGTAATAAAGATTCGTATGCATTGTGGCTTTATGGGTTATGGCACCCTGCAGTGTGGTATGTGGGCAATAGTATTCCTCCAGGTTATCTAGACTGAACTACTCCAATCAACATCATCAGTGCAGACCAGAAGCTGACAAACATTTGTTATAACTCTTATCACCTAGTACTACAACAAAAGTGTGTGTGTGTGTGCGCGCGCGCGTATATATATATACATTTTGAATATATCTGAATAGAATCTGCAGGCCCCTTGATCAGAAGCTTTTGGTGTTTCCAGTCAATTGCAGAACAACTTCTCAAAACAGGCCACGGCAATTTTTACGCAATCTTATCCTCCTAACGAATTACTACCGACGGAACACCGACGTTTCCATGAGCCTCGCAGCACCTAGACAAATGGTAATAAATAGCTGTCTTGAGAATTATTGCGCCACGCAGCAAGAAAGCAAAGATTTCAGCCTGGGAATTTGGGGACAAGCCCATTCACACTTCAAACCAAACGAAAAAAAAAAAACTGTAAGAACGAGAAGCAAAAAGAAGTAACCCTCTCCTAAAAATCTTTTGTGTTTATTGAAGACAAGGATACCTATTTTATATTTGTGTGTGTGTGTGTGTGAAAAGAGAAAGGTAAAGTTTGAATCGGAACAGAGGGGCAAATGGCACGTGCCTTTTTACTTCCCTCCAACTCCCTCTTCTTTGTCACCGGTTTTCTTCGTTATAAAACGCTATGAAGGGAAACGTCCATTCAGATGAAAATGTGATCCTTTTCAATGGACTCAAGGAAGTCGTAATATGTACAGTTACCTGAAAGAAAAATGTTTATTTGAAGGAGCTAGCAGTTGATGGTAAACGAGAATTATTAATAATTTTACACATCGTGTCAACATAATCCCAAGACAACCATCTCCAACACAGACTATGACAAATGTACAGCAACTGGAAAATGTAGAACATTTTACCTATCGGGGTAGCCTAATAGATAGATAGATAGATATTGACAGACAGACAATTCTAAAATGAGCCATCCCCGTTGTGTGTATATAAACAATAGGTGTGGGTATCAGTTAATAACACAATATGAATTGTTGTGTTGTGTTATTGACTGATACCCACACCTATTGTTGACAGATAGATAGCAATTGGGTTCGGGGCCTCTCAGCCCCGATGCACCTCGGCCTTAATAGACGGGCCCTTTTTTGTCCCATGTCGGATCATGGGAGCCGTGGACCCCAGACTTAAAATCTTAATGACCTCTGGGTCCAAAAAAGGAACCCAGATATACTACTACTTTTCTCTCAAAAGTCCCAGCAAACGAACCCCCGCCGGGTAGCCCGATAAAAAGTGATGCAAATCTACTCGTGAAATGAAATCCAGGACTGCCACAGCAAAAGCACAAAGACTCTTTTCGCCAGAAAACCGGGCTAAAAAAAATTTAAAAGGGAACTAATCTACATTTAGAGCACAGTTTTAGGTGCAGAAACTTCAACACTTCGAAAAGTAGATTAGAAATACTTGATAGTTTTGAAATATGGTCCTAGAAAATTATGGAGAAGATGAGTTAAGAAGGATTACACAGAGTCAAGGAGAAAATGAGCGTCTTACAATAAGACGAAGGAAGACTGACAGGGTTGGTCACATTTTATGTAACAACTGCCTTATACACCACATTATTGAAGGAAACACAGAAAGGAAAGTAAGGGAGGAACAAGCAAGCAGTTAGTGGATGACGTTAAGGGAAACAGAAGACACTGAAATTTGGAAGAGTGAGTACTAGATAGCATTTTCAAGGTGAATTCGCTTTTGAAGTAGCCACGGACCCGTCGCAAGACAGGCTACGCTCTGATCTGCATATCAATAATGACAGACAAAATTTCCGTAAAAGCGTAAATAAAGCAATAACATTTACTATTACACTCTTCTTACCTAATAATAGTAAGGTCATGGATGTCCTGAAATCACTGATGAATCACGTGCTGAACCCAAGATTACACTACTTACAAGGTGTATTAAATTCAGTAACAATTTCACGTCATTTAGTGAAAGATAATTTCTAAACAAGACTTCAAATATCATCAAATATGGACTGTTCCGAAAAGTTTCACATTTGAACTTCAACGCGTTTGTCGACCCGGAAACCCTAACTATAGGGTAAACGTAAATGTAACAAACTGAATGCATTCGTTAAATCGGTACTAAATAAATATGCGATATCTGGAGAAGAGAATCCTTTATCAATACGACAGAGATGCACCATGCCTTGTGGCGAAGAAGGAAAGTCCTCTTCCTTTACATCAACAGAAGTCCGAATAACCAGCCTGTGGCCCGTCTATGCACAACTTGAAATAGCCGGGTTCTAACTGCTTTATAAGATAGACAATTACTCTCTAAAATACGAACTTGGCGAACACTGAAAATGACGTATTTTGTAGATGCACTATTCAAAATGCGTACATCTAATGTAAAACTAAACTACGCGATACCTAAATTGCAAATTCTTAGGTAGGGTGTAGAGGCAAAGAGGACGAGAGGGCTGAGGAAAGTGGGTGAAAGGAAAAATGTAAAGTTTTCGTAGGGAAACATGAAGTATAGAACGTGTTATTTAATAAAGCTTTCAATTGCTATGACTGCATAGCGTCGGATAAAGAAAATAGATCACTTGAAATGTATGGGAGAAGACGGAAGTGTAGTACTAAAACGGATGAGCGTGGAATGGATTAATCTTATTCAGAATAGGAACAAGTGGCGGACTGTTCTGAACATGGTAATAAACTTTCGCGTTCCATAACATACAGTTGACTAGATGAGGAACTACTAAATTCTCAAGGACACTGCTCTATGGAATTCGTTATTCACTTAAAGGGCAGGGGCTGTGTGTGGAATATGGGGTTACCGAAATTATGTAGAAGAGATTACTGTTTAAATTTAGTTAGGAGGGAGGAACTTGATGCAGTAAAGACCAAAATGTATTACATGGGTAACTTAAACGCGATTTCAAAGTGACCCTTTTTTTAGAGCCAATTTTATTCCACCGTACTAAACACAACCCTACGTAAAATGGAGATCATGATTTAAGCCAGTGTTTCTCAACCTTTGTGAGACCGCGGCCCGGCAAATTCTTTTTTTTTTTCATAAGACGAGGGCCTGGTCCCAACAATTTACTCGTAAATACTTTTCCGTTTTTTTAAGTTCATGCATAAACTAACATAAGTATTAATAATTAATTATGGCATAATCATAAAGAGTATTAGTACACTTATGTACATGCTGTGGCATGTTGACAAATATAAAATTACTTTTAAATTAGTTATCAATCACCGGACTAATGAAATCTTGTAGCATATTGTAGTTACCTCAGGCCAACATCTGGGTCTGAGTTTTTCGACACATTCACGAATATTTTTCTCCTCAGAATATTTCCACTATAAAATATTCATTCATGAAAACTGCTTAGAAAACCAAAATGACAAATTCCAGGAGAACCTCTCGCGGCCCGTTATAATTGATGCCAGGGCCCGGTACCGGGCCGCGGTTGAGAAACACTGATTTAAGTAGATGAACTAAGCAACAAATAGTAGCGATATATCTGACAATTTTCGACAAATTAGAACAGAATCACTAAAACTCTTTAATTCTTACGTTAAGAAATGTTAAATACTTCATTTAAAGGCTGCTGTATTTTTTAATACTGTGCAGATCTTTTGCCGTAGTCACTAAAACCAAATACCTTCCACTGCACCACATGCAGTTAATAATTAGGATGCCTATTACAATTATTTATTTTCCTGGTTCTTGGAAAACATTTAGTTTCGCGTAAATTAACATTCACAATACACAGTATCACATTCATAACACATGGTATCAGTTCTAGAAAGCAGCATAATGAAACGACACATGATTTTATTCATAAATATATGTCAAGGAGATCAAGTAAAGGAGGTTGTGATGGGAGAAGAATGTGGCATGCATCGAACAGTTGAGAAATGGATAAAACTTTCAGAAGAAAAAGACCACTGGAGGGTCAGACACTTATATGGAAAGGTACTATTAAAATAGATCTTAAAAATAGGGCGTCGTTATGTTACCTCTGTTCACCTAAGGAAAAGGCCCACAGGTGGGTTCGTGTTAAACGTTCTGACTGTTGGTTTCCGAGAGTCGAGAATTTTGTAACCATCTGACCAACTATTAACCTCCTACGGACTCTATTCGATAAAGTTAATTTAGTCAGCTAGTTTCCCGGCATTGCCGCGATGCTGTTAGGCCAACACTGGATACGAAGGAAGCAAAGACTACATCCACACAACCATATTTCAACAGCATCTCAGTTCATACACATTAGAGTGGATCGAACTGCGGAAAAATTGTCATTATTAAATCTCCTTTGATCTATTATAAGCAAGAAATACTCTTGCATTTGCACTAAGCGATAATTTGTTTCGCTCGAAATAAAAAAAAAAAAAAAAAAAGAAAACTTTCAAGCAGGCCATCGAAAAAAAGATAAGGGGAAGGAACGGCCTAAAAAAACTGTAGGGCAGAAGAACCACCTTTTCCCGGATAAAATGGGACAACAATCAAT
>Ga0131853_10012152_pt1 | contig 15767 bp, 9 predicted proteins | sample TergutLab28metaG_FD_92764 | JGI IMG/M metagenome (GOLD analysis project Ga0131853, IMG submission 92764) | Labiotermes labralis P1 segment gut microbial communities from Petit-Saut dam, French Guiana - Lab288 P1 (version 2) (version 2) | ecosystem: Host-associated > Arthropoda: Insects >...
AAGGAAAAACGCCGAGGGAAATTCACCAAGGGGGTCTTATTCTTGAACGACAATGCCCCGGCTCACCAGGCACTTGCAACCCAGAAGAAACTGGCCTACCTGGGCTTCCAGTGCCTTGATCACTCACCCTATTCTCCGGATATGGCCCCATCGGACTACCACCTGTTCCCTGGACTGAAAAAAAAACAATTGAAAGTTCGCCATTTTTTCTTCTGACGCGGAGGTCATTGGCGCCGCGGAGACCTGGTTGACGGACAAAGTTCTGAATTTTTTTGAGTGGCTTGCAAACGTCAGAGCAACGGGTTAAGAAGCGAATTGAGTTTCGTGGGGGAGTATGTTGAATAAATCCCGAGTTTGGTCACTGTAGCTTGTTTCCGTTCTGGTCGGGCTAAGGACTTATCAGCACCCCCTCGTATATGTCATACGGGTTTGCTGACAGCTGTCAGCAAACCCGTATGACATATACTATTTCTGTGTGTACAGTGAAAAACTTCTGATGATCGACAGAAGAACTGTCCGAAACATGTAGAGTTTTACTTTATCAACCAACAAATGCACTTACATATATTTCAATTAAAAAACACTTAAACACTTGAAATTGCTTTGACATGTTTCGATCTTTTAGATCATCCTCAGGGAGCTACGCTTATCCTGGTTAAAGTTACACTAAAAACATTCACAATTTAATTCGTTTCTGTAAACGGGGTACTGTAGCAGCATGTCATGTTGTGTGAACGTACGTTGTTGGGGGTGCAGCTTGCTGCACCCCCAACAACGTACGTTCAAACAGTCACGAAAATGTTGTATCAAGGGTCACTGGAAAAAAAAAATTTAATGAGTTTTTTTTCACTTTTTTCTTGCCAAAGATTATTTCATCTAAATTGTATATTTTGTTGACCCTGCATTTCGATATAATCGTATAAAGAGAAACCAACTCGATGCACAATTTATTCATAGTATCTTTCGTCAAACTCTACATGTTTCGGGCGTATCTAGGCCCTTCATCACGAGGTACAACCGTATGTATACAACAGTTGGTACTTATTATTCTTTAATTGACTGTCTGTTGTCCTGGTTGGATCGGAAGCAGGACAACAGACATCTAAAAAGAACAATAACTACCAACTGTTGTATCCATACGGTTGTACCTCCTGATGATGGGCCTAGATACGCCCGAAACATGTAGAGTTTGACGAAATATACTAAGAATAATTTGTGCAAGGAGTTGGTTTTTCTTTACACGATGATTTGAGCTGTTGAAAGAAAGTAACGTGTTTGTAACCAGGAGGCCCATTGTGATTCTTCCCTCATCGATCATCACGAAGCAACAGACGCCTCAAGAAAGATACCGTGGATGGGTCCGTGAATATTGTGTTAACCCCGCTATTTGACGAGATTATTTCCGGATAACAGGGTGGAAATCGACGCTGTTTTCGGCAGCCTTTGTTTGTAACCTTGCCTGCCTTACTGGAATTATAAGAAGGATAAGGATAAGAATAAAAACAGGTTTGAACCGATCTCAGTGACAGAGCAGTTGGGAAGATTGCGTGGTTGAGTGTGCAGTGTGGAAGGGGACATGGCAGACGGAACATTGTTTAAAAGAGCAATGCGGTGTGATGTGGAATTGCCTTATAAATTAATGGTTAATGTAGAGTACAAGAAAGTACAATATCGAAATCGGAACGGAAATTACAGACATTACAACAAAATCCCAAAATTTCTACGACAAACTTACCAGGTAAGCTGCCGTTCAGGTTTGGGTGCTTATTTCAAGGCGAAATCCGTCGTTTGGAAAAAAGTCTTTAAACTAAAATTAATTTATTATTAGTCACACACACACAACACACACACACACACACACATACACACACACAAACGCGCAAATACACACACACACACACCACACACCCACACACACACACACACACACACACCACACACCCACACACACACACACACACCACACACCCACACACACACACACACACACATATATATATATATAGTGGTAATTGATAGTAAATTTTGTGTTTTGTTTTAACTGGATAAGTTGCATCAAATCCAAAATGGTATAATCAGTAAATAAATGGAAAATATTAAAATGTTGAAGTACGGAAATATATAAATTGGATTTAGAGTGTCAACCGCTACCTCACAATAAATAGGATGCACAATTATTGTAGTAACCAGCAAGTACGACGTTCAAGAATATTAATTCTTTATCTAAGTATCTAACAAGTGTCATAAATGCTGTCAGTTGGAAACTTCGGAGTTTTAAGTAGGTGCGGTGCAATATACTGACTGACTGTTTCGAGTAGGACGGTGCGAAATGTTAAAGAATTGATTTCAATACGAGCGGTTCAATACACTGACGGCCGGGACGTAAATACGAGCGGTTCAATACACTGACTATGTTTGAAGTAGGACGGTGCGATATATTAAGCGCCGTTTACACTCTCAGTTAAACTGAGCGATTTTACTGTGTGACGTCATACGTGACGGAAAAACTGAGTAAACTGCACAGTTTTGACAGACAGTAGCGCAGGCCTCAGAACTGTCCTTTCCAGTCGTCTTTCCCACAGATAACTGCGCAGTTCGCTCAGGGAATTCCACAGTTACCTCAGTTTACCTGCCGACACCACGATGGCATCATCCCAAGGCACTCAACCTTCGAAATTCATTCAGCAGATGAGCATCGCATGTTATATTCTTTTCATAACACTTCTTACTCCACATTTCCCGCTTTATTTTCTTCTTTCTGAATAACATTACGGCCGATGTGGCTAGCAAACAGCAGACGACAGCCTTGTATTTACCACCACAGTCACACGCACAAGAAGACACACAGAACTGACAAAAACCTGACGAACTTGATGGGAAATCTGTGCTATACCAGAGAATATTCGGTTCAGTTTTTCGTGAAGCTTTTTGCACAGTTAAACTTCGCAGTTTAATTTAGGGTGTAGAGGGGCCCATTAGAGAGACTGATTCAAATTACGAGCGGTTCATTACACTAACGACTGTTTTATAGGGCTAAACCGTAGTATGTATGTCGCTCTCAAATAGTGTACTGCCGCATCTGTAACTCTGCACGTAGTTAATAACGTTTAGTTCTTGACAGTTTCAATTCCCCTCGCACCCGACAGGAATGACATTGCATCAAATAAAGATGAAAAGGGAAAACCTGCTAAGTTTTTTTGTGAGGGCTGTAATTGCTGTATCGTCTTCTAAGGACGGTTTGTGCCACTTTTGCCTAGGACAGGTAACACTGCCTTCTCGATAGACGACTGTTTTGACCAATAGAAAGGTATGTAGTAGACAATCCGCTTGTCCTTTCGCCTTAATCTACCAATGGAGGAACCAGTTCTATGCCAAATGTTCAAATTTGGATTTCCGTGGAGTAGGAAGTGAAGCTGAACACATGTTTCATTGTGGAACAACTTGAAAGATCAAGATGTAGATGGAAATATATGAAATTGATTCGTAAAGAGAATGGGTTATTTGTTGGATTTATCTGACTCAGGATAGGGAGCGAGGATTATGTGTTGGATTTATCTGACTCAGGTTAGGGAGCGAGGATTATGTGTTGGATTTATGTGACTCAGGATAGGGAGCAAGGATTATGTGTTGGATTTATCTGACTCAGGATAGGGAGTGAGGAATGTGTCGGATTTATCTGACTCAGGATAGGGAGCGAGGATTGTGTCGGATTTATCTGACTTAGGACAGGTCTGATCAGGCCATGTTGGAGGCATGTAGCTGTACCGATATTATGACCTGTACCGGAGGTTGCGGTTACAGTTTTTAGTACTCCTGATGATGGGTGCGGTGGACACACGAAACATGTAGAGTGACTTTGCAGTAAAATGTATCAGACTGCATACTGTTGCATCTGGTTGGATTTTTATTAACATATCTGACAGTGTTCTGACCCTGATCTCTCCAGTTACTCCTTGATCGCCATAAACACGAACTTAAGACATACTTCGAATTTATTTAAGAACTCCGACAGCAAGTCAGGCTTTGGTGATGAATTATAAGACGATAAAGAATAATTTTCTGGACAGAATTTGGACAGAGGGACTCATGGCGTCGTTTGGGGTAAAGGTAAAGGTAAAGTTCACCCTAGAACAGGCTACGAAGACCCAGAGGCGGTGTAGGTGTCTAGCTCTACTCTTTCTTTAACATCGGCGCAAAGCTGGAGTGGGTAGTCAACGCCACGCCCCGGCCGCTTTACGCATGGGAAAGACCCGGTATCCATTGTATAGAAAGCTGGGTGGACCCCAGGGCTGGTCTGGACAGGTGCGGGAAATTTCTTCCCCCCACTGGGATTTGATCCCCGGACCGTCCAGCCCGTAGCAAGTTGCTATACCGATTGAGCTTTCCCGTCCCGCTGTTTGGGGTACCATGCTTGAATTCTGCATGGACAGACTGAGTAATACCACGAACAGTCTCTTGTGATAACCAATCTTCTAATCAAGGTTTTAACCCGGCACCCCACCTACTCCGCAGGAGTACTGCTCTATTGTGGTATTTGGAAATAAACACTTGTAAAGGAGGTCAAATTAGTGCATTTTTCTGTTTCATGGAGCGCGATGTTTGACTGAAATTTCGCTGATAAATGACTCTCATATCGCTGGAGCCAAATTTATTTATTGTGTTAAAGAGACCGGCTGGCACTTGGCCCTAATCAGGGTCACACGAACCTATTCTACAGATCCTCAAACCCATTTCATTTATTATATTTTCTAAGATACTTCTTACTACAATCGCCAGAAAATGTCGGACCGGTTAAGTGATTTATCTATTGTTCATAGCGTTCATACCGGCCCTGGGGAACACCCAGCTTCTTGTTTAACGGATATAGCCGTGTTTGTCCTTGGGATAAAGCGGCCGGGACGTGACGCTGAACACATACGCCCCATATGACTGATGTACACAGGAATGATTATACATTTACTTTACGTTTTTTTAATATCTTGCCATCTACTTCTAGATCATCGGGTGAATTCTTGCACAAGATGGCCGACTCAGGTAAACACTAATGAACAATCGTATTGTATGAAAAGCGGGTGGCCGGACGCCGATTGTTGTCAAGTACAGAGGCTAAGAATAAGTGGAAGTGTATATCTATCTGTCCTGTACGCCTTCTGTTGTTACGGGTTATCGTACTGCGGTGTGAGTAGTTTAGATTATAACGCATGAGATGATATGATGATAGGAAATAATGAGTTGGAATTCAGGTCGAACTGATTGAAGCCTAATTCGAATTATCCATCCATTTGTCAGGTGGGTCTTAGGAAAATCACAAACTCATTACGAAATTTCTGTAGGTTGTAAGAGCTGTTGGCGTTTGCCACATTATTGTCCTTATTAGTCTTATTATTAAAGTATTCATGAATACTTTTCATTGCAGTCTAAAGACAATTGTTATATTCTCGTCTCCCTGTAGCTGGTACGTTCATACAGTCAAGCACTTTTCCCGCTTCTCAGGTTCTTCATTATTTGTTCTAATTATCTCTGAGATGTTAAGGTGCCATATTTCTTGTGCTTTCGTAAAAGGCGAGATATCATATTTCCGGCCATTGTTTTGTAAACGATGAGATATCTTATTTCCTATACTTGTCTCGTAAAAGGCGAGATCTTTAGATCGCCAGTCCTCGGCCTCATTTCATATTTCACACAGAAAAAAAAAATTCTCGGACTAAAGACCAGTGATAGGAACATCCGTAGACTGTCATGTCGAGTGTCTGCAGTCTTTGTAGGATTTTAATCAAAACCTCAGTATGTTAACCGATTTAGTAAACACGATGAAGACGAGTCACCTTGTTCTGTACGGAGGCACATGACAAGACGCAGCATTAACTCTTCCCCTAAAAGCTTGAAGCAGAACATCCGGTTCCGGTATGAGATATGTGCCTTGCGGATACGAAGCAGGATTGCGGGTACGAAGCAGGAATGCCAACTTCTCCACCGGTTATTGCGTTAAGTTGCTTACACATGGCACAGTTTTCCTCGTATGTCGATCTGGTATTTGTGCCCACAGGAAACATAACTGTCACACCGGTGTGCATGCAGCCACTTTGATCTAATTCTGTATCCGAAATGCCATACTGTAACGCAGTGCAAACAGCAGCACCAGCAGCAGGAGCAGTATCAGCAAACTCTGACTACAGATTTGAAACTCATTACAATTCTGCGTCAATGTCTTATCTGCAGCGTACCTCTCATTGATGTTGGCAAGTGACTGGATACCTCATAACACTGGAGAACAAGTTCCACAGAACATTTTATGAAGCTTGGCATATCCGTGATGAGAATTAATTGTAACTTTGTGAATAATCTCCCAGTTCACTCATTTAGGCCTACAAGTAGACGACTGTCATTTATCACCGAGGTTAAAATTGCATAAGAATTTTACGTCACATTTCCGCTAATGTTTTGTGGTGTAGAATCATTCTTTTCGTAGTTTCAAATTATTTGTATCTAATGATTTGAAACGAGGCCGGTCCCAGTGGCCGCGCGGTCTAAGGCGTGGGTCTGAGACAGCTCGCTTGCTGGGATTGTGGGTTCGAATCCCACCGGGGTCATTGATGTTTAACGCTTGTGAATGTTGTCAGGTAGTGGTGTCTGCGACGGGCAGATAACTCGTCCAGATGAGTCCCACCGAGAGGATGTGTGTCTTGAGTATGCTCAGGTGCAACGGTAACCCCCTACCCCTACAATGAGTGGGTATAAAGATGTCAGACTAATAAAGGAAAGGAGTTGAATGAGAGTGCCTGATGATCTAAAATTGTTGTGTAAAGAGCTGTAGTAATATTTATATTTTTTCTTGGAGCGACTGAATAATCCCAAGAAATGCCTATTAGGTTAGTCAGTATCCTGTCTGAGAGTCTACCCTGGTAGTTTCGAATACAATTGAGAAGTTCTGTCGCTGGTTGACTGACTGCTGTCAAACACATAGTGCTGGAGCAGGGACATTATGAGAATGACAGTGACAGGAGTTGTAGCACGCAAGGGGCATAAGAACTGAACATAATTCCCCATAATGCTATATACTCTTGGACATAACATTATACCATAATGCTGGTATTCTACAACTGACTTCCTGATGATGGAACTTCATGGGTCGACACATGTAGGCGAGCTTTTGTAAAATTAAATTATTACAGTAGTGTATTTATTTGGTTTTAATTCCAATAGAACACAATAGTTTTGACGGCAAAACATTAGGTGAGAGTCTTTACTTACTTACCTACTTAATTAATTAATTAGTACCTGAAAGTGATGTTTGGGCCTTACTTACTTACTTAATTACTTAGTACCTTAAAGTGACGTTTGGGCCGGGTAGTTCAGTCGGTATAGCGACTGACTGCGGGCTGAACGGTCTGGGATCGAATCCCGGTGGGGACGAGATTTTCCGCCCGTCCAGACCGGCCCTGAGGCCCACCCAGTCTCCTGTAAAATCGGTATCGGGTTTTTTCCGGGGGTAAAGTGCCGCCGGGACGTGCTGCTGACCACTCACCCCCTTCTAGTGCCGCGGTCATGGAAGAGTAGAGTTATACCTCAGCCCACCGTCTGGGCCACACCAGGCCTGTAACGGCATAGCTTTACCTTTACCTTTACCTTAAAGTGATGTGCCATTCACAATGCACTCTTATGCAATTCGAAATTAAAGACCAACATCATTACATAATTTGATATGGAGAACAAATCGTTTAGTTTCTGCCGCACGTTTCGTCCAGGCTGTAATATCAGTACAGAGAACATATGCTTATTAATGTTCAGTTGCTGTACATTAAGCAATGTACACACCTATGTTAGATTTACACTAATATTATAAAAACCACTAACTCCTGTATGTTTCGGGCCTTATTGGTCCATCTTCAGGGAGTACAATAGTTGTATAAAACAAACGCTTAATATATTTGGTCTGTTTCATGTAGCAGACTTGTTGAAAACCCTTCGGTGTAGAATATGTATAGCGGGCGGAGTTGTAAATGTAAATGTAAACATAAATATATGAGAATATACAAAATTTTTAAAGCTACAAAATGTTTAAAATCATTGGTCAATTACAGTTATGAAGGATAATATAGACGGTAAATCCAGTACAATTTTTGAATTCGTTGCTTTAAATTATAGTAACTGAATTATAATGCACGGGTTGGATAATGTGAGCAATGTATTAATGTACAGTTGTACCGCTGTAGTAAGCTGCCTGGAAGAAAATATTTTTAAATTTAAAAATGAAGTAGTTTATATTTTTTTATTTTACATATTCTGGGGCACCCGGTGGCGCAATTGGTTGAGGCACTGCGCTACAAGCCGGCAGGTCGTGGGTTCGATTCCCGATGGTGTCATTGGAATTTTTCATTGACATAATCCTTCCGATCGCACTATGGCCCTGGGGTCGACTCAGCCTCTAACAGAAATGAGTACCAGCAGTATTTCCTGGGGGGTAAAGGCCGCCGGTGCTTAGGGCTGACAACCTTACCACCTTCATGTGCCGATTGTCTTGAAATCTGGAAGCCTCGACGTCCTGGAACCCTCAGGCCTGCCCAGGCCTGTAACAGGCATTGCTTTATCTTTCCCTTTACATATTCTTCCCCACGATGTGGCTCAGCCTGCCCTAAATGTGCGGGAAGAATAAAACTGTGGTTGTTCCATAGTAGCACATTTTGTACTCTTTGCTTCTAATCTCTTTATGGAATTATTTATGAGTTGCTTAAGGAGACAGTATCAGTAGCTCAGGTCATTTAGTGCCGAAAATGTTGTTGATGTTTAATTTGTGGGGGAATTGGCGACGAAGCACTGAGGAAAACCGTCAAATTCTAATCTTGTTACCTGACGTTCAGGCTCGAGATCTGAAGTCAGGATACGCAGAACAATGAGCAGAAGTCTTAACAATTCGACTGCAAATTTAGGCGTAAAATATCAAAGCATTCTTACGATGTCAATAATTTTCAGCTTCTCTTGTGTTACAGATCATGGTAACAGGTAATTAGTACTCAGGAGGTTGATGATGTTAAGTTCAGATGGAAGGACAATTAAAACTCTGCTCACAGCAGTCTTCTCTTAATAGATTCATGCAAGTTAATTGAATTTTAGGCCCGTTTGCCCCACTCAGGGCAATTTTCCTGAAGTACTTCATTAGCGTTTCATTTGTTTGCTTTGCCAGGACTCGTCTTCATCTTTGCAAACAAATAACAGGTTGCTGTCCGTTTAGGGCGGAGGGAAAAGGGGACAGGGAATAGCAACACGCGCTGTTACGCGCTGAACTAACATTATAAATTAGGCTATTAATTAACCAGATTTTCAAATGCCTACTTCTGTACGTTTAATACAGTGGATTCACATTATTCTCAATTAATTAACGGAATTTGTAGGTGAATTACTCTGACAAAGTCCCTGTTATTTTGCATAACGAACTTCAGTGCATTTGTAACAAGACTTATCGGGCGTCCTACTTATCACGTGAATATAATATATATATATATATATACTTATAAAAGAGCATTGTCTTCCGCTAGCGCTGTCTCCTCTCGGTTTACAGAAGGACACGAATTCATGACGGTCGTGACGTCAGGCCAGGCTCGCTGACCAAAAGCCAGGGAATTTATGGAAGTAATCGTACTATACCAACTTATTTTTCATTCGAGGTTGTCAACTTGAAGGGAGAGAGAGGTACAGTGGTGTCTTATTTAACCACGCTATCGGTTACTATCAGAGGTAGAGGAATAAACTTTGGGCATGAACCTTTGGTGGAAGACCATATACTCGGACGGAAACCTGTAGTATGTAGTACATATATAGTTACGTGGCAGCTTGAAAAGGATTACTGTGTAATTTCTTTCAGGTAACATCGATGCTTGTTCCTAGGTTCTTATGTCATGTATGTTCAGCTTTTGGGGCTTAGTTGTGACACATTTTGAAGCTTGAACTCTGCGGATTGAGAGTGCAGCATGGTGCTGTGTGCAAGTCCCACTGTCCTGAGACAGCACAGCGCCCACCAGCACCAGGAACCCACCCTTACTGCCACTGAAAGATCTGTATATCAGGTGGCATCAACAATGAACTGAATTAACCCTGAAGATGGTAACTTTATTGTACACCGAAACGTTGGGACAGCTCGGATATACGACACTGATGACCCTGAATAAAGCTTCACTGTTGCCTGTACCACAAAATTTATTATATGGTATTGATTTAAGAAAATACATTTAGGCCACGTTAATATTCTGTTTATTCTTCTTTTATTAATCCGATTTATGCTCCAATACCAAATATCATATATATATATATATATGCTGTCACCATATGGTGCTGTATAGCCGCTGAACCTGCTCCCTTTTACCAGCCTATTCGCAGCGTCGTAAATTGAAAATTCCCATAATTAAATCCATTGTGATTATAAAGTACCCGTACTTGTCCTTCACATGGACCGGGATACTGCAATCCGCATAGCAACTCTTTACGGGGTGGACGGTCTGGGGATCGAATCCCGGTGCTGGCGAGTTTTTCCACACCCGTCCAGACCGTCCCTGAAGTCCACCCAGCCTCGTGTGTAATGGATACCATGTCACTTTGGGGGAGGTAAAGTGGCCGGGGCGTGGCGTTCACCACCCATGACCATCTAGCGTCGAGGTCAAAGCAAGAGTAGAGCTATAACTCTATTTCCTCTCTGGGCTGTTGTAACTTGTCATAGAGTGAACCTTTAATTTTATTTTTACCTTTTTCTTGTTCTTTGCAGGTCCTGAAGATGGCCGACTAGGAGAAATGTGAACGATGAAATGGAAGTCGTGTTGAGAGGACTCTCTTCGCATTATGTGCGTCAGTACTGCAGTGATCACGATACGCAAGGCGTGACAGTTGTCACAAGCACTCTGTTTATCTCCAGAAACATTTTGTGCAGCAATTTCTTAACTCATATTTTTAAGCAGAAAATAATGTATCACTGAACAGGTGACGTATAATTGTAGTTTTAAATACAGTGTACATAACGTCCATGTATTAGCGACAAAACATTGTTTCATTTTTTCATATCATAGGAAAAGTTAACACAGGTCTTCTGTACTGAACACATGGCTGGTTTTGACACTTCTGGTTTATATGAAATGGTTACTTATTTTGAGACAAATTCAGAAAATGGTAAGTTAAACATCTTTCTTCAATTCAGTCTTTCGCCGTGTTCTGTATGTTGTGTGCTCTCTTCTGGGTAATTCCCCGGCGTCTGTATTTTATATGCCGACGTTTCGGAACGCTCTGTCTGTTCCATATTCATAGGCGGGTAGGTGTGAAGCATGACTGGGTAGAGAATGTTCGGGTATTTATACGGGAAAAGGTATAAATCCTCCAACATACTCAACCCCAGTCACTCTTCACACCTACCCGCCTATGAAGATGGAACAGACAGAGCGTTCCGAAACGTCGGCTTATAAAATACAGACGCCGGGGAATTACCCAGAAGAGAGCACACATTCTTGAAAGTGGTGAAGAGAATTCTGCTGAAGCGGTGGTTCCTTTCTATATGAACACCTGAAAATATTTGAAGGTATGCTGATTGCCTGTTTTGGTAAGAGCAGAGACGAACCCACAGCGTTGAAACCCCTTCTGCTGGGTACAGCAATGTTGTTCTATTCAACGCTTTCAAGATTAAAATCCGTTTAAATTATACAGGGACATTACTTAACCTGAGCATTGTCGTTTGTCACTTCCTGTCGCTCCGCTTGGCAACTCACCGCCCACACGACAGGGCGACTGAATAATGACGGGGAGAGAGAATATTTGTCGGATAAATCAATGACCCTGCATTTGAGTATTTGGTTTCCGCCTCACAGATAATATACCCACTATCCATTATAAATACAAAGTGTTTGCTGCTGTGTAGTGCAATATTCATTATTTGTCCCAAAATTCGTAGAGAACTTGTGCATTAATAATCTGTGGCAAACATTCGTAATGCTTCAATACGCGCGAGCGTACAGACGGTAACCGCCAGGCCTTAAAGGATTAAGGAAATTACGTGTTGGTTATTTGATTTTATAAATGTAACATAAGGGCAGAAAATTTCTAAAAAACAATATTCTTTCTTTGGTATATTTCTACCTGTATAGTCTTTTCTATTACTGATTCAGATATGGGGCTGCATGTTATAAGACCATCAGTCTTATATCCCCGTAAGATGTATTCTGCAGTACAGTACATGTGTAGAGTATATTTAATAATTTTATCATTCATTAAGAGAGGTCTGGCCCGCTTGCCTACAGATCTGCACTGTTTCCCCTCACGCACTTTCAGAACGTATACAGTCATTATTAACACATTTGTGTATAAAGTTCTATCCTGGTGTTTGTAGCTCTGTCAAATGGCCTAAATATTTGCCTTAAAATTATCTTCAAATTTAACAAAATGCCCTCTGAATATAGAGGATGACGCAAAAGTTTCTTGTAACTAGAGCCAGTATTTACAAATCGAGAATCTAGTGGCTCTTGTGTTCGCCTCTGTGTATATGTTTATATTTTCGATTTTTTTTTGAGGATTAAATGATGAGTCCGCAGTTCTGTGGCGATGTAATGGTTGAACTGACAAATATATTGGGCAGTGTTTATTCTTCCCTGTTGGTTACGGAGTCGCAAAATTTCGGGAACTTTCTGATGTCTCTACCATCACGTGGAAGTGAAAAATAAAAGAGTCGGACCTTTGTATAAAATTAGCACCTACCTCCAAACAGAAGTTGTCTTTTTCATCAGATAAAGCCAGAAGTTCTTCCACTGGGCCGGGGACATTAATTGACCTCATCAATTGGATCGAACTGTATAAGTTTCCTTCTTCGTCTCATAATGGAAACAAAATCAGTCTCCAAAACATGGCGTTTCTTCAACTAAAACATGGCCTTGGACGTACTGCAAGGAGCAGAATCCTGTTTGGAAAGCTACAAATTCGTCAACTGCTCAAAATTTTCCCACATTTAATGACGGTCGAAAAATTTTATCATCTTTATGTCATTCTTCCCCGTCCTGAGCCAGATTAATCCTGCCCACTCCTGCCAATTTTTTTTTAATATTCTGTTTAATATTATCCTTTATTCAAACCTGTGCGTTTTAAGCCGACCCTTGTTCCACCAAACCACTGTATAAATTCCTTTTCTTCCATCCTTGTCGCGCCTCCTGTTCCTTTCTTATGATCGAATTAATTCTATTTTACGAGGAGCAAAGATAAGAAAACTCCTCTTTGTGCAGTTATCTTCACTATACTTTGAATTCCTCTGATTTAGATCGAGACATTCACCCCACCACGATATTAAGAAATGCCCCCAGTCTATGCTATCCCCTAACTATTCTCAGTATATTCGTCTGTTCAAAAACGTTGTACAAAGTTAAAATCATGTTTTATTTAAATTAATCAACTTACATTATTATTATTATTATTATTATAGTATTAGTTTGATAGACACTTTTATCAGTATTTTACTCAATTCCAAGTACAGCCTTCGAAACCCTTGAGCCCCCTGACGATGTTTTTTTTATCAAAATAATCCGATGGTGGGGTTTGGTTGGCTGCTTTATAGTAAAACCTTTTGTATGTAATACTGCTCTTCGTTTCTATGTAGCTGTTGTGTAACCAACTGCCAATTGTACGATGGTGACCTGACAAAAGCATACAGCAGAAGCAGGGTGACAAGTGACCTGAATTGCGCGACGTATCTTCTCTACGAAGACATTTATTAGATGTGGCAGCGGGTTTCTGTACATTTCCGCTCGAAGGCCGTCAGTGTAGGTAGGCCTTCTTTAGGTGTGTTGATATTGAAGGAATGTAATTCTGACTCTGTAGGGATAATGAAGAAACCCAGTCTAAGTAAAGATGTAAAACGTGTTAACACATTCACGTATTTTGCCGGTTACTCAAACACGGTAGATTCGGTTGAGGCTGTACTAAGGCCAGGAAAAAAATGTAAATGTCTGATGGTAGTTTAAGCAGGCCGCCTCCCCCCCCCCCGGTGCAAACGACCCTTCTGTCAACAGTAATAACGATACGAGAGGGCATTGAAAGAGAGAGGCAGTGAGAATAAAAGTTACAATATCTGAGAGTGAGGGAATGCACACAGAGAATAAATAGCTGCAAGGAAGGATACCCGTGTTCATTCTTTCCTTGACCCAACTGTAGCTTCATTGAAGCCTGTGTAACGTCACAGGATAAAGTCGAAGAGATTTAATTACTGAAGAATAGATTGGTCACTTTTACAAGAGTTCTTTTTTTTTTTGGTAATTTTTTATATATTTAAATGTTTTATTTAATTTTTATTAATATTTTGCGGAAAGCAAATGAAATGTCACGTGAGGGGTCCTTTTGATCCTCGTAGTAGCTCATTATTCAATCCCCTCCCCTGCCCCCGGGTGGCGGAATGATAATTGATAGAGGAAAACGGTAGTAATTTTAGAAAAACTTGTTCCAGTGCTACTTTTTCCACCACAAATCCCACATAAACCCATCGGTACGGTGTGAAATACTGAAACACGATAATCCGAATTAATGCAAGAGAGCATGAAAGGAATTTTGTATTGTGGTGACAAGAAACGCAGATGCGTCTTTTTTTTGTTTTACAAATTGCCTATTTGTTATAAATAAGTTTGTTTAAAGTATTTATGATAGAGGAATGCGTTCCTAGTTCGCCAGATCTGGGACCGTTCTTCTTAGTATGCAACATGCTTGATAAATCGCACAGAGACAGCGTAACAATTCATAAATCGACAAAAAAAAAACATTTTCTGCGTATGACGTAATGTTACGTGTAATTTCACGTATCCATTACATAGACAGGCAGATAACCCGTCGCAATCCACATTTCAAAACGCTGTCTTTTATAGTTTGAAAAAAAGTGTATGTTGTATTCATATCGTAGTTCAGGCCACCTTTGTAGTCTAGAGCAAAGGTTGTCATTAGCGGAACACAAATTGTGATATAACGTACTCTTGTATTACACCGAGCCACCATCAAAGAAATTTTCTCCTGCCTTCACCATCAAATTTCGTAACACTGTCATTACGTAAATACACACGGAGCCTTGTTTAATTAGTAAACTAATTTAAGGCTTTTTAGGTGATTATTAGATTGAATTATGTCGTTTTGCTTCCAAGATTAAACCTGTGAAGTCAGAAAAAAGAGATAGAGAGAGATGGATTGTGGGCTAGTGAGAGAGAAACAAGATTTGTTGCAAAAAAAGTGGGGGGGGGGGGTACCGAAGTTTAAATTTCTTCCGAATGTTATTTAAATATTATGTTTCTGCGTCACAGGAAGTAACCCTTTTCGCCAGTTCAGTGTCTGGTTTCATGATTTAAAATAATCTTTCTCTGTCGTGAAAAATCATGTGAAACCGATGCAGAAGGGTAAACGGGGCAATTAAGGGGGGCAATGGGGGCACAGATTTTTGATGTTAAATTAGGTAGTACATATATGTAGTTGCCATTGTGGCTCATAGATTTAAGGTAACATAATTACAAACGTCTTCGTACAGAAATGCATAATATTTATTTAGGCTAATATACGAGTATTTTAATTTTTCTTTGTACAAAAATGCGTAATATTGATTTAGGCTAATATATTTTAATTTTTCTTTGTACAGAAGTGCGTAATATTTATTTAGGCTAATATATTTTAATTTTTCTTTGTACAGAAGTGCGTAATATTTATTTAGGCTAATATATTTTAATATTTCTTTGTACAGAAATGCGTAATATTTATTTAGGCTAATATATTTTAATTTTTCT
>Ga0131853_10012154_pt1 | contig 15766 bp, 8 predicted proteins | sample TergutLab28metaG_FD_92764 | JGI IMG/M metagenome (GOLD analysis project Ga0131853, IMG submission 92764) | Labiotermes labralis P1 segment gut microbial communities from Petit-Saut dam, French Guiana - Lab288 P1 (version 2) (version 2) | ecosystem: Host-associated > Arthropoda: Insects >...
ACAAAAATCCCAAAAAATGGAGGGAGTGGAAGTTAATAAATTAAAATTGGGCCCCCGAAAACTTTCCTGAAGACCCCCAACGGTAAATTTTTCCCTCCCGTTAACCCCCCCCCCCCCCCACACATACACTTCTTCCTTTATTATTTTCCTCCCCTCATCCAGCATCTTTTTCATGTTTCTCTCCCCTGCCTCATTTTTTTTCTCTCTTTCAATCTTCAAGGATCTGAAAGTGCTACAGCAATATACATGCATACTATATATTGTTTCAGGAAGCAATACGCTGTATAATGACTTTGAATTCATGCTTGGCCGTAAATTGAACCCATTCTGGAAAGTGATTTGGATAATTACACCAGTTCTTCTGATAGTAAGTAAACTTTTAATCCTTTTTGTGGCCACAAGACATTCTACCATTTTCTACTAGATTCAGGCTAGATTTTACATTCTATGGTTTTATATTTTTATATAGATTGTGCTAAATTCAATTAAAGATTGGCACCAGATGGACTGTTCCTTGTAGCAATGCTACAGATATGCAAACAAAAAATGTTTAAACTTCCTGTGTAATTTTAGAATAAAACAATATTAGGACTTTGACTACATTGTTTTGCCAAATCATGACAGTGGTAATTCCTAAATAAACCTGGCTTGAAATGACCCATTACCTTAAAAATTCCACATAATGAAATGTTACCTAAAAATAAACTGATGCTGGGTTTTCCTTCAATAGTTATTCAGTTGATCAAGAGCTTTCCTGTTGTTAAAAAGACCACTGTCCAAGTCAGTAGGATCAGTCCATACTCGACACTCTTTTTTAAGATCCATTTTAATATTATACTCCCATTTACATATACATCTCCAAGAATTAAATTTAACATAATTTCCATATTTACAGGTGGTTGAGGTATGGTCTATGGTGTCACTTCCTCTTACTGGGTTTCCAGGCAAAGCCAGTGACCCTGTGTGGGTTTATGCCATAGGCTGGGCCCTGTACTTATTGACATGGGTTATTTTCATATCAGCAGCACTTCAACAGATTGTGTCCCAGGTGGACTACAATCTGTCACAGGTATGTCATGTTCTCATAAAATGCTCTCAGGTGAACAGCAGGGTCAACTCAGAGCAGGGATCCATTAGACAGGTACCTCCTTTTCTCCATCGGAGAATAATGTGTTGGGGAATGACCATAGTTGTTCACATGCATGTTTGAAGCCTCTAGCTGCCTGTTATTGTGCAGCAGGAGAAAAATGGAAACCCACCTCTTTAGTCACATGAAAGCTTAAATAATATATGTATTATGTTCAGCATTTCGTAATATTAGCAGTGAAGAATTATAAGAGATTTTTTAAGGGACTGTCACTGGAGACTTGTTTGGCTGGAGCAATAAGCATTGAGACATATAACACACTGAGTCATGACAAGTTGCACATATTTGTTGTAGAGTTCCATAACCTGTACAATATAAGTAGTATGTCCAGCCTGCCACAGTTAGACAGATTTCACAATGTAGACACAGTTTTGTCCAGTCACTGGCTGGCCAGATATTCTTCACTCTGAACAGGTGTGTACTGCCTGTGATGAGATCACAAACGTAGACACCCCTTTTTACAGGAATGGTGTTGAAGGTGTTAAAGCACCCCAGTATGTGTTCCACATAACATAGCTTTGACTACAAGGTACATGAAGTTGTGAAACATTACGAAAAATGGTAAAATCTACAACAATGCAGGATACAGTACATTATATATTGCATATAATGGATTTCCAATTGGGGAGTTTGCTGTAAAGGTTATCCCCTGATACAGTGAGTTTCTGTTGAAACTCTATTACAGGCAATGAAAAGAAACCTGCATGAAATATGCATTGGCATTATTCAATATTATTTTGGTGAAGTAAGCACCAGAATTTCAGGAAATTTTATATCTTGTTGAAAGCTTGAAACCTTGGCTTATTACTCGAAAGCTGATGTCTGGAGGAGTGTGAACAAAAGAAGTACAGTATCTGTCAATTCATTAAGCAGGGTCACAGGGAACGGAAATTTAAAAGAAACACAAGATTGTTTTACCTTACTGGTCATTACAGCAAGTGAAAAGGGTGATACAACAGGTACAGAGTTAATATAATTGAAAGTTAAGCACAGAGAATTGTAAGAAGACATATAATATCATATGATATGTTCATTTAAGACTGTGTGGGATGGTCAATTATTTTCCAGACTGGCCACAACATGACACTATACCTATCACTTCAAACTGCTTTTGCTAGGTGGAGGTAGAGTCGAATCTGCTGAACACAAATGTCAATACAAAAACACACACTTGCACAGGCAGACAATTATCTTTCAAATCTGCCATTTTCTAAATGCAGGTCACAGGGGCACAACACACAACCTTACTTCACATGTGTCACTTCTGACTGGTGTTAAATAAATAACAGATGCCTGAGCAGGTTACACTCTCCTTTTACACAGCAGAAGAATTTTTAATCTTGTGCAGTAATTTCATATTACAGCCAATCTGAAAAACCTTTGAATCTCATAATGCACAATGCATTGTGAGGGATCCCAATCATCCCAGTTTTCTCGGGACTGTCTCAGTTGTATGGGTTTTAAAGAGCCTCTTCCCGGTGTCCCGCTATATTCAGTACAGAATGCTAAATGTCCCAGACTTTTCCAAGACATAAAAGATTATATATTTGACAATTTTGACTTCCACAGAGGGCGAAAATATCTATAGGATTGGAATATGCATGAATCGACCAGTAACAGGAAGGAATAGGAGAGGAAGAGGATGATGTGTAGATTAGTAATGACAAGAGTCTGAATGGAAACTGCAAAGGATGAGAAACAGATACATCAGAGATTTATTGTAGTTGTCGTCTTTGTCCTCATCATCATCATCATTTAAGCTTTTAAAGCCTAGCAGTTTCTCTACGTATCACCAGGTTTAACATTCAATAATTCTGCATGGTGCTTGCTTGGCGTTGAGTGTTTTGTACACACATCAGAACAGACAGCAACCTTTGCTTTATACATAATTAACTGATTGGTTTTTATAACCATAGTGGAAAGTGTTTACAGCGTGGTACAGAATGATTCCTTATGTAAAGCAGATTACGACTTGTCTTTAAAAGGTTAATTTCATTTTCTTTTTGTACATGTATATCATAATTTGTAGTAATATAAATATATTGCTCTGTTGTTTTCATTGTGTGATGGGTTAACAATTTCCTCTTCTAGCCCCTCCACCCCCCACTCCACAGCACCTAAATATTATTAAGTGTCCCAATTTTTGGTTTTAAGAAAATGGGATCCTTAAGCATATGGTGCTGACTTGTGGTAAACAAGTATAAATAGGCTGGCATCTTGCAATGTGGGTCTGCAGACAATACTTCTGTATGCTGTGTCATGTATTTATACTTCATTTCTTAATATCATGATTATGTCAATGGAATTGGAATTGGAATTGGAATGTATTAAGATAATTTCTAGCATTTGTATCAAAGGGACAAGAAATACCATCCCCATTTCTAAACCAGTTACCTCCTGGACACAAGTTAGATGTGTTAACCTGTTACATTCATTTTATGATCTGTCTGTTGGTACATTGCAGAAATTCCTAAGTACATTAAAACCATCTCGTAACTGGGGACCTGTTGACACAATGGATCGTCACTGGTGGGTGCAATGGCGAGTGACATGCAACAAAACTGGACAAAGAGACTTCACTTTCAAGAGAAGAGGAACCAAAGACTACACAAGTTCAATACAAAAATACCACACAACTGACCCTGCAGGTATCTACAGGACCACACCCTCATCAGCTAATGGAACTCTGCAGCACAACAGAGGAACCAACAGGGGACCATTCACAATTCAGACCAATGGTGCCCTTCCAGAACATGTTTGTTGGAGAGGGACTTTGCAGCAAGGTGGTGATGGTACCTGACAGACAAGAGTTGTATGGCAATACCAGGGTAGCCAAGCAAGGCTTGTGACACATCCAAAGGGGAGGCCAGACAAGGTTTGTGAACTGTACTGGCAGGGGTGGCAAATAAGTCTTCTGTCACATCTGAAAAGGTAGCCAAATAAGACTTGTAAGTCACATTTACAGGGGTGGCCACACAAGGTTTGTGAGCCCCATTAATGAAAATAGTCAAAGATGTGAGATACAGTCAGTCAGTCCAGACATGCCACTTACCACTCACAAAAGTTACCTAAAACAAATTGTTACTACCACATATGTTATACAGTAGCTAATGGTTTAGCCATAACACACAAACACATTGAAAGGATTTTTAACACAAACTATATTCTGTGCAATGTAAACATTTACACTGAGAAAAAAATTTGCATGCAGGATCTGTAAGAAGATGAACCATCTGTTGATGGCACTATAACAATGTGTGTTCAAATCCATTTTCTTTTAAAACATTCTATACTTTTAAAGTAAATGAATTGAAAGTGTACAACAATTTTTGAGTATGCATAGTAGTCAAATGCATTCTTTAAAATTTTATATACCCTTTTGTCTTCATTATTCATGTCTTGAAATGTAAACCTTTTTTGCAGGATGACTAAAACTTGTCTTTGCATCACTGACTGGTTAGCTCCCTTAAAACATGCTTGAACTTCTTCGGTTCTCCTACTAAGTTTCCTTTTCGTCAGTGTATATAAAAAACAGTACTTAATTTTGTAAATGTTACATACTCAATTACACTGATTTTCATCATCCTTGCAATGAAATTTAAATTATGAAAATAAATTATTACGTGCATACTTTCTTCAGAAGAAATAAAAAATAAAAATTAATGTTCCATTGAAAATAAAGTTGTATTGTTGGAAAGCACTTTTCAGTACCTGAAGTCAAAGTACATTTCCATACCTTTTGTTGAACACCATGGAATTTTTCAAATAAATCTGGAGATGTCAATGGGTTACATATTTCATGTTGATCACAAATCATTTGCACCAGTTATATACCCGTGGAAAACTAATGGAAATTTTGACACATCCCAACACTAGCTACAGTTTCCATAGATAAACCTTCCATTGGTCCTTTCTTAACACATTATATTATCCATGGAATGCTGTCATCAGGTGGTCAATTACTGGGCTTTGTGTGATCGAACATTCACCCACTCATGTGCTGTTAACCACTCTTCCGCTGCTTATAACAGCCGTGGTAAGAACACAACTGACCCACTTTAACTGTGACATGCAGTCAAGTATGACTGGCAGATGGTGTTGTGATACCCCACTTTAAGTTTCACCATATACCAGTGGCATAGAGTGTGAACTTACAGATCCACATGGTATATTATGTATAGGTAGGGTGACTTCCTGACCAACATGTATGTACCGAGATGAGCCATTTATGAGGAAATTGATAAAGCTCAGTTTAAGTTCCAGACAAAGTATGGTCTGTGTTTGAGAAGTAAAATGAAGTTCCCTTTAATCGTTTAGTGTACATCCCTGGTACCATATTTTATCAATATCATTCAGTAATTTTGACAATGAAATGTGTGTATGACAGAGACAGATAGCCAGTTACTTCATACATATTCACAAAGTACGATGATATAATTGTACATTTCCTTATACAAGGAAGTGAAAAACATTCACTCTAGTCTTCATTTTGCAAATCTGTAGTCTTAATCCACTGGTTTATATAGCATGTGTGACCACAAATTACCACCTTTTGGTTACTCACAACTTTCCAATATCTCTAAAATCTCAGCAGGAGAAGAGTTAAAAAATAATGTAACAATGCTTACTGTTAATTTGCCATATTAATTACTGGACTTAGTTCTGAAAACTTTAAACAATAAACACAGATTTTTTTAAACAATTAAAGCGCTTTATACTATGTACACTATGTCAATTTTATTTATGCACACCACCAAGGCAGGCTTCGTTTCAGTGGACTGATATCAACTGAAAATGTTGCCTGCAAGCTAAAAGATATGTTGGACAATTTTTCTGCAATTTGGCCAAGGCTTTTTACTGTGAAAAACATGAAATTTTGCTGACTAAATTTTTATGGCGTTCAAGGAACAGGTACACATTGCTTCAGTTTCTATCCCACAGAAAACAAAACCATAAATAAAATCATCTAGTGATGCTCAGAATGTCTTTCTTAGGCTGCAGAACAATAAAACACAGAATTCCCAAGGGTGAATTACAGGACCCCTACTTTTCATTGTATTACATAAATGAATTTCGTCCAGAATACTTTGTCAGAAGCTGTAACATTCACTGATGTCACTTTTAGTCAAAATGTTGCTGATTTCTCTTCAGTGTCAAACATAGTTCCATCTCATGTGAGTTACATGGTTTACTGCCTATGTTGGCCATAAGTCTAGATGAAATGAAGAAAGTAAAATTTATAATAAATGATTCCCCACATATCCATTAACACTTTGCTGTCAGGCCACGTGCAAAGATGTGATTGCTATCCCATGCATCATTGACAAGTCACGTCTTTCGTTTTCTTACACGACGTCCTGCACACGTGTTTGTCAGCTGGTCTGGCTCACTTATCGCTTCAAGGTTACTGACAGTTTGATGCAGGATATTTGGGTCTCAAGTTACAAACAGACCGTTCATGACCACCTATTTTTAGAACCGTAAGGCTGCAACAGAGACCACTGATAGAGATACAATTTCTGTCTTCTTGCCTAACTTCCTTCAGTGGTAATCATGGCCTTGTGTAGGAGTGTTCTGAAAGAGGACGATATTTTGTGTGAGTTATATGCAGACAGACATTTTGATGTCTCTGATAATAGTGACAATGCAATTTTGGACAGTGACAATGACAGTTTTGTCCCAACAATTAGTTCATGTAAACAATTGCGACCTTTCTGCTGTAGCTGTTACTAGTGACAGTGAAACACACACATCAGTCACTGGTTTAAACATTAAACAATTCACCAACACAGTAAATGGATTTACTGTTGACATATCATTTTAGTGCTGCTGAAAGGGAAGCTTATCAGAAACCAACACACTGTCAGTGTGTCACTATTTAATAACCAGACATTTTATGATGCAAGGGAATACACTGCAGAGTACTGGTTACCAGTGAGGCAGTACATTTGTCCGCAAACAACACAGTGCAAGGTGCCTCAACTCAGAGCAGGTCAATACCATTTCACACCGTTATCAAAGGTTGATGCTATAAATTATTTTAAAACAAACTTGCTATATACACACACACGAGTCACTAAGGATGGCACAGGTACATAACACTAATCTTGCATTTACATACACACAAAAGCTGAGATGCTGCTCGCATCACTGGATGCCACACACATTCTGGCAGGAATCCAGTAACTCGTATGTTCCTCATATGGGCTTCCACAGCCATTATGACAGCTCTGTCATGTCATTTAACTCATGAAACACAGAAGCTGTATGGGTATGAGTCAACCATGCATCCTGAAAAATCTTGTTATACATGAATACAAAGAGGCATTACTTTCCAACTGAATCACATGTGCTACAGACTTGGGTGGAAGTGAAGAGTCTGTCTCATGCCCCAACCACCTTATACCCAGAGAACGAGCCCTTGATACCCTCTGAATAAGAGGCTGGGTGGCCCTACAGTCAGTCTGAACATTTGTTGAAAAAAACCATATATCTCTTGCACCACCCAGGATTCCATTCCAAGATCATCCAGCCCTTAACCTAGTCACTATAGTGTTTCCTAACAAAAATGAAAAAGTAATAAATATAATCCACCAATGTCAGGTTTTGGGGGTTTTATTTTTCTGAAAGGTTACGCTTCTAAAGTTTCACTTTACTGACAGGAAATCAAGTCACAGCTCTACACTCCCACTTTCCTCTTGGAATTGTGTTTACTGCACCTAAGCTTTCAAGAAATGTTCCTTCCTTCATTCAATATAATCCCACTACACCTAATGAAATACTTCGGTATTACTAAACAAATAAGTGTACCTCCCATTTTGTATTAAATCCGTGTTTTAATTCACTCATCAATCTAATGTAAACGTGTTAGTTTTCATCTGTATTAAAGATCTAGAATCTTCTGGTTTGAAAGAAGCCTTACTCAATGCCAATAAATCATAAAGCCAACACAGTTTGTTAAATTAGGTCTTTTGGTTTGGGTTGGCATTAGGTCAGGATCCCTTTGCAACACTTTCAATGACATTTTTACCTGAAACAATGTAATTCCAGTATGTAATGTCAAGAAAAACGTGGTTATCATATCTTACTTCTCTGTAACAATAACCCAGTTCTCCATAGCCAAAAAAATGTAGGTTTGGTACAGCCACCTGATCCAACTTTGGGAGCTCATACATTATTTCTGTGTGGTACTCCAGTAACATGATTATGACCTGTGCAATGGTTAAGGCATATTTGCCTTGAGGCAAAACATCTCGCAACCAAACTGTATTCGTCCCATCATGAATGGAAACGTTCTTCAAGTCTGATACCACAAATGCCACTATGTAAGTGGACATTGGTGGTGTTTTTTTTTTTAAGGAATCCCATACTTTCACCAATATTCGGACTGAAAAATAAGTTATTTTCTCACCTCTAGTTACTTACACATTTTTTGGAAACTCGTTAGACATTTAGGCCTACTTAGTTGCCATGTGAACAAATTTTATCCGGACATAACGAGTTCCGTACGCTAAATGTTACATGGCACATTACCTACAACCAGTGCAACCGTACCTGCCGTCGTCCCTTAGATTTTAATATCTAAAACACGCCGCCCTGTCACACATGTACAAACACATGTAACACTTGATACGTTTTCAAAATTCACTCATTGACAACAGAATGTGCAAGAAGTGAAACTGATAAAATTGCCGTGCAACATCGTTATATTGCGGATGTCGAGTGACAGCGGCAACATTACAATTAATTAATCGTTCTAAGGACAACTAACCGCCTTCCATACGGCATGGCAGTAACATTGGAATGTGTTCGGAATAAGAAATGTTACGTTGTATGGTACCAAAGAGAAAACAGGTATACCACCGTGTTGCCCAAGCTATTTAAGTAACATCGCCATCCACATTGTGTACTCGTATCACAGATCATACGTGTCTCGCCCATATTTCTCGCGCGCGCCTGAATTTTCACGTGATTCGTACGTGATCACCTTGCGTACAGAGGCACAATTTCCTGCCATCTATCACATACAAAAATACCCACTGAGCCAAGCCGGCTACAAGTAACTCCATCGCATCCGCTTATAGCGCCACAGGTCTTTGTTTCCAAGCTTACATTGACACTTCACTGGGGTCCCGTGGAAATTCCAGTTATTTCGGTTGATGATTCGTGGACACGAGTGACAGTATTTGGTTCGGTTGTCTGTGGACACAGATTATACATGTAGCTGCGAAGTTCCGCAGCGTTTTTGTTGCACGTGGAGGTAAGTGCATGGTTTAATAGCATTTGGAATCTATTTGCTCGAATGTTCGTTTTTGCCGTCGTAGTATGCTCGAAGTGCAAATCATTATATGTAAATGAACATACGAAATGTGTCATACATACGTCATAGTATCTGAAAATACTTCGCAGGAAATGCTTAGTAACCCTCACGAATTCGTTTCAGACGTTGGGACTGTCGTACGCTTTGGAGGGTAGTAGTGCAGAATACGTTTTCGGTGTTATGAAGTGTATGTGACATCAACGTAAAATATGTCTTGATCAGGTTCCTGCAACGCCTGTAATCGTTCTGTCCAACCAGCCACTTCATTGATTCACTTTTCACTTCGAGGTTGTCAGATAATATTTTTCATAAACCGTATATTCGACGTTCATATTTCCACTTTTCACTATTGTAGGTTATATTACCTCATTCTCGTCGAAAAAATTAAAAGGGTAAGATGATGTGTATGCCGGTGGTTGCTGTCCGACTCGCATGCCCTTTGTATTCTCAGCACAGGGTCTTTTGTAACTTACCAAAGTTTTAGCCGCTATCAGCTAGAGTCACTCCGGCGTATCCTTGATGATGCAGTTGAATATATAAATTTAAGTCCCCGCAGAAGCGGAATCCGTTTGCCTACTAAGGATGACATTGATTGTGTTGTGCCTGTTAAAGTATCTGTCAGCAAGGTATATAAAGTATGTAACATTTCAATATGAAAACAGAGGTGACAGGCGTATAGTAATCAATTACCCAAAGCACCTTTATTGCATAACAAGCCTGCATCCACTGGGATATCCCCTGGCGACTTCTGTGCTCAGGGACGTGATAAAAGGTACACTAACCTGCTCCCACTGTAGAGCTCTTACTGTCTGCTTAGAGCTTCATCATTTAATGGTGCTTTGTCCAAACTGTCGTGTTTAACCATATCCACATAGTAATGCCATTGCAAAAAAATTTCTCATCTAATGTTACAGGCATGGAACCCCATCATCAAACTTATACAATGCTGGGACAAGGAGGGCAGGTTTCTGGAGGATTGAGATGGACAGCAGGAAGAAGAACACATTACAGGTTAACTTAGAAATGAGTATACACAAAGAATGAAGACCTTGTGTATTCTGGTTTGAACTCAGATCCTGTAAGACCTTATAGGTTGAACTCACCTGATCACATTCTGGTCTCACATTCGTACCTCCTTGTTGACCCATAAGCGATTGAGAACTAGGTAGTGATGAATAAATTGGTTTGTAGGCAGTATATGTATCAGTGACTTGGTGTTTGTAACTGCATTGACCCTGATGATGGCAGTAGAGTAGGTCTCCCAAACATTGGTTTGTGACCCGTCTGTGACATAACTGATAGCCTCAGAATGTTAAAGGTTAGGAATAAGACAGTATAACTTACATGAAAAACAGGAAGGGTGTTTTCTTTTGCTTTCTTGTTTTTTTAATTATTCCAGAGCTAAAAGTTGTATCATTGATTATGCTTTTTGTTGACATAGTGTGGTGACAAAATGTATGAACTGGATCCACCCTGAACAAGAGCACTCTTGAGAATGTGTCATTTTGATGACATGTTGGATCCTTCTGGTATAATTTGTGCCTTCTTGATTCTGTGTTCTCTAATGGGTGGGGGGGGGGAACATTTTAATACGTGAACATCAAGTCTTAGAAAGGATGTGGTTAATTCCTTTTCAAATGCTGGTATGGATTCATTAGTGTGACATTTTTCTTGCATTCTACAGTCAAGTGTGGTATATAATGTCATCTGTTTTTACAGGAAGTAAAGGTAGACTTGTCTTTATGCCTCATTAAACTTCATACTCTGAAACATATGAGGGAAAGGCAGTATAGCACCATGGAGCCATAAACTATGACTGTATGGTGGAAGAATCCCAGTGTTTGTGTGGGTGCAGTACTGAAAATAAAAGTTGCCACTCCTGCTAGGAATGGAAAACCAGTCATCCTATGAGCACCCAGGCCATATATTCATTGCACTACCCTACCCAGGCCCTATACTGATTGCACTATCCTGCATCATGTCTTATCAGTTCACGCACATCAAGCCAGTCGCTGGTCACTAGTAATTGAGCTACTGCGGGTAATTTCTTATACTTGAAGCACAGGTGTCCAGCCACTAGTCATATACCCTGGCATGCTGTGTATAATTGCATACTGCTTGTGCATTCTGTAGCTAGTCATTGTACTGAGCTACTGTAGCTGACTTCTTATAATAAAGCTCCAGTTATCCAGTCTGTAGGAAGTCATTGTGTTAAGTTAGCTGTTTGGGCTTACCTTTTATAATTAAATTGTGTGTGTGTCTGCATCTAGTCAGTCACTGTACTAACTGCGCTAGTCTTGCTTACCTGGCTGTCTTGTCACTAGGTGGCCACATTACTGTCTTAGCAGCTATCCCATATTATCTCTTGTGTGAGGTCCCAGCCAGAAGTTTTTGGACTGATCACTGGGAGTGCTAACTGGATGTAAGGCAGCTGTGTGGTAGAAGGTACCTCGTAATTAATTTATTGTGAATTAGTGTTGTGAGCATCAGTGTAACTTAATGTTGTGTTCTGCAGTTGACATTTAAGTGTGTTCATGTTGAGTGCTTTCTGTAATTGTTACAGTTTAGTGAAGTGGCATACTGTAAAAAGCAGAGAATTTGCTACACGTTTTGTTTTAACCTTAAAAAAAAGCTTCTGAGACTTCCATAACACTTATAAAAGCCTCTTATGATGACACCATGAGTACGGTACAGACGTTGAATGGTATTCATGCTTCATTTCACCAGACTTCAGCTAGGGGTTTTGAATGTTCATGTCCTCCATCATGATGTCAGACTGGTGAAAATGTGGAATATATGTGTTGAGTCGGTTACGAGGGATGCGTATATTTGATGATGATGATAGCAACATTCTAGGCACATCATACTGTACATGATGAACCAAAGATATGAGGCAGATTGCTGCAAAATTTGTGCCTATCTGCTGAAAGATGACCAGAAACAAAACGAACCTGCTTTGTGCAAGGGGTTACAAGAACAGGCCAAAAAGAAAAGAGACTTCCAAGTTCATAGCAGGAAATGAAAGCTGGTTTTACGGTTATGACCCAGGAACAAAGGAAGAGTCATCCTCCTGCCATTCAAGAGAGTTGAGGCAGATGAAGTCAGGCTTCAAGAGCATGTTGTCTGTTTTCTTGAACAGTGAGGTAATTTTTCAGAAAGAGTTTTTTTCTTCAGTGCCAGCCTGTTAATCAACAGTTCTGCATGGGAGTACTAGGGGTGTTTATGGAAGCTGTTGGGAGAAAATGCCTGACAAGTGGCTTACACAGGACTGGCTTCTGCATCATGACAACACACAATGGCACACTGATTCACGGCTTTTTCCAGTGTACCCCAAAAAAATTGTGGTATCTGGCCTCTGTATTTCTCCATCCTAGTCTTCATGGCTTATTCCAGTTCTCAAAGACATAAGCATGGTTAAAGGGATAAAGATTCAAGGATATCATGAAGATAAAGCTGAATCGCAGGCAGCACTAGAACGCATAGCAAAACAGGAGTTTCAGAGTTGTTTCCAGCTGTGGGAGAGACACTGGGTAATGTGTTTAAACCAAGAAGGGAATCCCTTTGAATGAGAATACTAAATTGTAACTAACATGAGCCTAAAAGTGTTACATTCCCTCAGCCTGAAAACTTTTGACTTGCACATTGTAATATATTCTCATTTTCCAGTTTAGTGAGATACTGCAGTGGCAGCTGTCTTGGCTCACCTTGTAATCAAACCCACCCATAAAGCCTCTGTATGCTGCTTGAGCTCTGTTGATTTATAGAGGTAAAATCAGCATCTGGCTCAAAAAACTGATGCTGACTGAAGTTAAAGAAGTGATGTAGGACTGATAAATACACGTGTTTTGTATCATCTAACAGTATACCAGATTATTATTTTTGGTAAATAATTTGTTGACATTAAGTAGCTTTATTTGGTTGCAGTGGTTCAGGTGCCACTATGTGAATACTCTAGTTTGGTTGTTGTCATTCAGTTGCCAGTGTGTGATTGTTTATGTTGGGTTGCCACTGTTTGAATAGTTTAATTCTATCACCATCATTTGAAGGAAAATTGAAATAAAAATTGGATTTCTGTATTTGATAGTCACATTCTGCTGCTGGATAAGAATTCACCACTATGAATCATTCAATACTGCCCTTTTCTAGTCAGCTGTGCTTCTTACATGGGTAAATACATATTTATGCTTGTACACTTTTAAGGTCGTGAATTGTAGGAAAAAGAATGCAATGCTGATATCACAAGCTCTCATGTATAGCAATTTCTGTAAGGTGGAAATTTTGTACCACTTGACACTCTAGGTTTAGTAGAGCTGTTAATGTTGGGTGCATGGTGTAATACACCAGTGTTCAGAGGTATGATATGCCTGCTGGACATTTTGCCAAATGTTTCAGGCAAGGGATACTGAACAGAAGGTGTAGCTGTAACTGTTCTTAGTGGCCTAGTGTTGGAGAGATGGAGTAAACAGCTATAATTTCTTTCCTTAGATATATGAGGACTGTACATGTCCTAGTAATGTTACTGCTAGTTGTGGGAACATGAGTGTTGTTGAATATTGCTTGACAAAACATTATACAAACAAAATTTGGCAGTTACTAACATTCGAAATGGAAACAACCATTTTGTAGGCAGTATGAGTAACTCACTGTTCAGTCTCTGCCTTCACAGTTATGTACTGTCTTGTTCTGGTAAATGTGAACTGGTTGGGTGAGGAAATGGGGAACAGAACAAGCAACAGGGAGGATCAGGGTATGAGGCTGGTACCTATTTTATGGCACTAGATGTGAGTGAAAAATACCAGTCCCAAATACATTGGCCACTAGTACATTTGGAGATTTCTGTAGCATTTAGATGATCTAAAGTTGGTGAACTGCGGAGTGTTGCTTGTTTTTACTGTGTGTGTGTTTATGTTAATGAGACACTTTATGATCTGTACTCACCAAATGTTTGGGTGATCAAATCAAGAAGAATGAGATGGGTGGCACATGTAGCACATACAGGGAAGAGGAGAGGTGCATACAGGATCTTGGTGGGGAGACCTGAGGGAAGGAGACCACTTTTGAAGACCCAGGCATAGATGATGGGATGATATTAAAATGGATCTTCAAGAAGTGGGGGTGGGGGGCATTGACTGGATTGATCTAGCCCATGATAGGGACAGGTCAGAGGTTCTTGTGAATGCAGTAATGAAAATGTGGGTTAGCTTCTCAGGAAGGACTCTTCTGTATGAAGTTAGTTAGTTTTTTACCTTTGCAGGAAATACTGCTTGTCTGTGCGTATCTGCTCTTGGGGAGTTGTGTATCTGCCAGTCAGTCAGGATGAGACACTTTTTTTCATGTTCCAGAAAGTTTTAAAATATGCTGATACAAAGTCATTGAATTTCAGAGCAGTAGAAGAAATGTATTGATGATAATTCAAGCTAATATTTTTGTATTAAAATCATCATCTGTCCTAAAATGTTTTTATCATGTTAGCCATTTGCTTCTACATGGCCTGTCTGACTTACACAGCCACTTTGAATTCATGTGTCTGTGAACTTCTTATCTTGAACTTAAATTGAATGCTTATACACAAATGGCTAATGCTTTCTATTCGTTATTATGCATGTAAGCTGTTATAAAATGTAAAGTTGCCATTTGCTGATGACAAGGCACATTACTAACACAGCTAAAGGACAAATCTCAGAACCTCTCAGATGGTGGATGAGAATTAATCAATGTATTGCGATTACCAGTGAAAGCATGGACTAGCACTGTGGTCCCTACAAACTGTTTAAAAGTGTCATTGTTAATAGTTTTAATTAAAATATATAATATAGTCATTTAGGTCAGGAAATGAATGCATAGTGTAACAGTTCTGGTGTACAGGAAAGCCCCATTAATTCAGACTTGGTTAATTCAGTATACCATATAATTCAAAGTATGACATTCCTCAGCATTACATGTAGGATTTTGAGAACTCCTTAGTTTGGCTTATTTTATGTATGTATGGTTTATATTTGATTACTGATAGTTGTATAGTTAAAAGTCTTTTGAAGCAGTTATTTTCAGTGATCTGTGTTGAGTGTGGTATTACTTTTTCCTTAGTTTTACCTTGATGGTAGACTCTGTATTGAGTATACCAGGAATTTGTATGCTGCTATTATTTTGTTGTAGAGGGTGCCTTGATTAGGTATTAATAATTGTGCCAGTTGCAATAGGTTTTTTAAGTGTTCTTATGAGGGGGGGGGGGGGGCAAATGTTTGTGGTTGTTGGGGGGGGGGGTGGGTAGGCACACCGTGATGGAAATTGTAAATGGTGAA
>Ga0131853_10012156_pt1 | contig 15766 bp, 10 predicted proteins | sample TergutLab28metaG_FD_92764 | JGI IMG/M metagenome (GOLD analysis project Ga0131853, IMG submission 92764) | Labiotermes labralis P1 segment gut microbial communities from Petit-Saut dam, French Guiana - Lab288 P1 (version 2) (version 2) | ecosystem: Host-associated > Arthropoda: Insects >...
ACCATATGCTGCAACTCAACATCTAATGCTCCTGATGATGGGCGTATGTACCCGAAACATGTCGAGCTAAGAATACATCAATAAAATTACCTAGTTGCATCAAGTTGGCATTTCACTTTATTTTAAAAATGTAGAATTTGGGAAATAGAAGGTGGTCCTATGAAAAATAAAGGCCACCTGAATCACCGTAACCACGCCTGCCATGGACTGATCTCTTGGCTTATTCTGATAACAAAAATTTCAAAATTTCTCTTTTTCGCCCGTAATATACTTTTCGTCGGTTTAAATTATAGAGGATCTTCGGAATTCTTCAAGTCTTGTGTGGCTGTCATTATAATAATAACATATTACAATAATAACTGTTATTACTAATTTCTACTGGGGCACACATTGGCGAGGTTAGTTGAGGCGCTGCGCTAAAAGCCGTAAGTTCGCGGGTTCAATTCCCTTTGAGTTCATTAAAATTTTTCATTCATTTATTCCTTCCAGCCGCACTATGGCCCTGGGGTCGATTCAGCCTCTATGAGCTACGACTACCATGGATATCCCCTGGGGGAAAAAGCAGCCGGTACTTAAGGCTGACAACCTTATCAACTTCATGTGCCGACTGAACAGAAATGCTGGGAGTTTCAACCTCCTGGAGCCCTAAGGGCCTCTGCAGTCCTGTAATGGGATAGCTAGCTGCATCAATTTCTATCATATTTAAGATTTATCATTTTGCGGTCGCTGTGAAGAAAGATTTTTTCTGCTACCTTATTTCTTTCCATTTTCCAGTTTGTTGTTACTAGTCTTGTCACTATTTTTTCACGATTATTGGAACCGTATATGTTAGTGATCACTACAAAATACAACAGCCGAAAGCCAATACATATATGTCCACCGATTGCAATTAACAATCTAAACGCAACTGCCGTTTGATTTACACTGGTGATGATTAATAGCAGACTGCTTGGAATTGTAATTTATTGGCAGATTGATTTATTTTGGGGGGGGGGAATTTATGTTTATATTTATAATTCGCGGCCTTCGTGGTTTTGTAGAGAAAGTGTCAACATTTCTGTTGTTTACTCTCGTGCAAACTTCCGTCTAAATAAAAACATCTCATATTTGTACATACAACTTGAACATGGTAAAAACTCAAATATTTCAAAGTGTAATTGTGAACCTTAACTTAACGACTTCATTTTATGAAATTTAGAGGCGTTTACTAAACAACCACAAGCTGTAGATTAGTGACGTGCCGCGTGCATGTAGTTTAAGGCCTACTCTGACTTGTTTTACAGTCACGTACTTGTAAATATATATTTTTAAATCTTTTTGTAGTATACTGCTTGTGTGACTACAACCGTGGAAGAAAGTCAGTAGGTACAGAAAAAAAAAATATGTGTTGACGAATTTTGTATGTGTGTAGCCTGTCAGTCCTCAGAAAAATGTATGAAGTTTATGTCAGTATTTAACCAACTTGATGCACAAAATTTGTTTCACAATAAGTTGGTTAAATACTGAGATAAATATACTGAGATGTACGGTCAGCAAAACGTCAAAAAAAATGTACGAAGTTTTGACCAAAGTACGTGTAATATCAAGGAAATAGACCTTTCAAACTTCCCTTATTTTATTCGAAAAATTTATTGTAATTAATTCGTAATGCTGAAAGTAACGCACAGAACTATACTAAAATATTTTATAAACAATAATTTGTAATGCACTAGCTTCATAAAACAGGCGTTTTAATTTCAGGAGAGAAGCGACGCTTATTTTTCGTCTTCGCGTCATCCTCTGAAAGACAAATATTGAAATTTAAGTCATTAAAATGCAGAGACATTGCTGATTTCGACCGTGTGGCAAATATGGTAACCTGTCTCATTTTGAGGTATTTTTTGGGGGAAGGCACTGACGGAGGGAATAGAAACCTGGATACCTGAGTATAGAAGTTAGATTTTCGGAATCCTGGAATAAATAAAGTTGTTTCTAAAACCACTGAGATGTCTGTGTCGCTTAAAAATGCAGTTTTGCGCGGCTAATAAAGAAATTACAATATCCGACACTTTGTGACCTCTTTATAAAATTACGTAAAGTAGACAAGCCAATCGGCTTTTATTCCCCTCTCCTTCCCCAGTTTAATATATCGATAGCAGAACCTGTGCGTGACTCCAACTAATTTATCAGTTGTCGTGGTGCTCATGCAGACAGTCTTCCTTTTATGATAAGCATAATGGATACCAAATATTATATTCCTTTATTTCAAAATAAATATCGTACATATTAATAAAAATGCAACCAGATGCAACAGTACGCATATATTTATTTACTGCAATGTCACTCTACATGTTTCGGGTGTCACAGAACCCATCATCAGGAGTACTAAAAACTGTAACCGCAGCCTCCGGTACAGGTCATAATATCGGTGCAGCTACTTGGCTTGATCGGGACTGGTTTGTGCACAAACCAGTCCCGATCAGACCACGTTGGAGGGAAGTAGCTGCACCGATATTATGACCTGTACCGGAGGCTGCGGTTACAGTTTTTAGTACTCCTGATGATGGGTGCTGTGACACCCGAAACATGTAGAGTGACATCGCAGTAAATAAATATCTGCGTACTGTTGCATCTGGTTGCAGTTTTATTAACATTGAATTGGGATGCACGGTACCATGAGCTTAAAATATCGTACATTTGGAAGAGGAGTTAGTTTTCACCTCATAAATGTCTATGTCGTCAAACACTGCATAATATTTCAATTACAAAACCACAATACATATTTTCCGAAATTTTTTAAATGATGTTTATATCAAATATTGCGTAACGTTTTAATCGCGAAGCCTGGAGACGGCTACTCCGAATTTGTAAGGCAGTTTACACACATGGTTTCCTTTAAAGACGTTTGTTTGCTGCCAGGTTTAGTCAGACGTGCGGAAATAAACTTCTTGGCATAGAAACACAGCTCCTGTCTTTCTGCGCCCAGCCACAGAATGTTAGAGCTGCTTGTGAAATTCTCTCGATCCTTACTTGCTGTTTCTTCATTTTATTTTATGTTACCTGCCGTATTTATAGTAAGCCAGACATGTAGGTAGAACACAGAAATACGTTGTAGAGCTTAGGCAAATTTTCATTAGTTAGGATTACATGCTGTCTGCTTAGATATTTTTATTACGCCTAGATATTGACTTGTATTTTCACGTGGAGCATATATACGTGAATATTTGACAATTAACCAATACTACACTTGTCATCCTGAGAAAAGACGTAAATGATTTCCTTTGTACGTTCACACCTCATTAAAAATTGTTCAAACTAGGTCTTAAGGTCTTCGTTTCATATTTTTCACAAATTTTGAACAGTAAGCTATAGTTATACTTTGCTGTGAGACTTTCTTTAAATACTAATACGGGATTTACGCTTTCAAGACAAAATAGAAGAATAATAAGGAGAAATACTCAATTTAATAAGGGAAGGAACACAGCAGGTGTCCAGGCAATGTCCGCTCCTCACTATGGTTAAAGGAGCCAGAAATGAAGGCAGGGTCTTAGGAAGAGATAAAGTAAGATAAGGGAAAATTGGTTGTTTTAAGAATGAAGAAGAAATATTTTAAAACTCTGATATATAGTAGCGAATTTTGAGTTTATAAATAAGAGAAGAATTACGCACAGAAATTGTATTTTGGGGCATTATTTAATGTCACAAGGGTCTCATAATTTGTTCAACTCTTGTAATAAAATAAATATTTATATGAACTTTAAATTTATCATAAATTTGAATGCTTGTCCACACAGTACTGCAGTATAAACAATTTGTTGACACCGCGCCCAGTTTGTAACACAGTACTGTCGAAATGTATGGCGTGGATATAAGGCAAGGCTGTCAGTCCTTTTACTTGCCTGACAGGCCCAGGGGCTGCAGGACGTTGAGTCTCCCAGAATTTCTAGACTGTCGGCACGTCAAGGTGGTAAAGTTGTCAGCCCTTCGCACCGGCCATCTCTGGAACTCATTTCTGCTGGAGGATGAATTGACCCCAGTGTCACAGTACGTTCGCAAGGATTAAGCCAGTGAAACATCCCAACGGCCCATTGGGAATCAAAGCCGCACCTTTGGGCTTGTAGCTCAATGCCTCAACCAACTGGGCAACAGTATATATATATATATATGTATGTGTATACATATATATACACACATACATACATTAATTAATTTATTAATTCATTCATTCATTCATACGTACATACGCACGTAAATACATACATACATACACACATACATACATATATACATTCATTCATTCATTCATTCGATCATAGGTACATACGTACGTAAATAAATACATACATACGTAATACGTAAATACATACACACACACATACATACATACATACATACATACATACGTACGAACATACATACATATATACATACATACATACATTCATTCATTCAGTCATTCATTCATTCATTCATTCATTCATACGTACATACGTACGTAAATACATACGTACATACATACATACATACACACATACATTCATTCATTCATACGTACATACGTACGTAAATACATACATGCTTGCATACATACATACATACATACATACATACACACACATACATACATTCATTCATTCATACGTACATACGTACGTAAATACATACATGCATGCATACGTACGTACATACATATATACATACATACATACTACGTACGTACATACGTACGAACATACATACATACATACACACACATACATACATACTTACATGCATACATACATACATACATATATACATATAATAAGGTAACTTTACTAGGCTGAAAAGTATACTAAAATTTTCAGAGAAGTACGATATAAAGTGACAAAATACCTCTGATTTTCCATCACGTTGGGTATCTTACCGTTGTATTACCATATGAGGAACCTGATTAACTGATAAGAATTTTAACAGTTATTGTCATTTTCCAGAACACATGACAGAGACAATCGACGCACTGTTCTGAATATGGTAATAAATATTCAGGTTTCCTAAATGTCATCGCGTTTAGCTGAGCATCTTGTAAATTTTCTAGACACACTTCATGTTTCTGCACGAATTCAGCAAGCAGGCACCCACAAGTATCGCCCTGCAGCCCCAGTCCGTTACCAGGGACAGGTGCAAAACTCGCCTCATTAATTCGATTCTGTTCTTTGGAATATCCAGTGAGTGAAACAAATGGCAATTTTCGAGTAGCTTGAAGCCGTTGTTTCGACCTCGCGTATGAAAATGGCTGACCATACCGGCGTGTATTGCTTATGTACTACTTGTTAAAGATCCGATACGTGTTTCGACCTGTGAACGCAAACTGCTTCTGATTTCAGTGTTTGTCTCCACTGTCCGTCGGTTCAGACGTCAGGGTAACAGCTGCAGACACTAACATCTGTCTCATGCTAGGCTACACAAAGTTCCTGGTTGAAGCTCTATATAATATAATCTCTGTAGTTTAACTGTATACAAACTGCGGGGACTTTGTCACTGATTAGGTGTTGATGTGATCCTCCCACAGACGAAGCGGGTAACCTTTTTCTGTGACAGACTGTGTTAATCTGACACGTGGTGTTAACCTGAAATAGGGCTTTGATGTGATAGATGGGATTAATTGCCAGGAGGGGTCTCTTCACGTACATTTTCAAAGGGTCTTTTCCAGTAGTAAGCAATAAGCAGCGGAATTAGTTTCTGTAGATATTCCGTAGACTTGTCACATAGAATACAGTCTAATAGGCCAAAAGCGCACTTGCGAAAAAAAAATATTTAATTTTGACCTCTTCATTATATACCAATCAGCTAATCCTGCTTCCGTTCAGTGTGGCAGTGTAAAGAATTATATTCGAAAAAAAACATAAAGGGCTCTGGTACAGTCAGTCGAACTGATCAATTGTTTGTAGCTTCTAGCGTATTGAAACAATCTAGACGCTAAGTAATCAAATATTCTCATTCGGTGTTTCGAATTGAAAATACAAAGAAAGAGAACGGTTTCAGTACGAGGCTTAGACTTTAGTACTAGACGTGTCTAGAGTTTTCCTGTGTAACACTTACATGCCCAGAACTGAAATGTGGACTGCGCAAGAAAGACGGTTGTCAAAGTAATTTAATTAATTCCTGTCACAGTTCTGTGAAAGGATTCATTAGGTAAACTATAGCAGGTTCTGCCTAAGTTTTGCAAATTCCACTGATTACTTCCTACTCCATATTTATACTCTGGTTCAACAAGTTTTCTGCTAACCGTCCTGTCACGGAACCATTTACACTAGCTAAGAGGAAATCCATTGTCTATGGTCACTTAAAATTTCTGTTAGCGAAATATTTGTTCTCGTTTTGCTACAGTTAGTTTCATTTAAGCTGACCTTTATCGCTCTGTAGATGTAAATTTGTCTAAATTTTATATCGGAAAGTATTCGAACCTTATGGGGAACGAAGTATGTCACGACCACAAGGACCCATCAGTCAATATTGTTCAGGGAATAATCGGTGATGGCTGTGAAAAACATACCAAGCAAATAGCATTTGTGGGCAGACTGCATAAATTTTACATATTAGAAAAAGTGCACCTTGTGGTCTTGCTCGATTAAGACTTAATCCCATACTATTTATTGCGAATTTCTCTGCTTTTTTACATGGAAGACGAACTGCTGTGTTTAGAAGACCATCAAAGCAATCTGTCATAAATCCATCAAAAACAACCACATTTATTTTTACTTAAGCGTGGCTACATGTTTCGACCTACACGGACAATCATCAGGCCACTGTTATAAAAACTTTCAAAATAAGGTAAAATAGAGTGCAACTGTAATTCACACTAGGGGATCCAACATGTGTTACAATATTTTGACGTTTTGCTGACCGTGCATCTCAGTATATTTATCTCAGTAATTAACCAACTTGATGTACAGAATTTTTGTTTTACAATAAGTTTATTTCATGCCTCTACATGTTTCGAGCACATGTGTTCGAAACATGTAATTTTACTTATTGTAAAACAAAAATGTTGTACATCAAGTTGGTTAATTACTGAGATAAATATGTGTTACAATAGTTACTATAATGTAAAATTATACAAAGCTATATAAAATTATCGAAGTCTAAGGCGATCATTTTTACAGTTTTATATCTTTTTACGTTGTAATAACTATTGTAACACATCTGGGATCCCATAGCTTGAATTATATAAAACTATATAAAATTATCGAATGTCGATTATTTTATACATTTTTATATAATTTTACGTTACAGCAACTACTGTAAAGCATGTGGGATCCCCTAGTGTGAATTACAGTTCCACTGTATTTTACCTTATTTTGAAATTTTTTTATGTTGGTCTGTGTAAATCGAAAATGTAGTAATGCTTACGTGACGGTAAATGTGGTTTTGTTGTGCGGATTTACGACAGATTGCTTTCTCTGATTTATGTATTCTCATTTACGCTCTCATAGTCTTCGTTCTCTTTTAATAGGCTGAATGTCACAGCCCTTTATTTTGTAAGCGTCATAATTATGCTGGTGTAATATTTCATTCGGTAAAGCAAACAAAAAATGGCCTGCTCATGTTATTTATATTTTCCGACGCATTTGGAATGGAGTAAACTTTCTGGGATTTGAAGCAATGCCCACCTGTGAGATTTATGGTATTCTCGTCTGTAACTATGAAGATGGGGCTTCTGGGATGAACCGTTTTCCTTTGAAATAGACAGATTACGATCTTTCGAAACTCTGGTAAAAACTGAACAAATCCCTGAATATTTGTATCTTCAGTTGTAAGGATCTCAGAACTCGCATGTTGCCATTTAATTTGGCAGCTAGATGCCAGCCGTTCGGAGGCAGAGCTGCTTCCCTTCTTCTGGTGGCAACCTACTGACCACAATACACAATATCAAGTCAGAGACAGCAGTAATTTCTTTTAGGCCTGCCTATTTCGGCCGCCCAACTCAGTACCCTGACGAACTGAAAATTATCATTGTTAAATATTTCTTTTTCTTTACTTAACTTCAATAATGAAACTTCCCTTCCTAAAATTCTTGCCATTTTGTTTTACGCAAGTTTCTTACTATCTGGTCTGATACAAGTATAAGTACCTGAGCCTGGAGATTTTCCCTTAATTTTGCAATCTATATACAAAAGAATACGTATCTTCTACATACTTTCGTGGCTCTTCGTTGAAACACCTGATATGGGTTTTGAAATGTTACTATGAGAATAGTCAAGACGACGGGATATGACGTCGTATCCATTGGTAAAATGTAGGAATATTCAGGCTTTTGTATGGGCTTGCTGCTCCTTCTTCAAGTTTAAAAGTCTTCTTGGACTGCTTGGGTCCTGAAGATGGAAACAAAATATTTCTCCGATACAGCGATAAATATTTGGCAATGGCCACGATGTAATATCCCAGTAGACTTGAGGCTTCATTACCACCTCTGTGAGCAAGATTAATACGATATTCTTCACCAAATTAATTGTGAAACACAATTCCCTTTCTTAATTATGGGTTTTCGTGGGTTGCCAAGATGTTCCCATGATTTGTGTCTCCGTCCCTTACATTTTACAGCTTCGAAACTTGACATGCATAAACCATTATAATCGAGAATGCTGGCTCTGCCATAACTGTTGTGATTTGATCAAAAGACCTCGGTTTGAATCTCGGCTTGGAAGCAGAAAATACAAACTCAAAATCCTCCCTGTTTCCTCAGCCCTTCCAGCCAAATTCCGACATAGTGGATACGTTACACAAGTCCTGGACCACTTCCTTCTCCATTCCTTCCACTTCATTTTTCAGCATCAAATCGTCCAATGCGATATACTCTGATTTACTGACGAAAGATATTAAATAAACTACTTGAAAGGAAAGACCTTCTCTGGATTGAGGACTGGGAACTACATGCACATTGTAACAGCGTCTTTGCAAACTTTGAAATCTCTTCAGTCAGTCTTATTATTCCTTCTGGCGTAACTGTTAATGTAACCCTGAATAATGTAGCAGATTTAATACCGAATACTTTTTCTGCTACAAGACAGATACTATTTAACTTACTATTAAGTTTCGTGAGTATTCGTATAATAGAAGCCAACAAGATGCACTATTTTTAACTTTTAAGTGATAACATGCAGTTGTTCCCAAGATACGCTATGTGAATAGAAGCTTCTTAGCAAAGACATCCACAAGTTGTGTTTGACTTTTCTCTGCCTATCTTTATGAAGAGGCGCTATTTCTCAACTTTATTTTCTATATCCAACTCTACAGATTTCGGACAGACTTACTGTCCATCATCATGATTCTTGATACTGTATTCACAGCAATTGGCATTTGTTACACTAGTTATGTTGACTGTCTGCTAGCATAAGTCAACATAACTAGTATACTAGTAAGTTGAGAAATATTGCATCTTGTTGGCTTCTTTAATAAGAATATATCACAATAAACGGCCCTCTGAATGTCAAATTGCGTATGTTGCCAGAAACTATAAAGTGAAATTACGTGTAGATTAGGTGTTGATAAACTACATGATAACGTAGGGACTTTACAAAATCCGGTAGAAAAATACAATAAGAAGCTTATTTATTGTGTAAGATAAATAGTGAGGAAGAATGTGGATCCTATATACCATAAAGACGATGGTTGCGTTTTATTTGTTACAATCTTCAATACTGACGGTAAATTAATATATGAGAGGACTGACATTTTTTAAAGCTTGGTTTCGAAAAGCGTTAAAGGTCTAGAACATTCAGGTCTTCTTTTCTTCGATAAGTAGCAGCTTTACTAATTCCCGACGTTTCGAAGCAACGTCCCGACAACGCCGCTATCGAAACACAAAATATCTCAAAGCAGTTCAGAATTTTGTGATTTCATTTACGCCTATCTTATTTACTGAAAACAATTAAGGTAAAGAGGGTCTGTATTGAAGAAGAAAAATTTTCCTTTGCCTGTCTGTGAAATACACTTTCCATAAGTCTACTTTTTTTTTTAAATAATGTGTTTAATTATGTGCCAAATATTCCTCGGACTCCGATGAAAGCTTCCACAACAATTCGCTCTACTGCTGTTTTGCTGTTGCTCCATCATCCGTCCTTTACTTCATGCACAATTTGTCGTTAGAACTACAAGAGACGTCACTCATTGCCTGCATTCAGTAAAATGCATATTAGAAGGCACATAAACGACACACAACACACATACATTAAATGTTAAATGTTATCTACGCTTGAAATAATGTGGAATGCCAACTTGATGCAACAATGTAATGTTATTGATGTATTCTTAGCTCTACATGTTTCGGGTACATACGCCCATCATCAGGAGAATTAGATGTTGAGTTGCAGCATATGGTTTTCTGCACCGAGTTTTTGGATGGGTGGTGGTCTTGAGTGCCGCTGCGTAGGTCGTGTGTACGGTGCGGATGGTGCCGTGCGGCTCAGTCGCACGGCACCATCCCCAACGTTAAGAACATATCAATAAAATTACCTTGTTCCATCAAATTGGCATTCTACATTATTTCATGACGAAGATGCACAGTCAAACAATCCTCAAGTTATCTCCGCTTGTATAAGAATTATTCGAGGTTCAGTATAATAAAAGCCCGGAACTACTTATACGGTGAATTTAGAAAAAAAAATAATAAATTCCATTCAAAATTCCTAAACATATTCTACTCTAAAGGAGCTAAATTTTTTCATGTTCGAAAAGAAGGATATGTTCCATCTTGATCACTATTAATTTCAATAGATCTGAGTAACGTTTCTGTTACCCGTTACCTGCAGAATGAAGCGCTGCAGCTAAATAGAAAACAGAGATAGTGTGTAGGAGGATACCACATAAATTATAAACCTGAGGTCTCGGTTGTATACACAGGTGTGGCAGAGAGCGGCACATGGTTCTTTGATTCATGTTAGTCTTCTAATTCGAAGTGACATGTGATGACATTAACTCCCCAGAAATGTTCTGTACCTTTGAATAATCTAAACATGGAGACTTAAGTTAAATATTTGGCTTTCGTAAACGTTTGCTGCACACCTTCCCTAGAGAGAGAGTGGAACCTTCAGTTCAATGTGTTAATTAAGAAACAAGAGTTTCGCCACTTTATTACATAAAGGGAACTTTGTAGATAACAGGGCCTGATACATGTTATATAAACTCCGCCAGGAAACTTAAGTGTCAAGGAAACAAGGAACAGCGAAAATTATTTTATAGATATAGGTGTGGCAGGAGAACACAACTTCATGTTTGTGGTTGGGTAGCCTGGTTCATTGGTAACAATTTTTCGAAGAAACTGGTTACCTCCATTTTCAGGACCTTAAGAAGGAAACACTAAGTTATGTGTATTCGGAACACAGCGCCTGAGCCCAGAATACCAAACACGAATAATTTTTGCCATAAAAATTTCAAACATTATGGCCCTATATAAATAATGTCAATGAATATTCAGTGTAATTTTAAGTAGGTTCTTTGGAAGACCTTGTTAAAAAGAACGCATAATATGGTGCCCATACCCTATTCTGTGTAAACCGGAATCTTAACATAATGAGACACTAATTTAAAGGGCAGTGGTTACTGTACGTACCGTCTACGTTCATGTTTATGTGTTCTGCGCTTCTTTTCAGAGTGTTCTCACAGTAAACAAACATTATATCACTTAATAACATGAATATATGAGCCTTGTGGGATATGATGCTGTGAGATTCTCAGAAAATTCGGTATCTATATACCAATCTACACGGTGCCATGTCTATTCTTCATCAGCCCCACTGTGAGAATTCACAAGACATTGTGTTCTCTGAGGGGTAGGAAATGAGTTTTTGTGCATTATTTAGACGAATTTCATGCAAAATGTTTCAATTGAAAGTGTTAAAGCTGGTGGCCTACTGTCGTTAGGGTCGGTTGCAGCTAATTTCTTACGTAATCGGATTTGAAGTTTGGGGTCCTTTAAATTGTTACGTTGAGTACAAGCGTCGTGTTGTCCCGAAGTTTCTGAATCGTCACAACTGATACGGCCACTTTAAGAATGAATGTAGGGTAAAGTAATTTTTTAGGAATAAATGTTTAGTCTGTTTATCGTCAGTGTCTCAGATAAAAGTCTGTCTCCAGTTTTTACCCTTGTGTGATGCCATCACACAACCAGCCTCCCTCGCAGTGCCGGAGATACGATAAGCGCACTGCGCAGCCACTCAGAAGTCTCTTCATATCATTGTTCATACACTCGTATATCCTCCCCACACTTCTCTTCCGACATTACATAAAGTCTGTTTTCATATGGAGTAGTGAAATATCTGCAGAACCTCTTAGATAGCACAGCTTACGAATGTCTCTAAGGAAACGGTGATATTATAGCCCATGCATTCGTCAAACCTGAAGGAACTTCCTGTTTCGTACTGATCATATCGATGCCTTGGCGATCTATCAAGACGTACCCGTGAATGTAATAGATTCATTAACGACTGACATGTCTACACTTAGTTCCTACAGAAATGTAAACCTACACACCATAACCTCTCTTTCTGAGAATGTGTATTCCGCGGTGGAGTGAAGGCGTAAATTTACAGTTTGCCATTCTCGGCACTCGGCGCAAATGAGTGGTCAACTTCACACTGTGGCCTATTTAGCCTTTGTTAGAAGACCACTACAGCCGATAAGGCCCATTCCTTACTGCAATCCAACACTATTTTCTTGCTTCTTTCATATTAACACAACATACAAGGAAATTTTTGTGCTGGCTGACGCAAAGCTGCCAGGTGCCCAGCGAGGCATCTATGAATTTTCCACAACTTTCCCAATTTCTCACTCATTATCATTTTCTCACCCTATCCTACCTAAAAGGTAACACTGAGGAAAACGTCTTTAGATGCCCAGAAAATCGTTCAATAAATATCGCTTTTTTTTATTCAAGGACAGCTTTCCTGTAGAACCTACTGTTACCATCCGATGTGAGGGTTTCCTCTGTACTTCAAAACTTTGATAGACAACTCAATTATTACACCAACCACTGCACATATATAAAATTTACACATTAAAACATTAAAAACGTTCCGACATGTTTCGGTCCTAGGACCGAAACATGTCGGAACGTATTTAATGTTTTAATGTGTAAATTTTATAAATTTTGTATATGTGCAGTAGTTGGTATAATAATTGAGTAACTCAACAACATGCACGGTATAGCAATAAAAAAAATTGATAAGCAAGTCGACATTTTAATGACATGTATTTCCTTCTGTTATTCTGTATGGCTGGGAAACTTTGGTCTGTCATGTCACAGGAGCAACGTACTTGGGAGTAAAGGGGAAGAAGCACAGACAAGACGGAGAAAGTTACAATTATGAGCTTCATAGTTCTTAATTATAACTTAATGTTGTCTGGACCGCCAGATAAAGGATGTTGCGATATATGAGCGTTAATAGCGAAGACGAGAGAAGTAAGAAACTTAAGGATATTTTTGTAAAAGAGACCATGTTGGAAACCTGACCGTAGATACGAATAATACGATAAAGACATTCAGACACGTATTTCAGTAACGGGGTGCAAGCGTACGGACTACATACATTTGGCTGGGAATGGTGAAAGTTGTAAGTGCGATAATAATTTTTCGGTTTGTATCAAAAGTAAGAAATTTCTTGACCAACTGGAAGATTATCAACTTCTCCAGAAGGGCTAAGCTTTATGCAGCTAATTCCACAACATTAAGGGTACTCAACACGTTGTCGCACTCCGCAGGTGAACGAAATCCCGGCGAAATCCTGCGTACCGAATGAACGGAATTAGGTTTCCTGAAGCCCTCACTTGTTTTGGTTCCTATGTTAGATTGCACTTTTCCTTCCACAACCAAGAATGAATGCTTTGAAGCTGAATTCGAAATTCCTTACTTAAATTGGTATCTCCATTTGACAAGGTCTTCCTCTGTCCTTCCTTCCCCTGGGAGTTTAGGCATGTGCAATCATAGGGTCCTCTTTGCTTGCTTTCGTTGTACAAGTTGTCTTGTAAAGTGATGGTTGCTTTCTGTCACAAGAAAAATAGAAGCCCATAGAGATTTCTTTTCTTTTTATGCCTCTTCTTTCAACTGGCTCTAAGAATTATTTTCGGCAACTTTATAAGGCATCATTTGAAGGATTTTTTTTACCGTAGTATTATGTTTTTCGAACGATTCACAACTCATTTCTAAAACATTGATGCCGTTAATAATATAGAGCATTGTGCAGTCTTATTAAAATACTGCCTTCGTTTACTTTAAGATACCTTTTTATTGTTCCACTCGACCTCTTGTATGAGGCCACTCCTGAATATTACTTCACATTACTGCTAATGTTTTCCTTTCAAGTCGGAACTGATCATTTCCGAATGCAACTGTCATTCTTTATAGGGAACAAAGACCGAATTATATCTTTCTGGTTTCAGTGACTGAAAATAGCTGTATCTAAGGGGCCCACCATATTAGGTGCTTTTCTTTCCTGAATACGAAAGAAAAGCTGGCTTTTGAAAATTCGTGCTTTGTTAAGCAATTAGGCGATGGACAAAGTCCAGTAAGACAAGACATTCAGTGAGTCATATACCATCATCACAGCCCTATTGTGTTGAATTTTAACAACAATTTACAGCGTTGTATAAACTTACGTTGAGGCATCCCCATTGTGTATGTAACAACGCAATAAAGGACAGTATAGGTCAAAACACAACTGGTTTATTAGCTGGGTGTAGCTACGGTGTTAATGAAGCAGCATGTTTCGGCCTGCTCGGAGGCTATCATCAGGTTTACATATGTTCGGTATAAGAGACAAATAACAATGCGTGTTATGTGATATGTTGAGATCTCGTCATCTGTGCCTTACAAAGTATATATGAGAAAAATCTGCACCCTACAACATGCAGATTTTTCTCATATATACTTTGTAAGGCATAGATGACGAGATCTCAACATATCACATACCACGCATTGTTATTTGTCTCTTATACCGAACATTTGTAAACCTGATGATGGTCTCCGATTAGGCCGAAACATGCTGTTTCATTAACACCGTAGCTACACCCAGCTAATAAACCAGTTGTGTTTTGACCTATACTGTCCTTTACTGCGTTGTATAAACGTTTTCACTTTGGACGCGATCTGTTCTGTAAATTAGAAGGCCATATTCACTAACTCAGCTGTCAAACTGCACTACTAATATGATGCTGTGCAAGCCCAAAAAAATCTGAGCCAGTGGCTGTAAAAAAGGTAATAATGTATGAGCGTTATGTTTAACAGGTTAATGCTTGTAACTTTCTTTGTGATGAACGTAAGAAACAAAATGTATGTTAAGTTAACGTTGGGCTCTCAAAGGGCAAAGCACATCCTTCTTAATGTCTTCGTGCTTCATCACACAACAGACCCACTACATCATACAACAGACCCACTTCATCACACAACAGACCCACTACATCACACAACAGACCCACTACATCATACAACAGACCCACTTCATCACACAACAGACCCACTACATCATACAACAGACCCACTTCATCATACAACAGACCCACTTCATCACACAACAGACCCACTACATCACACAACAGACCCACTACATCATACAACAGACCCACTTCATCATACAACAGACCCACTACATCATACAACAGACCCACTTCATCACACAACAGACCCACTACATCACACAACAGACCCACTACATCATACAACAGACCCACTTCATCATACAACAGACCCACTACATCACACAACAGACCCACTTCATCATACAACAGACCCACTACATCACACAACAGACCCACT